>Ga0209500_10000375_pt1 | contig 38829 bp, 26 predicted proteins | sample S_140212_EF_Meta_FD_187323 | JGI IMG/M metagenome (GOLD analysis project Ga0209500, IMG submission 187323) | Freshwater microbial communities from Lake Simoncouche, Canada to study carbon cycling - S_140212_EF_MetaG (SPAdes) (version 2) | ecosystem: Environmental > Aquatic > Freshwater > Lake ... | reverse complement strand
GCGGCGTCGAGTCTGGATGCGGCGCGCGACCTGGTCGCCCGCGGACTTCGCAGCCTGCCGTGGGAGGGCCTGGCCCTGTCCCGCGGCGAGCCTGCCATTCCCACCCGGCAGGTGGCGCCGCAGTGAGTGCCGCGGAAATGCCGTCGGTTACCGACCTGCTCGCCAAGGCTGTCGAGGCGCTCGGCGGCACCGGGCGCCCGGGGCAGGTCGAGATGGCCGAGGCAGTGGCGCAGGCGTTCGCCACTGGCGAGCATCTGGCGGTGCAGGCCGGAACCGGCACCGGTAAGTCGCTGGCCTACCTCGTGCCGGCGATCGCGCGCGCATTGACCGAGGAGTCACCGGTGGTGGTGTCCACCGCGACGATCGCGCTGCAACGCCAACTAGTCGACCGCGACCTGCCCCGGCTGGCCGATGCGCTAGCTGATGTCCTGCCCCGGCGGCCGCGTTTCGCGCTGCTCAAGGGGCGGCGAAACTATCTGTGCCTCAACAAGATTCACAACGGCGCCGACGAGGAGACATCGAACATCCCGCAGGAGGAACTCTTCTCCCCGGTGGCCGCGAGCGCACTGGGCCGGGACGTGGTGCGGCTGACGAAGTGGGCGTCGGATACCGAGACCGGTGACCGCGACGATGTCAGCCCGGGCGTGCCGGAACGGTCCTGGTCCCAGGTGAGCGTCTCGGCACGGGAGTGCCTGGGCATGGCGCGCTGCCCGTACGGCACCGACTGTTTCGCCGAGAAGGCACGCGGCGAGGCCGGCCGCGCCGATGTGGTCGTCACCAACCACGCGCTTCTGGCCATCGATGCAATCGCGGAGGCGTCGGTGCTGCCCGAGCATCACCTCCTCGTCATCGACGAGGCCCACGAACTCGTCGACCGGGTGACCTCGGCGGCCACCGCCGAACTGACGCCCACCCCGCTGGGAGTGGCGATCCGGCGCATCGCCCGGTTGGTCAGCCCGGAAATCAGCCAGCGGATGGAGGCCGCGGTGGCGACGTTTTCCGCGGCGATCCACGACACCCAACCGGGCCGGATGGATTACCTCGATGATGAGCTCAAGACGTATCTGACCGCCCTGCGCGACGCGGCCACCGCGGCCCGGTCCGGAATCGACCCCGCCCCGGCTGACCCGAAGGCGGCCGCAGCCCGCACCGAGGCGATCGCGGCGCTCACCGACATCGCAGACGCCGCCGCCCGCGCGCTGGACTCTTTTGGCCCGGCGATCCCCGACCGCACCGATGTCGTCTGGCTCGATCACGAGGAACAACGCGGATCGGGTCCGCGGGCCGGAGCCGCTCGGCCGGCGACAATAGTCCCGGTCTTGCGGGTGGCCCCACTGTCGGTCGCGGCCCTGTTGCGCAGCCGACTCTTCGACATCTCGACGACAGTGCTCACCTCGGCGACGCTGACCGTGGGCGGAACCTTCGACGCGATGGCCCAAGCCTGGGGGCTTGCCGACGGGCCGCAATGGCTGGGACTCGATGTGGGTTCGCCGTTTGATCACGCCAAGGCCGGCATCCTTTACATCGCGGCCCATCTGCCCCCACCGGGGCGTGACGGCGCCGGGTCGGACGCCCAACTCGACGAGATCGCCGGGCTTATCGAGGCCTGCGACGGACGCACACTGGGATTGTTCTCCTCGATGCGCGCCGCCAAGGCCGCCGCCGAGGCGATGCGGGGGCGGCTGGACACCCCGGTGCTGTGTCAGGGCGACGACAGCACTTCCGCTCTGGTTGAGCAGTTCGCCGCCGATCCGCAGACGTCGTTGTTCGGCACGCTGTCGCTGTGGCAGGGCGTCGACGTGCCCGGGCCGTCGTGCTCACTGGTGATCATCGACCGCATCCCGTTTCCCCGGCCCGACGACCCACTGCTGACCGCGCGCCAGCGCGCCGTCGCCGCGCGCGGCGGCAACGGATTCATGACGGTCGCTGCCGGCCATGCCGCACTACTGCTGGCCCAGGGCGCCGGACGACTGCTGCGCCGCTCCGAGGACCGCGGTGTCGTCGCCGTGCTGGATTCGCGGATGGCGACGGCGCGCTACGGCGGATACCTGCGCGCATCCCTGCCGCCGTTTTGGACCACGACCGACCCGGCCGTGGTCCGAGAAGCACTGGCGCGGTTACACGCACCATCGAACGATTAGGGCGAGCGCAGGATCACGATCGGTATGCCGGGAAACTACCGCGCCGGTCGGGATCTGCCGGGAGTTAGTCCGCGTTCTATTGTGGTCGGATGCGCCCACCCCGCACCGGTATCCGTCTGCTGACCGCGGCATGTGTTGCGATGGTGCTCGGCGCCTGCGGAACAGCCATCCAGGGCAACCCGGTCTCGGTGTTCTCCGATCCATTCAAGGTGGCCGGCTTGGAAGCGGTCGACGGGCCCACCGGATTGCGTCCGAACGCCAAGGCGGAGTCCCGCGACGTCACCGACACCGACGGCGGCCAGGTCGACGAACTCGCCGGCCAATCGGTCAGCGATCTCGAGGAGTTCTGGAAGTTCGCCTATCCGGACACCTTCGACGGTGAATTGGAACCCGTCAAAGAACTCGTCTCCTGGGATTCCGACGCCCCCGACGGGAGGTTCTGCGGCGAGACCACCGAGGGTCTGGTCAACGCTGCCTTCTGCGAGGAGGACAACACGATCGGCTGGGACCGCGCCGTGTTGATGCCGTCATTGCGACAAGCCAACGGTGATATGGCGATCACGATGGTGCTCGCCCACGAGTACGGCCACGCGATCCAGAAGATGGCCACGCTCAACCCGAAGGGTGTGCCGTCACTGGTGGCCGAACAACAGGCCGACTGTTTTTCCGGGGTGTATCTTCGCTGGGTCGCGGAGGGTAAGTCACCCCGGTTCACGCTGAACACCGGCGAGGGTTTGAATAACCTTCTGGCGGCGATGATCTCGTTCCGCGATCCCCTGCTCAGCCAAAACGATTATTCCGACGGAGACGAGCACGGTTCGGCTTTCGAACGCGTCTCCGCGTTCCAATTCGGGTTCACCGACGGCGCATCGGCCTGCGCGGCGATAAACCTGCCGGAGATCAAGCAGCGCCGCGGCGAGTTGCCGGTGGCCCTGCCGGCGGATCAGACCGGAGAGTTACCGGTGACCGAGGCCTCCGTCCGGTCACTGATCGACGCGATGAACATCATTTTCACGCCAAAGAACCCGCCGCAGTTGACCTTTGACCCCTCCTCGGCATCAACCTGCCCGGATGCGCGGCCCAGTCCGCCGGCCTCCTACTGCCCGGCCGCCAACACCATCGTCGTCGACCTCCCCGGCCTGCAGGCCATCGGCGCGACCTCCGAGGGCCTGGGGGGCCCGGCCCTGCAGGGTGACAACACCGCCTACTCGGCGCTGATGTCGCGCTACATGATGGCCTGGCAGCACGAGCACGGCGGCCTAGTTCTCGACGATGCCGAAGCGGGCCTTCGGACCGCCTGTCTGACCGGGGTGGCGACCAGCAAGCTGTCCGAGAACATCACCACTTCCGACGGCAAAACCGTGGCACTCACCGCGGGCGATATCGACGAGGCAGTGTCGGGTCTGCTGACCAACGGCCTGGTGGCCGGCGATGTCAACGGCGAATCGGTGCCGGCCGGGTTCTCCCGCATCGACGCCTTCCGGGTCGGAGTACTCGGCGATACCGATCGCTGCATCAAGCGGTTCCCCTGACGCACTACACCGCCTTGGTGGCGCCGTACCAGGACAGGATCGTTTCGCGCTCATCGGTGGACCTGGCCAGGATGGCGTAGGACCGGATGAACGACTCGCCTACGCAGCCGTCGATCTTGACTCGGAAGTTCCGGATCGACACCCGCGGCGCATCGCCGACGAACGGCTTCTTGGTGACCGGGACGGTGTTGACGATTCCCGGCTTGAGAGCGACGGTGACGTTGCCGCCACCGGTGATACCGGCATTCGGAATCGGGATCAGGCTTCCATCAAACCCGATGACCCCGAGCGACGCATTGGCACCGAGATTGGCGCCCAGCAGAACACCGGGGCCGGTTCCCATGTCAATACCGCAGCCGATCTGATAACCCACCTCGAGCACGCCCTTGGGTGCGGCGGATCCCGTGATCGATCCACGGAACACACCGCCGACGACGTACTCCCGGGTGGAGATTGCGGTGGTCAGCGGTGGGACGGGCATCTGGATCTCATCGCTGGCCGAGATTGTCAGCGTGACGCCATCAGTCGCTTTCAGCGTCGCGGGCGGGCCCGAGACCACTGTGCCGTCATCGATCGGCGGCGCACCATCGATCGGCGGGGGGCCGGCCGGTCCGGGATCGACGGCTGCGGCGGCGATCGGTGTTGCCCCGTCCGGATTGGCGGGGTCTGGATCGGCCGAGGCGGCCGCAGGCGCCAGAAATGCCGCTACTGATGCCAGCGCCGCAGCGGCCCGCATCGCGGATGTGCCCATCCTCAAACCGCCATCGTCACGCCGTACCAGGACACGATGTCCTCGACCTCGGCCGTCGAGCTGGACAACGTCGCATAGGAGCGGATGAACGACTCGCCCACGCAGCCGTCGATCTTGACCCGCAAGTCGCCGACCTCCACCTCAGGAGCGGTGCCCTTGTAGGACTTCTTAGCCACGGGGACGGTGTTACTGATACCAGGCTTGAGGGTGACGCCCACTTGCCCGGTGATGAGAGCGGCACCGCCGGCGAGGCCGACGGCGGCGAAAACATAGCCGTTCACGCCGGCGCCGGTAAAAGCATCGGACCCCAACCCGCCCAGTGCGGTGACACCCAGCAATACACCTCCGCCAGTAGACATATCAATGCCGCAACCGATCTGATAACCCACCTCGAAGATGCCCTCGGATGCATTCGAACCGGTAATCGAACCGTCGAACTTCCCGCCGACGACATACTCGCGGGTGGAGACGGCCGTCGTCAGTGGGGCGACCGCCATCTGGGTCTCATCCCGAGCCGAGATCGTCAGCGTGACGCCCTCCAGAGTGCTCGTCGAGGGCGGACTTGACGCGACCCTACCGTCGGCGACCGGACCGGTTCCCGCCGTGGGAGTGGCCGAAGCTATCTGTGCCGCCGTGTCCGTTTCGGCGGGACCGGGATCGGCCGACGCAGGTACGGCCAACAGCAGCGCCGCGGCGGCCGCCGCCACCCGCGGCAGGAATCTACCCGTACTCACACCGCTCACACCGCCTTGGTAACGCCGAACCAGGACACGATGTCTTCGACCTGTCCGGTCGAACTGGATAACGTCGCGTAGGAGCGGATGAAAGACTCGCCCACGCAGCCGTCGATCCTGACCCGGAAATTGCTGATCTCCACCTCGGGAGCCGCGCCCTTATACGACTTCTTAGCCACCGGGACGGTGTTGATGATGCCCGGCTTGAGGTTGACGCCGACTTGCCCGCTGATGCCGCCGCCGACCCCGACGGCAACGATGGGCCCAAGATTAAGGCCAGCCACGCCGGGGAGTGCGATATCGCCCACGGCCGTGCCGCCTCCGTTGACGCCCAGCAGCACACCTCCACTGGTGGACATGTCGATGCCGCAGCCGATCTGATAACCCACCTCGAAGGTGCCCTCGGGCCGCGTGGGCGAACCGGTGATCGATCCGTCGAACACCCCGCCGACGGCATACTCGCGGGTGGAGATCGCCGTCGTCAGGGGTAAGACCGACATCTGGGTCTCATCCCTGGCCGAGATCGTCAGCGTGACGCCGTCCATAGTGCTCGTCGAGGGCGGACTCGAGGCAACCTTGCCGTCGGCCACCGGGGGGGCCTCGGCAGCCGGACCGGTTTCGGCCACCGGGACGGCCGCGGCGACCTGCGTCACCCCGTCGGGATCGGCGGGGCCGGGATCGGCCGATGCCGGCGATGCCAGCAACGCTGCGGCGGCGGTCAGTAGCACTACTTGCCGGTACATTTCTGCCAACCTCCGCCTATTGGCAACTGTTGGGACAAAGTTACAGGCTGCGGCGCGACCCCGGCTGCCGATTGCGCAAACTGGCCAGGGGCGCGCTACCGGCGTCCCGTCGGCGTCGTTCACGGCGAGAGTGACCGAACTCAGACCGCTTTCGTCACGCCGAACCAGGACAGGATGGCCTCGCCCTGCTTAGTCGAGTGGGTCAGCGTCGCGTAGGACCGGATGAACGACTCCCCCACGCAGCCGTCGATCCTGACATGAAAGTTGCTGATCGACACCCACGGCTCGGCGCCCTCGTACTCCTTCTTGGTCACCGGGATGTTGTTGATGATGCCGGGCTTGAGGCCGACTGTGACGCTGCCACCGAGTTGAGCGCCGACGCCGGGTACGAGGCCGTCGGGGAGGGTGCCTAAGAAATCCAGGCCGAAATAGCCGATGGAGGCATTGGCTCCGCCGTTGGCGTTGAGGAGCACACCGCCGCCGGTGCTCATGTCAATACCGCAGCCGATCTGGTAGCCGACCTCGAAGACACCCTCGGGTGTCTCTTCGGAGCCCTTGACCGTGGCGTTGTAGATCCCGCCGGCAATGTACTCCCGGGTCGAGAGGGCCGTGGTCAGGGGAGCCGCCGGCATCTGGGTCTCGTCCCTAGCCGAAATCGTCAGCGTCGTACCGTCGGGCGCCTTCGTGGTCGCCGGCGGCGACGATGCCACCTTGCCGTCGTCGACCGGCGGCGCCGCCTCGGCTGCGGCCACCGTCGCCACCGCGGGGTCCGGGGTGACCGGTTCGGGGTCGGCCGACGCGGGTGCCGCGGTCGCCATCAACGCCGCGGCGACCACCAGCACCGACACACCACGCATCATTGAGTTCAAACGCCTTCCGACTGGTACGACGATTCCGGGCAACAACCGGGGGTACGGCAACCTTGTTAGGCAACCTACATGCGGGGCGGGACTGCCGCGAAATGGTCCGGGGTCCTGCGGCCTCAGGCCAGCGTGACCAACCCCAACTCGGTATCGCCCGCCAGCAACCGGTGATGTGGCAACACCCGAACCGTGTAGCCCATCGATCCGGACAGCCGAAGCGGTGTGGTGGTGGTGAAACTCTCGGTTCCGCCCTCACCGCCACCGGTGTGCGACATATCGACATAGTGCGGGTCGGTCAGCGTGCCGCCGGAGTCGACCCGACCGATCACGGCCTGCACCATCACCTCGTCGGGGCGCAGGCCGGCCAGGTTCACGGTGGCGGTCAGAGTCAGTTCCGAGCCCAACAGTGGGGTGTCCGGCAGGCCGGTGCTGTCGACATCGGTGATCGCCACCGACGGCCAAGTCTCGGCGACCCGTTGCCGGTAGGCCGCCAGTTCCCGGGCCTGGCCGAACGGCAGGCCGTCAATGGCCTCGACGGTCCTGCGGACCGATGTCGCGGCCGGGACGTAGTACTGCTCGGTGTAGTCCCGCACCATGCGGGATGCCAACACCTTCGGGCCCAGTGCCTGCACGGTGTGCCGAACCATCTCCACCCACCGGTGTGGGACGCCATGATCGTCGCGGTCGTAGAACTTCGGCGCCACCGAGTTCTCCAACAGTTCGTAGAGTGCGCCGGCTTCCAGATCATCACGGCGTTCGTCGGACACACCGTCGGCAGTCGGGATCTCCCACCCGTTCTCGCCGTCGAACCACTCATCCCACCAGCCGTCCCGGATCGAAAGGTTCAGCCCGCCGTTCAGAGCGCTCTTCATACCGGAGGTGCCACAGGCCTCCAGTGGCCGCAGCGGATTGTTGAGCCAGACGTCGCAGCCCCAGTACAGCAGCCTGGCCATCGAGATGTCGTAGTCCGGCAGGAAGGCGATCCGGTGCCGCACCTCCGGGCGATCGGCGAACTGGACGACCTGCTGGATGAGCGCCTTGCCGGCGTCGTCGGCAGGATGCGACTTCCCGGCGACAATCAGCTGGATCGGCTTGTCCTCATCGAGCAGCAGCGCTTCCAGGCGCTCCGGATCGCGCAGCATCAGCGTCAGGCGCTTGTAGGTCGGCACCCGGCGGGCGAATCCGACGGTGAGCACATCAGGATCGAAAGCCGTTGCAATCCAGCTCAATTCGGCTTCGGCGGCACCGCGCTGCAGCCACGACTTCACCAACCGTTTGCGAACGTCAGTCACCAGCTTGGCGCGCAGTTGCGACCGGATCCACCAGATATGACCGAAGTCCACCTGCTGTATCCGCTCCCACTCGGCGGGTTCGCGCAATACCTCGGTGGAGCCGGCCAACTCCCGGGCCAACTGCACCCATTCCGGTGCCACCCAGGTGGGTCCGTGCACCCCGTTGGTGATCGACCCGATCGGCACCTCCGGCGGGTCGAACCCGGGCCACAACTCGTCGAACATCGCCCGGCTGACCCGCCCGTGCAACTGAGACACGCCGTTTGCCCGCTGAGCCAGTCGCAGGCCCATATGCGCCATGTTGAACTTGTCCGGATCGGCCTCCGCACCGAATGCCAGTACCCGTTTCACCGGCACGCCGGGCAGCAGGCCCTGCTCGGAATCGTCGCCGAAGTAGCGCTCCACCATTTCCAACGGAAACCGGTCGATCCCGGCCGGCACCGGGGTGTGCGTGGTGAACACCGTGCTCGCCCGCACCACGGTCAGCGCGGTGTCGAAGTCGAGGTGGTCGGCGGTCATGAACTCCCGGATACGCTCCAGACCGAGGAATCCTGCGTGCCCCTCGTTCATGTGGAACACGTCCGGGGCGGGGCGTGATTCGATGGCGGTGAAGGCGCGGATGGCGCGCACCCCGCCGATACCGGCGAGCAATTCCTGTTTGATTCGGTGTTCCTGGTCGCCGCCGTACAACCGGTCGGTCACATGGCGCAGATCGTGGTCGTTCTCCGGGATGTCAGAGTCCAGTAGCAGCAACGGGATTCGGCCGACCTGGGCCACCCACACCCGGGCCCGCAGCACCCGCGACTCCGGCATGGGAAGTTCCACCACCACCGGCGCACCGCCGGAGTCGGCGAGCAGATGCAACGGCAGTCCCTGCGGATCCAGCGACGGATAGTTCTCGTGCTGCCATCCATCTGCGGTCAGTGACTGCTCGAAATAACCCGACCGGTAATTCAGACCCACGCCGATCAGCGGCAGGCCGAGATCGGAGGCGGCCTTGAGGTGGTCGCCGGCCAGGATCCCGAGGCCACCCGAATAGATCGGCAGCACCTCGGCGACGCCGAACTCCATCGAGAAGTACCCGATACCAGTGGGCATCGGCGAATCCGGATCGGCCTGAGCAGCCATCTGCTGATACCACAGCGGCTTGGTCAGGTAGTCGTTGAGATCTGCCGACAGGTGGTCGAGGCGGTCGAGGAATGCGTTGTCCTCAGCGAGTTCGTCGAGCCGCGCCCGGCTCACCTCGCCGAGCAGTGCCACCGGGTCGCGCCCGGTCAGTGCCCACTGCTCCGGATCGATGCTCTCGAACAACTCCTGGGTCGGGGTGTCCCAGGACCACCGCAGGTTCGTCGACAGCTGGCCCAGAGCGGCCAGCCGGTCGGGGAGATGGGCGCGAACGGTGAACCTGCGGAGAGCTTTCACGGCTCAGACCTTACTGACGTTGCGGACCGCTCGCAGTCCTCGCTTCGCTTCCCGAGAGTCGATCGCGGCCACTACGGTAAGTACAACGATTAATGCGAAACGAGGTGTTCGGTGCCGGGGCGTATCGCGATCGACGACGTCGCACCCGTTGTGTCCGGGGGCACCTACCCGGCCAAGGCGGTCGTCGGCGAAACCGTACCGGTGTGCGCGACCGTGTGGCGGGAGGGCCACGAGGCCGTGGCGGCCACGCTGGTGGTGCGGTATCTCGGACCGGTGTACCCGCAGTTGGGGCCCGGATCGTCGGCGTCGCCGGGTGCCGGGGCGGACATCCGCGAACCAGCCGCACCCCGGGTCAAACCAAAACTGTCCCCGATGTCACTCGGACGCACCCCGGATGTGTTCCACGGTCAGTTCACCCCGGACCGGATGGGGTTGTGGACGTTCCGGGTCGACGGCTGGGGCGACCCGATCACGTCCTGGCGCCGAGCGGTCAGCGCCAAGCTGGACGCCGGCCAGGGCGAGGAGGATCTCGACAACGACCTCGTGATGGGAGCCGTCCTGCTGGAGCGCGCCGCCGCCGGGGTGCCCCGCGGCGACCGTGCTCCCCTACGCGAGGCCGCCGAGGCACTGCGCTGCCCGGGTGACCCGCTGATCCGGGCCGCACCGGCGCTATCACATCAGGTGACCGACCTACTCGAGGCGTACCCACTGCGCGAACTGCTCACCCGCGGCCACCAGTACGGCGTATGGGTAGACCGCCCGCTGGCACGCTGCAGCGCCTGGTACGAGATGTTTCCGCGGTCTACCGGCGGCCGTAACGCCGCCGGTAAGGCGGTGCACGGCACGTTCGCCACCGCCGCGGACGCGCTCGGCCGGATCGCCGCGATGGGGTTCAACGTCGTCTACCTACCACCGATTCACCCGATCGGCACCGTGCACCGCAAGGGCCGGAACAACTCAGTGACCGCTGAGGCAGGCGACGTCGGCTCACCGTGGGCGATCGGAAGCAGCGCAGGCGGCCACGACGCGGTGCATCCCGATCTCGGCACGATCAAGGACTTCGACGCGTTCGTCGCGGCGGCCCGCGGCAACGGCCTGGAGGTCGCCCTCGATCTCGCGTTGCAGTGCGCGCCGGATCACCCGTGGGCCACCAGCCACCGACAGTGGTTCACCGAACTCCCCGACGGAACCATCGCCTACGCCGAGAACCCGCCGAAGAAGTACCAGGACATCTATCCGTTGAACTTCGACAACGATGCGGACGGGCTTTCCCGCGAAGTTCTGCGCGTGGTTCGGTATTGGATCAGCCACGGCGTCACCGTCTTCCGGGTCGACAACCCGCACACCAAACCACCGGACTTCTGGACATGGTTGATCGGTGAGGTCAAGGCAACCGACCCCGATGTGCTGTTCCTGGCGGAGGCGTTCACTCGACCGGCGCGGATGTACGGGTTGGCGAAACTCGGCTTCACGCAGTCGTATTCGTATTTCACCTGGCGCACCGCGAAATGGGAGTTGGAGGAGTTCGGCCGCGAGATCGCCGAGCACGCCGACTACGCGCGGCCCAACCTGTTCGTCAACACCCCCGACATCCTGCATGAGAGCCTGCAGCACGGCGGCCCCGGCATGTTCGCCATCCGGGCGGTGCTGGCCGCGACCATGGGCACGTCGTGGGGCGTGTACTGCGGCTACGAACTTTTCGAGAACACCCCGGTACGCCCCGGCAGCGAGGAGTACCTGGACGCCGAGAAATACGAACTGCGCCCGCGCGACTTCGCCGGCGCTCTGGCCGAAGGCCGCTCGCTCGAGCCGTTTCTGAACCGGCTCAACGAGATCCGCCGAATACACCCTGCCCTGTGCCAACTGCGGACGATCCGTTTCCACCATGTCGACAACGACGCACTGCTGGCCTACAGCAAGTTCGATCCGGTATCCGGTGACACGGTGCTCGTCGTCGTCACACTTAATCCCTTCGGTGCCGAACAGGGCACCGTCTCACTTGACATGGGTGCGCTCGCAATGGCGCCCTACGACAGGTTCTGGGTCCGCGACGAGATCAGTGGTGAGGAATACCAGTGGGGTCAGTCCAATTATGTTCGACTCGAACCGGCAAAAGCCGTGGCGCACATCCTGAACATGCCGGTGGTCCCTGCCGAACAACGGACCAACCTGCTACGCCGGGAATGAACCGCGAATTGTCGTCACGATGACAGCCAAGCGAGCCAACAAACACCTCGCGCCTGATGCCGAGGCGCTGGCGCGGCTCGCCGCCGGCGTACACCACGATCCGCACAGCATTCTCGGCGCGCACGAGTACGGCAGGCAGACCGTGATCCGGACACTGCGTCCGCATGCGGTGGACGTGGCCGCACTCGTTGGTGGGCAGCGCTACCCGATGACGCATCTCGATTCCGGAGTGTTCGCGGTGTCACTGCCGTTCACCGACCTCGCCGATTACCGACTCGAGGTCAGCTACCCCGGTACCGGTGAGCCGAGTATTCACACCGTCGCCGACGGTTACCGGTTTCTGCCGACCCTCGGCGACGTCGACCTGCACCTGTTCGCCGAAGGCCGGCACGAACGACTGTGGGAGATCCTCGGCGCGCATCCGCGCACCTTCACAACACCCGACGGCACAGTCGAGGGGGTGTCCTTCGCGGTCTGGGCTCCGAATGCCAAGGGAGTCAGTCTGATCGGTGAGTTCAATGGATGGGATGGCAACGACGCGCCGATGCGCGTACTGGGCTCGTCCGGGGTGTGGGAGCTGTTCTGGCCGGGTTTCGCCACCGATGGGCTGTACAAGTTCCGGGTGTACGGCGTCGATGGTTCGATCACCGATCGGGCCGACCCGATGGCGTTCGCCACCGAGGTGCCGCCGCACACCGCGTCGAAGGTATTCGTGTCGGACTACGTGTGGAACGACGCGACGTGGATGACGCAGCGCGCAGCGGTGAATCCGGTGTTCGAACCCATGAGCACCTACGAGGTCCATCTGGGCTCATGGCGCCCCGGACTGACCTATCGTGAGTTGGCGGAACAGCTGACCGAATACGTGGTGGCCCAGGGGTTCACGCATGTCGAACTGCTGCCGGTGACCGAGCATCCGTTCGGCGGTTCCTGGGGATACCAGGTCACGTCCTACTATGCGCCGACGTCGCGATTCGGCAGCCCGGACGATTTCCGATTCCTGGTCGATCAGTTGCACAAGGCCGGTATCGGAGTGATCGTTGACTGGGTTCCCGCGCACTTCCCCAAGGACAGTTGGGCACTGGGCCGCTTCGACGGTACCGCCCTCTACGAGCATTCCGATCCCCGCCGCGGCGAGCAACTTGACTGGGGCACCTACGTTTTCGACTTCGGCCGGCCGGAAGTACGCAACTTTCTGGTCGCCAACGCGCTGTACTGGTTGGGCGAATTCCACATCGACGGACTACGCGTCGACGCGGTCGCCTCCATGCTCTATCTGGACTACTCAAGGCCCGATGGTGGCTGGACCCCGAACGTTTACGGCGGCCGGGAGAACCTGGAAGCCGTGCAGTTCATTCAGGAGATGAACGCCACCGTGCACAAGATCGTGCCTGGCATCGTCACCATCGCCGAGGAGTCCACCTCCTGGCCCGGCGTCACCCGCCCGACAAACATTGGCGGACTGGGCTTTTCGATGAAATGGAACATGGGGTGGATGCACGACACCCTGGGCTACCTCGGCCGTGATCCGATCCACCGCAGCTACCACCACCACGAGATGACGTTCTCGATGCTCTATGCCTTCAGCGAGAACTATGTGCTGCCGATCAGCCATGACGAAGTGGTGCACGGCAAGGGCACACTGTGGGGCCGGATGCCGGGCAACGATCACGTCAAGGCTGCGGGACTGCGCAGCCTGCTGGCCTATCAGTGGGCGCATCCGGGCAAGAAGTTGCTTTTCATGGGCCAGGAGTTCGGGCAGCGCGCCGAGTGGTCGGACGAACGCGGGGTGGACTGGTATCAACTCGACGAGGACGGCTTCTCCTCGGGAATCCTGCGCTTCATGGCCGACGTCAACGCCGTCTACCGCAGTAGGCCGGCGCTGTGGAGCCAGGACTCCCGGCCGGAGGGATACTCGTGGATCGACGCGAATGACTCGGCGAGCAATGTGCTCAGTTTCCTGCGTTACGGCGCGGACGGATCAGTGATGGCATGTGTGTTCAACTTCGCCGGCACCGAGCACAGCCGCTACCGCCTTGGACTTCCGCGAGCCGGAACCTGGCGTGAGGTACTCAACAGCGACGCCTCGATCTACAACGGTTCGGGCGTGGGCAATTTCGGCGCGGTGCAGGCTCTCCCGACCCCGTGGCACGGCCGCCCGGCCTCGGCCGAACTGGTGCTGCCGCCGACGTCGGCGGTGTGGTTGGAACCGGCCTGAGGCTCACCTCTCCGGGTAAGACCCCCGGGGCGTTAGGTCAGTAGAGCGCGTTGGCCAGGTTGCGGCGGCCGGCGATCACCTCGGGGTCGGCCGGATCGAATAACTCGAACAGTTCGATCAGCCGGGTGCGCACCCGGGTGCGGTCGTCGCCAGCGGTTCGCTTGACCAGACCGGTCAACCGCGTGAATGCGCCCGCGACGTCTTGGCCGAGGATCTGAGCATCGGCGGCGGCGAAGGCCGCGTCGATATCGTCAGGCGCGGCATCGGCCGCCGCTATGACATCCGGCGTGACGACGCCCGCGCGCTCAAGGAACGAAATCTGCCGCAGCGCCCCCTTGGCTTCGGCATGGGTGGGGTCGGCGTCCAGAATCGCCCGATACGCAGCGGCGGCCGCGTCGAACTCGCCGGCGTCGAGCTTGTCGCGTGCAGCGTCCAGCGCGGGATCTGCGGGCTGTTCAGCAGCATCACCGCCGCCGAGCTTCCCGGCGGTAGCCGCGAGCAGCGAGTCGATCCATCGGCGCAGTTGGTCCGGAGGCAGCGGACCTTCGAAGCTGTTCAATGGTTGACCGCCGCCCAACGCCACGACCGTCGGCACCGCCTCGATGCCGAACATCGCGGCCACCCGGGGCGCGGTATCGATGTTGACCGTGGCCAATGACCACGTGCCGCCGTCGGCCGCGACCAACACGGCCAGTGCATCGACAAGTTGGACACAGGCATCACTGCGGGGCGACCAGAGCACGACGACCACCGGGACCTCGCCGGAGCGCACGAGCACCTCGGCTTCGAAATTGGCCTCGGTGACCTCGACGCCGCCGGGGGCGCCGGATGCCGAACCCTGCTGGGCGCGCTGCTTGAGACCGGAGAGGTCCACCGCACCGGTCATCACCGGTGAGTTTCTCGGACGGGGACGAGTCACGTGCCCAAGTCTGTCATGAGTGCGCCACGACCCCGGCCACCGGGCATTCGGGTATAGTTGGAAGCAAATTGGCTGCTCTAACGAACGGAGTCCACCGTGAAGAAGTTGGCACTAACCATGCTGGCAGTAGCGGCAATGTCCATGGGGTCCCTCGTTGCGGGGCCGGCAGCCGGCGCTGACGTACGCGATCCGTTCGACCCGTACGGTGTCGGCGGCTACGGCGGCATCGGTAGTCCGCTCGGCCCCGTCGCTGGACCTGTCGGTCCCGTCGGCGTCGGAGGCGTCGGGCCCGTCCTGGGCCCGGTGGGCCCGGTCGGCGTCGGAGGCGTCCTGGGGCCGGTCGGGGTTGATCCGGTTGTCGACGCGGCCGTCCGCTACGCCATTCCCTACGGCTATCCGCTCGGACCCGCCTTCCCGGGCGAGCTTCCGTGCTTCACGCCATCGGGTGAGGCCTACTACACCCCGGGTGCGGAACCGTGCCTCTGCTTCGCTCCCACCGGGGCCGTCGTTCCCTGCTGATTCAGCACTGAATAACCAGCCGTGTATGACGAACGTCACACGGCATCACTTGGGCGCTCGCAGCAAACATTGATGCCGCGGGTCGGCTAGCCGGCCCGCAGGACAAGCGCGTCGCCTTGGCCCCCGGCCCCGCACAGCGCAGCAACCGCGTAGCCGGAGCCGAGACGCGACAACTCCAACGCTGCGTGCAGGGTGATCCGCGCGCCGGACATGCCGATCGGGTGGCCCATCGCGATCGCGCCACCGCTGCGATTGACCTTCTCGGGGTCGACACCGAGTTCGCGGGTCGACGCCAGCGCGACAGCCGCGAATGCCTCGTTGATCTCGATGACGTCCAGCTGATCGGTCGAGATGCCTTCCCGCGCGATCGCCTTCCTGATGGCGTTGGCCGGTTGGGACTGCAGGGTGGAGTCGGGCCCGGCGACGACGCCGTGCGCGCCGATCTCACACAACCAGTTCAGGCCGAGCTCTTGGGCTTTGGTCTTACTCATCACCACAACCGCGCAGCCCCCGTCGGAGATCTGCGAGGCCGATCCGGCAGTGATGGTTCCGTCGGAGCGGAACGCTGGTTTGAGACCGGCAAGCGAGTCGGCGGTGGTGTTGGCCCGGATGCCCTCGTCTTCGGTGAAGCTGATCGGATCGCCCTTACGCTGCGGAATCGTCACTGGCACGACCTCATCCGCGAAGACACCATCCTTCCAGGCGGCGGCGGCTTTCTGGTGCGAGGAGGCAGCGAGCTCATCCTGTTCGAGGCGGGTGAAGCGGTCGGCGTCGTTGCGCTGCTCGGTCAGGGCGCCCATCGGCTGATCGGTGAACACGTCGTGCAGACCGTCGTAGGCCATGTGGTCAAGCACGGTCACGTCGCCGTACTTGTAACCGGCCCTGCTGTCCATCAGCATGTGTGGCGCCCGCGACATTGACTCCTGCCCGCCGGCCACGACCACATCGAACTCGCCGGCCCGGATGAGCTGATCAGCTAGCGCGATGGAGTCGATTCCGGAGAGGCACATCTTGTTGATCGTCAGCGCCGGAACATCCCAGCCGATCCCACCGGCCACGGCGGCCTGGCGGGCCGGCATCTGCCCGGCACCGGCGGTCAGCACCTGGCCCATGATCACGTAGTCGACCATCGACGCCGAAATCCCGGCCTTCTCCAGCGCCGCACGGATGGCGAACCCACCCAAATCACTGCCGGAGAAGTCTTTGAGCGACCCCATCAGCCGGCCGATGGGCGTGCGCGCCCCAGCAACGATCACCGACGTCGTCATTACTGCCTCCAAAGCGGGTGGTTTCCGGTCGATCTGACCGACTGGTTGTTCGGGTTTCTGTCGTCAGGTTACCGTTGCTCGATGACCACCGAGCACCTCGATGCCCGCCCTTTACTGGCGAGCGCCCTGGTCACCGCGATCGACCACGTCGGGATCGCGGTGCCGGACCTTGACGATGCCATCGCGTGGTATCACGACTACCTCGGCATGATCGTGGTGCATGAGGAGATCAACACCGAGCAGGGTGTGCGCGAGGCGATGCTCTCCGTTCGCGGAGCACCGGCCGGCAGCCCCCAAATCCAGCTGATGGCGCCGCTGGATGACACCTGCACCATCGCCAAGTTCCTCGACAAGCGGGGTCCGGGCATCCAGCAACTTGCCTGCCGAGTCAGTGATCTCGATGAGTTCTCCGAACGCCTGCGCGCCAAAGGCGTTCGCCTGTTGTACGACGCCCCCCGGCGCGGGACGGCGAACTCCCGGATCAACTTCATCCATCCCAAGGACGCCGGCGGCGTGCTGGTGGAACTCGTGGAGCCGGCCGAACACTGACCTCAGGACCATCTGCGGGTGGGTCCACGGTTGGCCCGATTAGCCCAGCACGGGGTGTGCCAATGCCGTCGGTCGTCGGCGTCCTCATCGTCGATTCGCAACACCACCACATGCGCGGTGCCGGAACGGATCTCGTGATCGCAACCCGGGCACCGGTAGGTCTTGGTAGCCCGGAACCCCGGCACCGGGCGGACTTCATAGTCGCGGCCATCGGTGCCCGGCTCCACCCGGCGCGGTGGCGGCAGTGGTGGCGGTCCGGCCCCGGGCCGTCGTCGGCGAGGTGCCATCAGAACAGCCGGAAATCGTCGTTGTCCATACCGCGCATCGCATCGTAATCCAGTGTCAGACAACGAATTCCGCGGTCGCCTGCCAGCGTGCGGGCCTGTGGTTTGATCTGCTGGGCGGCAAAGACGCCAGCGACGGGCGCCAGCAGGCTGTCCCTGTTGAGTAACTCGAGGTAGCGGGTCAGCTGCTCCACGCCGTCGATCTCACCTCGGCGCTTGATCTCCACCGCCACCGATCCGCCCTGAGCATCGCGACACAGGATGTCCACCGGACCGATTGCGGTCATGTACTCGCGCCGGACCAGGGTGTAGCCCTCGCCGAGCAGCTCGATATGTTCGGCCAGCAGTTCCTGAAGGTGGGCCTCGACACCGTCCTTGACCAGTCCGGGGTCGATACCCAACTCATGGCTGGAGTCGTGCTCGATCTCCTCGATGGTGATCCGCAACTGCTCGCCCAATTTGTTCTCGACCACCCACACCGGTTGGTCGCCCTCTGCCACCTCGGTCAACGTGCACGGCGGGCTCATCCAGTTCAGCGGCTTGTAGGCGCGATCGTCGGCATGGATGCTCACCGAACCGTCTGCCTTGATGAGAAGCAGACGACGAGCCGACGGCAGGTGGGCGGTAAGCCGACCGAGGTAGTCCACCCGGCACTGGGCGATCACGAGTCGCACCGGTTCAGCTTAGGGCCCGAGTCCTGGCCCGGCTTACAACCATCCCGATGGATTGGCCCGCAACCACTCCTGGGCTGCGGCCACCGCATCGTCGAGTGTCGTGAACACCACATCGTCGAACCCACGGTCGGCCAGGACTACGGCCGCGTCCGGGTCGACGAGGAAACCCTGTTTTCCAGTCGAACGCAATGCAGTGCTCATATTGGCAAGCAACGCCCGAGCGGGGTCGTTGATGGTGTCGACCCGGGTAACGTCGAGTATCGCAACACCGAACGCATCACTGTCGTGATCAGCCGTGCGCAGTAGCCGCTCCGCTCCGGCGAACATCAGATCTCCGTGCATCTCATAGACACGTACGCCGTCGGCTGCGTCGTAGACGGCACGGATCGTCGAGCGCGACTGCCTACCGAAGGACAGGAAGTGCAAACCGAGCCGCTGAGAAAGGCTGCGGCACAACAGAACCCCTCGAACACTGTTACCGCGGCCGTCCAGCAGAGGCGAGTACACCCCGATGCCCAACTGTCCCGGCAATACCGCGGCGATGCCGCCGCCGACGCCACTCTTGGCGGGCATACCGACCTCACTGACCCAGTCGCCGGCGCCGTTGTACATACCGCAGGTGACCATGACGCTCAACGTGCGCTGCACCACTTTGGCATCAGTCACCCGGCGGCCGGTTTGCGGGTTGATACCGCCACGTGCCAGGGTCGCCGCCATCCGGGCCAAATCTACGCTGGTGACTTTCAGTGAACACTGCCGAAAGTAGACGTCCAAGACGTCATCGGGGTCCTCAAGAACCCCGAAGCTGGTGAGCATGTATGCGATCGCCCGGTTGCGGTTGCCGGTGGCTTTCTCCGAGCGGTACACATCCTCATCGAGTTCCAACGGCCGGCCGGCGCAGGCAGAGTAAAAGGCCCGGAGCTTGTCGAACCGTTCGTCCGGGCTGGCGCCGGGGATGAGCGACACCGCGGCGATGGCACCGGCGTTGATCATCGGGTTCTTCGGGATCTTGGTGTGCTGATCGACGCTGATCTCGTTGAACGCGTCCCCGGAGGGTTCAACGCCGATCTTGGCATCGACGGCCTCCTGCCCCACCTGGTCGAGGGCGAGTGCATAGGTGAACGGCTTGGAGATCGACTGGATGGTGAATTCGGTGCGGGCATCTCCGGCCTCGTACAGGTAGCCGTCGGAGGCGGACAGCGTCATCCCGAAACCATTGGGGTCTACCTGGGTGAGCTCGGGAATGTAATTGGCCAGGGCTCCGTCGGTCACCGGGGCGTACTCGGCCATCAGATGGTCGAGGTAGTGCTGCACCAGTTGTTCGGGCACCGTCGGATCGTACTGGCATCGACGGGGGCTCCGTGCCATGGTTAATGGATGCGCGCACGGTTCCGGTCGGTGGCCAGCCCGATCGGTGAACTGACGCTGGCCGGCGCGGGTTCGACCCTGACCCATCTGTTGATGGCCGAGCAATCCCACGAGCCAGACAGGTCGGACTGGGAGCCCGCGGCCCCAGACGCCTTCGCTGATGTCGTCGAACAACTCGATGCGTACTTCGCCGGCACGCTGACCGAGTTCGACGTCGATATGCAGTCCGACGGCACCGAGTTCCAGCGGCGGGTGTGGGCGGCATTGCAGACCATTCCCTACGGCGAGACACGATCATATGGCCAGATCGCCGAACAAATCGGTTCGCCGGCCGCATCCCGCGCCGTGGGTTTGGCCAATGGCCGTAATCCGATCAGCATTATCGTGCCGTGCCACCGCGTTATCGGATCTTCAGGCGGATTGACCGGCTATGGCGGAGGCATTGAACGCAAACGAATCCTTCTTGAATTAGAGATGAATACGAATTCGTTGACGCCGGCGCTATTCGATTAACACACATCTATACAAATAGGAAACACCCCCCGTTTTTGCGGGGGGTGTTCCGTTAATGTGTGTTCGGCGGTGTCCTACTTTTCCACCCTGTTGGGTAGTATCATCGGCGCTGGCTGGCTTAGCTTCCGGGTTCGGGATGGGTCCGGGCGTTTCCCTGCCGCTATGGCCGCCGTAACTTTATTCAGATGTGTTTTCATCTGGGTGTGTTTTGGTGGTGGGGGTGTGGTGTTTGTGCGCGTGAATGTGTGTGGTTGCGAGTGTGTGTGTAAGTTTTCGGCCGGTTAGTGCCAGTTCCCTGCGCCCATTGCTGGGTTTCCAGGTCTGGTCTATCGATCCCGTAGTCTGCGGGGGGCCTTATCCCACTTGATGGGTGAGAAGCCTGGTCTTGGAGAAGGTTTCCCGCTTAGATGCTTTCAGCGGTTATCCTGTCCGAACGTGGCTATCCAGCCGTGCCACTGGTGTGACAACTGGTGGACCAGAGGTTCGTCCGTCCCGGTCCTCTCGTACTAGGGACAGCTTTCCTCAAGCTTCTGACGCGCGCGGCGGATAGAGACCGAACTGTCTCACGACGTTCTAAACCCAGCTCGCGTGCCGCTTTAATGGGCGAACAGCCCAACCCTTGGGACCTGCTCCAGCCCCAGGATGCGACGAGCCGACATCGAGGTGCCAAACCATCCCGTCGATATGGACTCTTGGGGAAGATCAGCCTGTTATCCCCGGGGTACCTTTTATCCGTTGAGCGACACCCCTTCCACTCAGAGGTGCCGGATCACTAGTCCCGACTTTCGTCCCTGCTCGACATGTATGTCTCGCAGTCAAGCTCCCTTGTGCACTTGCACTCAACACCTGATTGCCGTCCAGGTTGAGGGAACCTTTGGGCGCCTCCGTTACTTTTTAGGAGGCAACCGCCCCAGTTAAACTACCCACCAGGCACTGTCCCTGAACCGGATATACGGTTCGAAGTTAGAGGTCCAATACGATCAGAGTGGTATTTCAACAACGACTCCGCAATTACTGGCGTAATTGTTTCACAGTCTCCCACCTATCCTACACAAACCGTATCGAACATCAATACCAAGCTATAGTGAAGGTCCCGGGGTCTTTTCGTCCTGCCGCGCGTAACGAGCATCTTTACTCGTAGTGCAATTTCGCCGAGTCTATGGTTGAGACAGTTGAGAAGTCGTTACGCCATTCGTGCAGGTCGGAACTTACCCGACAAGGAATTTCGCTACCTTAGGATGGTTATAGTTACCACCGCCGTTTACTGGGGCTTAAATTCTCCGCTTCACCCAAGGGTTAACGGGTCCTCTTAACCTTCCAGCACCGGGCAGGCGTCAGTCCGTATACATCGTCTTGCGACTTCGCACGGACCTGTGTTTTTAGTAAACAGTCGCTTCTCACTGGTTTGTGCCACCCCCCACCGCTGCCGGCCGCGAAGGCCTTCACCGCAGGGGGTCCTCCTTCTCCCGAAGTTACGGAGGTATTTTGCCGAGTTCCTTAACCATAGTTCACTCGTACGCCTTGGTATTCTCTACCTGACCACCTGTGTCGGTTTGGGGTACGGGCCGTGTGTGTGCTCGCTAGAGGCTTTTCTTGGCAGCACAGGATCACCGAATTCGCCTCACTCGGCTATGCATCACCTCTCAGGATTAATGACATCCGGATTTACCTAAATGTCTCCCTACAGGCTTGCCCCAGTATTACCACTGACTGGTACGGCTACCTTCCTGCGTCACCCCATCGCTTGACTACTACCACCGGAGGTCCCGCGCAGCCGGTGGCCTTCGCCCCCCTCGAAAGGAGATTGATCGACCACCCTTTGGGCGGTTAGTACCGATGATTCGTCATTGGGCGCTCACACACGGGTACGGGAATATCAACCCGTTGTCCATCGACTACGCCTGTCGGCCTCGCCTTAGGTCCCGACTCACCCTGGGCGGACTGGCCTGCCCCAGGAACCCTTGGTCTTTCGGCGGGCAAGGTTCTCACTTGCCTTATCGCTACTCATGCCTGCATTCTCACTCCCACACCCTCCACCACTAGATCACTCTGTGGCTTCACCGGATGCAGGACGCTCCCCTACCCAACGAACAAGTTCGTTGCCGCGGCTTCGGCGGTGTGCTTGAGCCCCGCTACATTATCGGCGCACAATCACTTGACCAGTGAGCTATTACGCACTCTTTCAAGGGTGGCTGCTTCTAAGCCAACCTCCTGGTTGTCTCTGCGACTGCACATCCTTTTCCACTTAGCACACGCTTAGGGGCCTTAGCCGGCGATCTGGGCTGTTTCCCTCTCGACGCACGGAGCTTATCCCCCGCCGTCTCACTGCCACGCTCTTGGACTTACCGGCATTCGGAGTTTGGCTGACGTCAGTAACCCTGTGGGGCCCCTCGGCCATCCAGTAGCTCTACCTCCGGTAAGAAACACGCGACGCTGCACCTAAATGCATTTCGGGGAGAACCAGCTATCACGGAGTTTGATTGGCCTTTCACCCCTACCCACAACTCATCCCCTCAGTCTTCAACCTAAGTGGGTTCGGGCCTCCACGCGGTCTTACCCGCGCTTCACCCTGGCCATGGGTAGATCACTCCGCTTCGGGTCCAGAACACGCCACTACACCACACACCATTGCGTGGATACGCCCTATTCAGACTCGCTTTCGCTACGGCTACCCCTCAACGGGTTAACCTCGCGACATGTCCCTGACTCGCAGGCTCATTCTTCAAAAGGCACGCCATCACCCCACGACAAGTCGAGGGCTCTGACGGATTGTAGGCACACGGTTTCAGGTACTATTTCACTCCCCTCCCGGGGTACTTTTCACCATTCCCTCACGGTACTAATCCGCTATCGGTCACTGGGAAGTATTCAGGCTTACCGGGTGGTCCCGGCAGATTCACAGCAGATTCCACGGGCCCGCTGCTACTCGGGAACCCGTCCCAGCAGAGATCATGTTTTCACCTACGGGGCTCTCACCCTCTACGGCAGGCCATCCCAAGCCATTTCGACTAACACAACCTTTTCTTACTGCTGCCCAGACCGGCAGATCTGAGAAAGACAAGCCCCACAACACCGAACACACAACCCCTGCCGGGTATCACATGCATCCGGTTTAGCCATCCTCCGCTTTCGCTCGCCACTACTCACGGAATCACTTTTGTTTTCTCTTCCTACGGGTACTGAGATGTTTCACTTCCCCGCGTTCCCCCCCGCCACCTATGTATTCAGTAGCGGGTGACACGACATCACTCGTGCCGGGTTTCCCCATTCGGACATCCTCGGATCAACGCTCGGTTGGCAGCTCCCCGAGGCTTATCGCAGCCTCCTACGTCCTTCATCGGCTCCCAGTGCCAAGGCATCCACCATGCGCCCTTAAACACTTACAAACACAAAACCAATATTAGAAATTGCACATCCACAAACACAGAACCCACCCCCCGAAGAGGGAAGGAACCCCATTTGCGAGATGCTCGCAACCACTATCCACGAATCAAACACCACACACCCCACCACCAAAGACGGGGCGACAACAACCCACCCCCACTTCAGGGGCGCAACCACTTCCGGTTCCCCCACATACGGGGCGAAGAAGCAGCGGGCTTGTTGTCTCAAAGCCCAATAGTGTGTTTAGCGATTCCTTCACCGACAAAAACCCCGCGCCGGCAAAACGTTTGTTGTGCACCCAACCGGCCACCCACTACAGGCGCCGGCGATCTTCTCCCAACCACCGATTCCCACACGGTTGTGGGGGTGGGGGAACAATACTGGTGCTCCTTAGAAAGGAGGTGATCCAGCCGCACCTTCCGGTACGGCTACCTTGTTACGACTTCGTCCCAATCGCCGATCCCACCTTCGACGGCTCCCTCCCTTACGGGTTAGGCCACCGGCTTCGGGTGTTACCGACTTTCATGACGTGACGGGCGGTGTGTACAAGGCCCGGGAACGTATTCACCGCAGCGTTGCTGATCTGCGATTACTAGCGACTCCAACTTCACGGGGTCGAGTTGCAGACCCCGATCCGAACTGAGACCGGCTTTAAAGGATTCGCTCCACCTCGCGGCTTCGCAGCCCTTTGTACCGGCCATTGTAGCATGTGTGAAGCCCTGGACATAAGGGGCATGATGACTTGACGTCATCCCCACCTTCCTCCGAGTTGACCCCGGCAGTCTCTCACGAGTCCCCGGCATTACCCGCTGGCAACATGAGACAAGGGTTGCGCTCGTTGCGGGACTTAACCCAACATCTCACGACACGAGCTGACGACAGCCATGCACCACCTGCACACAGGCCACAAGGGAAACGACATCTCTGCCGTCGTCCTGTGCATGTCAAACCCAGGTAAGGTTCTTCGCGTTGCATCGAATTAATCCACATGCTCCGCCGCTTGTGCGGGCCCCCGTCAATTTCTTTGAGTTTTAGCCTTGCGGCCGTACTCCCCAGGCGGGGTACTTAATGCGTTAGCTACGGCACGGATCCCAAGGAAGGAAACCCACACCTAGTACCCACCGTTTACGGCGTGGACTACCAGGGTATCTAATCCTGTTCGCTCCCCACGCTTTCGCTCCTCAGCGTCAGTTACTGCCCAGAGACCCGCCTTCGCCACCGGTGTTCCTCCTGATATCTGCGCATTCCACCGCTACACCAGGAATTCCAGTCTCCCCTGCAGTACTCCAGTCTGCCCGTATCGCCCGCACGCTCACAATTGAGTTGTGAGATTTCACGAACAACGCGACAAACCACCTACGAGCTCTTTACGCCCAGTAATTCCGGACAACGCTCGGACCCTACGTATTACCGCGGCTGCTGGCACGTAGTTGGCCGGTCCTTCTTCTGCTCCTACCGTCACTTGCGCTTCGTCAGAGCTGAAAGAGGTTTACAACCCGAAGGCCGTCATCCCCCACGCGGCGTCGCTGCATCAGGCTTGCGCCCATTGTGCAATATTCCCCACTGCTGCCTCCCGTAGGAGTCTGGGCCGTATCTCAGTCCCAGTGTGGCCGGACACCCTCTCAGGCCGGCTACCCGTCGTCGCCTTGGTAGGCCATTACCCCACCAACAAGCTGATAGGCCGCGGGCCCATCCCACACCGCAAAAGCTTTCCACCACAAACCATGAAGCCTGTAGTCATATCCGGTATTAGACCCAGTTTCCCAGGCTTATCCCGAAGTGCAGGGCAGATCACCCACGTGTTACTCACCCGTTCGCCACTCGTGTACCCCGAAGGGCCTTACCGTTCGACTTGCATGTGTTAAGCACGCCGCCAGCGTTCGTCCTGAGCCAGAATCAAACTCTCCAAACAAAAACCCCTCGACCAAACGAGGCAGAATTCACAAACAGAGTAAGAACCAAGCAACCAAGAAAAACCTTGGCACAAAAAAACAGTCACACCCCGACACGGGGGTACCGAAGCATGACAACAACAAACAACAAACAAAAACCACCAAACACACTATTGAGTTCTCAAACAACAACACCCGGCATCCCGTGCCGACCGCGCAACCAACCCGCGGCAATAACCGCGTGCTCGTAGTTCGGACAGTAGGAACGATCCGAAGTCCGGAATCATTCCCGAGGGATGCCGCCGTGCTCTGCGGACGAACCGCGTCACAACGACTGACTTAAGTTACGTCAAGGTGGCCAGGGAGTCAAATCTACTGCTGTCCGGCGTTTTTCGCGCCTGACTTAACTACCCAACGCGGAGCACGCCGGCGATATTCCGCTTGCCGCGACGCAAAACCAGCCAGCGTCCGTGCAGGAAGTCGGACGGTCCGGCGGCCCAGGTCTCGCTGTCAACCCGGACGTTGTTGACCGCCACCCCGCCCTCGGCGATGGTGCGCCTGGCCTCGCCCTTGCTGGCCGACAGTCCGGTGGCCACCAGCAGGTCGATGATGCCGCCCTGCCCGCCGGCCACCAGTTCAGCGACCGAGGTCTCGCGTAGCGCCGCCGCCAGCGTCGACTCATCCAGTCGGTCGAGCTCACCACGGCCGAACAATGCCCCCGAGGCGTGTTCGACGGACTCGGTGGCGGCCTGACCGTGCACCAGGGTGGTGAGTTCCCGGGCCAGCCGGCGCTGCGCCGTCCGCTCATGCGGACGTTCCGCGGTGGCCTCCTCCAGTTCAGCGAGTTCATCAGCCGCCAGGAAGGTGAACCACCGCAGGTATCGGATGACGTCGGCGTCGGCGGTGTTGACGAAGTATTGGTACCAGGCATACGGACTGGTCAGCTCAGGATCCAGCCACAGGCTGCCGCCACCGGTGGACTTGCCGAATTTGGTGCCGTCGGCGGCGGTGACCAGCGGCACGGTCAGCGCATGCACGCTCGCGCCGAGTTTCTGGCGCACCAGGCGCACCCCGGCGATGATGTTGCCCCACTGGTCGGAGCCGCCGATCTGCAGCGAGCAGCCGTGGCGCTGATGCAGTTCCACGTAGTCGTTGGCCTGCAGCAGCATGTAGCTGAACTCGGTATAGGAGATGCCCTCGCCGTCGAGGCGCCGGCGGATGGTGTCGCGGTCGAGCATGACGTTGACCGAGAAGTGCTTACCGACATCGCGCAGGAACTCGATCGCCCCCAGCGGTGCGGTCCAGGTCAGGTTGTTCTCCACGATGGCGCCGGTGGCAGTCCCGGTGGCTGAAGTGTCGAAGTCGACGAATCGCTCGAGTTGGCCGCGGATGCGCTCGGACCACGCAGCGACGGTGTCGGCGGTGTTCATGGTCCGCTCACCGGTGTCGCGGGGGTCACCGATCAGCCCGGTGGCCCCACCGGCCAACACGATCGGCCGGTGGCCGGCCCGCTGGAACCGCTGAAGAGTAAGGAGTGGCACCAGGTTTCCGGCGTGCAGGCTGGGCGCGGTCGGGTCGAAACCGGCGTACACCGTCATCGGGGGGGCCGCGGCCGCGGCGGCGAGTGCGTCGATATCGGTGGACTGCGCGACGAGTCCGCGCCAGCCGAGTTCGTCGAGAATTGTCGTGCTCATGGGTTGATCTTCCCGTATGGCGCGCGCGGACTGCGCCGGTACGCCGAGACCTCGGGCCGACCGGATACCCAGAACCGCCAGGGCAGATCGACTGCCTGGCTGATGCCGACCCGCGGCCCGGCCGTCGCCGGCAGCGGCTCGGCGAGCTCGACGGTGACCGCCGACCGAGGGTCAAAGAGGTCAATTCCATTGTCCGGCAACGTGATTCCTAATGCGGAACACAGGTTTCCCGGGCCGCGGGCAAGCGAACGATCGGCAACCGCGGGCCCGCGTCGGGTACGGGCTGTCGGCAGGCCGGACTCGATGACTGCCGCCCGCACGAGGACCGCTGCCGGCGTCCCGTCGGGACCGCAGGAGACGTTTGCGCACAGGTGGATCCCGTAACTGCGGTAGACGTAGAGTCGGCCCGCAGGCCCGAACATGACCGCATTGCGCGGGGTCAGCCCCCGGTATGCGTGCGATGCCGGATCCGGCCAGCGACCCTGCGCCGGCCCGCCGTAGGCCTCAACCTCGACCACCTGCGCACTCACCCCGCGACAAACGAGAACCGCTCCGAGGAGATGCCGGGCGGCCGTCACCGGGTCGACCGACAGCAACTCCGCACTCACACCGAGGATTCTGCGTGGTCACCGAACTTCGAGAGCATGCGCGTGCCGATCCGGGCCCACCCGGCCACGCTGACTTTTCCGGTCAGCGCTGAATCGACTTGACGTAGAAGAACTCCTCCAGGCCGTGCATGCCCAACTCGCGGCCGAGTCCAGAGGCGCCGACCCCGCCGAACGGCGCGTACGGGTTGAATGCGCCGCCGTTGACGTCGATCTGGCCGGTGTAGATCCGGCGTGCCACCCGCATCGCCCGGTCCTCATCACCGGACCACACCGCACCGGAGAGCCCGAAGCGGGAGTCGTTGGCGATGCGGACCGCGTCGTCCTCGTCGTCGTAGGCGATGATGACGAGCACCGGCCCGAAGATCTCTTCCTGGGCCACTTTCATGTCACTGGTGACGTCGGACAACACCGTCGGGGCCACGAAGTAACCGTGATCCAGTCCGGCCGGGGTGTCCGGTCCGCCCGCGACCAGTCGCGCACCGTCGGCCATGGCGTTGCGGATATGCTCGCGCACCCGGTCGCGCTGCAGCGCCGACACCAGCGGTCCATTCAGGGTCGCCATATCGAACGGGTCGCCCATGATGTGGGCTTGGGCTACCGCGGCGGCGATCGCCTCGGCTTCGGCCAAGCGGGAGCGGGGCACCACCAGACGGGTCTGCGCGATGCAGGTCTGACCGGAGTTCAGCATGCAGCGGCTGACGCCGGCGGAGATCGCCATCACCATGTCGGCGTCATCGAGCACCACGCAGGCCGACTTGCCGCCCAGCTCCAGGGCCGCGGGCACCAGGTTGCGGCCGGTGACCTCACCGATGTGCCGGCCGACGCCCTCGGAGCCGGTGAAGGTGACCATGTTGACGTCGGTGTTGGTGATCATCGCTTCGCCGATGACGTTGCCCCAGCCCGTCACCATATTGACCACTCCGGGCGGCAGGCCGACCTCATCGAAAATCTCCATCAGCGCGAACGTCGAGAGTGGAGTGATCTCGGAGGGTTTGAGGACCACCGTGCAGCCGGCGGCCAGCGCCGGGGCGACCTTGGCGGCCATCTGGTGCAGCGGGTAGTTCCACGGCGCGATCGCCGCGACGACACCGAGTGGCTCGCGAATCACCAGGGAGTTGCCGACCTCCTCCTCGAGGTGGATGTCGTCCACCAGACCACGGATGGCCGAGAACGACATGGTGGGCAGCCCGACCTGAATGAGCCGCGACAGCGTGATGGGTGTGCCGACCTCACTGGTGATGATGGCGGCCAACTCGTCGCCGCGGTCGGACAGCCGCTCGGCGATCGCGTCGATCATGTCGACGCGGTCGGCGATCGGAGTTGCCGCCCACCCGGGGAAGGCATCGCGCGCGGCGGTGACCGCGCGGTTCACGTCGGACGCGTCGCCGATCGGGATGTTGGCAATGACCTGCTCGGTGTAGGGATTCTCGACGGGAATGGTCTCCGAGCTGCTGGCAGCGGTCCACTGACCACCGATGTAGAGCCGGTCGTGGACCGGGGTCGGAATCATTGTCGTCATGGGTTCTCCTCAGGCGTGGACGGTCGGGCGTGGACGGTCAGGCGTGGACGGTCAGGCGTTGACGGTGGACTGGGCTTCATGGGCGATGTTCGTGGCGGTGCGGTGCGCCAGCGACATCGCCGAGATCATCGGATTGGTGCCGCTGGCGGTCGGCATGCCGCTGGCGTCGCCGATGTAGACCCCCGGGGTGTCGTGCAATTCGCCCGACGTGTTGGCCACCGAGGTTTGCGGATCTGTGCCCAGCCGGCAACTGCTCATCTGGTGTGCCGAGAACAGCTGCAACCCACCGGCCCGCAGCGGCACGCTCTGTACCGACGTGATGAACGCCTCCAGGTCCTCGCCGCGGCGCCAGCGCTGGGTGAGCGACCCAAACGGGATGATCTGCTCGGCGCCGCCGGCGTGGTGCAGCCGGATCTGCTTCTCGATGGAGGTGCGGGCGACCAGCAGGTCGACCTCATCGGTCATCGAGTAGTTGACCACCGCGTTCCCCTGGTCGTCGATGGTCACCGTGCCGTGCCCGCGGTCGCGGGGGAATGCAACCGAAAACGCCGCGTGGCCGAGTTGGGCGACGGTTTCCTTGTGCTCAGCGCCGGAGGCCCGGGCCATTCCCGCGATGATGATCGACGGCGACCATTGCCCGTTCTGGATCAGGAAGCCGTGACCATCTTTGATGTTGGCGAACTCGTCCACCATGGCGGTCATCGGTGCACCCCACCACGGCGTGGTCTCCTCCGGGTAGATGCCGAGGAAACCCATCGCCGGATGCAGGTGCAGGTACTTGCCGACCGCCGGGCCGCCGATGCCGGAGCGCAGCAGCAGCGCGGGGGACTCCAGCGAGCCGCACGCGACGACCACGCGTGGAGCCTTGATGGTCAACTCCCTCGTCGCTCCGGTCGCGGGGTCGGTATAGGTGGCCTCGACGCCGGCGGCGCGGCCGTTCTCCACCAGCACCCGCTTCGCCGCACAGCCGACGATCACCTTGCCGCCGGCCTCGACTGCATCGCGCAGATAGGTTTGGCGAACGTCGCGCTTGGCGCCGGACCGGTCACCGAATCCGATGTGCCCGGCGGTTTCCGGCGAATAGGCCTCCGGGTCGGCATTGCGGTTCAGCATCGTGAACGACCAGCCCAGGGCGTCCGCGCCGGCGCGCATCCGCAAGTGCGGACCGTTGAGGTCCGAGCAGTCGCCGTTGACGCCGAGGCGCTCCCAGACCGCGTCGATGTGCGCGTCGTAGTCCGGCGTCGCGACGTCCTTGAGCCCGAATTCCTCGGCCCAGTTGTCGCGCACCCATTCCGGCGTACGCAGACAGTTGGACCAGTTGACCGTCGGGCCGCCGCCCAACGTGGAGGCGGCGAGCATGCTGACATTCATGTCTGCGGTGGCGTTGACCCCGCCGCGCCAGAACAGTTGCTGGTAGGCGAGCATCTCGTAGCCCATGAAGTCGGCCTCGTTGCGCGCCTGGCCGGCTTCGAGCACGACGACATTGAGCCCGGCCTTGGCCAGGACACCGGCGATCAGACCACCGCCCGCGCCGGAGCCCACGATACAGACGTCGGCCGCGCACGTGGACTCGGTGGGCCTGAAGGTCGGCAGCGGCTCCGGTCCGCCGGGCGCTATCCGCGGCAGCCCTTCGTAGCCGAACGCCGTCCAGGCCGGATTGACACCGGTGCTCGGGTCCGGGACGGCATATGCCATGGCGGCGGTCAGCGAGGCCAACGCCTTCATCCCGGCAGCCGGGGCAGCGCCCATCAGTGCGACGTTGCGGATCACCTGCTCGCGGGAACGCTGCGAGCCGGTGGCGAATCCGAACACGTGCATACCGTCGAGCAGGCTGAGCAGACCATTGCCCTGCTCCTCGGGCAGACCGGAGATCACTTGGGCGACAGCCACATCGGCGCCCAGGCTGCTTCCGCTGGCCGCCCAGAACCCGGTCGGGTCGTCGTCGCGCGGCATCGACGGAACGATGGTGTCAGCCAGGGCGCGTAGGACAGCGCGGTGGTTGTCGGTGATTTCGGTCATGCGTCCTCCAAAAATTCGTCGCCGGTCAACCGCTGCCGGTCAACCGTTGTCGGTCAACAGCTCAGGATTTACTCGTACTCCTGCAATGTTTCTTCGAGATAGTCCAGCAGTCGCTGCAATCGCGGCACCGCCTGCCGGCACCCGACGATCCCGAACTCGAGGTTGTTGGCGTAGCTCAGACAGGTGATGTTGAGAGCCTGGTTTTCGGTGGGGATGGACAACGGATAGATGCCCTCAACCTCGGCGCCGTTCCAGTACAACCGTTCGCGGGGGCCGGGGACGTTGGAGATGACGACGTTGTACGGCGGCGGCGCCGACGCCGATCCCGGAATCCGAGTCAGCACCGACGGGCCGAGTGCGGTGAGCAACCCGAGAGCGGTCAACTGCAACCCTGGGCGGTTGGCCATCAACTCCTTGGTGGCCCGCATCGATTCGGTGATCGTCTCGAGTCGGGCGTGGGGATCATCGAGATCTGTTCCGAGGTTGCACAGCACGAACGTGATGGCATTGCCCTCCCGACCGGCCTCCTGGGTTTTCATCGCGACCGGAACCGAGGCGATCAGCGGGTCATCGGGCAGCGCATCGGCCGCGATGAGATAGCGGCGCAGCGCGCCGGAGCACATCGCCAGCACCAGATCATTGAGGGTGACGCCTAAAGCCTTGCGGACCTTGATGATCCGGGCCATGTCCCAGGACTGCGCGGCGACCCGACGGGCGCCGGTGATGGGAACGTTGAGCATCGTTCGGGGAGCGGAGTACGGCAACACGCTTGACTGTTCCATGAGTGCCTGCGCGCCGTACTTCGCCAGCATCGGCCCGACTCCGGTCAGCCCGGACAACGCCCTGCCGGCGCTCCGGAACACCTCCAGTGGGTTGACGATCCCCCGGCCGGATTCGGGCTTGGGTTCGGTCTCGCGGTCGGCCCACAGCGGTGGCAGGCCGCGCGCTTTCGGATCGGTGCTGAACGCCTCAACGATCTTGCGCGCCATGGTGACACCATCGGCAAGGGCGTGGTGGGACTTCAGATAGGTCGCGAATCGGCCGTCGGCCAGGCCCTCGATGAGGTGGTACTCCCACAGCGGGCGGTGCCGGTCAAGCAGGGTGCCGTGCAGCCGGGATACCAACTCAAGCAGTTCGCGGACCCGGCCGGGCTCGGGCAGTGCGGACCGGCGGACGTGGAACTCCAGATCGATATTGGTGTCCTCGGACCACCAGAGATTGCCGACGGAGTTGACCGGTTGGCGCGGCCGGCGCAGGAACATGGGATCGACATCGCGGGCCTCGAGCAACTCGCGGTACACCGTGGCGAGGTAGTCGGCCCGGACTCTCGGTGGCCGCTTGTAGAGCTGCAGACCGGCGACGTGCATGGGGTGCTCGCGGGCTTCCTGGATAAGGAACATCGCGTCCATGGGAGATATGGCGCCCACCCGAACTCCCCTCGATCGCACCGATGGTGACGGCTCCCAACGGTGAGGCCAGTATTCGCCGGAATAGTTCGTAGCGTCGGAAAACCAACGACAAAGTTAGTGACGGTTTCCAGAATGATTCGCCACAGTTGCGGTGGTCCGACCGGGCGGGCCGTCGGGGTGTGATGTCAGGATGTGACGTCAAACGGCGTCGGGACCGGCACCCGCCTGGGCCATCAACCGCTCATGTTCGGCCTGCCCGACGTCAGCCGCCTCGTCCACCAGCAGGACCGGAATCCCGTCCTCGATCCGGTAGGCCATGCGCAACCTGGGGTTGTAGAGCACGTCATCGACAGCCAGCAGGGGCCCTCGGTCGGCAGGGCACACCAGGATGCGCAACAGCATCGGGTCCAGTGGTGTCGGGCCGGGCATGCCGTTACTGTGCCGGAACCACCGGCGCCACGACGCCGGCCTGGGTTCCGCCGGTGGAGGTGCCCCCGGTGGAGGCTCCGCCGGTGGAGGTGCCCCCGGCGGAGGTGCCCCCAGTACCCGGATTGCTGGCAGCCGGCATCTGTCCGGCGCCCATCACCGCACTATTGGCGTTCTGCTGGGACTGGGCCGTCTGCAGCAATTCGGTTTGGGCTTTGATCTTCGCCTGATAGGCGATGGTGTCCTTGAGCGCGTTGATGAGCGGGTTCTGATTCGGCCGGTATTCCATCGCCGCGGTGAGTTCGTCGAGGTAGACCTTCGACGGCTTGTAGCCCATCGCCCGGAGTTTCAGCGAGATCCTGAGCAGGTTGGACAACTGTCCCCCGCCGGTTCCGACCGCGTAATCCTCCGCCAGATCGTCAAGCACATCGGCCTGGGCCACCGCGGTCGATCCGAAGACCATCCCGATGGCAACGGTAACGCCGGCAATGCCGTTGAGCACTCCCCGCCGCCAGCCGCGCCTGTCATGTGTTCCGGTCATCTGTCCCCTCCAGCTGGGCACCTGTTGTCGACGAGCCTAGCAGCGTCCGCGAGGTCGAGCTTCGCTCAGCTACTTCCCTTTGGGCTACTTCCTGACCAACGCGGTCCGCGCAGCGGCCGTGAGTGTCTTGTACTTCCCCGTATCGGCATCGAGGTACCAGCTGTTACGGCCGGCCCTGGGTAGGCCGGCGGCCCGAAGTGCCGACGACACCGGCCGGTAGGACGCACTCACCGGCAGGTCACCCACGATGTGCACGATGTCGGGCGGCAGTCCGGCGGGCATCGTCGCGACCGCTTCGCTCAGATCGGCGGCGGTCACACTCATCCCCGGCAGTAGCATGACGGCCGTGACAGCGAGCGTTCCGCCCGGCGTCTCCACCGGGTAGGTCAGGGCCAGATCCACACCCGAGATGGCACCGAACGCGTCGGTGACCGGGGCGGGGAAGACCACGCCACGCGGGGTGTGCAGGAACCCGGAGCGGTTACCGAGCAGCCAGTAGTCACCGTCGGCGTCGCGCCAGAACACGTACTCGGTGGAGATCCAGATGTCACCGGCGGAGAACACCCCGCGCTTGATCGACGCACTGGGGTCGATCGGCCCCCACGGACGAGCCAGCAGGATACCGATCTCCTCCCGGCCCGCGACCTTCACGAATCCACGGTCGGTCTCGACGATGAGATCCTTCTCGACGTCGTAGGCGCCCAATTCCACCTCGCCACCGCCGGGCAGGGGGCGGCCCTCGCTGCCCACCTTGACCCCGGCGACATTGGCCAGCACCGCCTGACCGTCGGAGGTGGTGAAGAACTCCACCACCTTGGCCGGGGCGAACACGTCGAGGATCCGCTGCCAGAGTCCGGTCGGCATACCCGAACCCATGAAGAGCCGGATCGGGTTGTTGCCCGCGATGGAATTCTGACCCGCCGCGGAGAAACTCGGGTCCGCGACGATCTCGCGCAGCATCGACCAGGTGTAGGTGACCACCGTGACGCCGTACTGGCGGATCTCGTCGAAGAAGCGTTCCGGCGCGAGCCCACGGGACAGCGCGATCCGCGCGCCGGCCACCACCGCGCCGCCGAGGCTGACCAGCAGGCCGGACTGATGATGCAGCGGAGTCAGGCAGTACACCGTGTCGTTTCGGGTCAGCGCGGCCGCCGAGGCGGTACCGAAGGCCGACAGCGCCCACCGGTAGTTGGTGATCTGTTTGGGCTCCAGCACACCGCCGCCGACGGAGTTGAACACCACGAACGCCACATCGCGCGCATACCCGGGATTGGCCCGGTACCACCCGGGCAGCTCCACCGCGCCGGGGTCGATCTGCTCCATATCGATCACCGTGCTGTGCGCGGGCAGGTCGAGTTCGCGGGTATCGCCACCACCGAGCACCAGGGTCTGCACGGGCAGCTTCGCCGCCGCGGCGAGGTTGGCCGGGTCGGTGATGAGTTCGGTGATCCCGCCGAGTCGGGTGGCTGCGGCGAGGTCACCGTCGGGCGGCATGAGCACGGCCACCCCACCGAGGCGGGAGAGCGCCGCAATGGCCACCATCGCGCTGGGGCGGGTGTCCATCAGGACCCCAACCCGGGTGCCCTGGCGCACCCCGACTTCGATCAGCCCGCGCACCACATTATCGATCCGGCGATTGACCGCCTCGTAGGTGTGCACGCGGCCGTCGAACAACAGGAACTCACCGTCGGGAACTGAGTCGGCCTGCTCGGAGATGATGCGGCCCAACGAGATTCGGGTGTGGTCGTTGATCTGACCCAACCGCACCAGACGCGGCAGCGTCCGCATGGTCTCAATGGCCAGCGTGCGCACCGACTTGTTGACGCCGGCAATGGCGTCGGTCGCGCCGCGAGCGATCGACGCGGCCAATTCGGACGCCTCGGCGACTCCGTGCATGACGCGCGAACTCATGGCCACACCGGATTCCTGGGCGGCGGGCGTGGAATCGGGCATCGGCACGATGTTGTCCGGTCGCTCCGCACCGCCGGACAGCCACTGCACCCAGTTCGCGACGGTGGGCCAGGTGATGGTGGATGCCTTCGATCCGACCACCAGACCGAAGTGGCCGGCCCGGATCATCACCTCGTAGACATCGGCCTTGGGCGAGGCGCGTTTGATCCCCCGCACCGACGCGGGCTGGCCGATGTCGTCGACCTCGCCGACGAACGCGAGCATCGGACAGGTGATATCGGAGAGCGTGACCAGCTGGCCCTTGATGGCGAAGCCGCCGGTCATCATCCGGTTGTGCGTGACGAACTGTTTGAGTAGTTCCGAAACCGCCGGTCCGGACCAGGCGATCCAGCCCTCGCTGTCGAGGAAACGTCGCTGTTGCTCGCGGGGCAGCAGTGCCTCGCGGTCATGCAGTTGCAGCAGGAAGTCGAATTTCGACTTCGCCGACTTGATCGGGTCGAGCATCTGGAAGCCGGTCCGGGCCAGCCAGCCCGGGATGTCGATGCGGTTGAACACGTGGTCGGCGAGGAACTCCGCGCCCACGACGCCCATGTTGGCCGGGATGCCCATCGGCAGTGCGGCCAGGGTGTCCACCGGCGAGCCGAACGCGACCACGCTGGCGACGTCCTTGGACCGGCGGTAAGCCGCGGTCTGATAGCTGAACATGCCGCCCTGGGAGTAGCCCACCAGGTGCACGGGCTGGCCGGTGGCGGCCGCAACGATGTCGATGGCCTCGCTGAGCGCGACGATGTGGTCGGTCAGGGTGCGTTCCATACCGCCGGCGACCTGGTCGGGCGAGCCGTAGTCGATCACCCACGGATCAAGTCCGGCGGCGTGCAGGATGCCGACCGCACCGTCTTCGCGGGTGACGTCCCACATATTGGCCGACATCATCATCGGATGGACCATCAGCGCCGGGGGTGCGGCTCGCCGGCGGCCGGGCCGGTTGTCCGGCGGGAAGTACCGCCGGAGCTTGTACATGTTGTTGCTCTCGACGATCTGGAACGGCGACGGCACGGCGCCGGTCTCGAGTCCGCCCCAGCGCGCCACCTCGTAGCCGTTCTGGGCGGTCGCCACGAGCCGCTCCAGCGGTTTGGTGATTGCCGATATGTTCAGATCCACCGTTGCTCCTGCCGAATGCTGTGCTGTCCCCCGACAGCCTAAGCTCTTCGCGGTGGCACACCTGCTGGGCGGCGAATCGCTGCACCTCGAGTACCCGACGCAGGTGGTGTTCGATGCCGTCACGGTGGGCGTCAACGACGGCGACCGGATCGGCATCGTGGGCCGCAACGGCGACGGTAAGTCCAGCCTGCTGGGCCTGCTGACCGGCCGGATCACCCCGGACGCCGGGCGGGTGACCTACCGCAGTGGCCTGCGGGTGGCGGCACTGGAACAGGCCGACACCCTCGACCCGAGTCATTCGGTGGCGCACGCCCTGGTGGGTGATCGCCCCGAGCATGAGTGGGCGGGGGATGCGAAAGTTCGCGATGTGGTGGCCGGTCTGGTGGCCGATCTCGACTGGCAGGCACCGGTGGGCGCACTGTCCGGCGGTCAGCGTCGGCGGGTTCAGTTGGCCGAGTTGCTGATCGGCGATTGGGATGTGATCGCCCTCGACGAACCCACCAACCACCTCGACGTCGAGGGCATCACCTGGCTGGCGGCACATCTGCAGGCGCGCTGGGCTCGGACGTCGGGTGGCCTGCTCGTGGTCACCCACGATCGGTGGTTCCTCGACGAGGTGGCCACCACCACCTGGGAGGTGCACGGTGTGGGCTCGGATAGGAGCAATCAGGGCAGCGTCGTCGAACCGTTCGACGGCGGTTACGCGGCGTATGTGCTGCAGCGCGTCGAGCGGGACCGGGTGGCGGCCGCAACGGAGGTCAAGCGGCAGAATCTGATGCGCAAGGAGTTGGCCTGGCTGCGCCGGGGTGCACCGGCGCGTACCTCGAAGCCGAAGTTCCGGATCGACGCGGCCAACGAGTTGATCGCTGACGTGCCGCCCGTGCGCGACACCGTCGAGTTGGCCAAGCTCGCCACCTACCGGCTTGGCAAGGACGTCATCGACCTGCTGGATGTGTCGGTGTCCTACCCGGGAATCGATGGCGCCGAGGTGCCGGTGCTGCGCGATGTCGAATGGCGGATCGCCCCCGGCGAGCGCACCGGCATCGTCGGCGCCAACGGAGCCGGCAAGTCCACCCTGCTGGGCCTGATCGCGGGAACCATCACTCCGGATAGCGGCCGGGTCAAACGGGGTAAGACGGTGCGGCTGGCGATGCTGGACCAGCAGGCCGGTGAACTCGTCGAGATCGCCGATGATCTGGTGCGCGATGTCCTGGGCCGGCTCAAGGCCGGCTATCTGGTCGATGGAAAAGAACTGACTCCGGCACAACTGTTGGAGCGCTTGGGTTTTGGCCGCGATCAGCTGTCCACCCGGGTGGGTGAGCTCTCCGGTGGCCAGCGACGGCGGCTGCAGCTGATGCTGACCCTGCTGGCCGAACCCAATGTCCTGGTACTTGACGAGCCCACCAATGACGTGGATATCGACATGCTCTCGGCCACCGAGGATCTGCTCGACTCCTGGCCCGGCACCCTGATCGTGGTATCGCATGATCGCTATCTACTGGAGCGGATCACCGATCAGCAGTACGCGATCCTCAACGGGCATCTGCGGCACCTGCCCGGCGGGGTCGATGAGTACCTTCGTCTGGCCGCTCGGGATCCCCGCAGGGATGCCGGCCGGGACTCGGCGCCGAAGTCCGCCTCGTCATCCGCCCCGACCGCCACCGTGCTGTCCGGTGCGGAACTGCGCGGCGTGCAGAAGGAGATCGCGGCGTTGGAGCGGGCGTTGGCGAAACTCGCCGCGAAGGTCGACGCCACACACGTCGCACTGGCCGAGCACGACCAGTCCGATCACGCCGGGATCGGCCGGCTGAACGGTCAGCTGCGCGAGCTGGAAGCCGAGCTGATTGATAGGGAGACCCGATGGATGGAACTCTCCGAATCGATCGAATAGTTCAGCGCCGCAACCGGTCTCGGAGTTCGGCAACGGTGGCCCACAATCCGCGCAGCTGCCGTGCCACCTGATCCGGGGAGGTACCGCCGCGCGCATCGCGAGCGGCGACCGAACCGGTCACCGTCAACACCGCGCGCACCTCGGGTGTCAGCTCGGGATGGATCTGCGTCAGTTCGGCATCGGTGAGCTCACCAAGTCCCGCACCCCGCGCTTCGGCCAACCGCACCGCCGCACCCGCCGCCTCGTGTGCATTGCGGAACGGCACCCCGCGTCGTACCAGCCACTCGGCGATATCGGTGGCCAGGGTGTAGCCGGCCGGGGCCAGCGCGGCCATCCGCTCGATGTCGAAGTCCAGGGTGGCAACCAGGCCGGCCATCGCGGGCAGCACCAGTTCGAG
>Ga0209500_10000374_pt1 | contig 38835 bp, 27 predicted proteins | sample S_140212_EF_Meta_FD_187323 | JGI IMG/M metagenome (GOLD analysis project Ga0209500, IMG submission 187323) | Freshwater microbial communities from Lake Simoncouche, Canada to study carbon cycling - S_140212_EF_MetaG (SPAdes) (version 2) | ecosystem: Environmental > Aquatic > Freshwater > Lake ... | reverse complement strand
AAGTCCGGCAGTTGGACGTACGCCCCGTGGGTGCCAACCGGACGAACAGTTTCGCCCGAGGCTAAGCGGAACCTTGTGGAGCGCAGCCGTCCGCGTCCGAGGGTCCCGCGCGCAACGGAGGGGGCGGTTGAACGACTCGACTCACTTCGACCGCGCCGCGAACATGGGGACAGGGGTGAACGGCACCTATTCATTTGTTGCATACGCTTTACGGATGCGCGTCGTCAGCCTGCTTCCATCTGCCACTGAATTGCTGTTTGCTGCCGGCGGCGGCGATCTGCTCGTCGGGCGAAGTCATGAGTGTGATTGGCCTCCGCAGTCCATGCGCGCTCCGATATTGACAAGTGCGCGGATCGCACACACTGCTGGGAGCGCAGGCGAGCAGAGCACGCCCGTTGATTCCGCCGCGATTGATGCCGCCGTTCGCGCCTCGATTGCTGCCGGTGAATCGCTCTATCACCTTGACGAGCATCTGCTCCGCGAACTCGATCCAGATGTCATTCTTACGCAAGACCTGTGCGATGTGTGCAGCATTGACCTGCGCAGCGTCGAGCGAATCGCGCGCACATTGCCGCGTGTTCCCAAGATCATCAACTTGAATCCAACCACCGTGTGGCAAGTTCTTGATGACGTACTCATCGTGGGCGAAGCGATCGGGCGCCCTGAGCAAGCGCAAGCCGCCGCGACTGCGTTGCGCGACCGTCTATGGACTGCCAGCGAACGCAGTGCGCCATTTGTTGATGGGCCGTCAGTGCTGTTCCTTGAATGGACCGATCCGCCATTCGTTGGTGGCCACTGGACCCCTGAACTCATTACGCTCGCCGGCGGCCTGCACCCTCTGAATGCTGTTGGTTGCAAGAGCCGAGTTGCCACCCCAGCAGACATCATCGCCAGTGCACCCGAACGCATCGTGGTGGCACCGTGCGGTCTTCCACTGGCAGCAATCCGCGCCGCGATGCCAGCACTCGAACGCACCGAGTGGTGGGGGAAACTTCCCGCAGTTGAGCGGGCGCGGGCAGCACACGCGCACGGGAAATTCTCTGACGCAGTCATGCTTGTTGATGGCAATCAGATGTTCAATCGACCGGGACCACGATTGATCGATGCCCTGGAATGGCTTGCAGCGTGGATCAACCAACGCCCCGAATGCACGCCTGCAGGGTTCCCCGCAGAGCCGTGGCAGCCGCGCCACAATCAATAAACTCCACGGTATGAACGATCGACTCACGCACGCGTCGCAAGAAGCGCTCCAGTCTGGTCAAACGCTGGCGACAAGCAGCGGACACGCCGAGTACTCACCGCTACACCTGCTGGCCGCACTCACCGCTGATTCACGGAGCGCAGCATCCAGTGCCTTGGAGCGCGCCGGAGTTGATCCGCGCCGCGTTCAGGAAGTGGCGCGTGCAGAACTCAAGCGACTACCCACCGTTGCTGGCACCCAGCCTCGCCCTGGGCAAGCGCTTGGTCAGGTCATCACCGAGGCCGAACGACTTGCGCAGGCGATGAAGGACCAATACACCACCGTCGAGCACTTGCTGCTTGCGCTGGCGTCCGCACAAACCCCCGCGAAGTCCGTACTTACTACGCTTGGCGCCGACGAACGAAAGTTATCGAAAGCAATACAGGAGATCCGCGCCGCAAGCGGGATGACAAACGTGAACGACCCGAACGCTGAGAACACGATGGAGTCCCTCAAGAAATACGGCATCGATCTGACTGAGCGCGCCAGCGCCGGCAAGCTGGATCCCGTGATCGGACGCGATGAAGAAATTCGCCGCTGCATGCAGGTGCTGAGCCGCCGCACTAAAAACAACCCGGTCCTCATTGGCGAACCCGGCGTTGGCAAGACCGCGGTCGTTGAGGGGCTCGCGCAGCGAATCATCAACGGCGATTGCCCCGAGCAAATGAAGGATGTCAAGATCGTCGCTCTTGATGTTGGGCAACTGCTCGCCGGTGCAAAGTTCCAAGGCGAGTTTGAAGAGCGACTCAAAGCAGTCATCCGCGAGGTGAGCTCCTCCAATGGTCGAATCATTCTGTTCATTGATGAGATCCACACCGTCGTCAGCGCTGGCGCCAATTCTGGAAGCCCGGGCGCCGGGCAATTGCTCAAGCCCGCGCTCAGTCGCGGTGAGTTGCGCACCATTGGCGCTACCACGCTTGATGAGTATCGAACGCACATTGAGAAGGACCCCGCATTTGAGCGGCGCTTCCAGCCCGTCTATGTCGGCGAGCCAAGCGTGCTCGACACCATTGCAATTCTCCGTGGAATCAAGGGTAAATACGAAGCGCACCACAGTTGCCGTATTCAAGACAGTGCCTTGGTAGCCGCCGCACAAATGAGCGCCCGCTACATCGCTGATCGATTCCTGCCAGATAAGGCGATCGACCTGATCGATGAAGCGGCCAGCCGACTTCGCATTGAAAACGACAGCATGCCCAGCGTGCTTGACGGCGTCAAGCGTCGCTTGATGCAACTTGAGATTGAACGCGAAGCGCTCAAGATGGAGAAGGATCAAGAGAGCAAGGACCGCGCCAAGAAGACCGAAAAAGAAATTGCCGACCTGAAGGAAGAGGATCGACGACTCACTGCACAGTGGCAGGCGGAGAAGAAAGACCTTGACCTTGTTAACAACGCACAAAAGCAAATTGAAGACAAGAAGGTAGAAGCCGATCAAGCACAACGCGCTGGCGACTTTGAGAAGGCCGCGCGCATTCTGTATGACGACATCAAGAAACTTGAGACTTCACAGAAGGCCGCTCAAGAGAATCTGCAGAAGCGCATGGCTTCTGGCGACATGCTGGTGCGGGAAGATGTTGATCCAGACGCTATTGCCGCGGTAGTCAGCCGCTGGACCGGAATTGCTGTTTCCAAGCTAGTAGAAAGTGAAAAGCAGAAACTCCTGCATATTGAGGAAGATCTGCGCAAGCGCGTGGTTGGTCAGCCCGAAGCGGTTGAAGCAGTGGCCGAGGCGGTGCGTCGCAATCGTGCCGGGCTTGGTGAGTCAAGCCGCCCGATTGGTTCGTTCTTGTTCCTTGGGCCAACGGGCGTTGGTAAGACCGAGTTGTGCAAAGCGCTTGCTGAATATCTCTTTGATACCGAAGCCGCCATGGTCCGGATCGACATGAGTGAGTTCATGGAGCAACACTCGGTGGCTCGGCTCATTGGTGCGCCTCCTGGATATGTTGGGTACGAAGAAGGCGGCCGTCTTACTGAAGCGGTACGTCGTCGTCCGTATTGCGTGGTGCTCTTTGACGAATTTGAGAAGGCACATCCAGACGTCAGTAACGTCCTATTGCAAGTGCTTGATGATGGCCGTCTCACTGATGGTCAGGGCCGCACCGTGGACTTCACCAACACCATCATTGTCATGACTTCCAATATTGGTAGCCATGTCATCATGGAACTCAGTGAGAAGGGCGAAGCTGATGCACTGATCGAAGCGCACGTGATGACTGAAGTCAAGAAGCACATGCGCCCCGAGCTCATCAACCGCATCGATGAGCTAGTGATCTTCCACCAACTCAGCCGAGCGGACTTGTCTGGAATTGTGGAGATTCAGTTGACAAACCTGCGTCGCCGCCTTGAAGACCGCAAGATCACGCTCAACATCACCCCGGGTGCCATTGAAGCGCTTGCGAATGAAGGCTACGACCCGCAATTCGGTGCTCGTCCACTCAAGCGTGTCATTCAACAGCGCCTGGAGAATCCACTGGCCACGCAAATCCTGAGCGGCAAGTGCCCGCCCGGAACAACCGTGACAGTGAAGCACGAAGGCAAGAGCTTTACGTTCAGTTGATGATTGCGGAGCAACGAGCAATGAAGGCGCGGTGACCGACGGCACTCGCCGAAGGTCGCTATACGCCTAATCGTTCCTGCACGCGCCTGCGCTCCATGACTCGCGCGCACCACGCGTCAGGTCGCACCCGGCTTACTCGACCGTCACGCTCTTCGCCAAGTTCCGCGGCTTGTCAACGTCCTTGCCGCGCAACACCGCGGCGTGGTACGCCAACAATTGCAGCGGCACTACTGTGACCAGCGGCTGCAACATCTCCGGAACATCCGGCACATAGAAGACATCTTCAGCCATGCTCTTAATGTGCTCATCGCCTTCAGTTGCTACTGCAATGACGTGCCCACCGCGGCTACGCACTTCCTGAATATTGGAGAGCACCTTCTCATACTGACTGTTACGCGTGGCAACAAACACGCATGGCATGCCGTTGTCAATCAACGCGATCGGTCCATGTTTCATCTCCGCGCTGGGCATGCCCTCGGCGTGGATGTAACTGATTTCCTTGAGTTTCAGCGCGCCTTCCAAGGCCACTGGGTAGTTCACGCCGCGGCCAAGGAACAGCCAGTTCTCGCGTTCCATGTACTTCTCGGTGGAACGGCGAATGTGTTCGCTCTGTTGCAGAATGCGCTCAATGTGCGCGGGAATGGCTTCAAGGTCACGCAACGCGGACGACACAAACTCCTGGCTCAGCAAGCGGCGGCGGCCGATGTATAGAGCCAACATCGCTGACACCATCACTTGGCCAACAAACGCCTTGGTGCTGGCTACGCCAATCTCCGGTCCAACGCGCAGGTAAATGCCTGCATCGGTTTCTCGCGAGATTGAACTGCCCACCACGTTAATCACACCAAGCGCCATCGCGCCGCGCGCCTTCGCTTCTTGCAGTGCTGCCAACGTGTCCGCGGTTTCGCCACTCTGGCTCACCGCAACAACAACAGTGCCTTCACTGACAATCGGATTGCGATAGCGGAACTCACTTGCAAAGTCCCAATCCGCTGGAATCTTCGCCCATTCTTCCATCAGGTAACTACCGATCATCGCCGCATGCAGCGCAGTGCCCTGGCCAATCATGGTGATGCGTCGGCTTGAAGCCAGCGCACGAGCGTGATCGCCGATGCCACCAAGAACGATCTGACCAGCGCGGTGATCCACGCGACCCTGCAAAGTGCGGGTCAGCGCCGCAGGCTGCTCAAAGATTTCCTTGAGCATGAAGTGTTCGAATCCGCCGAGTTCGATCTCGGAGAGATCCATCTCCAGCGCGCGAATCTTGGCATCAACCGTGACGTTGTCAATCGTGCTAGTGCGGAAGGAATCCGTGGTCAGTTTGGCAACCGTGTAGTCCTCAAGCGTGAACGCCTGATTGGTGTGCGCAACAATCGCACTCTGATCACTGGCCACCACGTATTCATCACTACCAACGCCAACCATCAGTGGACTGCCCTTGCGCGCAACCACCAACACGCCTGGCTCCTTCTCGCACATGCAGCAGATGGCATACGCGCCGGTCACCTCGCGGAGCGCGGCTTGTACCGCGTGCTCCAGATCGCCTTGGTAGAGCTCACCAATCAGGTGAACCAGGACTTCAGTGTCCGTCTCGCCCTTGAAGACGTGGCCCTTGTCAGTGAGGTAAATCTTGATGGACGCGTAGTTCTCAATGATGCCGTTGTGGACCAGTGAAATGCCGTGCCCCTTGATCGGGTCGTCGCAGTGCGGGTGAGCGTTCACCTCGGTCACGCCACCGTGGGTCGCCCAACGGGTGTGCGCAATGCCCACGCCGCCGTCAAAGCCGCGCTTGCCTTCGATCAGCTCCTCCAGGACCCGAACGCGACCGACGCTCTTGGCGATCTGGATGGTCCCGGTCTTGTTCTGCACGGCCACGCCGGCCGAGTCGTAGCCGCGATACTCCAGGCGCTTCAGGCCCTCAAGAAGGAGTGTGGTGGCTGGTTTCTTGCCGATGTATGCAACGATGCCGCACATGTTCGAGAGGCTCCTGAGCAAAGTGACTGGCTTCCGCGAGCTTCGCGGGGTACTCCAGAGTGGATATTGTCGGCGAGACCGACCGACTACGATCGCATACTTGCGCAGTTCTTTGGTCAAAAATCGCCCAGAGTGAGCACAATTCATTGTCTGACAACAGTTTCAATCATTCCAGCACACCCCCAAAATCAGACGCTTCAAAGGCGCTGTTTCGAGCATGGGCCCGCCAGGCATCCCGGCATCAGGCAGACCACGCCTGTGCCATCAGCCCGGCATTATGTGGCGATATTATGCCGATCTTACGCGATCATGCACCGATCGCCGCCGATTCACCACGGCGGCGCCTGATGATTTATGTGCCAATCCGTGGCGAAATTGACCCGATCACGCTTGCTTCCTGGGCGATCTCCGCCGATTGGGATCTTTGTATCGGCTGGGGATCAAGCCGCTCGGCGGTTCTGCAGCCTGTTGGAGTGCAGCCGGAGTTCATCGTCGGCGGCACCTGGCACCGCGACCAGTGTGAGCCAGACGCCTGGGATATGCCCGTTCCCCGTGCCCATGCCCCGGTTCGCGCCGCCAGCCTGACCGCGGTGATCGTCCCTGGCCTGGCCTTCGACCGGCGCGGGCAACGGCTCGGCCGAGGCGCGGGCGTCTACGACCGATTCCTCTCAACCCTTGCGCCGCACACCCTCCGCATCGGGGTCATCCCCGACGCGCAACTGGTCGAAGCATTGCCCACCGAACCGCACGACGTTCCCATGCACTTTGTGGTCACCGAGAAGCAAGTCATCCCTGCCGCCAGCCTCGCGCCATAAACCGCTGTGGCCCAATCCCCGCGACGCTCAGAAACTCGCGCAATCACTGCGGCAAATTGTGGCACAATGCCGATGTCACACAGATGCGCGGCATTGGACGCCGCGCTCCCGTTCGCACCGCTTGCACACGAGGTCAAGGATGACCCTTCCTAGCCAGTCGCCCCGTTCCCACTCGCCTATTTCTTCTGGTGCTCGCAATGCCCAAGGGATGCGTTCGCTGTTCATCGCCGTTGCGGCGATTGGACTTGGCGGCGCTGCTGCAGGATGGTTCCTGACGCACAAGAGCGAAAGTCCGGAGGTGAAATCGGAAACCACTGCATCCATCACCGATCCGCTGATCGATGATGCGGCAACCGCTGCCGGCACCAGCACCATCGTTGTCAATGCCACCGCGGCCGACATCAACGCGGCAATCAGTGGGCCCGCCGTCACCACGGGTGCAAACACCGCCACCGCTACTCCCACCGCTCCGCTGGGCACCGCCACCACCACGTCGATCGCCACTGCGCAGTCCGCAGTAACCGGCGCAGCGACGGCGGGCATTGCCGGTACACCCGGAACTCCAGCAACAACGCCAGCAGCAACGATCGGTAACGCAGCGCAACGAATCCAGCAAGCGAACGCCATGATCGCTTCTGATCCGATCCGCGCCCGCGTTGAACTCACGCGACTCCTTGATTCAAATGCACTCAGCGCCACCGAGCGCGCGCAGGCATACGCAGGCATCAACAACCTTGCGAGCGCTCTGTTCTTCTCACCCAACATCGTTCCTGGCGACATTGCTAGCCAGAGCTACGTAGTCAAGAAGGGTGACAGCTTTGCACGGATCACCAACCGTGAAAAGCTTGCCATCGATTGGCGATTCATTCAGCGCATCAATCAGATTGCCAGTGAAAAGGCCCTGCGCGCCGACATGCGCCTGAAGCTTGCCCACGGACCATTTGATGGCGAAGTGATCAAGGCTGACTACCGATTCAATATCTATGCCGGCACCGGCTCCGAGCGCGTGATGGTTGCTAGCTTCCCCTGCGGCGTCGGCACCAATGACTCCACTCCCGTGGGAACATTCAAGGTGCGCACTGGCTCCAAGCTGATTGATCCAGAGTGGTGCAACCCGCGCACTGGTGAGAAGTTCAAGTCCAACGATCCGAAGAATCCAATCGGCGAGCGTTGGATCGGTCTGCAAGGCACAACCCCAGAGACCGCCAAATTCACCGGCTACGGCATCCATGGCACTGTGGAACCACAATCGATCGGCAAGCAAATGTCGATGGGCTGCGTCCGCCTTGGCGACGCGGAAGTGCAAGTGGTCTATGAACTCATCGGTGAATCAAGCACCATTGTGATTCGCTAACCGAAACGCGCATGGACGATCTTGATCCACGCTCGATGAACGCGCCGTCCCCACGGCATACTGCTGAAGAAATGATTTCCGCCCTCGGGTTGGTTCGCCACCCCGAGGGCGGTTTCTTTCGTGAGACCTTTCGCGCGCCGGACGCGCCACGCGGCGCGAGCACGTGCATTCTGTTTTTACTCGCTGCAGGTGAGCAAAGCCGCTGGCACCGCGTCGACGCCGATGAACACTGGCTGTTCCATGACGGCGATCCATTGCAACTTGAAATCGCTGGCCCAACGGCTCAATCAAGAACATCCATCATCCTTGGTAATGATCTTGCTGCCGGACAACAGCCACAGGCCGTAGTTCCCCGCGGTTGGTGGCAAGCAGCACGCCCGCGCGGCGCGTGGACATTGGTGGGATGCGTGGTGGCACCGGCGTTCGAATTTGCCAAGTTTGAAATGGCACCCCACGGTTGGGAGCCCACCTCAGTTACAGGCGGCGGCGCAGCGCCCGTCACGCATTAATCATCATCGTCGGTTGTAGCCATCGCGCCCGAGTCGCCAGCAACCCCTGGCTGTCCAAGCCCGCGCGGGTGCGGACTCGACCAGTCCGTGCGACGCTGTGCAACCAGACGCACCGCGAGTTCAATAGCCGCCTTCATGCTGCCCTCACTCGCGCGGCCTTGGCCGGCAATATCAAACGCGGTGCCGTGATCGGGGCTGGTGCGCACAATCGGCAAGCCGACAGTCACATTGACAGCCTTGTCCCAACCGAGCAATTTCACCGGAATCAGGCCTTGATCGTGGTACATAGCCACCACCAAATCCCACTCGCCCGCTGCGGCTGCAATGAACACCGTGTCACCAGGGAACGGACCGTTGGCATCAATACCAATGCGCCGCGCGGCCTCGATCGCCGGGCGAATGACACGTCCCTCCTCGTCACCAAACATGCCGTGCTCGCCTGCATGCGGATTCAGACCGCACACCGCAATGCGTGGCTTGGCAATACCCAATTGTTGGCAGAATTGATGCCCAAGATCAATCGGGTCGTAGACCTTGCCAATGGTCAAGACATTGCGAACATCCATGAGCGGCAAGTGCGCCGTTGCCAGCGCTACCCGCAAACGCGGCGAACTAAACATCATGGAGTGTCGCTTGGACTTGGTGCGGAACGCAAACAGTTCCGTGTGACCGGGCCACTTGAATCCGGCGATCGACCAACTCTCTTTGCTGATCGGGCCCGTCACCACGGCATCAAGTCGGCGCGGATCGCTCGGCGCGCGCATCGCGTCAGTGATGGCATCTTCAACAAATGCTTTGGAAAGCAGTCCGCCAAATCGCGTCGGTCCAGGGCGCGAAGCATCAAGCAAACCTTCGGACGTGTAATCAAGCACCAACGGTTGCAGCACTGAGCCGTCCTGAGCGCGTTCACTTGCAGCATCAACGCGGAACCAATCAAGACCAACGCGCGCGCGATCAGCCGCCGCTAGTAGCGTTTCGTTACGACCGTAAATCACAAAGTTCGCCAGCCGCCGAATCGCTGGGTCGGCCAGCGCTTTGACAATCACTTCAGGACCGATCCCCAAGGGATCTCCCATCGTGATGCCAAGGACCGGGACCGTAGAGCTCATGCCGAGATTCTAGGTACGCGCCGCGGCGGGGCTGCGCCTTACGGGCGCGGCTCAGGGCGCGCACCGGGCAGCGTCAAATTTGATGCCCGGAAGTTCCCGAAGGTAAATGGCTGAATCGTCACCGGTGGGTCCGCGCTTACGTAATTGGCGGAGCACCCAATACCAACGACGGGCTGCCAGAAGAACACGTCTTTACTCGGCAGGAACGTATTCACGTAGCCCGGAATGGTCAGGGTGTTCCGACCAAACTGCATGGTGAGCAGGTCGGTGGTGGGGTTGTACGAATACACCAGCTTTCCTGAAAAGTTCTTCGAAGAACGCGGAAGCGCAACTTCATCCGACGTGATTTCTCGCCGAACCGGGTCTCCGCCAAAGAGGCTCGTGGTGACTTCAAACGCGGAGTAACCAATGGAGGATCCGGCGGGAGTCACCTTCACATACATGCAGAAGTCGTAACGGATCTCGAACGGGAACAGGAAGTCCTGTTGCACCGACCGAATGTAAGTCAGGAACTCAGAATCCGGCGGCAGCGCTGATGCCGCAATGGCCTGCTTGGCATCCACACTCACGGTCCATGTCACGCGCGGCAGTCTGAACTCGGAGATGTAGCAGGTGCACGTTGACGCGCCGTAGAGCGGATCCGGAATGAGATCCACTCCGCCGCTCGTTGTGAAGCGCAACAGTTTCTTGGAAGGCGCCAGAACTCCGGTGCCAGTGAAGATCGGTTCCCACTGCTGCGTCAGTGTGTTGGTGATGAATCGATCGGAAGCATTCGCTCCCAAGATCCCAATGGCAACGCCAGCAAGGACGAGCGCGGAGATGATGGTGCGTGCGGACTTCATGACCGCGCACGGTAGTGCGCCCGAAGGGATCACCCCCGCGCTTTACGCGCCGAATTGCGTTCAGAAATGGTTTAGAAACGCGGAACGCTTATCGGTTCCCGCGGTATCGGCGAAGTAACGGCGCCCAAACCAATCGCTCAGCAGTTCTAGTGTTTCCCAGCCGGATCGATCAACCACAGCCAATCATCAAACACAAACTCAAAGCGCGCGGCAAGCAGCGCGATGCGGCCCATCACCGTGAATCCAAAGCTGGCTCCGAAGGTGATCATGAGATACCAAACGCCCACCTTCGCGGTGCGACCCAACGCACCCTTGTGCTCCGCGGAGAAGAAGAAATACGCAAGCACGCTGAGCACGCCCACCAATATCAAGATCGCCGCGAGCGACCCGCCCACGCTTCCTGCCCAGTCGATCGGCGATGCGGCAACAGTGGCAGCGTCCGCGCCGAGCGCTGCCTGATGCTTCACCACCAACAGTGGGTCGAACATGGTTGCCACCTGCGCAACCAAGTCTGCCTCTACGTATTGCACAAACTTCAGACCGGCAAACGTTCCAACGATAAACGCCAGCGGGAAGACGCCAAGCCATGATGCGCGCGCGGAGAGACGACATAGGAGCAGCAACCCAAGGCCGAGCGGCACCAACGCCCACCAGTCAACGCCGACGGCGTCAAAGGATGGCATCAGGTTCGCCTTCGTCCACGCTGGCGCAAGCGCGCCCACGAGTTTCGGCACCATGGTGTCCCACAGCGCCACCACCATCCAGTATCCGGCGCTCACGCCAATGACCACCGATTCCGCCAATTTGTACGCAGGATTGTCGCGCCACAGGAAGCTGAACACACAAAGCGTCAGGAGCGCCGCGGCCCACACGCCCACCGTGCGCGACCAACTGACTTCAATCGACGACTGCGCAGCATCCTTCATCGAGGCGGTGGCCCACGCATCGCCAGTGGTCTCGTTCCAATTGGTCCAGGAAATCTCGGGGGTTTGGCCCGGAGTCACTGGCTTCCACTTAGTGACCTCTACCGCCACGCCGTCCTTACCCGTCTCAGTGACGCGCTCACTCACAAATCCCTGTTCGGCGCGCTCCACATAGACCATGCCAAAGCCGTGCGTATTGCGCGCGGCCTCGCCGGTACCGACCGTCGTGCCGATGTACGAACGCACCACCAACAGCACGCCGATCACCGCAAGCACAGCGAGCATCATGCGATGCGCACGTCGCGCAACTGCCGGGTCATTCAGCGGTGATCCAGTGGATCCCATGGTGCTCATACGTGCGCCCCCTTGCGTCGGCCCGCGAAGTAAATCACGTTGCCAACCACAATCAGTCCCACCATCAGGACGTGCGCCACCAACTGCGGTGCCATGCGACGCTGCGCCTCTTGGAACTTCGGTGCAATCGGCTTGCCGGAATCCATCGAACGCAATTTGGTATTCACCAGCGACTCATACTCCGCAGCGCCCTTGATGGCACCCAACACCCCGGCCATTTGACCGGGGTAGTACGGAATGAGTTGCGGAGTCTGTACACCCGTGGCGCCGGCCACAAAGGGCAGCGGCTTACCACCGGTCATCGTTGGCGAGACGCCGTACTGAATCCATTCCTTTGACCCTGGATATCCAGCACTCACACTGACAAGGAGGTCAAAGTCGGTGAGTTTGTGGATGTCCTTCAGCATCGGCACCTGCGCAAACGGCGTGCTGCGTGCATCACTTGGGAAAGCACGGGGGAAGTCGGTTCCCACCTGCTTCATCACGCCTTCGTTGCCGGCTTGATAGCCAAGATCAACAAAGTTCACCCCGTACACATAGCTCGGATCATTGCCGATGACATCAGTGAATGTTGCGCCGATCAACGGGCCGCCTGGCGCCCACAAGGTCATGCCGCAAATGCGCAATTTGCGCATCGCGCAGTGGTGGATGATGGCGGTGGCCATCGGTTGCAACTCACCAGCGCTGGCTGGATCAAAGTCAAACGAAACCAACACGCGCGAGCCTTCCGGCAATCGCTCAATCGCATCGAACGCGCCCTGCACTGCGGGGGTTGGTGTTTCCGGGAATGTCTTACCTGTGATGCCCACCCAAATGATCGGTCCAGCAACGGCCAGCGCCATCATCAGGAAGATCCAACGGCGGTCGATGGAATCGAGGCGCGAAAGGAACGTGCCATGGCGGGCGTCGGAGTTGTGTGGGTTAGATGCCATGTCAGTCGCCCTGCCCGAGGTAGCTGCGGTCGAGCCCGACCAAGATCTTGAGGCTTGTAGCAGCCACGCCGATCGCAATGCCAATCATCATGGCGCGCGTACCCGCATTGTTGAAGACGCTCATGATGATGCTGCTGAGATTTTCCAGGCGCAACCATGCCACCCACGCGTTGTCGGCGGGGATCCATGAGGTGATCAGTACGCCCACGTACACACGGCCAAGCAACACAATAAATGCCGTGCCTAGCAGCAAGATGGCTGCGGTGTTCTTTGCACGGAATGCGCGGAATGCGGCACTGGCAACGTAGAAAGCCAGCAGTGCAAACAGGGTGCTGGTGATGGGGCTCATCGCATATTCGTAGAGCCACCAGAAGGGTGCGCCCACCGCTTCTTTGTCACCAGAGAAGGCCACGTTGGGGTGCAGGGCATCGGGGTGTACGCCAACCTTCAAGATGCCAACTGCAAGCGTGAGTAAGAATGCCGCAAGCGTGACCGCTGAGTATCCCCAGCCCGCCTCGCGCGCACTGATCTTCATCAGGTTCATCTTCAGCAGATTGGCGCCGCCTAATACAAATGCAATGGCAGCCAGCACATTGAACCAGTCCACCACCGCGCTCCCCAAGAACCCGAGCGGCTGCACAAAGGCTGTCAACACCATGACCAGCCCAGCGATCGATGCAACAATGGCTGCGACGGTACGACTCATGTCAACCGCCTCCCATCGATATGCGCAGGTCGGTGATGAACTGCGTGACTCCTGCAGACCCAGTGACGGCTGCAATAGTTGCCACCACCGTGACAACCGCAATCATCACCCACACCACGGCCTTGATGATGTCTTGCCCCAACAGTGTTCCCAGTTGATCCGGCTCACCACTTAGGTATGCACTTGCGGCAAAGAATTCTTCGCCAATGAGTGTGTAGTCGCAGCTTGCAACAAAGAACGGAAGCTGTGTGGTCTCGGCGGTTCCGGCAATCTGGATCGCACCGATGGCGTTGCCATTTTCCGCAAGAATCAGGCTTTCTGCGAAGAAACAGCCAAAGTAGAAACACGCGGCCGGTCGCTTGCGCGCCATCAAACCGCTGGTGTATGCAACGAACGCAAACTGCTCATCGCTCACGTAATAAATTCGGTCGGGGTTGTATGAATCAGTGCGCCCCGCGGAGAGATACGCCGCGTGCACAGCCTCGCGCGCGCTGGTCATTACTAGGGAGCGGGTATTCGGTACTTCAATATCGGCGTCGTACTCAGCAGCGGTCTTGGCAACCTTGCTCAAGATGGTGATACCGGCCACCGTCTGAATGTTGTCCATGTCCTGAATGCCAGGGACGAACAGAATCGGTCGACCCATTTCGGTGGCACGGCCAACGGCTTCATCAACGGCATCAAGACCGGCGATTTTGCGAACAACAATCGAGTGACCCGCGCGCGCCCACAGGATGGATCCGAGCACTGCCACCACTACCACCACTAACGCAACGACCAGCACGCCCTTGCCGGGCATGAACCAAGTCACTGCTGTGGAACTCTCCGCGCCGGCTTCCTGCGCCAGAAGGAGGATGGTGGCCACTGACATGCGAGGGGTGTACCAAAGATGAACTCGGTCGGTGGTACCACCCCCGGGCAATTTCGCGGCGCGCACTCAGCCGTCGATCACTTCAACATTGGCGCGCGGCACAGTGATGCGCGAGCCATCCACTGTCGCCACTTCAAGGACGCGCGCGCGACTGCCGGAACCGAGCACCGCCGGCTGTTCCGGAAGCGCAGCCACCGTGCCGAGTACGCCGAAGTACGGATCGCGGATGACACGCACAGAAGTGCCTATTTCAAGCATTCCAGCGACCGCGCCGCCTGCCGCGGCGGCTGGACCGCCACCTGAGCCGTGGTGTGCGGCATCAAGCGGAATCACAATCTCTGGTCGCATGACGCCCGCGCGAATCTGCGTTGCGCCATTCACGCTTGCCACGCGTCCGGCGTGCGAGGCGAGCAATTTGAAGGTCCGTGCCGCCATAGCAACATCACCAAAGCCTTCGGTGATGATGAGCGTGATGCCGGTGCGTTCGCTGCCGGTCACTGCAACGCCGATGTCGTGACCCAAGAAGTCACGCAGGTCTTGGTCGTCAATGCCGCCAGACACAATCGCTGCTGCACCAACTGTCTTTGCTTTCTTGATTGCCGCCGCCGTCATCCGCGCGCCACCAATCACTACGCAGCCCTTCATGGCAGCGGTGATGTGCGCTTCGTCAAGCGTGTCGCCCGCGGCTGCATTCGCCATAGCGATCGGTCCGTGCGTCTCGCCGGAGACTCCAAAGATTCCCTGAATGAGCGCCACTGCATTTTCAATCACTACGCCTTCGCCGGCAATCACCTCGATCACTTCGCCGGACACATAGGCCTGCACAGCGACTGGGTGTTGCGGTCCGCGGATGATCACCATGCCGGTGGCGTCAGAGATGCTTTCTAGTACCCCGTCTGCGGCAGATTTCACTTCCGTCTTCATCATTCCAAAGATGCCCTTGGAGCGCGCGATTGGTTCGTCCTTCGCCACCGTGTCGCCGAGCTTTTTGAGCATTAATCCCGATAAATCCTTGGGGTTTGCACTCAAGATATTGGCGGCACGCATGGGGAATGCATCGCCTTCCATGAATGTCTGCGCCACCACAGTATCGGCATTGACCTGTGCGCCGCGCGCCACAAGAACATCACCAGCGATCGGCAATACGCGCCGAGCGCGGTAGGTGGTGCGGGCAGTGACGGTGAGTCCAGGTGTGAATGCTTTAGCCATGTGTCTGCTCGAAAGGTGTCTATCTATCTGTACTAATCAACCGCCTGTCCGTACTGATCAACCATGTCCGCGCTTCACTCATACACACGCAGCGCGGTCAGCCATTTCTGAATCGTGGCGCGCCGTTCGTTCTCTGCGTCTGGAACAGTAATCGCACGACCGCGCGCGTCAAGAATCAACCCGACTGTTCCGCCACGCACGGTGCGCGTCACTGGCTTGCCGGGGCCAGCGCCCATGTCGAAGCCCTTCTCGGGGCTCACAGTCATCTCGCAGGACTCATGGTGCGCAAGCGGCAGCACCTGCATCTCGCCGACCGCCATGGTTCCCTGCGCGCTGCGCGCACCGGAGAGCGTCCACGAAAAGCACTGCTTTCCAGGCTTTCCTTCGCCGTGCGGCGCAACGCAAGTGCCCAAGAAGATCAGGCAATCCTTCTCAAAGACCTCCATCGCCGCGTCGGGGTGCACGCTTGCAAGCACCCCCAAGTGCGGCATCATGAAGATGGAATCTTTCGCCAGTTCCGTAAAGCCCTCTGGTTCAAAGCTATCGATCAACATGAGCGCGGTCTGCTCCATACGCGGCGCGTGACTGAGCACGCCGCCTGATGCAACCAAGAGATCAAGCTTCATGTTGTTCACCAGCGTTCCGCCGCCGGCTTGTTGACTGAACGCATCGCCCACAGTGCGCTGTTGCTGCACGCCCTTCAGCGTGGTGGCGAATGCTTTATGTTGCTCATAGCTCAAGCGCAGTGCTTCGCGCGCTACGGCCTGCTCAAACACCAGTGCCTCAAGTGATTGCGGAATGGTGGTCGGGCGGATCATCTTGTTCTTGACGCGGTTGCGCAGTTCGCGCTCGTCCATTGGTAAGTGCACCCAACGCATGATGCGCGGCATGGTGGCCTCGGCGCACACGTTGCTGATGGAGTAACTCATGCCCAGGTTGGCGCTCACGGTGCGGTTGAACACGCCGTCAAAGACACTGAACACGTCGGTGGTTGCGCCGCCGATATCGACGCCAACAGCGTTGATTCCCCGCTTGCGCGCGATGGTTTGCAAGATGTCACCAACAGCGCCGGGGGTTGGCATGATGGGCGCGTCAGCCCAGGAAATCAGTTTGTCGTAGCCAGGTGCGTGCGCCATGACGTGCTCAAGGAACACATCATGAATGCGGTCGCGCGCGGGGCCAAGGTTCTCTGCTTCAAGCGTCGGGCGCAGATTGGGGACGATGCTCAGATCAAAGCCCGCACCGAAGACGCGCGCCACCGCGGGCGCAGCATCTTTGTTGCCTGCGTAGATCACTGGCAGTTGATACTCACCACCGAAACGCGGACGCGGCTTGGCTGGCGCGATGAGTTCCGCAAGCTCCACTACTTTCTTGTGATCGCCGCCATCAGTGCCACCAGAGAGGAGCACCATGTCAGGGCGCAGCTCGCGAATGCGCTGGATCTGTTCATGCGGCTTGCGATTGTCATTCGAAGCGATCGTGTCCATGACGATCGCGCCGGCGCCGAGTGCTGCGCGCTTCGCACTTTCGGCGGTCATTTGCCGCACCACACCGGCCACCATCATTTGCAAGCCACCGCCAGCGGACGAGGTGGAGATATAGACGTCGCAACCGTTTGGGTCAGTGAGTGACGTGCGGCGAATCACAGTGCCGTCGTCAGCGATCAATCGGCGACCGGAGAGTTCTTGCAGTTCGGTGACGGAGTTGGTGACGCCGAGTGTGACATCGGCAAACGGCGCCTCCACGGTGGTCGGCGCTTCCCCGCGCTGCGTCTGGCGGTAGTGGCCATCCACAAGTTCGATCAGGATGGCCTTGGTGGTGGTGGAGCCGCAGTCCGTGGCGACGATGACCTGAATGCGGTCGGGCGTGGGCGGAGTCTTGGCAGATGACGAGGCAGCGTGCGGGGCGGTCATGAGCCGCGCAGGTTACTTGCGGGGTTCAGGGCGGCGAACAGTGCGACCCGGGCGAAGAAATGTGCGGCGATACGAGGAGCAGCCGTCAGGCGACTGACTCGCGCTGTAATTCCTGCGCTAACCACGTGATGCTGCCGCGTCGCTCCAAGTACTTGACAAGCACTGCGTAGCGCACGGGATCAAGCACCGCTGTGGCGAACGGCTGCATAAAGTGCAACGCCTGCGCGCCGACATTGTTGAGCGGCTCGACGCTCTCCAAGAAGAACACCGCAGGAGTCACAAGTCCGCGCCGACGAATCTCCGCAATGAGCGGATCGAGCGCGGCGCGTTCTTCGGCCGAAGGCACGGCCGGGCCTGCTGGCTCGACAGCGAACGCGTGGCGGAGAGTGTTGCGGAGGCGGGAGGGCATGGGGGTGCTATCAGCGTAGTTGGGCAAGACAGCCGCGCGGCCAGCGTGCACGAATTTGTGATCGACGACAACGTAGCGGATGACGGCGGGGCCGCCTGTACGGGTAGTTTCGCTTCTGATCGGAACCGCGACGGCGTGGTGAACGGCGCGGGCCTGGGCATACTTCTCTCTGGATGGGTTTGTGCCGCTCATCCGGCGATACAGCCTGAGTACACACAGCGCAGGCACCATGGGACAATCCCCTGGTGCCTGCGCTGCTTTCTATCCCCGACCTTGACTGGCGCAACGGCGCGCTGTTCTCGCGCGCGCATGATGATTGCTACACGCCAGCGCTTGCTACTCCTGCAGGTGACGGGTACGCCGATGCCTTCGCCGCCGCCCGGGACTTTCGCACTACACGCCGTCACCTCACCGCTGAACTTGGATTTGGGACCGGCCTCGCGTTCCTTGCTGCATGGGCGGACTTCCGCGCCAATGCGCCCGCTGATGCGCAACTCGATTGGGTGAGTGTGGAATCCGCGCCACTTGATGCAGCCACCATCCAACGTGCGCTCGCGCCATCCAACGCCCCGCTCCTCGCTGAATTGCTCCACGCACTCCCCCCACGCATTCGCGGCATCCATCGTCGCGCCTTTGATGGTGGGCGCGTGCGCCTCACGCTTCTCTATGGTGATGTGCTTGAGCTGCTGCCCGTCACAGACTTCATCGCTGACGCTTGGCAACTTGACGGCTTCGCGCCAGATCGCAACCCCGAAATGTGGTCCGCCGAGGCCCTCGCACAAGTGGCTGCGCACGCGCGCATTGGCACCACCATCGCCGGACGATTCGCACCACCTACTGTGCTCGAACGCCTGAAATCACTGGGGTTTGAGTTTCCCGCTACCAATACATCCCACGCCGGCGCTGCACACCCTCCGCTCTACGGCACTCTGACACGTACACCCGAGAAACGCGCCTTCCGCCAACTACCGCGCTGGTTCTCCATGCCGCATCCAGCGCCCGCCCCATCCGCCATCGTCGTCGGCGCAGGTCTCGCCGGCGCCTCCGCCGGGCGCGCGCTCGCGGAGCGCGGGATCGCCGTGACCGTCATCGACGCTGGCTGTGCCGCTGGCCACGCCTCTGCAGCTCCACGCGCAGTGCTGGCGCCATACCTTGCAAGTTGGCAGAGTCCACAGACACGCGTGGTGGCACAATCATTCTTGCTTGCGCGTGCCGTGATGGAGCGCGTGGGCGCGCCACTCAATCCGTGCGGATTGCTCCACCCCGTCAACAGTGATGATGAATGGGGCTATGAACAATCGATCGCCGAGTGGGGATGGCCCACGGAACTGCTCCGCCTCATCAGCGCAGATGAAGCAACCCGTGCGGCTGGCACACCGTTGAGCAATTCCACCAATCCAGAAGGCGCCCTCTTCGTCCGCGATGCCGCCACCACGCGCCCAGCGGAAACCGTGCGCGCCCTGCTGGCACACCCCGCCATCACGCTCCACGAACACGCGCCCGTTGCACGCCTGCGACATACCGATGACGGCTGGCACGTTGATACCGAAAGTGGTCGCACCTTCGATGCCAACATCGTGGTGATTGCTACTGCCGGCATCCCCGCCGCCGCCCTGCCCGACATGCCCGAAGCGCTTGCATCCGACGCGCTTCCATCCATTCCGTTCAACGCCACGCGCGGGCAGCTCTCAACGCTTGCCTTTGACGATGCGTTTGCTGGCGCAAGCGCTGTCCCATTGACCGTTGTGAGCGCCAACGGCTTTGCGATGCCACCCGTCGACGGTGCGCTGTGCGCCGGTGCCACCTACGAACGCGAACGCCTGACCACCGGACCAACCCCGCACGATGATGCCGTCAATCTTGGGCATATCGAACGCTTGCTCCCCGCACTTGCCACATGCACCCCGAACCGACGCGGCGCATGGGCAGGCATACGCACCTCCGTCAACGACCACTGCCCAGTGATCGGCCCGGTGATCGCCGATGCGCAATTCCGCGAATCATTCGCGCGCCTGCCGCATGGGCCATTCGCCGCTGCATGGCCGGACGCCCCGCTACTTCCCGGGCTCTTTGTGACGCTTGCCCACGGTTCACGCGGGACATCAACCGTGTTCCTGGCCGCCGAACTCATCGCCGATATGGTGTGCGGAACACCACGGTGCATCACTGATGACTTGCTGCCCGCGGTGCTACCGCAACGATTTCTTGTGCGTGAATTGCGTGTTGGAACACGTGAATCGTGACGCGGACCACCTGCTGAGTTCAGCGGCAGTCTCAGCGAACAACGTCGCAGAACACAATCTTCTTCAGCGGCCAAGCGTCGAACGATTGGCGATCTTCTAGCCGACGCCCAATATCCGGGAACTTCGATCGCAGTTGGGCAAGATCACCGTCAGACGCCAGAACAACGCCGTCTGGATGTGCGTCAATCCAAGCCTGTAGATCTTCAGATACATCAACTGCGTCAAGCCACCGCCCCAAATACCAATCAATCGTGAGGTTGCGCAATCGATACACAACGATCGGTCGCGTCTCTACTGCTACTGCTTGCGCCACTGGTCGCGCGCCCATCACGTCCATGGCAACATCTTCGGCGTGGTGAAATCCGATCCACACAAAGACCATCGCTGCGAAATACACACCAAGCGCTGGCAGCCGTCGCTCACGCATCGGCCACCACGCCAACATGATCCATGTGGCAATCATGGCTGGAATCACTGGGAGTGTGAGCCAAAGCAGAGTCCACCCGCTGGCCCATGCCGGCGCCAATCCCTTGAGAATCAATACCACTGCAGCACCAGGGAGCAACAATCCAACGCCAGTCATGGCAATCGCCGTGGTGTGGCGCACATCGGGCGGCTTGATGCCGGCGGGCGCGTCGGCCATTGATCCATCAACCCAGCGCGCCAACATGCCTGCCACCAACATGGCGAGCGGTGGCGCCAATGGCAAGATGTACGTGGGCGACTTGCGACTCAAGATGCTGAACCCCAAGAGCGGAAGAATCACCGCCACTAAGAGGAGTCCTCGTTGATCACCCGCTCGCAAACACGCCCACGCGCGTGCAAACGTCATGTTGAACCACGGCAACGTCAGCATGGTGGTAGCGGGAAAGAATCCCGCAAAGAACACTAAGAACAGTAACCACCACGGGTCGTGCAGACTGACGCCGGTAAATCGATCGACGAATTCAAAGTTCCATACTTCCAGCGCGCGCACTGGGTCCGTCACCCAGTAGCCATAAGCCACAAATCCGAGCGGCGCAATGGCGAGTGGCAGTCCAACAAGTGGCATCAGGAGGCGCAGATCGCGTAACCGCCCAGCCAGCGCCAGCCACACTGCCACAATGGTGATCGGTGCAAGAACCAAGGGCCCTTTGGTGAGACCAACCAGTGCAGAACTGGTCCAGAACGCTGCAATCCAACCAAGATGTCGGCGCCCACCACTCACGGCAAGCCATGCAGAACAGAGCGCCATCCACCACCACGTGGTGAGCATCGGATCAGTGATCGCCAATCGACCGATGATTTGAAAGAGCGGCATCACCGCAAGTAGCCCAACGGCCAGCATCGCCACCAACGCGCCCGCCGTTCGCCGTGCAAATACAAAGAGTGTCAACAGCGTCAATGTTGAAGCAATCGCACTTGGCAGTCGCGGCGAAATGTCTTCATGCCCGAAATAGCGAATGCTCAACGCTTGCGCCCAGTAGGTGAGTGGCGGCTTGGTGACGTGCAAGTGATCGCGCAGCAATGGTTGCAGCCAGTTGCCGTGTTCGGCCATCCACCCACTGACCGCGGCATAACGGCCCTCGTCCGGCGGGAACAAGGAATGATTGCCAAGTGAATGCCAAACCAGCATCACCGAAGCCAACACCACGGCCCACTGCGCCCAGCGCGGAGCTTCATGAGGGCGTTCGGTCACTTGCATTTGGTCATTAAAGCCGCTTTCCCCGAGCCGTGCTGAACAGGGGAGCCCGGGCTCCTATTCATCTCGACTGACAAGCCGCGCCAGCAATACGGCCGGATAGAGAACCCCGATCAACCCCTCAATCATGGCAAGCGAGCGAACCATGGAGTTTCCCGGGACAATGTCGCCGAACCCGATCGTCGCCAGGGTGACAAAGCTGAAATACACGCAGTCATTCCAATTCAGGGCGCCGTGCACTTCCACCGCTGAGATGCTGACGTGCAACGCATGCGGGTCCATGGCAAGCATCTGCCGATAGAAGATGGCGCACACCACGCCAAAGAGTAAGAACACCGCCACTCCGCCGTACACACGATCGCGGACGGTGCGCTTGCCAAAGAAAATCACCCGCACCAGCGCCAAGATGATCACTCCGTAGTAAATCACTAGCAACTTCCCGGGCCACAGCATGATTCCTTGTTCACCGGCTAATGATGGGCTGAAGAATACGGCGGCGTTCGATGCCACCAACAACAAGAACGCCACGATCACCCACGTGCGGGTGGTCAGGAGCAGTACGCCCAACATCGGGACCGCCGCATACAACATGATGGCGAACGGAGAGACCGCGCCGTCTGCATCGTCGAGCAGCCAACTGAAACCCAACAGCAGGAACATCGCCACCATCAATGGCAAGCAGCTTGATCGAACACGATTGATGGTTTGCCGACCATGGTGAACCACACGATGGTGCCACGGCAACGCTGACGGTACTTGTGGTTGTTCAGTCATGACTCACTCTGGCAACCGAACTGGATCAAACCCCCGCCGAAACCACCGGCTGCGCGCCGCGCTCGCTGACCAGCACCACTAAGAGATTGGTGACCATCTCCGCCTTCTGCTCAGCGGTGAAGGTGGCAATTCCCTTGGCAGCAATCTGCTCCATGGCAAGCTCCACCATGCCAACCGCGCCCTCAACAATCTTCTGTCGAGCGGCCACTACGGCGGTGGCTTGCTGCCGTTGCAGCATCGCTGCTGCAATCTCCGGCGCGTAACTCAGGCTAGAAATACGACTTTCCAGCACTTCCACCCCAGCGCCACGTAGGCGTCCATCAAGTTCATCCTTGAGGCGGAGGCCAATCAAATCAGTACTGCCGCGAAGGCTGGTGCCACCGGGCTCAGGCGAGTCGTAGTGGTAATGACTGGCCAGGTTGCGCAGCGCTGCTTCGCTCTGAATTTCTACATAGCGCTCATAGTTGTCCACTGCAAAGATCGCTTCCGCTGTGTCCACGACGCGCCACACCACTACCGCCGAAATCTCAATGGGATTTCCATCAAGGTCATTGACCTTCAATGGATGCCGAGTACGAATTCCCTCCTGCACCACCTTGCCACCCGCATCGGTCACGTTTGGTGCCTGTTGCGCCCCAGTTTCAAAGGTACGAACCCGCAGTGTGATGCGACGCTTGATAGTGAACGGGTTGGTCCAATGCAGCCCAATAGCACGCACTGTTCCGCGGTAGTGACCAAACAACACTAATGCGCGGCTCTCATTGGGATTCACAATGAAGTAGCCACACAGCGAGAGTAAGAACAAGATTCCGCACGGCACCGCAAGAATGCCAGGGAGCGCCTCACCGTGCCGTGCTGCTGTGATCACCAACAACACCGCGCCACCCAAGAGCGCCACACTGACCGGCGCAAGCAGCCAGCCCGAGAAGGGGTGAAATGGACTCTCGTGAAATTTGCCGTCAAGTACAAGGCCCGATGAGGTTGCTGGCGCGTTCGGTTCAACCATGGGTGAATCTCCTTATGCGGATGGTATCCCTAAAAATATTGGGAAATACTTAGAATTACTTGCCAAGCAGTACTGTACGGAATATACTACCAACTTCGTGCCACCTGACATTGCGGACAAACTCCTGCGCGACCTCAGCCTTGGCACTGCCTGGCTGGTGGTGCTTGCAGCGATCGCTCGCGCATCAACGCCGATCCACGGATACGAAATCGCCCGGCAATTGGCGGATGAAGCGCCCGAAGGACTCTCCTTCAAGCAAGGCACTCTCTATCCAATGCTGCGCTCCATGGAAGCTGACGGTTTAGTCAAGAGCACACTGGTTGCATCACACGAAGGACCAGCACGCAAGTGCTTCACATTGACCGCTGAAGGGCGCCGCGTCTTGAACGCGTGGTGCGAAACATGGCGAAGTACCAACAAATGGGTGAATCGCGTTCTGGGAGGCATTGATGGAATACGCTGAATCCACCACCGCACACAAGGTTGTGCGCTTATACATCGCGCAGCTGGCACTCGAACTTGAGGGCGCCGACGCAGCGTTGCGCCATGACGCCATCATTGATGCAGAGCAGCACCTGAACGCGGCCATACTTGCAGGCACCAGCGCTGATGTGGCGATTGCCGAGTACGGCACACCAGTAGAGATTGCTCGCGCCTACATGGACGCGGATTCCACGCACCGTTCCTGGCGGGCCGCACCATCGACCGCCGAACCTCGCACTCTTGCTATTCCAACACGTCGCCACTTGCATGAAATCCCTGTGATTGGTGCATGGTTCGATCGCCGCGCCTGGGGTGCGATCGCCTACTTCGGCGCTGTTGGATTCATTCTCTCTATTGGGTATTTCACCTGGTCAGTCACCATTGGTTCACTGGTCATCGGGCTCGCGCCGATCGTGATTGGAATTCCATTACTCGTCCTACTGCTCGGCTCAGCCCGTGCACTCTGTCTCTTTGAAGGCAAGGTGGTGCAGTTATTCCTTGGAGTGCGCATGCCAAAGCGGACGCAACCCATCCAAGGTGCCGACCACGTTGGATTCTGGCAGCGAATCTGGTGTTGGTTGCGTGATGTCCGAAGTTGGCTATCACTTGGATACTTGCTGGGAAATTTCCCGGTGAGCCTGGTGTTGTTTGTCATCATCGCTGTGCTCACTGCAAGCAGTGTCGTGCTGATGAGCTTGCCATTCATGCATTTCGCTGGTGCGCCCATCGCACAGGTTGATCTTGACAGCGGCGTCAACATTCAGGCCTTCGGAGAGACGATGCCGGATGAAAACGGCGAAGTGCGGCTACCGCTCATTGTCAGCATCGGGCTGGGTGTGGTTGGATTCTTGATTTTCACCGGAACACTATGGATCGCTCGTGGCTTCGGTTGGATGTATGGGCACGTTGTTCAGGCCATTCAGGTAGCACGGCCACAGGCAGTTAATCCCCCACGCATTCAATGAAATCAACCGTGGAATTACAGGAGATATCTCAATGAAATTCACACTCGCCTTGCGCGGAATAACCCTGTTTCTATCGATCGCAGCACTAGTGGCTGTTGCGGGATGCATCACCGTTGAAAGCAGCACGGTTGCTGACCCCGATCACCGCAGCATTCCTGTCATCACCAATACATCCGTTGCCGACGGTGGCAAGCTGCTCGTTGATGGCATCAACGGCCGCGTGACGGTTTCGCGCGATCCAACACTTTCCAATCTTGAAGTCTCCGCTGAATTCCACTGCGGTGGTGCAACACAAGCCGAGTCAAATGAGCGCGTGAAGCGCACACGGTTGATCGCCGAGCGAACCACCGGCGGCGGAATTCGTGTTCGCGCAGAATTTCCCGCGCTCCAGTCCGGCGCGGCACACTCCCCTTCCGATTCTGCCAATCTTGATATCCGCGCTGCGCGACTTGACGGTATCGAAATTGCAACCACGAACGGCCGCATTAAGGTGGAAGGATTCGCCGGCGAGTTGAAAGCGCGAACCTCCAATGGCGGTATTCGGATCAATGGTCACAGCGGTCCGGTACTACTGCAAACATCAAACGGCGCGATCGATGCGCGCAACATCGGTACGCCCGCCGAGTTGGAGACTTCAAACGGCACCGTTGAAGCGTCGCTGGCGTCCGGCCAAGATGGACCAGTGAGTGTTCGCACCTCAAATGGTGGCGTACGGCTGGAATTGCCGGCTTCTTGGAGTGGGCATGTTGAAGCGGAGACATCGAACGGCCGCGTCAACCTTGAGGGCGGCGGTCGCTCCAAGAACATTGCCGTTGACACGGCGCACGGCACCATGGATATCGATGGACCCGGAAAGTCCAAGGCCAGCATTCTCAGTTCGAACGGCAACGTTCGTGTGACCGCGCTCGCGGCGACTCCGGCAGCCGCGGCTAGCCCGGCGGCCACAGCGACTCCGCCCGCGACGAAGTAACTCACACTCCACTGCCAACAATCGCACTCACTACTCAGCCACCTCGTCTTCGCTCTCAAGGAAACTCATGCTGCAAATCAGAGACCTCGTCAAGATCTACCCAGGCCCCGTTGCTGCCCTCAAGGGCGTGTCGCTCGACATCCCGCAAGGTCTGTTCGGCCTGCTCGGTCCCAACGGTGCGGGCAAGAGCACGCTCATGAACATCCTGAGCGGCCTGCTTGAACCCACCGGCGGCAGTGTCACGCTCGATGGCGTGGACATCATCAAGGATCCGCGCGCAGTGTGGAGCCGCCTTGGCTACCTGCCGCAAGACTTTGGTTTCTACCCCTCACTCAACGGCGCGCAGATGCTTGATTTCCTGCTTCGCCTCAAGGGCGTGGATGCGCCGCAGGGTCGCAAGAAACTGGTTGCAGAACTGCTCGAGCGCGTCAATCTCACCGAGGCCGCCAAGCGCAAGGTGAAGACGTACTCCGGCGGCATGCGCCAGCGTCTTGGCATCGCGCAAGCCATCGCAGGCAACCCGCGCCTAGTGATCGTCGATGAACCAACCGCCGGCCTCGATCCGGAAGAACGCCAACGCTTCTACCGAATCCTTGCCGAGCTTGGACGCGATCGCATCGTGCTGCTCTCCACGCACATCGTTGAAGACATCGCCACACTGTGCCCGCGCTTTGCGGTGATCCGCGGCGGTCGCTGCGTCACCAGCGGTAGCACCTCCGAGGCGCGCAACCGTCTTGAGGAACGCGTGGCCGAAGGCATCGTGACACCTGAGAAGCTCGAAGAAATCCGACGCTCACACCGCGTGACCCAAGCGGTGCTTGTGGAAGGTTCCATGTTCCGCACCCGCGTGCAGGGCGCGCCAGGATCACAGCCCACTGGCTTCGTACAAGTGCCGCCCACGTTGGAAGACGTCTACTTCGGCGTCATGGACGAGAGCCGCGCCGACGATGCCGCGCACGCAATGAACGCTGCCTAACTACACACACTACGGACCACCCATGCGCCGCACACTCACTCTTGCATTCCTTGAACTCCGCACCTCGTGGCGACGCCCGGCGTGGTGGGTGCTGCTTGCCATCCTGTTCTTTCTGACGTGGGGCTTCTCCTCCGGGAGCGTCACTATCGGTAGCGGTGGCACCCAGGCTGGCGGTGATCGCGCGTTCATCAACAGTGAGTTCAACCTGGCGTTCGGCGACATCCTGGTCTTCTCACTCTTCTATCTGTTCTTCGTGTGCACGGCGTTTGGTAACGCGGTGAATGAGGACGACACACTTCGCGTCATGCCGATCGTCGGCAGCACCGGCCTTACTCCACGCGAATACGTGATCGGTCGCTGGCTCGGCATCGCATTAGTGTTCGGTGTGATCATCACACTGCACCTCTTCATGCAGATCGGGTTCTTCGAGATGTACCCACTCTCGGAGCCAGAAAAAATGCGCGGCCCGTTCGCACTCGTGAACTACCTGCGACCCATGGTGATGTTTGTCGCCATTCCGATCCTCGCGCTCGGCGCCATCGCATTTGCGATCGGCTCCATCACCCGCCAGACCGTGCTGGTGTTTGCGTTGCCAGTAGCGCTCCTTCTTTCCAGCCTGTTCTTTATCTGGAACTTCTCACCAGAGTGGCTACCACACTGGGGCAACCGCGCATTGCAAGCCATAGACATCACCGGCTTCCGCTGGCTCAACGAAACCTGGCTGAAGGTGGACAAGGGCGTGGCGTTCTACAACCACGAGCCATTGAGTTTCGACGCGCTGTTTACGGGCGCTCGCGTGGCCCTGGTAGTCGCCGCAGGCATCGCACTCTTGGTAGCCGCGCAGCGCGAGCAGCGCCGCATGCGTAGCCCGCACGCCGTGACCGCCACTGACGCAGAGCGCATCATCGCGGACGCCGACCGCGCCCGCCGCGAGCGCGAAGCAGCGCCGCGTAAGGAATCGTCGCTTGCATCACTCGGCATGAGTTCCGGCCATGTCGGCGTACTGGCCGCCGCGGTGGATGCATTCCGCGCCGAAGTGCGCGAAATGCGTCGCTCACCGGGTCTCTGGATCTTCGTCCCGCTGATCATTCTGCAGACGGTGGGTCCGGCGATCTACTCGCCCGGACCGTTCGATACGCCGAAACTCACCACGCCCGGCAGTTTCGCCGCGCAGAGTTACAACACGATCACGCTGCTCTCCATCTTCTTGATGCTCTACTACTTCACTGAAAGCCTGGCGCGCGATGAACGTTCGCGCATTGCTTCCATCGTGAATGCCAGCCCATCGCGCACGGGTGCACTGACGCTCGGACGCATGGCGGCGTGCACCACTGTGGTGGCGGTGGCGCTCTTTGGTGGTCTTTGGGCTGCCATGATCTTGGCAATGGTGGTGCAAGGCGTGCAGTCGGGCATCATGCTCATGCCGAGTCCCGGCCCGTTGGTCATCGCTTGGGGCGCCATGCTTCTGCCCACGCTTTTTGCATGGATGTGCTTCATGACGCTCATCTGGAGTCAGTTCCGCAATCGCTACGCCGTGTACGGCGCTGGCATCGGCGCCATGATCCTCACCGGCTGGTGCGTGCAGATGGGCTGGATGAACTGGGTATTCAATTGGCACCTATGGGGTGACCTCACGTGGACAGATTTCGGCGCATTGGAACTCGACCGCGGCGTGTTGGTCCTGAACCGCGTGCTGTGGATCTTGGTTGGTCTAACGCTCCTACACATCTCGCTTGAATGGTGGCGACGCCGCACGCCGGATGCGCAGGGCATCACCACGCGCCTGCAATTTGCGCGCGCGTGGAAGCGCGTCATGTGGATGCTTGTCTTCGGTGGGCCAGCCATCGCCGTGGGCGTCACGCTTGCACTCATGGTGCGCAGCGGACCGAACGGCGGACCGGAACTGAGAGCGCAACGCGATTACTACGTGGGCAACGCATCGACGTGGAAGGATGTGCCGCAGCCAAAAATCATGAAGGTTGATCTCGATCTTAACCTCGATCCCGTCACTAACAGCATTGCCGTCAAGGGTAGTTACGGTCTACGCAACTCCACCGACAAGCCGATGCGCCGCATCGCCGTCACACCCGACAGCACGTTCGAAGGCGTGAAGTTCACGTTCGAAGGAAAGACCTGGGACCCCGAGGAGGCAACCAAAGAACGCAAGGCAAACCCGCGAAACCCAGCCTGCGAAAACAGTTCTGGCCTCTGGATCTTCACGCCCAAGGAACCACTGGTACCGGGCGCAGAGGTCACACTCGGCTTCGAACACGTGGCGCACGTCCCCGCTGGCACGCGCAAGAATCCGGCGGGCGCAGGCGAGTTCATCTTGCCCGCAGGCACCGTGCTCAACAGCTTCGGCGTGTCATTTATGCCGATGCTCGGCTATGTAGACGGCGTGGGCATGGACCCGGAACGCACTCCAGAAGCGAAGCGCCCGGAGCCTGATGATTGGAAGAAGGTCACCAAGACCGCCTTCGGCACCGGTGGCCACACCGATATGACCGCGCGCATCAAACTCCCTGCCGAGTACCGCGCCAACATGCCAGGCGTGTGCACTTCTGAAACCGTCGACGGCGCCACTCGCACCATGGAATGGAAGAGCGATCATCCAATCATGGCCGTCAACCTAGTGGCAGGAAAGTGGCAGGAATCAAAGGGCGAACGCACCGCTATCTGGCACCTGCCCGCGCACTCATTCAATGTGCCGGCGATGTTGGAAGCGCTCGATGGCGCGCATGAGTGGTATTCGAAGTGGTTCTGGCCATACCCGTGGAAGGAACTCCGCATCAGCGAATTCCCAGGGCTCGCCGACTACGCACAAGGCTTCCCGACAAACATCGTCTTCAGCGAGTCCATTGGATTCTTAGCAAAGCCCAGTGCTGAGCAAGACGCGCCGTTCATGATCGTGGCACACGAAGCCGCGCACCAGTGGTGGGGCAATATCCTTCCACCGGGCGAAGCACCCGGCGGCAACATCCTGAGTGAAGGAATGGCGCACTTCTCCACTGCGCGTCTCTTCCGGCAACTGCGTGGCGACCGCGCGCGGCAGGCATTCATGCGCGAAATCGAGTTCACCTATGCCAACCAGCGAAGTGTGGATGAAGAGCGCCCAATGACGGAGGTCGACGGCAACCGCCGCGGCGACGGCACCGTGACTTACGACAAGGGTGGCTGGGTCTTCTGGATGCTCATGGAGCATCTCGGCGATGACAAGATGGACGAAGGTCTGCGCGCGTTCATCGGCAAGTTCAAGGACGGCCCCGACTATCCGCTCCTGCAAGATTTCATCGCCGCCATGCGCCCCTTCGCCAAGGACGCTGCCGCCTACGACGCGTTCGTCGACCAATGGTTCTTGAGCGTTGCAATTCCAGAAATCAAGGTGGAATCAGCACAATTCACCACACCCGCCAAGGATGGCGATCCATGGCGAACGGTAGTGACTGTGCGCAACACTGGTACCGGAATTGTTCCGATCGAAATTGCCGTGACCAACGGTGAAGATCGTTGGCCGCAGGCATCTCTGCCCCGAACTGCTGAGGAGCGCACTACAGCAGCAAAGCAGCGCGATGAATACAAAGACGCCCGCGGTACGCACACGATTGCCGCTGGTGCAACCGCGGAGTACGTAATTGAAACAGCCTTCCAACCAAAGAAGGCCATCGCCGATCCCGACGTTCACACCCTCATGCTTGGCCGAAAGACTGCCGAAGCGGACATTTCAGAAGCGCCCACTGAGACGCCGAAGAATTCTTAACTTCCAGCAGTTGCCGCTGCACGTTTACGCTCTGCAGCCTTCTGCGCAGAGAGCACAAGCCCTGCGCCCAAAACCGCAACGACACCCGCCACCCACTGCTTGCCGGATAGCACTTCACCAAAGTACGCGGCGCTGAACGCGCTGACGATAAATGGCTGCAATTGCAGCACTCCTGCCGTAGTAGCCACTCCCATGCGGTCGATGGCTGTGTAGTAGAGAACGTGACCGATCGCAATGCCAAAGAAGGCACTGAGACCAAGCGACCAGAGTTCACTTCCGCCAAGGTCAAGAACCTCCGCGCCATGCCCACGCGCAAAGGCCAGCATGCACGCCACCAGTGTTCCGCCCGTGTAGAGCGCAATCACTCCGAAGGCAAACACCGGGTGATAGCCGTACATGAACTTCCGGACAGCAAGTCCGTACACGCCGTAACCAATGCCGGCGAACACGGCAAGCAGCACACCAATCATGGAGCTGCCTTCCAGAATATTGCCGCCACCAAGCAGCACCCCCGCTACTCCGCAAATCAGTAGCCCCAATCCTCCGAGGTATCGCACCGATGCGATCGTGGCGCGCTCGGCCGGAAAGAGCAGGTACGCACCAATGGCAACCGCCACCAATTGCAACCGCAATCCAAAGGTCAACAGCCCTGGATTCACGTAACTGTGTGCTGCCGTGAACGCCACTTGTGCCACCGTGTTGGCGACGGCAGGAATCAGCGCCGCACGCCAAATAGTGCGCGGTAGAACGCCACGTGAAAGCGCCCACAACACTGCTGGTAGCCAAAATAAAGCGCTTGCTCCGTAGCGCCATCCGTTGTTGGTCCAGTGATCAATGTAGCCCGCAAGATGCCGCACAAAGAGTGGAACTGTTGACCAACACGCAAGCGTTGCCATCAAGACAAGAACGCCCTCCGAGCGCTTCATGTGTCGCACTGCAAAGCTTGAAGCCGCCGATGGCACTGCGCGCATGCGCCGCAGCCCACTCATCCGAGCGCCAGCCTGCCGCCATCAACCGGAAGATTGACGCCTGTGAGATACGAAGCCGCGGGTGAAGCCAAGAACACCGCTACTGCTGCAATTTCTTCAGGCGCGCCCAAGCGACCCATGGGCACTGTTCGAAGCGCGTCGGCCTCTACTTCTTGCGCCGAAGTACCAGCGCGATGTGCACGTCCTTCAAAGAGCGAAGCGAGCCGCGCCGTGCGCGTAAAGCCTGGAAGGATGGTGTTCACAGTGATTCCAAACGGCGCCAGTTCCACTGCCAGTGATCGACCCCAGTTCGCTACCGCCGCGCGAATAGTGTTTGAAACACCCAACCCGCGGATGGGCGTCACCACACTGGTGGAAGCGATGTTGATGACGCGCCCGTAGCCAGCTTCGCGCATGCCCGGCGCAAACACTTGCACTAGCGCGTGGTTGGCCAAGAGGTGCATCTCGAACGCCTTCGTAAAGTCCTCAGGCTTTGCTTCGATGGCCGCGCCCGCCGCTGGACCGCCGGTGTTGTTCACCAGCACATGGACGGGGCCAGCGCTACTCAAGTGCGTACGCGCCGCAAAGTCCACATCCTTGGCGCTGCTGAAGTCCACCTCCACGCTCCAGTGCCGCTGCCCGACGGGCTTCGGCAGTTCTTCCAGCGTCCGCATCAGGCCTTGGTCATTTCGACCGCACACTGTCACTGTCGCGCCAGCGGCCGCCATGGCAATGGCCGTCGCCTTGCCAATCCCCTGGGTAGCGCCACAAACAAACGCGTGGCGGCCAAAGAGCGGGAGGTGTGCGGTAGCGGGGGCGGAAGCCGGGGCAGTCGTCATTGCCGCAGCGTATCGAACCCCGGGGAGCGGTAGAACACGGCAGATGACGATCGCCACCCTTGCTGCCATTGCGCTGCTTGCCCAAGGAAGTCCCCCCGCCGCGCGGGCGGCCGCGCTGGTGGCAACGCCGCCACTCGCCCGCACCACGGTTCCTGGCCACTGGGAGGGAAACGGCCTCCCCGACGGCACCGATGGCGTGGCCTGGTACGTCGGCGAGATCACGCTTGATGACCTCGACCGTGCCACCGATATGGTGTTCACACCCGGCAACATTGATGACGCTGACGAGACCTGGTTCAACGGCACGCGCATCGGCAGTACCAATGGTTGGCAAACCGAGCGTGCGTACACCGTTACAAAGTCACTGTTGCGCACTGGTGTCAATCGCATTGCCATCCGTGTCACTGATAGCGGTGGTGCTGGTGGTTGGGTTGGAACATCCGTATTGAAACCAACGCTTGCAGGTGACGCGTGCGCCTTTGATCTCTCCGGAACGTGGTGGATCTGCCAAGGTGATCATCCAGAATTAGCAACCTTCGATCCGGTCATGGATCCCGATTTGCACGCGCGCCTGGTGCCAATACCGGTCGGCACGCGCCGCATGAAACTCACACCCATGGCAACGGTCACTGGCACACTGCCAGACCTTTGGTACACCGAGCCCGCCGCTGCATGGACCGACGCACTGCCCGTCGGTAACGGCCGCATGGGCGCCATGGTGTTCGGTGCTGTCCAACACGAACGCTTACAACTGAACGAAGCCACCGTGTGGGAAGGCAACGCAAATGACCGCAATGCACCCGCCGCAAGTGAATTCTTTCAAAAAGCCCGCGCGCTTGCTCTTGCTGGAAAAGTCTTAGAAGCGCAGCAGATCATTCAAGATCACTGCATGTTGCCCAGCGACATGATGCCGCGCAGCCATCAAACGCTGGGTGATCTCAATATTGAAATGGTTGACGCACCACGTGCCGCCTCTAACTATCGGCGCTCACTCACCATGCGCACCGGTGTTGCCGCCAGCAGATTTCAGGTGGACGGTGTTTCCATCGTCCGCGAAGTGATCGCCAGCGCTCCTGATGAATTACTACTCATTGACACACGTGTCGAAGGCGAAGGAACTCTCCCCGCCATGCGCATCAAATTACACCGCGACAACTTTGAAACCGATGTCCCGGTCCACACCGCCATCCCAACCCGGCAAGGAGCGCGACTGTCAGTCACTGGTCACACCGGCCAGGGTGGCGTGGGTTACGCGTCCACTGCCGACATCCAGGCCGACGGCGGAACCATCACCATCGAGGATGGCGACGCGGTGGTGCGCGGCGCAAAGTCTTTCACTATTGCCATCGCCGCGCGCACCGACTACTTCGGAAGCAACCCCGCCCTGCAATGTGAGAACGATCTCCGAAGCGCCGTATCTGGTTGGCCTGCACTGAGCGAACGCGCCAGTGCATGGTTTGCCAAGTCCATGGACCGCGTGTCGCTTGACCTTGGTGGCGCGTCGCCGGAAGCCAGCGTCATTCCAGATCTTCTTTCTACACCCGCGCGCCTCGCTCGCTTTCGATCCAAGCCAGAGTGGGACAATGACTTCATTTCCCTGTATTTCCAGTATGGGCGCTACTTACTGCTCTCCTCAAGTCGGCAGGGAAGCCTTCCCGCCAACTTGCAAGGCATTTGGAACCAACACTTCCGCGCGCCATGGAACGCTGACTTCCACACCAATATCAACGTGCAGATGAACTACTGGCCGGCGGGTCCGTGCGCACTTGTAGAGACAGAACTTCCACTCATTGATTTGCTTGACAAACTCCGCGTGCGCGGCGTGCGCACTGCACAAGATCTCTATGGTGCACGCGGTTGGTGCTGCCATCACATCACCGATGCATGGGCGATGACTGCTCCAGAGGGTCAAACGGTCTGGGGCATGTACCCGCTCGGCGGCGCGTGGCTGGTGCGGCATGCGTGGGAACACTATGAGTACACCAACGACACCGCGTTCCTACGCGACCGCGCATGGCCAGCACTGGACGGAGCGGTTCGATTCCTGCTTGACTACTTAGTGAAGGATCCAACCACCGGCATGCTGGTCAGCGGCCCCAGCACCAGTCCAGAAAATACTTTCATACTCCCCGATGGCTCTCATGCGAATCTCAGTATGGGCACATCTATGGACCAGTGGATCGCCCGTGATCTGTTGGTGAATTACCTTGATGCAGCGCGCATCCTTGGTAAAGGTAACGAAGCGCTTACTATTGAAGCTACTGAAGCGCTCAAGCACCTGGCAACTCCCGCAGTGGCTGCCGACGGCCGACTCATGGAATGGTCAAAGCCCTATGGCGAAGCGGAGCCGGGGCATCGCCACATGAGCCACCTGTATGGACTGCACCCCGCCAATTTCATCAGCACCGATGGAACGCCCGCATTGGCCGCGGCGGCACGTGCAAGCCTGGAATCCAGGCTCAAGAACGGTGGTGGCCACACCGGGTGGAGCCGTGCGTGGCTCATCAATTTCTGGGCGCGGTTACACGATGGCGAACGTGCGTGGTCAGACATCTGCGCGCTGCTCTCCAAGTCAACCCTGCCCAATCTCTTTGACGATCACCCACCGTTTCAAATCGATGGGAATTTCGGCGGCACCGCCGGCATTGCAGAGATGCTCATGCAGAGCCATATTCGCACGTGGAGTGCTGGCCATTTGGTGCACCGCATCGATCTCTTGCCAGCCCTGCCCCGCGAGTGGAGCGACGGACGAGTGCGCGGACTCATCGCGCGCGGCAATGTTGCGGTGGAGATTCAATGGAAACACGGCGCCATTGCCCGTGTGCAGTTGGATTCCCCCGACGCGCGCGAGCTGCGTATCAAGATGCCCACTGGTGTCACTCGCGCCCACGTGGCAGTGGCTGGTCAAGCGCCGATCGACCTGCCGATACCAGACGGCATCGTCATTATCCCGCGCGCTGCGGCACCCACTCCGCGGAGTGTGGTGATCCTGCCATAACCGAGCGCCGCATCACTCCTTCGGCTTGGCAGCGCGCAACGTGACATCCAGTTCGATTTCTTTGCCTGCACGCCAGACCTTCACCTTGACTACATCGCCGGGCTTGTGATTACGCAGCTTGGTCATCATGGTGCCCGTGCCCTCCAGGTCCTCGCCGTTCCAAGACACCAGAATGTCGCCCTTCACAATGCCCGCGTCACTTGCCGAAGTATCTGCGCTCACGCCGTCAACCAGAACGCCCTTTGCTGGAGCTCCAGCTTCCCGATCATCATCATTCATCGATGGCATCACGCCCAAACGGACGGCGGCATATCCGCGATCTGACGTCTTGCCACTGTCTTGCTGGAATTCCAAGCGCTCTGGTCGAGTGGCGATCGTGGTGGTGATGTCTGCTGCCAAGGCAACAATCTTTGCGGCTCCCTCCGGATTCAGGGTGTAACCCTTGTCCTTGGGGGTGTGATAGATGTCGTGATTTCCGGTGTACATAAAGAGCACTGGAATGCCTGCGCCATAGAAACTGGCGTGGTCACTTGGCCCGCGACCCGATGGGTCAGCGTGGATCGTCAAGCCACTGCGTTCAAAGATTGGCCGCATGACGTCAATCATGCCCTTGGCAGAACTCATGCCGCCAACGCTCAAGTCATCCGAACGCAGGCGACCCACCATGTCCATGTTCACCATCAATGACATCTTGTCGCCAGCAATCGTTGGATGCTCGATATACCAGCGCGAACCGCGCAGGCCACTCTCTTCACCGGTGAATCCCAGAAACAGAATGCTGCGCGCATCTTTCGGCGCATCTTTGCCACCGTAGAGATCCGCCATCGCCTGGGCGATACACAGCATGGCTGAAGTGCCACTGGCATTGTCATCAGCGCCCGGATGCAACTGACCGGTGTACTGCGGGCTGGTACCAAAGTAGCCATAGCCAACGTGATCAAAGTGTGCACCCACTACCACCCATTCATCAGCCAACGCGCCCTTGCCACGCAAGACTCCGCCAACATTCTGCGTTGGTGTCCCGCCGCTCGACAACTTGGTTTGAATAGAAACCTTGGCATCATCATTCAGGGCCACGGTCTTGATTTCGCCAGCGTCGGCGCGCTTGCGCCAATCCAACAATGAGCCCTTGTCAGGCGCGCCCGCTTTCAAGATCTGCTCGGCAACGTCGGTAGAAACCTGCACCATGGGAATATCAAGTGGACGACCCCAGCGGCTCGTCGAGACATCTTCCAGTGCAACCTTGCCGTCGCGTGCATCGGGCGGCGAAACCAGAATGATTCCTACAGCACCAAGTTCCACCAATGCATCAATCTTGGTGGTCATTGCTGAAAATTCACTGAAGCGGCGCGATGCCCACTTGGAACGACCGCGTTCATCGAGTGGCTCATAGCGAAAGACCATGGCAATCCGGCCCGTGAGATCGGTGCCCTCTTCAAAGCTGGTGTAGTCGGCTTCGCCCTTCTTGATGCCGTAACCAACAAAGGTCACCGGTGCTTCCACCTTGGCATTGCCGGAAATTCCAAGCACGGTGAAGTCTTTGCCGCGCTCACGATCGGCGCCGCCCGCGGTCAATACTCCGCCTTCCACTTTGGGTGCGCCACCGGTAAGAGCAAACTTCTGTTGGTAGCTCTTCCACGGACCATCCTTTGGCGTGACGCCGTCTTCGCCGACAGCCGGGAACGCAACTTCAAGACCCGCGTCCTTCATCCAGAATTCCAGATACTCAGCCGCCAGGTCGTTGCCACGGAGACCAGGCGCGCGGCCTTCAAACCACGGATTCGAAAGCGTGATGGCGTGTTGGTACCAACGGGTTGCCACTGGTCCAAGATCAACAAAGACCTTGGCAAGATCAATGTCCTTGGCATCAACGGCCTTGGCGCTGTCGGCGGGCGCCCAGCTGTACACATTGATCGGGCCCTCGATCACCTTGCCTGGCTCTTTGGGTGCTGGCGAAGTCTGCGGTGCCGCTTCGTCCTGCTTGGGCGCGGGAGCATCGCGGGTGATCACCACCTGCTGCGGCGGGGCTTCTACCGGCGCGTCTTGCTTGCCATCCTGTCCCCCACTTGCCATGGCACAACAGGCGGTAGCAAGAGAGATTGCGAGTGGATTTGCGCGCAAGATGGATCTAAGCATGAGGTGCCTTTCGAAGCCGGAAGTGTAGGGGTTTACGCAATGCTCACTGTGGCAAAAAGCACGCGAGGGTCGCCAGTTGGCGACCCTCGCGGGAAGAATCAGGTCAGTAACAACATGTGGTGGCATGCACCCCATGTCGCACCAGTATCAGTCTCCGATACGGAGCATGTCACGGCCAAGGATGCCGTCGACCGTCAAGACACCAGCACTGCACGAACCGTTGCCGGTGGTGAGCATGTCGTAAGCAGCCGACGAGTAGTACGCATTTGCGCCACCCGAAGCTACAAACCACAAACTACCGCTCGCAACCGACGTTCCAGTGGCTTGAGAAGCCTGAGCGATCGCCAAGTCATTGTCCTGCTGGATACCAGCAATGGACACCACCTGAGTGTGGCCGTCGAAGCAGAGTGTTGCCGGGGCGCTGTTGTAGCCCTGGTTGTAGAACCATGGAGTTGGCGTTGAGAACGCAGGGTTCACTTCGCCGCCTTCCATGTTCTGGAGCCATTGATGCTCCCACATACGCCACTTCAGCGATGGGTACTGTGCAAGACCTGCGCCTGGGCTCTTGAAAGCACCGGGCATGGTGGCCTTGGTTGGCTTTGCGCCAAACACCGCGGAAGTGCCGCTACCAGTCTTACGTGACCACGCCATTACGTCTGGCGACCACATGGCCGCTGGACTCCAGCAATAGGTGGGGGTTTCAAAGTCACCACCGATGTAGTTGAACTCAACCGGAGTTGAGAAGTACTTGTCAATCTTGGCGAGTGTGATCTTGTCCTTCGGGGCCCAGAAGACCTTGTCGTAGAACTTGCCGCCGACGTAACTGTTGAACGCCTTGCAATTGGTGAGACGCCATGAGCCTTCCCAACGTGCGGATGCTCCCCAGAAATCGCAGGCCTGATACGTCACAAAGTTGCCGCAGTTTCCTGGCCATCCAGCGCAGCGCGCCGGAGCTCCAGAAACCCAATAGCCCCATAGACCACCACCCGAATCCCAACCAAGGATCATCTGCGGGATGCACTGCGTAGCAGTGATGCCCGTGCATGCGCCAGCGATTGCATCGCCATACATGCCGCACTCGTCAGGAACAGCAGTGAACTGCCGGTCGTTGTAGTCAGCCCCGTACGCGTTACACGCAGCACTCAGGTTGCGGAGATTGCCCAAACTCTGCGTGATGAGCGCAGCGTCTCGAGCCTTACCAATCGCAGGCAACAGGATCGCAATGAGCAGCGCGATGATCGAAACGACCACCAACAGCTCAACGATCGTGAAGCCCTTCTTATTGAGGCGGTTCATGTACCTACCTCGCCTTTCTGCAGCCC
>Ga0209500_10000373_pt1 | contig 38882 bp, 58 predicted proteins | sample S_140212_EF_Meta_FD_187323 | JGI IMG/M metagenome (GOLD analysis project Ga0209500, IMG submission 187323) | Freshwater microbial communities from Lake Simoncouche, Canada to study carbon cycling - S_140212_EF_MetaG (SPAdes) (version 2) | ecosystem: Environmental > Aquatic > Freshwater > Lake ... | reverse complement strand
TTCCCCTTGGAAACCTTGTTCTCCTTGAAATCCTTGTTCACCCTGAATACCTTGAATGCCCTGAATACCTTGGAACCCTTGTTCCCCTTGGAACCCTTGTTCTCCTTGAACGCCTTGAAATCCTTGTTCTCCTTGAAAGCCTTGTTCACCCTGAATGCCCTGAATACCTTGGAAACCTTGTTCACCCTGAATACCTTGAATACCTTGGAAACCCTGTTCTCCTTGAATGCCTTGAATACCTTGAATACCTTGAATACCTTGGAATCCTTGTTCTCCTTGGAATCCTTGTTCACCCTGAATGCCTTGAAATCCCTGATAGCCTTGTTGGCCATCAGCACCTTGAATACCCTGTGGTCCTTGAACCCCTTTATCGCTTACAATAGGCATAGTTTTTGATCCTTATTATGCATACATTAAATTGACCCAACAGTCGGCAGAACCTATTGTTTTAGTAGGGCCAGTTGAACTGTTACACCAAGTAATTCCGTTGGATAGATAAATGCCAAATTTTCCACCATCCCAGAAAAAATTACTTTGTGGATAAACATAGAATATAATAGTTGGAACTGCACCTTCTGAAGGCAATGTGGCAGAATTATGTATTTGTATGAATTGCCCAGATGCGCTGGAATTGTATCCGCTAAGACCGTAAACGACTCCAGCAGATGCTTTGCTTATGCTGGACGACTCATAAACTGAAGAATTATCTGAATTGGGTGCGTATGTGGATGTGCTATCTGGCTTTTCTGCCGTTGCCTGCAAGCCAGATGGAATGTTTCTTACAATAACTCCATTTTCAGACCCAGATGGATCGGATGCCAATACGATAGCCGATCTTGTATTAGTGGTGCCATTGAAATTGGCATCAGTAATCTTAATTGGCAATCCTACTTTTACATCAGACATTTCGACCTCATTCTATGTCAAACTTATGTTTTTTGTTGCATTCAAAGTATGAAATAAGACACAAATAATGCCAAACAAACTTTGAAAACAAGTCTTACTTATTTAGCGTTTTGGAGACAAAACTAGAATAATATTAAATCTTTGAGGTACAATTTGTTTTAAGTGGTTAAAAAATAAAAAATAAAACCTTATGATTTACTTTATTATTTTCAATTGAGGAGATATTATGAAAGTTATTCCCTTGGAAATTAAGCTTACATGCGTTTTTGGAACTTTAGACGAAGAAGGAAGCTTTATTCAAAAAAAGGATTCGTTTAACATAGAAATTCAAAAACTTGATAAAAATCTTTTTATCCAATCATATGATGAGTTGGTTAAAATAAAGGATGAACTTGCAAAAGGAAACAATCCGTATGCAGCAGCACCAGTTGGAAACCAAGCTTGAAATTGATGGTCAAGAACAAAAATTGACAAGCCTGTATTCTATGAGATGGGTAGAAACATCAAATGGAGAGGCATACCCAGTACTTTATAAAAATGGTAAGAGAGTTGTAAAAGCATGGAAAATTTCCATGTCATACAACTCTCCAGTCGATGAATTTGGTGGTAATGCCAATACAGATTAGTTATTCAAAAACCTCACCTGTTTTTACATCAACATGCTTGCATCTGATTGATGTATCGCATATAAGTTTATATCCTTTGTCTCTTGCTTTCTGACTAAAGAAGCTATCTTGTGTAAGATGTTCTGTAGTTGCAAAATATGGGAATTCTGTTTCTAGGAAAACACTAGTTGGGAAAAGTGTACAGCCCATTGGAATAGTATAAACTTCATGAACTTGGCCATCAGCTGCCAACGCTTGTCGTTTTCCACCAGTAAGAATGATAGGAGTTCCTTCTCGGCTTGCTGTCTTTTTTGGATACCATCCACCGATGATTAGTTTCGGATTTCCCATACTCCTGTAATGATTAATTAGTTTTACAAATGCGTCTGGAGGAGGGAAGGTATCGTCTTCTACTGTAAGCATAAATTCAGCTTCATCTTTTAAAGCTGTCAAGGCAGCATCGTTGTATGCCTCATGTACACTTCGTCCAAAAACATTGTAATATTTTACTTGGGTTCCTGAAGGAATCTCTAGCTTTTCCAATACAGGGAGGCTTGTTACCTTTTCACGGGTGGCAACAACTACCAAACATTTTGAATCTCCAACTTCAAGATATTTTTTTTCAACTTCTCGCACATGACCTACTTCAGGTGTTGTAGCCATGCCAATTTGTCTTAAGGCTTCGTGATTACCGACTCCGATGCGTCCTGTTGCCTGCATATCTTGGTATGCCTGCCTTTGCAGACGAAGTTTCCAATATTCTTCTTGGTTCGCATCAATCTCTTCCCTTGTATATCTCTTGGAAAACCTTGACCAGATTTTATATAAAGCCTCAAATTCACGAATAGCACCAAGAACAGCACGATCCTGTTCTTCTAAATCGATTTTGATTAAGTCGGCATCAATCTGATCACCTTCCGAGCCTGTTTTTTCTAGTTCGGCAATTTTTATTTCAAGCTTTCTTTTGTTTAATTTAGCTCTTCTGAGATTGTCGTATTTGATCTGCATTTCCAAAACACATTGTGCATATCTTTGTGTATCTGTATCGTGTTGGCCTACTACAAATCTTTCTAAAACATATGATGTTCTTGGTTGTTGTATTGCATTGAAAGCATCTTCCATTTCTGTGATGGCTTTTATTACATTGTCAATTCTTTCGTCAATCTTAATCAAGTCATTCATGGCACACCTCTTATAAACATTATAGTATATTTTAAGGCAAAACACTAAATAAAAGAAAGGACCTAAAAATGAACAGCGATAATAATCCTCTGTTTAATGTGCATGAAATTGTTCAGGTGTCGCCTGAAGAATTAGCATCAGTTTTTAATGAATACTTCAACAAAAGAGTTGGATTAATTAATGAAGCTGTAGAAACATCAAGATACGCCGTTGATGTTAATTATAGAACTACTATGGAAGAGGCAAATTTTGGTTTTGCTAAAATTGCTCTTGGATATGTTAGCGCAGCACTAAAAAGAATGAATTATCATGTAAAGTTAGTTTTTTCAGAACAGCCATTACGAATAATAGTTTCATCCAGAAACTGGGATGATAATGAGTGGGTTGGAATGATTTCGTATAATTCATCTTTAGGATTTTTTGTTTTGTCTAAAGGTTATTACAATAGAAATAAGAAAACAGTAACCGTAATGACATCAAGTAAGATTGATGGGCCTTCTTCTGCATCTAACATGGCTGAGAAGCTAAAAAAATCTATGGATGAACTCAAGTCTGCTCCTGAACGCAAAAGTGCTGAAGTAAAAGTGAATTTGAAAAGAGGGCCAAAAAGTTGAGGAAAAAATCATTTGTGATTTTTTACACAAAAAATTCATTTCTGTTACTTCAAAAAAGTAAAAACAATCTTTGGGAGTTGCCGGGAGGCAAAAAAAATAGAAATGAAAGCTTTGCCACAGCAGCCTATAGAGAAGCATATGAAGAAACAGGCTATATATTTGAATTAGAAAACTCAGAAAATATAAAAATTGATTCAAAGACAGATGAATTGATTTTATTTTTTGTTAAAGTTGATAAAGAATTTTATTGCAATTTATCAAAAGAACACAAAGATTATAAATGGGTTTCTTTGTGTGATTCAAAAAAAATTGTTTTAAGTCCGAAATCAAGAAGGTTAATTAAACATATCAAAGACAAAGTTTTTTAAACCTTGTCTTTGATGTTCTTATTTTGTCAATTTTTTATAATGTCAATGCCATCCATTGGACTTTCAACAAGTAATACATCTTCGTTGATTTTATTAATCTGGTTGTTGTCATTAAGGACAACTTTTTTTTGTGGGGCTACTACATGTTCTGTCTTGCCCTCATGTGTGAATTTATCAGGTTGGTCTAAAATTAATTTTTCCATGTTTTCTCCTGTTGACTCGGTTATTGGCTTGGGTTTTGGATGAATTGTATCAGCCAGTCTCAAATCACCTGTTTTAACAAATGTTATGAAATACTCATCTCCATGAAACCTACCTTTAGGGGGTATCAGTTTTTTACCGTCGATAGATTTCTTAGGTAAGGAAAAGTCTGCATTTCGATGATTCTCAAATATATATGTAATCTGATCTTCAAAATCGCTAGGACGCTGATGCGCTATAGCCAATCTTTCCTGCATTCTCTCTATTCGATGTTTTTTCATAATATTTTGCCTTGTGAAAAGGGTTCTTACTAATATAGTATAGTACTTGATATTTTCGAGGTAATTATGAAAACACCGGCCAATTGGTATGATGTCTATCCCCGTGGCTCTAAAGAAGGGGATGAAGAGCAAAAAGTTTTTACTAGTTTGGCAAGAAATTCCAAATGGGTATGGAGAAGTGTTAGTGCAATCGCTAAGGAAGTTGGACTATCTAAGGAAAGAGTTGAAGAAATTTTATATAAATATTATAAAAAGAATATGGTCTTTCAAAATCCTAAAAATGAAGATCAATGGGGATATTGGGCCAATGTTCCAGAGATGCTAAATAAAAAATCTAATCGTTCAGTAAGTTCTGAAGATATTCAAAAAAGATTGAACTTGGAAGCCGTTGGTCTTCCAAGTTCATCTTAATTTACCTTTGTTTTTTAGAAAGAATGCTTAAGCATCCAAAGCCGTGTTAGGCCCAATGCCGCCATGGTCAACATTCTTGTCATCAACCTTTTTACCCATTTTCTGCAAAGCATCGGCAGCTATAGGCATAAAATAGCCTCCGGGATAGTGGCTTCTAACATAACCATCAGGATAAGCCCAGCTAGCAATTCCTGCTCTGGCGGTTTTTTCAGCGAGAGGCAAATTAAGGCTTTTGCTCTCAGCCCATTGTGTAAATGATTTCATAGTACCTCTTTATAAAAATGAGCATATGTCTTACTTGTATATAGTAACGATTATTTAAAATATTTATATGCGCTATAATATTCGCATTAAAAATAAAAATTCTTACAAATAAAATCACAATATTTATGCTATATGTTCTTTTTTGAACCAAGATATCAACAAAATTATTAACGAAAAAAATATTCTGCAATTATCTCTTAATCGTAACTGTTTAGAACAAAAACTGAATCAAAGTTTTGATTTCTTTCAAAACGCTTGATACAATTAAATTGGTTACTTTTTTATTTCAAAGGAGATTACTCATGTCTACCCAACAAACACTTCGTTTTGATGTGACAGCTAAAGTTCAGAATGGCAACACGGTATATGAAGCTGTCGCAAGAATTCCGGGTTTTCGCCCAACTGCTGTAGAAAAGATTGAAAATGGTTGTACTCAATTTAGCACTCGTTCAGCCATTACTGTTGGTTGCAACAATCGTGCAGTTTCTCTTGGTATGACACCTGTAATTAAGTACGCTGTTCCAGCCTCAACTCCCGCTAAAGCAAGCACCACCACCACTACCACCCCTGTTCAGCGTTCTAAGGCCAAGGCTCGTAAAAGCAGGCCAGCTGCCACCCGTAGCTAATTTCCTTAGTGAAAATTAGGATAAAGGACGAGCTTGTAGTTCGTCCTTTATCTTTTTATGCAGATCAGAAACAACCGATTTGTAAGATTGATTCTTTTTTTTCCTAATAATTTTTATATTACTATACCAATCTGTTTCTGATGACTTAAGCCCCCATCTCCAGTCTGGTTGGTCTCCCACTAACACATAAGATTTAATGTTGGCTAGACTAGCAAGGTGAATTGGATAACTATCAACGCTAATAAACAAATCCATTTCATTTAATAGTTTTGCTGTTTCATAGCCGTCAATCAATTTATCAGAAAGATTTATTATGTTATAATTATCGATATTTTTAGCATAATCATAAATCTTTTTACTAGAAGAATATCTTCTTGGTCTTATATCTTTTTGAAAACTGTAAACTTCAAAATTATTATCATTAAGAAAACTATCAAAAGATGACAAATAAGTAGATCTTTGTTTATCCATAGGATGCATGGGAGACCCAGCCCAGCAAATTCCAAGCTTTATTTTAGGTCCACGCTTATTAATTTTGGTAAAAACAGTTTCTTGTTCCGGTATTTTTTCAATTCCCAAATGGTAAGGCAGACTCATGATGCTTAAAACATGAGTGCAACTTTCATCAAAATCTGGTTTATACCTTATGTCTAAATGCTCAGCTATTTTTAGTAGTGAAGCTGGACAAAAGTAATAACTGTGAGGGGCAATTTCTTGGAATTTTTTTACAAAACGAAAAAACATTAAATTATCGCCCATGCCTTGTTCTGGTAGAATGCAAATATGTTGATCATATGTTTTTTGTTTTATTTGAATAACAGGCCTGTTAGTTTCTCTTATCATCTGTTGCAATGATTTTATTTTTTTATATCTATATTCATAATGTGGCCAAGCTTTTTTATACATTTTAAGTTTTGCCAAACAATAAAAATAGTCAATATTAACATTTGTTTCTAATGGATTTAATTTTAGAGATTGCTCGTAACAATTTTTAGCTTTATTTAGATTCCCCATATCAGAGAAAATTGATGCTTTATTAAAAATATACATCCAGCTATTTGGTTCCAATTCAACAGCCCGATCAATCAAACTTTTTGCTTGTTTGTTTTTTCCAATCACTTTGGAAATTATTCCGAAATTAGCAGCTATAGCAGCACTATTTGGCTTAAGTTCATAAGCATATTTTGCATATCCATAAGCAGATTCTAAATTATACAAAGATCGCTCTATAAGAGCTATATTTGTATAATCCTCTGCATTTCTTTTTAACTGCAAATTTTCTAGACACAATTCTTTTGCCTGTTCATATTTACCAAGATTCATCTTTATCATTGAAGCAAACTGTCTTGACTCAATATCTCTTTTGACAATTAAATATTGATCGATTAATTTCTCTGCATTTAAAAAATCATTTTGAGCGATACATTTTTTAATTGTGTGCATGGCAATTTGACAAGCAGCGTCTGAATCTAAATTTTGATTAACAACAATTTGATTTTCCATGATGTTAATTTAGTTCTCGACTTGCATTCCAAAACAAATTTTTTATAATCAAAAAAAAGGAGAATTTAATGGCCGAATACGCACATCCAGACTTTAAGGAAAAAGTAGACCAAAAAAAACTTAGAGTATCAAATGACCTCGGAAAAAAGTGGGCAGAAAGGCTTGGCATTAAAAAAAATAGTCATTTAAAATTTATGATTGCCTTGATGAAGAATAAGAAAAAGTATCTAGATTTATTGGATTCTAGATATAAAAGTCAATTTTCAAAAGATTATAGCAAAATGTTTTATGCGTATGAAATCGAGAATATAGTTGTAGAGCAATATTATCATTGTGTTGCACATTGCCTAGCCAAATTAAATATACCTGAGCATTTAAGAGATGACTTTCAGGCAATTGGCCTTATGGGCCTGAGATCAGCTGTATGGAATTTCCGCACTCATAAGACTAATGCGACATTGTTTACTTACTGTTTTAATGGTGTATTCAATAGAATTCTTGGTTTAAAAACTAAACATGCTAAAAGCTTTAACAAAGTAAGAAAAATTAAGTTGCACTTAGAAACAGATTATTTTAACCCATCCTACAATAGTAGACAGCTGAATAATATTTGTTCCGTTAATGTTGATTTTGATATTCAAATCCAAGAAAAGGAATGTGCAGAAATATATGCACAACTTTTAGAAAAAACGAATTTGAAAGAAGATGAGATTTTTTTACTTCAAAACTATTTGACAAGAAATGAAGGCACAGCAAACTGGTGCCAATTATATCGTGATAAATATCCAAATGAATCAGGTAATAAACTGTCTAGGCAGGGTGTTCATGTAAAATTAGATATTGTTAAGAGAAAACTATGGAAAACTTATTCAACAATTAGAAAAACAAATTATTTAGACCCCAAAAATAAATTTGCGATATAATTTTTAATTCAAATCATATCAAGTAAATAGTTATATATAATAGGAGGTGTCTATGGGTTGCGGTTGTGGTAAACCAAATAGGAATTTTCAGTCAAAGAGAAATGTAGTAGCTCCTAATACTAATTTTGCCCCTAATTTACAGCCATCTTCCAACAAAACAGTTGTCCCTGTTAACACACAGAGGGCAGCAGCTTTGGGGATGACAGGGCCTCCAGATAACTCACAATATATGAATCCACAAAGATTAAGAATTGAAAAAATGAGAAGAGAAGCAATACAACAAGCCTTAAAAAAACAGTTTCTATGAAATTTTTAAGCTGCTGATAAATAAATATAAGATCAATTAGGAGAATTATCATGATAAGTTATGAAAAGTGGAAAATGCTAAATGAAACACTTGGTACAGTTAATCTCGGTATCAAAACACCACATTCATTAGGTATCAAGGGGGCAGTTATTGGAGAAGAATTACCATCTGAAGAAGATGTTGATTCCGAAGAGACTGATGATGATACCCCGTATGACAAGGATTCAGCTGATCACTCAGACGATATGAAGCATATGGAAGACGAAGAAGACGAAGACATGGAAGACATGGAGGACGAAGAAGACGAAGACGAAGAAGACATGGAAGACATGGAAGACATGGAAGACATGGAAGACATGGAAGACATGGAAGACGAAGACGAAGAAGACATGGAAGACGAAGATGAAGAAGACGAAGAAGACATGGAAGACGAAGAAGACATGGAAGACGAAGAAGACGAAGACGAAGAAGACATGGAAGACATGGAAGACATGGAAGACGAAGAAGACGAAGATGAAGAAGACATGGAAGGCGAAGACGATATGGAAGACGAAGACGATATGGTTAAAAAGCTTAAGGATATGGGAGAAGCTGTTGCGAATAAAAAGCCCAAATCTTTCTTGAAAAGTGTCACAGGAATGATGTCTATGGAAGAAACTTACAGGAACATGAATAAAAATAAGAAGAAGTAACTTTAAGGTTCATTAAAATACAAATCCCGGTTGCAAATGCAACCGGGATTTGTATTTTATATACATGAACTCGTTTCAAACTGTTTCGTTTTATAATTCCCTTGGCTATAAAATTATTCCATTATTTTTCCAAACAAAAACACCAATATTTAAAAACTGGAATTCGAACTATAATTCTGAATTAATTATAAATTTCGTAAAAGAACAAGAAACTCAAATAAACTATGGGTTACTTCTTGGTGATGTAATTGATATTGAAGGCGATTGTTTTGAAAGCAATAAATATATTGATGAATTACTTAAAGATATAGTCCATCCATGTTTTCAAAGCAAAAAATCAAAACATCATCTATTTCGATCAACAATAAAAAACCTTACCAGAATTGTAATTAATGGGGTTGAATTCAGAGGGCACAAACATCAATCCGTAGTTCCTCCAAGCACACATGAAGATGGTCAAAAATATGAATGGGTAACCAAAATTTATCATGTTAATGATATACCTATAATTCCAAAACATATTGAAGAATATATTAGAAACCAGATCAGTAACGATCAAAGTAAAAAATTTAAAAAGAAACTTAAACCAAATCACATTTCAATAAAATGTTCAAAATGTGATAAAAACATTTTCATAAATAAAACTCGTTTTGCAAAAGAAATGGTATTTGTTAAAGATGCAAGACTTAATTGGTCTTGCAATAAATGTCGTAATTTTGATTTCCGAAAGCAAATCAAAAATCATGTATTCCAATAAAAATCTACTGGATTACATTTTTTTTCAATTTCTTGATCTAATAAATGAGCAATATCCTCTGGCAAAAAATTATGTATAAAATTATAGTATTTTTTAGCTAAATTAATATCCATATTATTAATACAATTAGATACCTCGTCACAATCATATCCAAAACATTTGTAAGCATCTTTTGTTTTTGAACCCATCTTTGTTTCATCAAATTGCCAAAACTTCGTATAAATTTTTTCATTCATACCATTAAAAACGAATTCAACAAGTCTGTAAATAAGTTCTGCCAAGCTTGGGTTTGATAACCAAAAAGGTGATAAAACTCTGTATTCTAAACCATACTTCTTGCTTTTATAGCTACCAGCTTTTCCAAAAATTTTTCTTCTTTTATATGAGTCAACTGATGTGTCAATCAGAACAGAAGGAATACCTACAAACAGGTCAAGCATATAGACAAAAAGAGGCTTCATGAAGGGGTCTAGAACGGCATCCTCTCCTAGGCCACCAATGTGCAAATGACCTCCAATGGTTCTACCAGAGTTTTCACGAACCTGTTTGATAGGCAGCTTGTTATAGCAAAATTTATATGCATTTAAATCAGGTTCACAACCAATTTCATTGGTGTTTGGAAATTTTGTTTCAATTTCATTAAGCTCTCCATATGCTTGCAATGACAAGTTATAAGGAGATGTTATTTTTCTAAGTTCTAAAAACATATTATCAATTTTTGCCACAAATTGTTCTTTTGTATTTACAGGTGAAAAATTGGCTTCAATTGCAACATTGTCGTAAAAAAATTTGAAATCTTTTATTTTCAATGGATTTTTCTTGTTTTTCTTTATTAATCTAAAAGCATTTATGATTTGAAATTTGTTATCAACAATAAAAAATTCTGGGTCTGCGCCAATAAGCATAAATACCTCGCAAATTGTTGATATTATTATTCTATTACTAGTAATCCTAAAAACAAACTTATAAATAGAATATTATGATAAACCCAAGCGATATTATATTTGTTTTGTCAAATGGCTCGTACCCTCCGACAAATTCAGACCCTAATAAAAGTTTAGGGAACACTCCATCAAGTGTTTCTGTTGGAACTAATTTGGAAAATTTATTCGAAAACATTACGACAGATGATGCTTCCGCAGGAAGAATAGACTATCGCTGTTTTTATGTTTTCAACGACTCGGCAACAGATGATTTACCATCAACAAGCATTTATTTCGATGAGCAATTGAATTCACCCATTCAACTTACGATGGGAATAAACATAATTAATGATGTGCAAACTTTAACAATAAGCGGAACTCCAACTGGAGGTTATATTGTTTTAAATTACGATGGTTCAAATACATCTTCAATTGCTTACAATGTTTTAACCGGAGTTTCTGGATTTGCGACAGCAATTCAAACCGTTTTGAACGCATTAGCTGCCCTTAGTGGGATAACATGCACAGGTGTTAATTATACAACATATCAACAATATACAATAACATTTACTGGCAATGATGGTAATAGATATCAACCAATTTTAACTGTTTCTAATAATTTGACTGGCAGCGGCATAGGAACAACTATTGCAAAAAGTATCGACGGTAGTCCAATTAATTCTGTTGCCCCATTGATTACAAACTCCTTGTCTGCTCCAGCAGGTATAAACTTTATTCAAAGCTCAATCACAAATAAAAAGCTTCTCGGATTGTTAAAGGCAACAGAGGGCTTTCCGGTGTGGATTAAAAGAGTAGTTCCTGCCCAAACAAATGCATCTAATCAGTCTGGTGCTGTTTTCAAAATTACAGGGATACCTAACTGATGAAAAATTTATCCTTATGGATAAGCTTGCTGTTGCCAGTATTTTTATGTCTAGCATTTTTTGTAGGGAAGCCCGTCACTAAAGTTACCAAAGAAATAAAACATGATGAAACTGACCAAAGAAACAAATTCATTTTAGATAACTTTATTACAGACAATGAAAAATATTTAGATGAAAAAAGCTATGATGATCTAAAGATAAAATCTTTTGACAATATTACAGCCTTTAAAAAGCTAGATGTAAAAGTCAAAAAATCATTAATATTATCAAAGTGCATTTCTATCAATAAAAAGCTTGCTGAGCTAAATGAAAATATAACTCAAAGCGATTTGATAAAAGAAAAATTAAAACAATTGCAAGAAAAAATTAACACAACAATTGACAAACAAGTAAAATTTTTGTATTTAGAATATGGATCAAATTTGCATCCTATAGATAAAATATTTTTGGAAAAAATCAATGAATGATTGTCCATTCAAAAAACATTGCAAATATCCAAAAAGCGAAAAAATAAAAATTGTTGGAACTTCATCAGAAAAATTAATAAAAGTTTGTGATCGTTGCCCTCTTCTGTACCAAACGAAACAAGTTCCATTGATGCAAGATTCAAGAAAATGTTTGTATTGCAACACTACTCTTGAAGAGATAGTTGTAAGCCAAAAAGTTGGATGTTCATTTTGTTATATATTCATCGAAGAATTGCAAACAATAGTTTTAAATTCTCAAAGCGGAAACAATGTACATGTTGGCAAAAAAAGTAAAAATATCATGTTCTATCTGTTTGAAGAGTTAATTAAAAGAGAAAAAATAAAAAATCCAGAGGAATCCTTAAATTGTGACAAACTTAAAAAATTAATTGAAGATTTATTTTGATTTAATAAGCTCTATGAATTTATAAATATCTTCTTTTATTTTTTCATCCTTAATCATGGATATTTCATCTTTTATTTTTATGATTTTTTGTTTTATTCCATCTGCTGTTCTATATTGAACCCATTCTTCAAATTGTGATGGGTTTATGATTCCCATTCCTTGCCAAAATCTAGCTCCTTGTTGGTCCAAATTAAGGTCTAAATTTTTTATTGTCAATGTATTAGATTTTAGGATTTGTCTGTATTCATCAATGCCAATCTTAGCTGTAGGGTCTATTTTCCTTCGTTGCGATAAAACTAAAGCAGCAGTTCCTACAGCAAATGGGCAACTCATAGATGTTCCGCTGAGAAATGCATATGAATTTTTAGGAACTGTACTATAGATTTTTACTCCGGGTGCTACAAAATCTAAATTTGGACCAGTACAACTGAAATCTGCTCTCATGCTATTTTCATCAACAGCACCAATAGAAATACATTCTGAATATGCTGCTGGATATAAAAGCTGTTTAGTTGAACCAGCATTACCGGCAGCAACAAAGCATGTTACTTTCTTGGAATTTGCGTAGATAATTGCTTCCCTTACGGCATCAATGGCAGTTCTGCTGCCTAAACTCATGGTGATTAAATCTGCTCCATTATCGACAGCATAAACAATAGCTTTTGCTACGACTTCTTTGGTCCCCATGCCAAAAGAATTTAATACTTTTAATGGCATGATTTTAGTTTTAGGGGCTATGCCTACAATTCCTTCATCATTATCGCAGGCAGCTATAATTCCTGCGACATGAGTTCCATGCTCGGAGGAATCCTCTGGAGGTAAGCCATCTTCAACAAAATTTTTGCCTTCTACAATATTTTCTTTTAAATCAACATGATTGAGATCACAACCTGTATCAATTACCGCCACAGTTACATTTTCACCTTTTGTTAGAGACCATACCTCATTAAGTTTAAAACTTGATATATGCCATCCTAAATACTGGGAAACTGACAAAGGAGATAGAACATCTTCTTTCGTATATGGAAGCAAAAAACATGGCTCATCTTGCTGTGACATAACATATATAGGTTAAAGGTGAATAAAAATGAGTAATGCATACACAGAACTTAATCCGGGTTCCGGTGGCTCAATAATGGACGAAACCGGAGTGACATATGGTGCTGCTCCAGTTTTAAGAAGAAGAACAAGATTGATTATAGCTGGAGAAGGCATTGATGAAATTTGTCAGGTAAAGAATACAAATTTAGATGGTTCTGAATATGGTTTGGTTGTAAGGTCTCTGCCTACTGCTCCTGCAAATTCGGTTCTTGAATTCAATACAAATAATGCCGTTTCAGACAATTCAGAAACTACATTAGTGAGTTACACAGTTCCGGGTGGAGCTAATTTTTACTTCTCTGGGATAGTTACACAAGGAGATTTGCCAGCTGTTTACAGGATTTATGTTGATAGTTCTTGCAAATTAAGTTTCAGAACCACATCAAGTAATCCTTGCCTGTCACAATCTTTTAATTTACCTCCATTTTCTGCTGTAGCAGCTTCTGTTGTTACTCTAAAAGTAACCCATTTTATAAGTGGTGTTACCGGGGAGTTTGAAGGTTCAATACTAGGATATACGGTGTAATGACTATTCAAGAATTTGCGGAATGGATTTCTCAGCTAGAGCACATAGAGGTTGTTGCTTACGATGATGAAAAAGTCGTATTTTTATGTACTGATGAAAAACTTGTTATTAAACTAACAGATGTTGCAGAAAAATCGCAACATATATTGAGCATAAAAAAATTTGAAGAAAAATTATGCTTTTGTTTGCATCAAAAAGATTACTCTGAATTTGTCAGAATATGGTACGGAGAGAATAAAAAAGGTGTACCAGACCTGTCTTGGGTAACAATTAGACAAATGGCTAGTGAATTGAAGAAAAGAGACAACATAACATTTGCTTTGATTTGGATTGAGGAATCAGGATACGACAATATTTCTCTTGAGGCAAGTGGAAATCCAACAACATTGTGTGGAATGTTGACAAGAGGTTTGAATTTGGCTGTAAGACATGCTGATAAGACTATAGATTATCATGAGCCAAAAGACGATAAGTAATTTGACATTTTGAATTATCTTACAAATAATATTTTTTATATTTGACATCCTCACCTGACTAAAGTTAGAGGGGTTTTCTTGGCTCAAGGATCATAAATAAATTAAATGTTAATTCTTCAATATATCCTGAACCTAGGGCCAAATACGGTTTATACCTACAAAGGTTCAGGTACAATCGTTATTTCAGGGACCGCTCCAGTAGTTTTTAATCCAGTTTTTGAACTTTTTTTACAACGATTTAAAGTTGGAGAGTATGTTTATGATTCTGAACATACTGTATGGCAAATTGCTGCTATACAAGGGGAACCAGACAACCCAACATATGTTGCCCAAAAGAATGGAAAAATAAAATCTTTTTATGGTAACCAAATTACGAAGTTTACTAATGAAAACCAAGTATTTGAACTAATTTATCAAAAAAACATAAACGCATACGAATACAACATTCAAGTTCTAGCCCAAATTGAAAACAATTTACCTAGCACCGTTCCTGAAACTAATGACTATTTATTTCTTAAAAACGCCATTAATGGAGACTTTGGAAATAACGATAACTACGATAATAATATTATTAAATATAATGATATAATAATTGCTTTAAATCAAATAGAAAATAACTTGCCAAGTAACACGCCAGAAACGAATGATTACTTATACCTTAAAACTGCAATTAACGGAGACTTTGGTAGCAATGATCAATACGATGCCAATATAGCAAAATACAATAAAATAATAAATACTTTGAATGAACTTTATAATAACTAGAGCAGGTTAAAACATGAACTATACAGGATCAGGAACTATAGTGATCGCAGGATGCACAGTAATAAATCTGTATGTAAATCTTACCTATAGATTTAAGGTTGGAGATGTATGTTTTTTGAAATTCAAAGCAGTTAAAGGTAAGTTGGAAAAGATTGTTATTAAAGAAGTTCGAGTTGTTTCCAACGATTATATATACGGTGCTGTTAGGTTCATGTATATTGATACATTTAATGCAATATATGGTGAAGAAGATTTGGTAACAGAAAAAGAAGCCATTCTCTTAGCAAAGCAGTATTATGAGTACCAAATTTTACTTAATGTTAACGCTAAAACAGTTTGTACTCAGCGTCCTCAAGGCAAAAACAGTTTTCAAGCACCAAATTCGGTAGTGGGTGGATTTGCATAGTAGGATAAAAATCTGTATTTAAAAAAATAAAATCACTCGGATCATGTCCCACAGGCTCGTAAATATCGTTGAAACGATTTTGCACTACTCTTGTCTTTATTTGCGCCAAAGCAGAGTAAGTTTTAATCCATGTGTCAACTGAGAAAACCACAGTTGCTGAATTGATAATCTGCAAAAATTTTTTGAAATTGCTTATTTTTTCGGTCTTATTTTTACAGATAATTTTATCTGCCGTAAGCCAGAAATGATTATCATTTCTAATTTCAGGATAAAACTTTATGTCATTATCTGATCCAGTCGAAAAGACTTTATAACCGTTCTTTAGATAAATTGATACCACAGATTGGTATTCGTCTGGATGTAAAAATCTTTGTTTGCAAGCTGCTCTAACAGAACCAGAAGGACATAAAATACAAAGTTTTTGTTTATTTAATTCTTCTGCAAACCCTATTTCATTCTTCCAGTTTGTTTTTAATGTCATTCTAGATTTATACTTGTCTGGATTTTTTCTATAATCATCAAAATCTAAGTCATCTGCAAGGTGAGCAGAAACAGATAACCTGCCTGTGCTTTTTAGAAAATCAACTATTTCATTGGCAATTTTTCCACCCATGATGTTTGGGTGAATAAAATAATTTAATCCGAATAGTTCTAAAAACTTTTTCCCAAATTGATCGCTACCGCCATTAGCAAAAAATATAACTTTTGCCGATGGGTCTTTGTAACATTCTGCTAAGAGAAGTATTAGGTCACCAACTCCCCCAAATGTTAAATAAACATTTCCTTTACTTCCTATAAAATGATTAATCTTTTCCATCAAAGCTTGGTTTGCATATATTTGATTTTTTGCCAGTTGTACATTATTGAAAATAGTCTGTTTTCTCTTTGATGTTACCCTTTGTATTTGCGGAGTTGGTTTCTTTGCAATATTAGAAAGGTTATGAGGTATCAGATTAGGATATATTTTGGGCTTTTTGTTTTCCCTAAAACCAAAAGGAAACATCAAACAAAATCCTCAAAATCAGATGTCTTTATCAATCTCTTTTTCTTTTTTGCTTTTAAATCCGTATCAGAACCTACACTATCTAAGTACTTGTTTAGATACTTGTTAATTTTTGAATACCATGTAGTGACTTTGTGTGCTGGAACATCAAGCAACTTTGCAAGAGCATCTGGATTGTTCAAAAGTAAAATAAAAATTTTCCAAAAATTTTCATCTAAATTAAATCCAATCTTAATAGCATCTAAGGAAAGACTATCTTCCAGTTCTTTCTTAGCTTTCTTGAAAGAATCCATGTTTTCAAAAAGTCTTGCAAAGTTGCTCATTTTAACTCAAAAGTATGTTGGGGAGAGAACTCATAGATGCAATCTTTTTAATTATCTTTGCCATATTGGCTTTTCTAAAATGCGTAGTTGCCATAGTAATCTCCGTATGACTTATTTACCCTTTTTGTCGCTTTTTTTACAACCAACTTTTAGGTAATTGCAATCTGCTTTATTATTACTCATATCTTTCAAGGCAACCCTTGCCATTCGACCACTATTCACTCTCGTCTGCATGAACTCATCATTCACATAGTTTGTTTGAACAACTTGGCCATAATAAGATTCTTGGAACCATTGCTTGAAAGATATCATAAACTATTTATGGTTGCTTGCTTACAAACTCATTTATATTAATATTTCTTGTCCATATATGCCTTGCTGAATCTTTTTTGAAAGCCAAATTTGTCATTCCTAACATTTTTAGTTTTTTATAGGGTACTTTTTTATCTCTTATGAAAAGGATAATCTTGCTATGTCTGCTCTCCTTGAGTACTTCCTCAAATTCTTCAGACAGGGCAGGCAATACTATCAAATTGTTTTCATGATCAAAAATCTTGGCTATTTTCTTGAAATTCTCATTTACTATAAAAACATTCTGCAAACGCTTGTTTAATTGCCGAACCGTTTGACAGAAATTGTTAAGTTGAAGTTGTGTTTTTATTTTCAATTCTGCTATTCTGTTGCCCACCAAATCAGGATTGTTGGCTAAGTTTTCATAGATTTTTTTCAAAATATTTTTCTTTTTTGCATAACTCAAAATTTCTTTATGACTGTCACGAACATTTCTTAAAAAGTTTCCTTTTGATTCATCCGACAAACAAATTACCTCCTTGTTCTTTTTATTCTTAATAGCCAAATAAAATGTATCGCCTTCAGAAAATTCAAGATAATCAAAAGAATTAAAAATATTGTCTAAAATATCTTCAAATACTTTTTTTACTGAAAATTTCTTGAGGTCTTTTTTTTCAATTATTTTTATCATTATTCCTCTTGTTCGTGAATCAATTTTTGACATTTCTTGCAGGTGACTTTGTACTCTCCATAGCCTCTTATTGATCCCTGCCAAAAAAATACTTCCTGAAAATTCATTTCTTGCATGCACTCAACACAAAAAGTCTGCATAAACCTTGTGTCTTCTGGCTCTTGCATGTCTAAATAAAAATAACAATCAAGGGAATCCATAAATATAAGTTAGTTTTGTCATATTATATTACATGAAAACTTTTTTAACTATTTCAATTACCTTTTTCATTTCCATGTCTTGTCTGCTTGGAAACGCTAATAATGATAATAACCAGTTTATTCAAAAATGTTTGAAACCGACTGTGCTTATAGAATCTACAAAATCTCCTGCATCTGGTACAGGTTTTATTGTTAATTCAAGTCTAATAGAATCTATAAATTGCTATTGCAATGTTGTTTTTTCTTGCGAGCATATATTAAAATCTACAGATTTATTAGTAAAATGTTCTGAATTTGACGATCAAGGTAACTTTGAAAAATACAAAAATTTCAAAGGCGTAGTAGCTGCCATAGATGGATCAAATGATTTGTCAATTGTTTTTTTTCTAAGCCCAAATCAAATGCGATGCGTTGATTTAAATCAAAAATATAAACCAAAAATAAGAGATGCTTTATTTGCAGTAGGTCACGCTCTAGGAGAACCAGCCAGATTTGCTGAAGGTAAACTTACTGGAGTTTTAAGGTCAGAAACTACCAAACAAATTTTATCTTACAGGACATCAATCAATATCGTTTTTGGAGATTCTGGTGGTCCTTTATTTTACGAAAACAAAGTAGTTGGAATTGCTAATAGCATGAAAAACGCTAATTACGGTGATACTAAATTCCCAGTATACGACATATCATTTTATAAACCGATTGAATTGATGCAAGATATGCTAAGAAATAGATTTATAAATAATGATGACTATCAAGATTTCAAAGTGCCAGAAATCATGAACTTCATGTTATGGTCAAAAATGATTGAGATCGTCAACTAAATCCAACCACGCTTAGTGGCCTCATTGACCTCTTTCATAGTGACCTTTCTTCCCAAAAAATCAGAAACACTATTAACAAAATGCTTAACAATATCTTGCTGTACCGCTTTTTTATACATTGAACCCATTCTTACAGCTTCGTGGAATGATGTGATGTCAACCGACCAATCAAATTTTTGATCACTTATCCAAATTTCCCGCTCCACAGAGCCATTAGAATGCAACTTAATTCTGGTTTCGAATTTTACTTTGCCCTCTGGGATTGGATCGTCTTCTGGTAAAAATAATTCAGAATTTTGTACTTCTATTTGTTTTTCTTCTTCTTGCATATTTCTTCCTTCGCATCTTTTAAAGACATCGCAACAACTTGATCCATATTCAAATAAATATATCTACCTAATCTACCGCCTACAATGTACTTATCTAATAATTCAGAATCGTTCTTATATTTTGCATAAATAATTTTATTTTTTTCTGTTGGCATTGGATAAAAAGGTATTTTTTTGTCATCATAGTCATCAGGAAACTCATATGTGACAACTGTTTTTTCCTGATTTAACTGTGCAAAATATTTATGCTCTACAATTCTGGTATATGGAACATTCTCTTCTGTAAAATTGATAATTGAATTACCCTGAAATGTTTTTGCAAATTTCTTGGTTTCAAACCTAAGAGACCTGTATTCTAATAAACCATATTTGTAATCAAATAATTCGTCTATCTTACCACTATAAACAATTTTTTTATAAGACTTCTCAAAGTCTTTCCTGTTTTCAAAAAAATCACAGTTCAAAATTATGTTTATGTTTTTATGATCTAACATGTTTTCAAACAAATTGGTATATCCACCTATCGGAATACCTTGATACTTATCATTAAAATAATAGTCGTTATATTCATACCGTATCGGAATTCTTTTAGCCACAGTATCAGATAATTCTGATGGATTTATATTCCATTGTTTTTTTGTGTATCCTTCAAAAAAAATATTATAAATCTCACTTCCTAAATTAGACAAAATGTAACTGGCAAAGTTTTTACTTTTACATGTCTTTTTCATTTTACGGATCACATTTTTAGCTTCTGATGGTGTTGTGACTCCGTATAGCTGATTCAGAGTAAATAAATTTATTGGAAATGAATAAATGTTATTTTTATGGTTGACTTTAATTTGCAATTTAAAATCGTTGAAATTTGAAAATCTTCTGAGGAAATCCCATACTTCTAGAGAATTAGTATGGAATGCATGTGGTCCATATTTGTGAACAGGTATGTTGCTTATTTTTTCTGTATAGCAGTTTCCAGCAATATGTTTTCTTTTATCAATTAAATCTACTTTATATCCTGCTTCTGCAAGAATCCTAGAAAATACAGCCCCGTAAAATCCACAGCCAACGACAAGGTAGCTTTTCATATACTTAAAAGAGAAATGCCTGCTTGGAATCAATCCAAGCAGGTATTAAAAATTTTGTTAGATATTAGAGGCCAAAGTTGGCAATCTTGATTACAGCATAACCAACAACATCGGTGCCACTTCCAGCTAGTCCTAGTGTGCAAATGTTATTGCTAATAGCAAGTGTACCATTGACGGCGGTGCCGTCAGTATTGTTGCTAACCAATAGAACAAAGTCAGCTGTGCTTCCAACTAGTGGAAAAACAACAGAGGCTGCGCCAGAAACCAAGGCTTCTTTACCAGCCTTAACGATGTGTGGGCCAATTAGATGTCCAACGCCAAGTGTTTGACGCTCTCTTGCGCCTTTAGATGCCCCTTCTGCTGAACCGGGGCCGGTTCCTAATACTGATGTAGCTCCCATGAATAATTACCTCCAAAAAATAGGTACTCTAGCTATGTCTCTAAATATATTTTATTAAATACATTTGGTACGAAACAATTAAGAAAATATTTGCATATATAAATATATGTTAGACGACTGGCAGTTTGATGGAAAAAAGCTGAGAAAAATTGATCTCACCAATCGTGAGAAGCAATTCGTACTTGGCGGTTTGCTTGGCAATTCAAGCGTCATTTTTCCAAAGAATTCTTTAAACCCCCATCTCCAAATGAGAGAAAGTGTTAAAAAAGGTGGAAAATGGATTCGTTGTAAAGCTGAAGAATTAAAAAGATTCAGCAGACAAAAATCATTCATTTACGATAAAGATAGCTTTAGATGGAATTCAATAACTAATACATGTTGGGATTATTTTTACGAATTATGCTATAAAAATAAAAAGAAAAAGATAACATTCGAATGGCTTGACCAACTACAGGATTTAGCTCTTGCTGTCTGGTTTATTGACAAAGGTCAGGTGCTAATGAAATCTTGTTACATTCGGGCCAGCCGTTTAGATAAAGAATCTTTGAATACATTCGTTAAATATTTTAAAATAATTGATATACCATGTTCAATAAAAAAACATGGAGGCAGTACTGTTCTAAGTTTTGAACAAGAAAATCGTGATAAGTTAATTAAATTAATTGGACCGTGTTTTCCTAATTATTTAAAAAATTAAGGTATCTTTTTAGCACTATTAAGATAAAAAGGCTTGGCATTTTTCCAAGCAATTATACCTAGTTGATTGTGGTATTTATCATTAACATCTAAATCATGCCACCTTGACAAAAGCTCAGATTTTGGAATATATCCATGCATACAATTTAACCAAGGGTCTTCAAAGAATATGTTCTTTTTATCAAAACCTATGGCTACAACATAATGACCACTTCCAGTATTTTTGTATTGTTTACTAAAACCATACGCTTGTAATGCCAAAATAACCGGCCTGCGTTTTTGTAATTCAGAACACAAAACACTTATAGTCATGTCATATTCAAGCTTGCAAAAAATTCCCACAGATTTAAAATATGTTGCAATTTTATTAGGAGAAGTACCGTAAGTTTCGTCTGTCTCTAAATAAGCAAAATAGTCATAGTGAGAATCCAATCCCAAGCCATAATAAGCACAAATAGAATGTACCACCGCCGCCCCACAACTAAAATGCGTTTTTTGTTGCACTTCAGGCAACCAGATTTTAATTGATTCTGGGTTGATCTTTTTGTACACTTCTTTCTTATTGGCTTTATTTATTCCCACCAACTATGTACGAAAAAATGTCATATTTAAACGACTTATTTTTACCAGAAATCGAGTTTTTACATGAAAATTTTTCTTTATATCATTTTCCATACATTAATAACAAAATACAAACAATTGATAAAAAAAATCACATTCTTTCTATCTATGGACTAGAAGGAAATACTGATGTTTTTAAAAAAATATATAATGAAATATCTTATTGTAACAAAAAAAATATACTTATTAGTTGCAATGTTTCAAATCCAACAGACTTATCATTTGTAGCTTATGAACAATGTTTTGCAACAAGTTTAAATATCGACTTTGTTGGAATGTATTTAGTTATGAAATTTGAACTTTTTAAACCAAGTTATTATTTAGCGGGTGCCCCAGCCGTTGTAGCTTGAACAGATGCGGTTCCTCCTCCTCCACTTGGTCGAGGAGATGATGGACTTCTAGGAGGACAAGGACCACCAGAGCATCCAGCAGCTTTAGGCTGGTCTACTTTGCCCTCTCCACCCCCTGAACCAGCATTTCCGGGGTATGTAACCTTGTTCTTCGGAGCAGAACCAGTTGGTGTCGGCTCTGCCGGATCAGTTCCCGGTGTTCCCATCGTACCGCTTGCTTCTTTTATATGAAGCCAATCATAAAAACTTAATTGCATATGGTATATATCTTAGTATGAAAACATTTAAAAAATGGTTAACAGAAATGGCTGGTGGATACGCCATCGTTGGATGCAAAGATTTAAATAATCCAAATTTTCAAGTTTGGGGAGCTATGTCTGATTTTAAATGTAAAAACAAGAAAAAACTTGATCTGCCCTACACCACAGATAATCCACCAATTAAAAAACCAAAAAAATAAATCAGTTTGTCGGTTTACTTACAAACTTTGATGGAGGCAAAATATAAAAACGAAAATCTGCATTTTTAGTTAAACTGCCGTCACCTTCCTTAGCATTATCTTCTATTTTCCCATCTTCATACTTGTTCATTTTAAATCTACTTAAGATCACATATCTGCCTTTTTTGACTTCATCCATAGCTGCTTCTAACTGTCTGTGTATATTTTTGTCATAAGACAATTTAAACAACCGAGCCGTATCATTTGGTTTGTAATAGACGAAATCTTGCCAGTCTTCATAATATAGATTGCAATCTGCATGGTTTTCAAGCAATACATAAATACTCTCAGGCTCGTTGCTGATCACATTCATTAAACGGCCCTGATTAGGCATAGGGCTCGTTGAAGGCCACCCTGTATACGAGTCGATCCCAACCCATAAAATTGCCGTGAAAAAGATTGTTACATTTATTGTCCAAATTTTAGCAGTCAGATGTCCTTTGCAACCAATTATTATCCATAGAAGTAATATTGCTAAGAGAAGAAACATTAAAGGTAAAAACAAAGTATTCATGGTGTTCCCTTTTTCTTTATCAGACTGCGCTTAGGTCCTTCCGTTACATAAGAAACATTTCCTTCCTTATCGATGCCAAACCTAAAAACAGTCTCTTCAGAACCTGCTTCTATCAAAACAACATCTCGAAAAGCTACTAATTTATAAGGATTCATTTTTTCCAATTTGACATTAACAGGTATTGACTTTTCAGTAGTCTTTCTGGAATAACAATGCACATTTACAATATATTCCCCCGGCATTATTCCACGAATTGAAACTATTTCTCTATTTTCTTTGTACTCAATTTTTTTTCCATTAGGCAATGTAATTGTATCATTCATATTCCCAATATCATCTCTGTCTAAATGCATCAATCCATCTTCTCTACGATTAAAACAGGTTATATTATTCAAAGGATCAATCACATATGTGTCAACATCATCATCAAACTCATACGGCCATCCAACAGTAATCATAAACTCAACATTTTTAACTTTCGGTTGAGGATCATTTTTATCAGAAATCAACATCAAAGATAAAACAAAAAATGCAACAAATGCCAACAATGTGTTAAATAACAAATCTAGAAACGATGTCTGAGAACCATAGTTTTTATGCCTTACCATTTTTTTCCTCTTCCCGATTCACAAATCTTTCAATATCAAAAGCTTGAAGCTTAATTAAATTGCCGAAAATTAAACCAGCAAGAGTAGTATAAAGTGCAGTTGCCATACCACCACTCATAGAAACAATCATTCCTTGAATACTATTAGTATTGGAAACATTTAAAGAAGAAAATCCAGCTAGCATCTGGATAAAACCAACTACAGTACCTATCATTCCTAAAGCTAAACACACTTCAGAAAAAAACCATGATAAATCTAATTTGCTTTCAATCTTGTTTTTTGAATCAAGTGTGTACGCAACATTTCCATTGTAACCGGAAATCCAACAAAAAATCATCATGATTACTAAACAAAGATAACTTGAGTCTTTCTGGTAAATTTCATAAAATAATCCAAATCTCCAACAAACAAATGCAACAAATGCAATCACAGCGTTCATTAACCACCATCTCATAAAACATGCATTTTTATTCATAGCTGTCCCTTCTAAAAACAAATTGACTTTGCATTATATTCATAATAAATTAAACCATACATTTATGAAAACTCACATCATCTATAAATGCGCCCAAATTCTTGTAAAAGATTGGGCGGGAGACAAAAGTCGTCCAACTTTTCATTACACCTTTGCCGTTCGCAAAAATAAAATCCTCACTATCGGTAAAGCCCAACCAGATAATCCATCTATAATAGTTAGCAGACTAGCAAAAATATACAAAATAGAAAAATGGATACAATATCCTTACTTCCATTCCGAAAGCAATCTCATAGCCAAAATCGATCCCAAATACCTAAACAAACAACTTGAAATACTCAACTTAAGAATCAATAGACATGGCAAATTCCGTTTCTGTAAACCTTGCATCAATTGCCAAAAACTTTTAGACCACTATAACATTCACAAAGTAAGCTGGAGCACAAATCTTCCAGAAGATGATCACAAAATTATTATGTTAGATGGATACGAAAAACTTAATATAGAAAATCCTTGCTTCTTGACATCCTTCCCTGACTAAAGTTCGTGGCTTTCTTGACTCGAAAATCGTAAAAAAATATCATAAAAATAATATTTTGATAATATATATTTTAAAACCCATATGGAGAATATTAATTATGGCCAAATCATTTCTAGAATATGTAGAAAACAGAATTGTTGAAAACTTTGACTACAACGAAGCAGCAAACCAAATCAACACAGTAATTTCTGAACAAGGACATATCACCCCAGAACAACTCCATGAAATTTTAGCACCAGCTTGGGTTTCTGCTCTTGCTAGAAAAGCCGGTGGAGCCATGGGAGCAGCCAGATCAATAGGTGGCAAACTAGCTAGCGATGCTGCAAGCAAAGTCGGATCAAGCTTTGCCAATGTAACCAAGGATACCTTGGGCGCTATCGGAAAAGTGGCCGGTAAAGGTATGGATTATGTTGCCGACAAGGCAGCTAAAGTTGCTCAATACGGTTCTGATGTTTCCAAAGCTGGTGAACTCGGATACGAGTATGGCCATGGCCGTGAAGGTATGAGACAAAAAATGGCTGCTCTCGGACATGAGAAAGCAGCTGCCCAAAGACTACAAGGCATGGGTGGAATCGGCTCACAAGAGGCTGGACAAAGAGTCGGCCAAGTTAGCGGTGCTATGCAACAAATTCAAGATATCATGAAAAATCTAAGCAGAGAAGATCAAGCTAGACTATATGCTGATCTAAGAGCTAGAGGCAATAAGGTTGCTTAATCAATCACATAAATAAAAAAAGCCCCCATATTTTTATGGGGGCTTTTTTTATTACCCATGTAACTTTAAAATTACCGGACCATCATCTTCTTCTTCTTCATGAGACAAAACGATAGGCTCTACTTTTCTACCAATCGTCTTTCGAGATTTGAATGCATCAAGTTCTCGTTGATAAGTAGAATCAACAGCATTCCTAATCAAAAGACGCTTTTGTTGGTCTTCAATCAAATGCTTAATTCCTTTGTCCTCTAAAAACTTGTCAAATTTAACAAGCCAAATATTAAAAAGAATACACCTTACACATCCAATAACAACCAACATACTCATAAAAGATATTGCAGCAAGGCCAGATAAACCAATGCCTACATAAATACAATTCAACATAAAATCTATCATTTTTTATCCTCCAGATGAATGAAATCCAATCATAAGACCAATTAAAATAAGTTTCGCCACAATCAGGGGCCAGCTGCAATTGATTCAATCCCTAATCCCTTTAACAGAGGATCAGTCGCCAATGTCTTAATGTTAGCATACACCCATTCCTTGAACTTCTTTTCAGCTGCTACAGCCCTGTCCTCCGTAGGATTCACCCCATTCTTCACATCCATAGCATGCGTAGCCTCATGAACTATTGTACTTGCTATCTCCAAAACCGCCAACACATCTGCATTCGGCTTCCCCATCCAATCTTGCCTATTTCTATTAATATTAACATTGATAATACTTGATGTCTTGATTTTATTTAAGTCAATCTCTGGATAAGCTTTTAATTGCTTTTTCAAAACCGCCAAAGGTAAATGCTCTAGCTTCTCTTTATATTTGTCCCAAACCTGTTTGCCAAATCGTAAAGCCATTTTCTGCTCTACCTCTTGTCCTAATATGTTGGTATTTTCAGTTGAATTGTAAAGCCCATAGACATTCTTGCTTAAAGGCGCTACCGTACTTATGTCTAACAATAATTTAGACTGCGGAGGTAATGTCTGATCATATTTCCTTACTAAATCTATAGCTATCTTTGCCTTGTCGTAGTTAGAAGATATCTTATCAATTACATTTTCTGTCCCTATGACAGACATGTCAATCTGCTCAAATAACCAATCAGTAAATTTTTTCATAGTACTTTATATACCTTGGCAAAGAACAAAAAGGACAAAGACATGAACAACTACCAAAAAAAATACGAAGAACTTAAAAAAAAAGCAATCGCACTCGAATATCATTTAGATGAAGGCATAAACCTAATGACTTTTCTCAGCAACAGAATCAACAGACTTGAAGCTGCCATTAAAGAACATAAGTTTCGCAAAGAAGAATCTGTTAAATATATTTCTGAAGATGATGAAAAACTGTGGGATAAACTTTTTGAGGAGACAGATTTAGATGCCTAATATTTTCTTTATCTCTGACACCCACTTCGGCCACCAAGGTATGTGCCAGTTTCTTAGAAGCGATGGCACAAAAGTAAGACCATTTCTTTACTCCGATCAATGTGATGATGTCATAGTTGAAAACTGGAACAAAACCGTCAGGCCTAATGATAAAATTTATCACCTTGGAGATGTTGCCATCAAACGACAATATATAAAAGTTCTTGAAAAATTAAACGGAGATAAAATACTTATCAGAGGAAATCACGATATTTTCAAATTAAAAGACTACACCACATACTTCAGAGACATAAGAGCAACCCATAAACTCGATTACTTTTTACTTTCACATTACCCTGTTCACCAAGACTGCCTCGAAGGACATGTTAAAGTAAATGTCCACGGACACCTACATTATAAAAGAGTTCTCCAAAACCAATCCTGCATTGATCCAAAATATGTTAATGTTTCCGTTGAATGCATTAATTACACTCCAGTATCATTTGACGAAGTTGCAAAAATGTATAAAGACCAATCATCTTAAAAAGTTTTTGATTGAGACTGATCAACACCAATTTCATAGTTGTTATCTTCTAACCACTCAGCAAAATTTCTTTCTATAGCAGAAACAAATTCTGGTGGCAACCTGTCACTATAATGCTTATTAGTATTAGGACTAAAATGCTGAATATGCATTAAAGATTCACCGTCTTCGTTAAAATGATTCTTTGAATTTCCTATTTTTGTCAAATCATCCAATAACTTTGTAACATTAATTGGCAAGCCTATTATCTTAAATATATCACTAACTATAGATTCTTTTTTCGTTTCAAAATCCTCGTAAACAACTTCATAATGCGAAGCTTCTTTCCATAAATGATAATTCTTTAAAACACTACGCATAGAACCAACAAGCTGCTCAGGACTAGTAAAATGATCATAAGGCTTATGCTCGTAAGCGGATGAGGCTATGTACCTAACATCTCTCTTGGTAGTAAATATGTGCTTGCCATAATCCAACCACATAGGATCGTAATCATGAATCTTCACTATGTTATGCTTGCTATCCTGATGGGAATAACTACTGATCCAACCAGCATTGATTTGATCCTTGTCAAAAAACTGCAACATCCCCAAACGAATGATGTTGTAAAGCCTTGTACTTCCTGACCTTGGTATTCCAGCTGTAACTATATTCACAAACCAAAACCTCCATTAAAACCAAAACCCTTCGCACCACCAAACCCACCACCACTAAACCCACCTAAACCAAATTGTCCACCACCCATACCACTCATTCCCATACCGCTCATGCCCATACCGCTCATGCCCATACCGCTCATTCCCATACCACTCATTCCCATACCACCACCCATTCCCATACCACTCATTCCCATACCACTCATTCCCATACCACTCATGCCAAGTTGTCCACCACTAAAACCAAATCCACTCGCTCCACCTTGCTGTCCAATCATATATCCGGGCTGTATTGGAATTATAGAATATGGGCCACCCGGACCCGAAGGCCTAATAACATTCCCCGGAATATATGCGCCATACGGATTGTTATTTCCACCTGCTCCACCACCCATGCCACCCATACCCATCATACCACCACCCATACCCATCATACCACCACCCATACCCATCATACCACCACCCATGCCGCCCATACCACCACCGATACCCATCATACCACCACCCATACCCATCATACCACCACCCATACCGGACATACCACCACCCATACCGGACATACCACCACCCATACCGGACATCCCGCCACTCATCCCACCCATTCCCATAGCTCCAGATGCACCTATTTGACCAGAAAACCCTCCTATACTCACAGGAGGACGCATGGGAGCAGGTTGCGGAGGATGAGGAGGCATAGTAGGTCTAAACTGAGCCAAACTTACCGCCCCAGTAAACATCAATATAACAACCAAAATGATTCTAAATATATTATTATTCACAACTCACCTCCAATATAATAATTACGCACAAGATTATTTATCGATTAAAAAAATTAATAAATATTTTGCAGTTTTTTCTTCAATCCTTCTTGTAAATAAATTATAATTGTTTACTAAATGAGGCCACTATATGTCTGAGACAGTCGCAACAAAAGCCAAGACTAATCTTAGAAAATTTCAATTCGATTTAATAATACCAATATTTATAAACACATCTGAATGGCTTGTAAAAGTCCTCAAAGAAAATAATTGCCACGATATGACACCATCTATTCAATTAAAAAACCTAAATCTACATGTCTACAGAGAATCTGAGTCTTTTGAAAAAGCAGTCGCATCCGCTAAAAAAGATGTAAAAAAAACTCTAGAATCATTCGGGTTTTCAGATATGAAAATGTTAGTTATCAGTTATGAAAACTAATACCCAATAGATTAATAAAAAAATAAAAAGCGGGTAACGAGATTCGGACTCGTACTAGAAACTTGGAAGGATTCCGTGCTACCGTTACACCATACCCGCAACTTATACAGATTATGAATAACTTATTCATCATCTGCATATTTTATTACAGTAAGCCTAATTGCATTTGCAAAAATTATAAAAAATTCGATTGTTATTTTCTGCCCTAGAAAGGGTATTCTTGAGAGAAAGCGCAAAATTCTACGCAAGAATATGTTATTTTCTGCCATTGAAAGGGCATTCTTACAACTGAACTCAAATAATATTTAAATTCATGTTTGTTTTTATGTTTGATTTACTATATAATAATACATTCATTAAATTCACTAAGGAGATACCACATGTACATGCAAGAATTGCCTGAAACACTTTTTACCACAACTAAAGTTAAAATCAAGTATGATTGTGACTGCAAAATTGAAAGGGAAATGAAATGGGTTGATGCAAACAAAAATTTCACGAAGAATAATTCTAAGCATATTTGTAAAAAATGTTGGCTAAAAAGCGACGATAATCCATCAAAAAAACCAGAAGTTCAAATGAAAATTGCAGCTACTATTGATGAAAAATATGGTGGCGTTTTGCCAATGAATTCGCAAGAAGCAATTGAATCCAGAAAACAGCAATTTGAAGATCCTAATTTTGTTGAACAGAGAAATAAAAAAAGAATTAAAACTTCCATAGAAAGATATGGTGCCGAACACCATATGAAAACAGATACAGGAAAAAATGCACAAAAAGAAGCCATGATTGCAAAATATGGAGTTGAACATCCTTTACAATCACCAGAGATAATTGCAAAAATGCTTCAAACTGTACAAGAGCGACATGGTGTCAACAATGTAATGCAAATTCCAGAAGTGATGGAAAAACAACAGCAATCAACTTTTGATGCATATGGAGTTAAACATTATAATCAACTGCCAGAAGCAAAAGAATACTTGAGAGAAAATTGCACCACATGGCTTGCCGATTCATATGCCAATCCTTGGGCTAAAGGAATAACAAGACCGGAAGAATGGAATGAAAGGAATAGACAGGCTGTTAAAGATGCAATGGCAAATGGGCGATGGAATGGTGGATATCTTTCAAACACAAGAGGGAGATTTCCAGCTTGGAAATGTAAGAAAGATATGCCATATTTTCTATCATCTTTAGAGCTTAAATTTCATTATTGGCTCAATCACGATCCTTCTGTGGAATTCTATAATTATGAAGGGTTGTGTATAGAATACATAAAACCAGCAGATGGTCGTTTGCATTTGTATTATCCTGATTTTCAAGTAAAATATTTTGATGATGATACAATACATGTCCAAGAAACAAAAACATATAAAGACAAAGATAATTCTACTGTTTTGGCAAAACAAGATGCGGCTATAAATTATTGCAATAAAAACAACATGAGATATAGTCTGTTGTTTGATGACCAAGTTGACAATTTAGTAAAAATTGATTACGAAATAATAAAAGATTTTCCGGGTATAATTTGGGAACAAAAAAAATAAGTATATTATAGGTATAATTTTTAAAAAACAAAAAACCCCGGATTTCTCCGGGGTTTTTCTTATACTTAACTTGAGATAAAAAGAGTATTTGTATCTCCGTCACACGACAAAATTTGCAATTGATAGCCTTGCATAGAACTTTGCACCTTCTCTTAGCAATTTCTTACCATACCTAGTTAAAATTCCCTTACGGGGGCAGAAGCTCTCTGGGTCTAGCACAGTTGGTGTTTGTGTTAGAGGAACATATGGGCAGTAGAAGTAACCGCTGTCCATGTAGCTATCGCCCTTGTAACCCATTAGGATTTGGTTATTTGGGAATAGTGGGTCTTTATAGAGGCGGTAGCGATTAGCTACGGTGCCTACATACTGGATGCCTAGGCTGCTGGTGAATGTCTCGCTAGGAGCGGGAGCGAAGCCAGCGGTGGCTGTTTCGAAGATTGAGGCGACTTCTGGGCTTGTGACCAAGAAGTTAGCGCCACCACGGAGGGTCTTACGATGGACTACATTGGAGACCTCAACGATCTTCACATATAGAGCTTCGTATTTTTCCTTGATTGTATCACCTAGGGCTGTGGCTAGATCCCATGCAGCAACAGTACCGGCGTTGTTACGCAAGTCCTGAATAACTTCACGGTCGATTTCTAGGTTAATTTCCTGTGCTAGAACGCCAGTTAGTTCGGCTTCTGCATCGAGGTTGTGTTGGCTACGGAGGTCTTGTTGAGCCTCATATGACCATACAGCCTTGAGCTTACGGGTTTTAGCAGCGATTTCCTCGGATTCAATCACTAGATTGATTTCGGGGAGATCTTGGTTGCATTCCATGTTGTACTCGTAGCTTATGACTACATACATCTCGCCTGTGCCAGCTGTGCCGGTTTGCTGTAGAACTAGCTCACCTGTGGTGAGGTTCAAGCTGGAGCCGGAAGCTTGTGCATAAGCTGTGGTGATGGTTGTGAAAACAAACACGCTAGAGGAGTTTACGGTGAAGGTTTGAGCAGCAACACCGTTGTAATAGACGGTTCCGGTTACGGTTCCGGCTAGGATTGGGGTGTGCTCAAGGTTACCGAAGTTTGTTGCAGCGCTTACAACACGGGCCAAGGTTGATGTGGCCTCGTTTTGGATGAACTGGCTGGAGTAGAAGATGTCAAGATTAGCATCACCGGATGCTCTCTGTTGGAGGGAGTTGACATCATCACCGGGGAAACCACCGTTGTTGGAAGCTCCACGGATAGAGCCCTTGTTGGAGCTATAGCGGAAGCGGAGGTAGTATACCAAGCCGGTTGGTCCGAGTAGTGGTTGAACGGAAACAATTTTGTTTGCGATCAACTGGGGGTAGATACGACGAACAAGAGGAATAGAAATTCTCTTGAACTGAGCGACATCGCTAGTATCTGTGGAAGTTTCATTGATCAGTCTTTGGTTCTCAAGAAGAACTGCTGTAGCAGAACGGACAAAGGGATCTTCAATGCCCTTGAGAATACCAGTTTTCGACCAATTTGCTTCTACTTCTCTAGCTTCGTTTAGAAATCTTGCGTTAGCGTTCATTGTTACCTCTTAAAAAGATGATTAATTCTTGGATTTCTTCACACCTGAAAGAACGAGCAAATCGTTAACTGCACCGTTTGAGTTATCGTTGAATTCAGCGATGACTTGAACATTTTCGGTGTCTACATGTCCTCTCCCGCTTGCGTTCTTTACTTTCAGGGTTCTTTCTTTCTGCTCTGTCAAGACTTTTGTTTTCTTGGCAGCAGCTGCTGCTGGCTTAGCGGCCTCTGTGATGACATTATGGGAAACTCTGCGAACGGACTCGGTTAGACGGGTGTTGTCTGTGCTGAGTCTGATGTTGCGGGCTTCCATGATGCGTAGTTGACCACGGAGTTCCTCGATAGCCTTGCTGGCTTCTTCTATCTTTGAGGCGGTTGCGAAGGATTTGTCTTCGTCGCTCAAGTAGTCGGATGTGATATTAACTATCTTGTCTAGGGCAACCTTGTGTTCAAGGATGCGGGGATCGTTAACCAAGTCTTTCTTGGCTTGCTCGTAGATTTCGGAGCCCTTGTATTGGAGGAATTGATCAACTTTCTCCACGATATAGGCTTTCATCTCAGCTAGCTTTTGGTCGTACTCTTCGTAGAGATCGACTTCGACTTGGCTCTTGGAATTGCGTTCAGCTAGAAGCATTTGGTAGGCTTCTTCGTAACCTTCTTCTAGTTGAGCGTCGAATTCTTGATTTTGAACTTCTAGGCGAGTGCGGAGATCGTTGATGATCTCATAAGCTTCTTGGTATCCCTCGTAAGCTGTCTTCTCAGCAGAAGCGAGTTCACCGGAAAGCTGAGCATAAGCCTCTTCTAGGTTCTTATTATACTCTTTTTCCATTTCGTCCTTAGCGTTCTCAATCATCTCGCTAATGACGCTGGAAACTTCCTTAACTTCATTCTCAGGAAGCATTTTTTTTAATGATTCAAAAATTTTGTTTTCCATATATTGACCTCGTATTTTTTATGTATGCACACATGTCAATTTTTTCTCAAAAAAAAAGTCATTATACCCATCGGAGCAAAAACATCTTATCTTTTGAGATTAATTGTATATAATAATTATGCATCAATTTAAAAATTTTAAAACATTATGAAAAAACTTACACAAGTACAAGTTGAAAAAATATTTGTATTATATAATTGTCTTTTGCTTGATTCTTATGAGCATTCATCTTTTCCTTTAAAATACAAGTGTTTTTGTGGTAATATTTCTACTATTTCTTTAAATAAATTTAAAGAAAGAATTCAAAAAAATAAAGGATGTAGATTTTGCAAATCTCATAATTGGAATGAAGATCAGGATGAAATCTTGAAAAGAATGTATGGAAAATTTTCAAGAAACGATATTTCTATAGCATTAAAAGGTGTTGATAAAAGTTTTATTAAATCAAGAGCTAAATTTCTAAAATTAAAAGGAAATGTATCTTTTGTTAACAAGTCTGCTCGTAAAGGCAAGGGTATAAAAAACATTTATAATTATTCATTTTTTTCTAAAATATCCAATTTAACTTGTTATTGGGCTGGAGTTTTAGCAGCAGGTGGCTGTGTGTTGCCTAAAAAAAATACGGTTTCTGTTCGATTGCATGGAAAAGATAAAGATCACTTGTGTAGGTTTCAGAAAGATATAAACCACAATGGAAAAATATTTGATTTGAAAAAAGAAAATCAATGCCTAATTAATTTACACTCTGCTGAAAAATGGACAGAAGATTTAATGTTAATTTACAACATTACTCCAAGAAAATCAAATACACTTAAGCCTCCAAACATAAAAGCCTGTTCAAATGTTATAAGTTTTATCTGTGGGTACATAGATGGAGATGGAGATGGATATTTAAGTAGCAAAGGAATAAATTCAGACTACAGTATTAAAATATATGGTACTGAAGAAATGTTAAATTGGATTAAAAAATATTTTGATAAATGGGTTCCACCTATAGGAAAAAAAGAATCAAATGTAAACTTTGTCAAAAAATATATGTGCAGGTACGCAATTACTGGTATTAGATTAAAAGTCTTGATTGCTAAATTACTCTCTGTTGACATACCCAGAATGACGAGAAAGTGGTCTTGTTATCAAGAGATTAAAAAACAAGCCTAATTTTATTTATAAATAAAATTAGGCTTGTTTAAATTTAATTTTTTAATTTTTTAAAGTTTAGTTGTTATGTCTTTAACCCTTGAACTTACCATATTTCCCAAACAAGCAATTAATGCATCTTTGTTTACAGAAGTTTTGAAAACTTCATTTTTTGCTTGAATTTTGTAATTTTCTTCGGGAAGGTTCTCTTTACTTTCCTTAGTACTTACAACTTTACGCTGGAAGGCAGCGTAAGTAGAGGGGTCGGCAACGACATCAAAGGTAATTAGCTTGTAAGACTCACTAATAACTAGAACGCCGTTTTCATTCACTTTACCATTGCCAACGCCTCTTGAAGAAACGCCAACTCTGACACCATCATTAATTAAAGCTTTGAGAATTTTGCCGTGTGGGGTGTTTAGGATTTCTCCTTCTCCCATCATGACATTTCCTTCCCACCATAATTTTGTGATTACATGGGAGGCTTTCTCAAAGTGAATGATGGAATCTTCGGGGTGATCGAGTTCACCGACGAGACCTCTGGCTTTAATGCATTCATTGAGTTTACTGACATTTTCGTCTAGAACCTCGTAGGTATAGACTCTTCGGTTTTTGTTTTCTTTGTTGGCTTCTTGGAATTTGCCCCTGAACTTGGTGAGTCCTCTGTCGGAAGACTCATTCAAGCTCAGTTCGATTCCACTATTTAAGCAGCAATCTATTAATAATATATTAGACATACTTTATCCTTTACTACTTGATAGTGGGTTAAATTCACTCGCTGCCCATTAGGAGCTTAAGTGAGTCTTGCATTGTCATTCCATGGTCAGGGATGTAGGGGTTCTTCAAGTTGGGCAGGACATCTGCGCCAGACATGTTTGTGTATTCATTTTCATCTTCAACGCTCTTCTCGCCTTTGATCTTGAAAGCACCGGCTTTTGGCACATAGGGGTTGCTTACATTGGGGAACACTTCGGAGCCCTTCATAGCGGTGTAGTAGTCCTCGACATTAGCGTGAACGCTCTTGCCATCGGAAACTGGGCTGCTCTTGAAAGGTCCGGGGTGAGCGCCGGGGGAGCCGTTGACATCTGCGTACTTGTGAATAGCGGGGTTATCTCCTGATAGGGATACATGTGGTTTGGCAACATGCCAAGTATCGCTGTCCATATCGGAAGATTCGGCCAAGGTTTGCAGATAGAGTGCGGACTCTAGGGCAACACGCATGCTTGCGGGTTGCTTCTTGTTGAGGACTTCCTCAACATCAGCCAATAGGGAAGCTGTCTCTGCGCTTGTGGCTGAGTCTCCGGCTTGTTGGGCTGCACGATAAACCTCGGTCAGGCCACGATATAGATCGGAGAATACTTGCATGAATTTGCCTTCTTGAGCGTCGATCATGTGAAGCACCTTTTCTGAAAGATTGATAAAGTCGTTGTAGTCATCAACAACTGGGTTTCTTCCGGCAGCTTCGTAAATCTTGCAGACATTCTCAGAGAAAGCCTTGTGGGCTGTTCTGAGGATTCCGTCAGCTAGGAACTCACAGGTGTCGCTGTCGTAGTTGTTGGCTCCTGAAGTCTCAAGAGTCTCGTTAATTCTTGCTGACAACTCGTCCTTTGTGAGGAAGAGTAGGTCTGGCCAAGCTGCTGCTACATTCTCGAAGCAATTTTGCAGGCCTGTGTTGTCGCTTATGGCGTTGTATCTCTTTAGGTCGTTGATGGCACGAATCCAAGTAGATTCCATCTTGGTGCATTCCCAAGCGCCTTTGCGACCTTCCTTAACCTTCTTGCCACCCTTTTTGTGGTGCATAGCGACCACTTTGCCTTCATTGCGGACTTGGGCGGTTGGAATTGATACGGTTGTGACATTTCCGCTCTTATCTTTTTGAACTCTGAAGTTCTGGTAAGCGGTTCCATTCTCTTGGAAATCAACGAATTCGAGAACATTGTCAGCTAGGGTCTTTAGTGAATTGACCTTAGCTTCGTGCATCTTCTCGGCAACCTTTTTCATACGGCCCTTGGAGTGTTTGAGCATTCCTTTTTTGGAAGCCAATTCACTCTTCATGCACTCGTCCTTATCGGCTCCGGGTTTCTCGGCCTTTTCACCCTTTTTCTTCTTGAGAAAAGCTGCGAGTTGGGGAGGAATTACACCCTTCTTTGGCTTTTTGCCCTCTAGGACAACGCCTTCACGGAGGGAAGCACGAAGTAGGGGTACTGAGAAGTACTCGGAGAACTTTGCTGCTGCTTCTTCGTTCTTTTCATCAAGGATGGCATCAACCATTCCTTCTAAGAGGTTCTTTGTTGTGTTCTTGACGCTGTCTTGGTCAAGGACAAGCTCTTGAATATTTTCAAGAAGAATTTTGTCTCCGTCCATGCTGTAATTAGCGTGGACAAGATTACCGTCTTGGTTTAAGAAGGTAACGAAATTTTCGTTGATGCAATGGAGGTCTAGCCTCTCTTTGCCTAACACCTTGGCTAACATTTCGGATGCTTCGGTAAGCTCCTTCTCAGCGTTGGTGATTGAACTATTTTCGATTTGCTTAAAAACATCGAAATTTATTAATTTTTTCTTCATGCTAGTCTCCAAAAAAAACTATATTTCACTTGCAAGCTTATATAGCAATAGAGTTTATCTTTTTATTTTTAATAAGATAAACAAAAGCATTAAACATTTGTATTTATGCAACAAACTCGAATTTATTGAGGGAATATGAAAAGATTTGCTGATTACATAAAGGAATCAAACTTAACAGACTCTCAAGCGAAGTCATTTTATAGTGAAATTCCTCCCAACAAGCAGAGGCAGATAACTGATATAGCTGCCGATCTTTTCCGTGAAATATTCCCGAAGTACACAAAAGAGTGTATTGAGTTCTTGGAAAACTTCAAACACAAAAATGAATTCATTAAATCTGAAATAGATAACCTGAAGTATGAATTAAAGTTGAGTGAAAAAGACCCAAAACAAGACGGACTAGGATATGCTTACACAAAAACTTAAAAATTGTTGGTTTTGGTTTTGTAACCTTGGATGTTGTTTGAGCAACATGTTTTGTTTAACATCATGTTGTATGATTGAGGCAATAAAAGGTAAAAATATTGTGTTGATTAAGGACAAGGAAGAATTTTTAAAAAAATTAGGTTTTTTGGATTCAAAAACCTTGTACTTTGATCAGACAAACAAAACTTTTGAAATGAACCCAATAAAAGTGGGAGCAAATCTTACAAGCAGGGACATAGTCAACGAGTCGGGCAAGCTGGTAATTTCTACCGTGAATGATGACGAAAAAACCGAAATGTACGACTTGGTTTGCAATGTAAATTTAAGTTATGAAAACAATGAAATAAAACTGCAAAAAACTGTTAGAAGATTAAGTGTTTATCGCAATGACAAGGGAAGACTTGTTAATGTAATAGTTGGAGCCCCTAAGATCATTGTGGACAAGTTTGACATGTCAATCAATATAAGCTCAAATCAACAATAAATTATTCATATTCATACTGATCAAGTGGTTCAACATCTTGGTCAGATGAGTATGATTGTATGTACATGTCATACTTGGATATATCTTCTTGTGTTGGCTCTGGTAAAGGTACGCCCTGAGTTGTAGATGTCGTAGGGCTAGCTGCTTCTGGGGGCATGCCTTCTGGTGATGGGCCAGCTTCTGGAGGAGCCAATTCTGGATTTGGTCCTTCTGGTGTTGCTCCAATTTCTGGTTTATCTTTTTCTTCATCTTCTGCCGATGGTATGCCAACTCCAAGTAGTGCTGGGTTTTGTGCAATAACTTGAAGCTTGGCATCCTCAATTTTCTGCATTTTGAGTCTGGCTATGTATAGTTTTGTTTCATTCTCGCTATAGCCCATCCACTTGTTTAGAATGTCATAGTCTGACATAAGATTACCAGACTTCAATGCTCCAGCATTTTGAATTCTTGCGCTTGTGATTTCGGCTCTGCTTAATTCTCTCCACTCTGATGGAGGAGTCATTTTTACTGCCAAGTCTGAATAAAGTTCCTCTGGATAGCCAAGGAGTTTTAGGTGTCTATCGGCTACTTCCCACATGGCATCTTCATAAGGAGCTTGAAGTCTTTCAATAAGTCTTGCAACTCTAATATCTTGGGCAGATAGTGTGATTTTGGTTACGGAAGCATCTTCGACATTAAAGTAATTCTTTGGAAATTGCATGGCTGTGAACAATCTGTTT
>Ga0209500_10000371_pt1 | contig 38950 bp, 32 predicted proteins | sample S_140212_EF_Meta_FD_187323 | JGI IMG/M metagenome (GOLD analysis project Ga0209500, IMG submission 187323) | Freshwater microbial communities from Lake Simoncouche, Canada to study carbon cycling - S_140212_EF_MetaG (SPAdes) (version 2) | ecosystem: Environmental > Aquatic > Freshwater > Lake ... | reverse complement strand
TGTCGCTGATGCTCGACATGACCACCCGCCAGCTCGAGCAGGTCATCTACTACCAGAAGTACCTGGTCGTCGACCCGGGCGCCACCGGCATGGAAGAGAAGGAACTCCTCGACGAGGAATCCTACCGTCGCGCCGTCGAACAGCATGGCCCTGACGCTTTCAAGGCCCGCATGGGAGCCGAAGCCCTTCAGCAGCTTCTCAAGAAGATGGATCTCGCCTCCACGGTTGAGAACCTCCGCGACCAGCTCCGCTCCACTCGCTCCAAGCAGATCAAGAAGAAGATCGCTCGCCGCATGAAGATTATCCAGGGCTTCCTGGCTTCCGGCAAGCGCCCCGAGCACATGATCTTGACGGTGCTTCCGGTCATCCCTCCGGACCTCCGTCCGCTCGTTCCCCTCGAAGGCGGTCGTTTCGCCACCTCCGACTTGAACGATCTCTATCGTCGCGTCATCAACCGCAATAACCGCCTGAAGCAGCTCATCCAGATGAAGACGCCTGACGTCATCATCCATAACGAGATGCGCATGCTCCAGGAAGCTGTCGACGCCCTCCTCGACAACGGCCGCCACGGTAAGCCAGTCAAGGATCGCGACCGTCAGCTGAAGTCCATTTCGGACATGCTGAAGGGTAAGCATGGTCGTTTCCGCCAGAATCTCCTCGGTAAGCGCGTCGACTACTCCGGTCGCTCCGTCATCGTCATCGGTCCTGAGCTCAAGCTCAACCAGTGTGGCCTCCCGAAGAAGATGGCCCTCGTCCTCTTCGAGCCCTTCATCATTCGCCGCCTCAAGGAACTGGGCTTCGCTCACACCGTCCGCGGCGCCCGCAAGCACATCGAGCAGAAGAAGCCCGAGGTTTGGGATATTCTGGAAGAAGTGACCAAGGGTCACCCGGTGTTCCTCAATCGCGCTCCGACGCTGCACCGTCTCTCCATCCAGGCCTTCGAGCCCATCCTCATCGAGGGTGACGCGATTCGCCTCCACCCGCTCGTCTGTACCGCTTACAATGCGGACTTCGACGGTGACCAGATGGCTGTCCACGTCCCGCTGTCCCTGGAAGCCATCATGGAGTGCAAGCTCTTGATGATGTCCACGAACAACATCTTCTCGCCGTCCAGCGGTAAGCCGATTCTCACGCCGTCCCAGGACATCGTGCTCGGCGCTTACTACCTGACGCTCGAACCCGCCGATAAGCCGGCGGCCAACACCCACCTGCCGGTGCTTGGCTCCGTGTCCGAGGCGACGTTCGCCGAAGCCGAAGGCTCGCTCCACCTGCATGACTGGGTTCGTTTCGCTAACCCTGACTTCAATCGCAAGACGGTCCACGGCGAAGCCACTGGCAGCACGATTGTCACCACGGTCGGACGCATCATCTTCAACACCATCTGGCCTTCCGAACTCGGTTTCTTCAACGAGACCGTCAAGAAGGGCCAGCTCGGCGACCTGATTTTGAAGACCTACAAGCATTGCGGCCGCGAGGCTTCAATCCCGGTCCTCGACGCGCTCAAGGAAACCGGCTTCCGCATCGCGACCAAGGCTGGCATCTCCATCGGCGTGAACGACATGATCTACCCGAAGGAGAAGGAAGGCCTCGTCCGCGAAGCCACCGCCAAGGTCCGCGAATTCCAGCGCCAGAACGAATCCGGTACGATCACCAACGACGAACGTCGTAATAAGGTCGTCGATACCTGGTCAGGCGCTACCGATGCCATCGCGCAGTCGGTGTACACGACGCTCTCGCAGGCCGCGAAGGTAGCCGGCTTGAAGAAGGGCGACCCTCGCCATGCCCACCGCATGCTTATCAACCCGGTCTACGTCCTCATGGATTCCGGCGCCCGTGGTAACAAGGCCCAGGTGAAGCAGCTTTGCGGCGCCCGTGGCCTGATGGCCAAGCCGTCTGGCGAAATCATCGAACGTCCGATTCTCTCGTCCTTCCGCGAAGGTCTCTCGGTTCTGGAGTACTTCATCTCGACGCACGGCGCCCGTAAGGGTCTGTCCGACACCGCTCTGAAGACCGCTGATGCTGGTTACATGACCCGTAAGCTCTGTGACGTCGCCATGGATGTGATCGTCACCGACTCTCGCGACGTCGCCCCCGGCTCCGAAGTCATCACGCTTGGCGACGCCGCCCTCGGCCGTCACCTGGCCGCCGATGTCCCGAATCCGTCCGGAGCCGTCAAGGCCCTAGCCAAGTCCGAAGCCCCGCTGACCGAAGAGCTCATCGCCAAGCTGCGCGATGCCGGCGTCGATCGCGTCCATGTTCACATCCCTAACGGTGTGTGGAAGACCCCGATCTACGATGGCGACGAACTGCTCGTGTCGCTCTCCGAACGCATCGTTGGCCGTTGCCCGTCCGAACCCGTCGCCAACCCGCTTAACCCATCCGAAATCATCGTGAAGGCCGGCGAGCTCATCGATGAAGTCGCCGCCAAGCGCATCGAGACCGTCGGTCTCGATCGCGTCAAGGTTCTCTCTCCGCTCACGCACATGAACGTGAACGCGATTCCGCCTACCTCCTACGGCCTCGATCCTTCGACCGGCCGCATGGTCGAGCGCGGCACCGCGGTCGGCATCATCGCCGCCCAGTCCATCGGCGAGCCGGGTACCCAGCTGACCATGCGAACGTTCCACATCGGTGGCGTCGCTCAGCTGAAGACCCCGGAAATCAAGTCCAAGGGCAAGGGTCTCGTCCAGTACGTCGACCTTACCACGGTTTCCGTCGGCGACAAGGTCGTCGCCGTCAACGGCAACGGCTCTATCCGCATCCTCAACGAAGCGGGTTCCCCGATCGAGGAATACCGCATCGTCGCCGGCTCTGTTGTCGGTGTCGAAGATGCTAAGACGATCGACAAGGGCGTACTCATCGCTGCCTGGGATCCTAACTCCACCCCGATTATCGCCAACGGCGACGGCAAGATCCGTCTCGTCGACATGATCTCCGGCGTGACGTTCACCGAAGAGCGCGACCCGTCGAACAACACGTTCTACAAGTCCGTCATCGAGCACTCCGACGAACAGAATCCCCAGATTCAGATCATCGGCACCAACGGTAAGGAAGTCGGTTCCTTCTCGATTCCCGCCGGCGCTCGCGTCGAAGTGGACGAAGGCGACAAGGTCAGCCGCGGCTCCATCGTCGCCAAGATCCCCCGCCAGGCTGCCAAGACGCAGGACATCACCGCCGGTCTGCCGCGTATCTCTGAGCTCTTCGAGGCCCGCCCTCCGAAGGATGCCGCCGAGATCGCCAAGATCGACGGAACGGTCCGCTTTGAGCCTTCCATCCGCGGCAAGAAGCGCCTCGTCATCGCCGACTCTATCGGTCGCGAAGAGGAGCACCTCATCCCGCACGGCAAGCATATCATCGTCGCTGCCGGCGACAAGGTGAAGCAGGGCCAGGTCCTCACGGACGGCGCTGTCGATCCGCACGACATCCTCGACATCTTGGGCCAGTCCAAGGTGCAGGATTACCTCATCACTGAGATTCAGAAGGTGTACCGCACCCAGGGTGTTGTCATTAACGACAAGCACATCGAAATCATCGTCTCGCGTATGCTCCGTAAGGTCCGCATCACCGAGCCGGGCGACTCCGATTACCTCTGGGGCGAACAGGTCGACCGTACTCTCCTCGCGGAGAATAATCGCTCCATTAACGAGCGCGGCGGTCAGATTGCCGAGTCCGAGCCCATCCTTCTGGGTATCACCAAGGCCTCCCTTGAGACCGAGTCCTTCATCTCGGCCGCCTCCTTCCAAGAGACGACCCGAGTTCTGACTGACGCCGCCACGATGGCCAAGCGCGATAACCTGACTGGCTTCAAGGAGAACGTGATCATGGGTCACCTTGTTCCCGCCGGCACAGGTCTGCCTGCTTACCGTCGCATCCGCGTCTTCCAGACCCCGAGCCCGGCCTAATCTAGGCCACCTTGGTCTTGCCGCAGACCCCGCCCAGAAGGGCGGGGTCTTTGTTTTGGGGGTTTTCCCATTGTTTGGGGGTTGATGCCTCCCCCTGTTTTGCCTATCAATACCCCAACCCCCAACCGACCATGTCCCGCTTCCTTATCGCAGCTTCTGCCCTCGCCGTCACCACGCTGGCCCAGGGCGCCAATTGGATTCCCACCTCGCCGCTCGTGCAGATCGGTAACGACTGCGACATCTACTTCGACAGTGCCGCTGGCGTGGAGGTCACCGATAACCTTTTTTCCGGCGCGATTAAGAAGTCGGCAACCAACTGGACCCTCACTCCGGGCTTCCTTCTCGAGTACGGCAAGGATTCCGCCCTGTCGGTTAATCTCTCTGCCAAGCGTACCTTCGTCAACTTTACGGATGCCGCGCTTGCCGACCTCGAGGACTCGCGGGACTCGCTGAGCGCTTCCATTCGCTTCGCCGACGGCGGCCCGCTTTCGCTTTCGGTCGACTCCTCTTATCGCGTGACCGCCCGTAACGATGATCTGATCCAGAACGGGGTCGATGGAGCCCTCCTGGGTGCCACGCTCGTCCGCCAGGCTAATTACTCCCACGCCCTCCGCGCGGATTACAAGGTTACCGAGAAGCTTAGCGTCGGCCTTGGCTTCACCAACACCTACAACCACTACCTCAACCCGACCATTGTGGCGTCGGGCGCCACCCCTGACCTTAACTATAACACCAATTCCCTGACGGAGCTGAATACCAATTCTATTCCGCTTTCCTTCGATTATCAGGCCTTCGAGAAGCTCAGCTTCGGCCTCGTCCTGCAGCATGATGTCTCGGATTATTCGGCTGCTCCTTACTCCAGTTCCAATATCGCCCAGCAGGCCTTGGCGCACAAGCAGCTCGTCAAGGACTTCGCTGGCCTGACGCTCAAGGGACAGCTCACGGAGTCGGGCAAGCTTAACGGAAACATCCGCCTCGGCTACTCGCAGTTTCACTTCGATAGCCTGGCCAATGATACGGACTTCTCCTACGCGGTTAGCCTCAGCCACGCTTTGACCGAGCGAATCAGCCAGTCCCTGACGCTCTCCCGCGATGTTACCGCGTCGTCTACCGGCGCCCAGATGGCCACGAAGAACTACACCTACGGCCTATCCTTCACCGCCGCCGAAGATCTCAGCTTTAATCTCGGCGCCACCAAGAGTGATGTCATGTCCGGTACGACTCCGGTCAACACGTACGTGTATACCCTTGGCGCTGACTACAAGTACTCGAAGCACATCAGTTTCCAGGCCGGCTACAATCTGACCGACTCCTCGTCCTCCACCGCCGCGTCGACCTTCACCTCGAACACGTTCACGCTGTCGGCCGCTTTCCGCTACTGAGGTTCGCTCTAGCGGCTTTCCGGGCGGTCAGGACTGGTCGGCCGGCACTCGCGGTCACCTCAATTTCTCCCATGGCTTCCGTCTTGAAAAGACTCTGCGGCGTATTCGGTGCCGCCATCCTTCTCGCGGCTTGCGCCCCTTCCCGAACCGCGCCCGTTTCGGCCGCTGCCTTTGAGCCAGAAAATGTCCTCACCATCGGCCGAGGTCCTTCTTTCGATTCCGCGACAGCTCCCGTTGTGACCCCGCCGGTCGCCGTGTCCGGCGAAACCAAGGTATCGCCTGCCAGCCTTCCCACTGGGTATGTCGTCGCGACGCCGACGCAGCAGGCCGAACCCGCCGAACGCCAGAACAGCTACCGTCTTCGCCCCCGGGACTTTATTCGTGTTCTGGTCATCAACGAGCCTGACACGCAGATCGAACGCCGTATCAACTCCGACGGCACCGTTGATATTCCTTTCCTGAAGAAGCTCGTTCCGGTCGCTGGCCTCACCCTGACGCAGGCTCAGGTCGAACTCGCCAACCAGTTCAAAGTCTACTTCAAGAAGCCCCAGGTCACGATCTCGATCGTGAGTTACGCGGAACGCCGGGTCTATGTCTCCGGTTATGTCGGTAAGCCCGGTCCGGTCTCCATCCCTCCGGAGGAGACCTTGACCCTTGGTCGAGCCTTGGCGATGGCCGGCGGAGTGCTCCCCCGGGGTAATCGTTCCGATGTGGCGATCAAGCGTACGCGCGAAGGGACGCCGCTGGTGATTACCAAGGACGTCCGTCGTATCGACGACGGCGACGAGCCTGATTTTGTGCTGGAGGACGAAGATCAGATCTACGTCCGCGACAGCCGCATCTAATCTTTTCCTATGGCCAATCCGGAACCTTCCCCCGACGGCCAAGCGCCCGACACGACGCGCGGCGGCAACCGCGGCTATGGTTCTTATGGCGGCTATGGCGCCGGTTATGGCAGCTACGGGGCGGGCAATCAGGGATATGGTTCTTATGGCGGCTATGGCCGGACCGGGGCAGGGGATACTAATCCGATTCAGAACTACCTGTTGATGCTCCGGGAGCGTTATTGGTGGATCATCCTCTCCTCCCTCGTTTTCCTGACGCTGGCTCTCCTCAACACCTACAACACAACGCCCGAATATCGCGCGACCGGCCGCCTGCGCGTCTTCCGCCTGGCCCCCAATATCAACGGAGGCTCCTCGGCCGCCGACGACAACTTCAAGATTGTCTCGAACGACGACTTTTTCACCGCCGTCGAAGCGATGCGCAGCGCGAATATCATCGAAGGCGTCTCCAAGCGGCTGACCGCCGCCGAGCGCAAGCTCGTGCTCGAACCCTATCAAGCCGGCAACATCTTCTCCGGCCCGCTCACGGAGCAGGAGGTCTTCGCCAAGCAGCGCGGGATCAATCCACAGCGCCAGACGTTGGTAATCAATATCGATTTCACCCACCCCAACCGCGACCTCGCTCGACAGATCGCACGGTTGTTCTGCGACTCCATCCAGAAGTACAGCGAGGATGACCGCTTGATGGTGACCAATCCGCTCGTCGAGAAGGCCCGCATCGAAATCGAGACCCTCGAGGACAAGGTCCGCCGTCTTTTCGAACAGAAAAATGAATTAATCAGAAGCCAGAAACTCCTGTCCATCGCCAAGGACACGAACACGCTCACGACCGAACGTTCGGTACTCGTCAAGGATCGCGAGGAAACCCGCAAGCAGATCGACGAGAACGAAATCTTGGTCTCCCTCATCATCGCCTATGAGAAGGAAGGCCGACCGGTCGGCGACATCCCTCAAATCCGCGCTGACAGCGACGTCGCCGCGGCGCAGACCGCGATCAGTGCCTCCAGGATCCGTGTCAGCCAGATGACCGAGACTTACACCGACCAACACCCCAAGCTCGTGGCCGAACGAGAAGCCCTCAAGCAGGTGGATAACCAGCTTAAGGAAGCGGTGCTTCAGGCGATCAAGTCTCGCCGCGGTGCGCTCGATAACGCAAAGGCGCGCCATGAGGCCATCCTGCGGAACCTCGTCGCTAAGGAAGAGGAGATCTCCAAGTTACAGGCCGCCAACGTCGACCTCGAGCGCGTGGACAAGGACATCAAGGCCAATGAGGAATTCCTTAGTCGCATGAAGCTCAGCTACGAGGAAGCCAAGCTGCGTTCGTCGACTTCCGGCACGAGCACATCCATCCGTATCATGGATATGCCCTCCGTTTCGGATAAACCGATTAACAAGAACTATTACTTCAACGCGCTGGTCGGCGTCGGTGCCGGCCTGCTGTTCGGCGTCGTTCTCATCATCGTCATTGGCACCTTGGACGACCGCATCAAGTCGGTGAAGGACGTCGAGAATTCGCTCGGCCTGCCGCTCATCGGCACCATCCCGCGCGTCGCCGGGACCTCCGGTCCGGACCGCGCCTTGTTGGCGCGCCAGGACAAGGATCGCATCGCCACCGAGGCCGTCCGCTCGATTTACTCTGCGTTGAAGGTCAATCCGGCGGTCTCCAAGGCGCGCGTCTTTCTAGTGACCTCCACGCGTCCCAGCGAAGGTAAGACCTTCGTCGCCACGAACCTCGCCCTGATCTTCGCCCAGCATGCCGAGCGCATCCTGGTCATCGATGCCGACCTGCGCCTGCCAAACGTTGGTCCGTCCCTCGGCTTTACCGGCGACGGTGGGCTCAGCAAATGGTTCAACGGTGAGACGACGCTCGAGGAGGCCATCGTCCATGACGTCGCCCCCGGACTGGACGTCCTGCCGGTGGGACTTAGTTGCAAGAATCCCACCCAGGTCATCAATAACCCAAGGTTCTTGGCGATGATTGACGAGATGCGTTCGCGCTACGACCGCATCTTCATCGACTCTCCACCCATCGGCGCGGTCTCCGACGCGCTTCACCTGCTCCCGAAAGTCGACGGAGTGATTTACGTCGTCCGTTATAACTCCGTCAACCTGCGGAACGCCGTATCGTGCCTGGCGCGCTTACGGGAGGCACAGGCCCCGCTGTTTGGTGTTGTGCTCAATTCCATGTCGCTCCGCATGGCCTCGGCCTACACGGACTCGTACGATTCCTCCTACCGTAAGTATTACGTCGACGAACCCCGCGGCCGGCCGGTGGACGAAGGGTCGGCGAAGTCCTGACCTCGATCTTTCCTACCTATGCGCCCGCTCTTTCTCCTCTTATCTGCGCTTGCCTTCGTGGGTTGCCAGAATGTGCCGATTACGGGGCGCTCCCAATTCATCTTGGTCGACGAGTCTGAGGTCGCCTCGATGTCGGCTTCGGAGTTTTCGAAGATGAAGAAGCTCCCCGCCGATCCTCGTCTGCCCAAGCTTAAGGAAATCGGTCTCAAGATTGTGGCCGCCGCCCGCCGCGACGATAAAGCTGGCGTACTGCCCCCTTCGTCAAAGTGGGAATTCGCTATCATCAACGACAAAGCACCCAATGCTTTCGCCATGCCCGGTGGCAAGATCGGTTTCAATTCTGGGATGTTCGCCTACGCCCCGACGGATGCCGATATCGCCGTGATCCTCGGCCATGAAGTCGCGCACGTCATCTGTCGCCACGGTTCCGAGCGCGTCTCGCAGGTCATGGGCGTCGCGCTCGCCGCCGCCGTCGCCGACGAAGCTACGAAGAATTCCTCCGCCAAGACCCGTTCCTCCTGGATGGCCGCGGTGGGGGTCGGTGCCCAGTACGGTATCCTGCTTCCTTTCAGTCGAAGTCATGAATCCGAAGCCGACCACCTCGGTCTGCTCTTTATGGCGCGCTCCGGTTACGATCCGGCCGCAGCGCCCACCTTCTGGGCACGATTCGCGAAGGCCGGTAGCAAGACCCCCGAGTTCCTCTCTACGCACCCCTCGGATACGACCCGCGTGAAGCAGCTCCAGGGCTGGTTGCCCGAGGCTCGCGCTCAGATGCCGAAACAGCCTTGAAGCGGATCAGCGTCGGTCCGGCAGGATTGGGCAGCTGAGGTAGACGCCCTTGGGGTCGTTCAGCACCCGGATCGCCCTTAGCCACTTGGCGTTCGCCTTCAGGAATTCCTTCGCCGGGTCGACCGAAGCCTTGGTGAAGAGCGGAGAATCATCTTGGTCGTCGGACAGCATTTTCTGGAGCAGGTTATCCCTGCCGGAGTGAAGCGCAGGCACCTGGATTAGCTCGGCATGATCAAGCTTGGCCAAGACCTTGGCCTCCTTGATGGCGTCGCGCAGCCCACCCAGCTTGTCGACTAGGCGGAGCCCTTTGGCGTCCTCGCCGAGCCAGACGCGTCCTTGGGCAATCTCGTGGACTCCGTCGCGCTTCAGGCCGCGGCCCTCGGCAACGATGCGAAGGAACTCCTCGTAGATACCGTCCACCGACGTCTGGACGATGGCCAGTTCTTCGGGCGTCGCGGCGCGGTGCTCGGCTAATAGGTCGGCGAACCGGGCGGTCTTCACTCCGTCCGTCCCAAGGTTCACCTTCTTGGCGAGTTCTCCGTAGTTGAGGTGTAATCCAAAGACGCCAATCGAACCAGTGATGGTGGAAGGGTCCGCCATGATGAGGTTCGCCTTGGCGGAAATATAGTAGCCCCCGCTTGCGGCGACGTCGCCCATCGAGACGACCACCGGGATGTCTTTCTTGCGGAGTAGACCGACTTCCCGGGCGACCACGTCGCTGGCGAACGCCGAACCTCCGGGACTATTGACGCGCAACACCACCGCCTTGATGCGCTTGTCGCCGCGAAGCAGGCGCAGGTCGCGGGCCAAGCGGTCGCCGCCGATGTCGCCCGGTGCGCCCCAACCGTCGACAATCTCACCTTCGGCGTAGACAATCGCGATGCGACCGCCGCCATGGGGTAGCCTGACCTTGCCAGCGTAACGATGCAGGCTGACCTGCAGGAAAGAAGTGCCAGATTCATCCGCTCCGGCGCCCGCGGCGATGACCTGCTTGACCAGTTCATCGCGATGCATCGCCTTGTCGGCGAGTTTGAGCTCGACGGCTTTGGCGGCGCTGAAGATGCCGGCGGAATCAACTGTCTTGGCTAGCGTCGGCGTACTCATCGCCCGGGACTTGGCCATCTCGCCGAGGATGCGCTTCCAGATACCACCCATGAGTGCTGCCGATTGTTCGCGCGCGGGTTCGCTCATGGCGCCGCCGATATATGGCTCAACGGCTGATTTGTACTTGCCGACTTTCGTCACCTGAACGCCGACCCCTAGTAGTTTCAAGGTCTCGCCGAAATACATGTGGTAGGAGGAAAGCCCCTTCAGTTCGATTTCGCCAGCCGTGTGGACGAGGACCTTATCCGCCACGCTGGAGAGGTAGTACTCGCCCTGCGAGCCGTTCTCGATCCACGCCAGCACCGGTTTCCCGCTGGCTTTGAAGGCAGCGATTGCCCGGCGCAACTCGGCCTTCTGGGTGACGCCAGCGGAGAGGCCACCGTTCAGTAAGATGCCCGCGATGTTGCGGTCTTTGGCCGCGAGGTCGATCGCTTCCAGTGCTCGAAGTAGGTCTAGTTCCGGGCCGCTTCCTCCGAGCAGAAAGGCGTCAAGGCCTGGGGCGCCATGCGCCGGCGTATCGTTGATTGTCAGGTCTCCGCCGATCACGAGCATCGTCTTGGGCTTCACGGAGACCGTAGCGGACTCATGGTTACCGCCAGCCGAACTCGCGAGCGAGACGATGAGGACGATTAACGCGAAGCCGCCGATGGCGATGGCGAGGAAAGTGCCGAGCGCGGAGGCGAAGACGGACTTGAAGAAATCTTTCATGGGAGGGGGAAAGGGGCGGGTGTCATTGAAATGATGCTTTCGTGTCTCCTTTTCGCCAATCAAAAGCTCATTATTGATGCCCCTTTCCGCTCGATGCCGCCCGCCTCGGGGGCTAGTTTCTCGCTATGTCAGAGAACACGTCCTCGGCCGGCGCCGGCACTTCCCGCAAGGCGTTGGCCATCAATCTCGATCGGTCGGCCTACGGGGCCTTCGCTGAGATCGGGGCTGGGCAGGAAGTGGTCCGGCACTTCTTTAAGTCGGGCGGAGCCTCGGGCACTGTGGCAAAGAGTATTTCCGCCTATGACATGCGTGTCAGCGACGCAATCTACGGCCACCCTCAACGTTATGTTTCCCGCCAACGGCTGGAGCAGATGCTCGATCATGAGTACGGACTCCTCGTCGATCGCTTGAAGGCCGAACGTGGCCCGGTGACCCGCTTCTTCGCCTTCGCCGACACGGTGGCGACGACCCCTCATGATGGCAAAGGGCAGGGGCACTCCTGGATTGGTATCCGCTTCCAGGATCGGCCTCAGGCTGAGCCAAGCGAAGTCATCCTCCATCTCCGTCTTTGGGACAAGGATGCGGACCGTCAGCAGGACGCCCTCGGCGCCGTCGGCGTGAACCTCATCCACGCCGCCCTCAACACGTGCGATAGCGTCGACAACTTCCTCAATGCCTTGGTCGATGAGGTCGGGGCTGGGCGCGTCGAGGTCGAGTTTGTCCATTTCAGCGGACCAGCTTTTGGCTCCTTCGACAACCGTGCGGCGGCCCTGCGGCTCGTCCGCCTCGGCCTCACGGACGCGGTGCTCTTCGGCCCGGAAGGCGATCCGCAGGTCCCGAGCGAATACTTCCACAAGCGCTCGGTCTTAGTCGCCCGCGGCACCTTCCGCCCGGTCTCAATCGTCAACGTCGATATGCTGGCCTGCGCTTTGCGTGCCCTGCCCGAGGGCGGCAAAGACGTGGTCCCGCTGTTCGAGATGTGCATCGGTTCCGACCCGCACCCAGAATCCGAACTCATCGACCGCATCCGCCTCGTGGGTGCGATGCAGCACCCCCTCCTGGTCACGCGCCATCGCGGCTGGTACCGTCTTCCGGCGTATTTCCGCCTGCATACCACGGGTAGCATTACGCTGGTTGCGGGCATGAACAACCTCGTCGACCTCTTTAATCCTGAACACTACACCCACCTCGAAGGCGGCGTCCTGGAGTCTTGCGGCCGTCTCTTCAAGGATGGCGTCCGCGTCATGGTCTACCCGATGCGCGGGGATCAGCTCCGCCGCCTGATCCTGGACCCCGTCGCCTGTAAGGTTTGCTTCCCGGAGAGCTACAGCGTCGCCGAAGACTCGGTCGTGACCGCTTCCGCCATCCAGATGCGACCCTCGGTGGCCGGCCTGTTCCAGCACCTGCTTAACAATGGCTTCCTGGTGCCCATCACGGGGGCGGACCCCTTGGCGATGGCCTGCCAGCCGCGCACCTTGGCTGAACGTATCCGCAAGAACGAGGGCGACTGGGAAAAAGAAGTGCCTCCGCCGGTTGCGGTCGCGATCCGCAGTCTCAAGTTGTGGGCGAGGTAGCCCATGCCCGTCACTTCTCTCCCCCCTGCCCAAGACACCGAGCTCTCGCTCTCCGTCGAGCGTGCCTATCGTGAGTCGCTGGTGACCGATCGGCTCGGCGCCCTCTGGTCGCTCATCCTCGCGAAGTGTTTCCTGGCCCAATGGGCGATCCTGCAATTCGCGATCCCAATCAGCGGCCCGCGCTATATCTGGACGCTCACGTTGATCATGGGGATCGTCGCCTCAGCGTATTACCTGCACGCCCATCGGGTGAGGCTTTACCTGCTCCCCACGCATTTCCGCGTGAACGCCGCGGTGCTCGCCGGGCTCGTCGTGGCGTTAGGTTTCGTTGCGTATGCGTATTTCGCCCTCGGCCTATTGTCTGCGTCACTGGCCGCCTCCCTCGCGGCGGTGTTGCTAGGTTCGTGGTCCCTCGCGCGCGCGGCTTTGCGACGCGCGTGGCCACCACTATTCGGCGCCTTCCTCTGGTGGGGGCTCGCCGCTACGGCCCTGCGTTCGCCGCCCGATCAGGCGTTACTCTGGCTAGGACTGGGCTTGCTGTGCGCGCAGGCTTTGCCGGGCTTCGCAGTCGCGGCCCAGGCAACCCGCCGACGCGTCTGATCAGACCGCTGCTTTGCTGCCGGCGCTGTTCATGAGGTGCGTCATGAAGCGCTTCATGGCCGGCGTCAGGACGCGGCCCTTACGATGTAGAATGGCCAAGGGGCGCGCCACGCGGCGGTCCCGCAGGCGTAGCATGACGAGCGTGCCTTGCTCGACTTCTTGGCGGATGGTGCCTTCGGGGACGAGTGCCACGCCGGCGTCGACTTCGACCGCTCGCTTGAGCGTCTCGATGTTGTCGAATTCCATGGAGGGCTCGAGTTCGATGCGCTGCTCGCGGAAGAATTGGTCGAGCGCCTTGCGCGTCGGGATGTCTTGGTCGAAGCCGATGAACTTGCCACCCTGCAAGTCGGCGAGGTCGATCTCCTTCTTGCCCGCAAGTTTGTGCTTGGGCGAGCAGATGGCGACGAGCTGGTCTTCCATCAGGGGGATAATTTCCACCTGACGGGTTTTCTGGGGGAAGGCGACGAGACCGAAGTCCACGGCGTTCGAGATGACGTCCTCGTACACGAGATTCGAGCGGCGGTATTCGACGCGCACATTGACGTGCGGGAATTCCTGCATGAACGACTTCACGTGCGGCGGGAGCTCGTGCAGGCCAATCGAGACGATCGTCGAGATGTGGACGGTGCCGCTGACGACCTTGCGCATTTCCTGCATCTCGCTGCCGACCTGTTCGTAGCGGTTGAGGATATCTTTGGCGGCCTCATAGAGGCTGCGGCCTTCGCGCGTGAGCCGGAACTGCTTCTGGCTGCGGTCGACGATCAGGACGTTAAAATGCTTTTCCATCGAGCGGAGCTGCTGGCTGACGGCCGACTGGGTGATGGCGTTGAGCTTGGCGGCCTTGGAGAAGCTTTCGTTGTCCACCAGGTCGCGGAAGATCTTCAGGTTCTCGATATGCATGGGAATGAAAGACTTCATGATTAATGAATCTAATGGGTCATGGCTTCAAGTGTAGATATGCTAATCCTAGGTCTTGGCCGCCTCGGCGCCCTAGGGAGCCCGACTGGTTGACTCCCCGCCCGTTCTCCCTCCCTCTGGTTCAAATGGTCTCCTCCGACCAGTTTAAGGCCCATTGCGAGGGGGTGCTGACCCGCATTCGGGCCGCCTGCGCCCGGGTCGGTCGCGACTCCGCCTCCGTCCGCCTCCTACCTGTCACGAAGACCCACCCGATCGAGGCCGCTTTGCTTGCTTATGGCTATGGATTACGGGCGGTCGGTGAGAACCGCGTCCAAGAAGCCGCCCAGAAGCGCCCCCTGGCCCCGGCCGACCTCCGCTGGGAACTCATCGGTCATCTCCAGTCCAACAAGGCCAAGCAGGCCCTGCAGGCTTTCGACGTCATCCAAAGTGTGGACTCCGCCGAACTGGCTACGCGGCTCGGCCGGTTAGCCGGCGAGATGGGGCTGCGCCGGGAGGTGCTGATCCAGGTTAATTCTGGCGACGATCCCGCCAAGTTCGGTTGTGACCTCGCCGATGCCCCGCGCCTCCTTGAGGCCGCCTTGGCCCAGCCGGCTTTGGCGGTTAAGGGGCTGATGGCCGTCGCACCGCTCTCCGACGACCCCGCGGTCGCGGATCGCACCTTCGCCGAGCTTCGCCTTTGCCGGGACTCCCTCGCCGCACGCTTTGGCGTGGCGCTCCCGGAATTATCGATGGGGATGAGCGGAGACCTTGAATCCGCCGTCTCGGCAGGTTCTACTTGTGTCCGTGTCGGCTCCGCTTTGTTCGGCAGCCGTCCCTCCGCATGATCCGCCGCCTTCAAATCCGCGACCTCGCCTTGATGGATCGCACCGAACTCGAACTGGGTTCAGGCTTTACGGTGGTCACCGGTGAGACCGGCGCGGGCAAGTCCGTCTTACTCGGTGCGCTTTCGCTCCTCGCGGGCAATCGTGCCGCGAAGACGATTGTCCGTAAGAGCGCCGAGGAATGCTCAGTCGAAGCCGAACTCGAGACCGATGGCGACAAGCGTTTCGATGAAGTCCTGAAATCCCTCGACCTGCCGGCCTGCGACGATGGCCTGCTCATCCTGAAGCGTTCGGTGCATGCGGCCAAAGCGGGACGTATCTCAATCAACGGTGGTTCGGCCACCCTCACGCAACTTCAGCAGCTCGGTGAACTGTGGATCGATTTCCATGGACCGGGCGAACCGCAGAAGCTGATGCGCGCCGAGACTCAACTGGAGATGCTCGACTTGCATGCGGGTCTCGCCTCCGCCCTCGCGACCTACCGCACGGGCTGGCGTCTGCGTAATGACCTGCTCCGCGAAGCGGCCGAAGCCGCCACGGCCGAACGTCTTTCTGAAGACGAAGCGGCCTTTTTGCGCTCGCAGCTCGAGAAACTGGATTCGCTCGACCTCTCCGAAGAGGCTATCACCAAGCTCGAACGCGACCACGCCCGATCTTCACGAGCCCAGGAACTCGCCGCGCTGCTCGGCCAGCTGGAGTCTGGCCTCGGTTCTGATGGCCTCGGCGAGGTGATGCCTAAGTTGCTCAAGGCCGGCGATGACATCGCCCGCATTGACGCCGATGCCGAAGTGCTTCGCGAACGTCTTAATTCCCTCGCCGCCGAAGCCGAAGATATCCGCGCCGACTTCGCTCGGCTGGGCCGCGGGCTCTCCTCCGACGACGAGTCCGCCGCCGAACTCGAAGGGAAGATGAACCTATGGCTTGAATTCCGCCGCAAGTATGGACCGGGCGCGGAAGCGGTCCGCGAGAAGCGCGAGGCGCTCCGTCGTCGCCTGGCCTCGCAGGGTGACGTCGAAGCCCGCGTTACGAAGCTCAAGGCCGACGCGGCCAAGGTGGAGAAGGATCTCCGCAAGCAAGCCGAAGCCCTGCGCGCCGCCCGTACGAAGGCCGCCGAGAAACTCGCCACTGCCGCCCGCAAGATGCTGGGCTCGCTCGGCTTCAAGAAGGCCGACCTACGCATCGAGGTCGGGGTCGCCGAACTCGGCCCCTATGGCGCCGACGCGGTCCGCTTCCTCTTCTGCCCAAATGCCGGCCAGGATCTCCTGCCGCTCGACCAAATCGCGTCCAGTGGCGAAGCCGCCCGTGTGATGCTTGCCTTGAAGACGGTGCTCGCCGCCGTCGACCGTACTCCGGTGCTGGTCTTCGACGAGGTCGACGCCAATGTCGGTGGCGAGATTGGCGCCCAGGTCGGTCGCGAACTCGCTGCGCTGGGTAAGGGTCATCAGGTCTTCTGCGTGACTCACCTCCCGCAGGTCGCCGCTCTCGGCCATGCTCATCTCGTTGTGACGAAGACGCAGGATGACAAGTCGACGACGGTCGAGATCTCCCCGGTCCACGGTAAGCGCAAGGACCGCGAGTCCGAGCTCGCCCGTATGCTCGGCGATCGCACCAGCAAGGTCGCGCTCTCCCACGCCCGCGAGCTGCTCGACGGCGCGAAGTAAGCTCAGGCCTTCTTGACGAAACGATCAAGGCGCAGCCTCTGAATCATGCGCAGGCCGATGGCCGCCGCCCAAGGCTTGGGTAGGCGCGCCGAGAAAACGGCTAGGATCTTATGCTTCCAGCCCGTGACGACCACCGGGCGATGTGCGGCCATGCCCCGCACGGCTTCATCCGCACACTCTTCCGAGGTCTGTCCGCCCAGGCCGGTCGAGCTCGCGAATCCGGCGGCCTTGGAGAAATTCGTCGAGACGGGGCCAGGGCAGATCGCCACGCAGCGGATGCCGTGTCGCTTCGCTTCGGCGTCGAGCGCGACGCTCCAGTCGAGCATGAAGGATTTCGTCGCGGCATACGTCGTCATCAGTGGTGTGGGTTGAAACCCGGCGAGCGATGCAACGGTGGCGACCATACCGCCGCGGGCTTTCAATTCGTCCCAAAGACGGCCGGTGAGTTCGACGGGTGCACGCACATTGACGTCGATCATCTTCAAGGTGTGGTCGACGCCGGGCGCCGGAAACTCTCCGTAGGCGCCGAAGCCGCTATTATTAATCAGTAGCATCCTGCCTTCTCGGGGCATTAGTTTCCGTAATTCGGAGACAACCGACACGATGTCAGCAGGTTGCGAGAGGTCGCAGGTAAGGTGAGTGAACTTCAGGGAATTCGGGACCCCCTCAGGTATCGTCCTGGAAAGGTTGAACACCGCGGCTTTGGTCTCAGAATTACTGATACGCGAGAGTATCGCGCGTCCGATCCCGGAAGAAGCCCCTGATATGATGACCACGGAAAAACTCCTGAAGAATTCATCGACGGTCTTGTTCTTTGACATGGGCGCAGAGTCTCACGTCACCCCAAAAAACACAACACACATGACAAGTGCTCCGATCGTCGTGTCAGGGGTCCATATGGACCTCACCGACGCCCTGAAGGAAACGGTGTGCGCCAAGGTCGAAAGACTCCTGCGCCACAACCCGCGGATCATCCGCGTGCTCGTCGAACTCGTCTACACCCGCTGCAGCGACCACAGTCGCGAATTCGGGGCCCAAATCCGGCTGGAGTTGCCGGGACCGGACATCGTGGTCCGGGAAGAGTCCGACGACCTCTACAAATCCATCGATATTTTGGTCGATAAGGTCGACCGCCAGCTTCGCCGCCGCCATCGCCTGGATAAGGAAAAAAGGAATCATCCGCATCCGACAGACCTAGGCGATCTGGGACGTGCGGCGTAAGGACGGTGTGGTGCCGGCCGGTTGTCAGTGAGGACGGCCAAGTCGGTGAAAGTCGAAGTCGGTATGGCCGGAAGTCGGTGAAAACAGACGGAAAGCCAGTCAGACGGAGAAGATAACAGACGGTCAGTCAGGTAACCGACAACGAAAGCCAAGCTAGCACAGTCAAAGGTAGGTACAGGACCCCGGCCGCCGCAAGGTGACCGGGGTCCTCCTGTTTGGGCGGGTCGCCCCGCCTAAGTTTCTCGCCCTTGGCCCCCGGGGAGCTTTTATCTGCCCCATGCGCATTTATTTCATGGGCATCTGCGGCACGGCGATGGGTAACGCCGCTTTGCTGATGCGCGCCTTAGGCCATGAGGTCATGGGATCCGACACGGGTATCTACCCGCCGATGTCCGACCACCTTCGTGGCGCCGGCGTCGATATCCTGGAAGGCTGGTCAGCCGAACGCCTCGCGCAGCTGAAGCCGGATCTCGTTGTGGTCGGCAACGTCGCCTCCCGCGGCCATCCCGAAGTGGAATGGCTCCTCGAAACCCGCACCCAGCCTTACGTCTCTCTTCCGGAACTCCTGCGCACTCGCCTGCTGAACGAACGCCGTAACGTCGTCGTCGCGGGCACGCATGGTAAGACTACCACGACCTGCATGGCCGCGGTCTTACTCAAGGCCAACGGTACTGAGCCAGGCTGGCTCGTCGGCGGCGTCCCGCGCGACCTCCCGGACTCTTCCCATCCCGGCAAGCAGGGTGGGCCCTTCGTTATCGAAGGCGATGAATACGACACGGCCTTCTTTGATAAGCGTAGCAAGTTTATCCAGTACCTGCCGCACGTGCTCGCAATCAACAACTGCGAGTTCGACCACGCTGATATCTTCCGCGACCTCGACGACGTGCTCCGCACTTTCGCGCATGTCATTCGCATCGTCCCGCGCGACGGCGTAATCGTTGCGAATGGCGACGACGCCAACGTCCTCGGTCTGTTGAAGAACGTGACCTGGGCTCCGGTCGTCCGCGTGGGCACAGGTTCCACCAACGATGCCGTCATTGCCGACTTCCAGGAATCCGCGACGGGGTCGTCCTTCACGTTGCTCTGGAAGGGCAAGGAGTGGGGCAGGGTGGAGTGGGCCCTGCCGGGCCTCTTCAACGCCCGGAACGCGGCGATGGCCGCGGTCTCCGCCGGCTTGCTGCTCGACGCCAAGGATCCGACGAAGCTGAAGCTCGACGCGTTGGATAATTTTCAAGGTGTGCAGCGTCGCCAGCAGGTGCTCGTCGACCGTCCGGACCTGACGGTCATCGAAGACTTCGGCCATCATCCTACGGCCCTCGATCTGACGCTCGAATCCCTACGCGCCCGTTATCCGAAGCACCGCTTGGTTGCCTGCTTCGAACCGCGTAGCAATACCGCCGCCCGCAAGGTAATGCAGGATGCTTTCCGTGAAGCGCTCAAGCAGGCTGACGAGGTCTTCTTGGCTCCGCCTCACCGCGCTGACAAGCTGGGCGAAGAACGCTTTGACAGCGAAGGCGTCGCCGCCGCCATCGCCGCCGCCGGCAAGAAGGGCTTCGCGCCTGCATCCAACGAAGCCTTGCTCACCGAACTCACGGCTCTCGTGAAGTCGGACAAGTCCCCGCGTTGCGTCATCTTCTTCTCCAACGGCGCCTTCGGTGGCATCATCAAGAAGTTCGCCCAAGCTGTCGCCTGAGCTAACCAAGCAAGCCGAGCGCCTGCTTGGCCAGCGCCGAATCCTTCGCAATCTGCGCCTGCAGGGCCGCGAGGTCGGCAAATTTCTGTTCGGCACGGAGGCGTCTGACCCAGCGGATGCGCACGGCATCGCCGGTGGTCGGCGCTTCTCCGCGGAGCACGTGGGCTTCGAGCAGGGGAGCGACGGGGCCGCTTTCGACAGTCGGGCGTTGCCCGTAGTTGGCGACAGCCGGCAGGGCTTCGCCCTTGAAGATGACTTCGACGGCGTAGACGCCGTAGGCGGGCTTAAGCTCGGGTTCCCAGGCGACGTTCACGGTCGGGAAACCGATAGTGCGGCCCAGACGTCGTCCGCCGATGATCGTGCCTTCGGCTTCATATGGCCGTAAGAGCATCGCGTTCGCGAGGTCGAGTTCGCCTGCAACGAGACACTGGCGGATACGCGAGCTGCTGACGGTCTCATCGCCTAGGTGCACGGCCTCGACGAGCTTCACGCTGAGTCCTTCAGACAAACCATGGGCGATCAGCGTCTCACCGTTGCCGGCGCGGCCGCGGCCATATTGGAAGTTGGAACCGACGTGGAGCGACTTCAGGTGCGGGAAGGTCTGCTTCAGCCACTTCGGGAAATCCGCGGCTTCGATGCCGGCGTGGGCGCGGTCGAACTTCTCGTGATGAATCACTTGGGCGCCGGCTTCTGTCAGGCGGTCGTCCTTCTGGGCGCGGGTGAAGATCAGCGGCACGGAGGACTCCGGGCGCAGCACCTTGCTCGGGTGTGGGTCGTACGTCAGCACGCCGACGATGCCTCCACCCGCCCGGGCGGCCTCGCGGGCGGAGTGTAGCACGGCGCGATGGCCTAGGTGCACGCCGTCGAAGGCGCCGATGGCGAGATGGAGGGTGGTGCTCATGCGGCGGGGGCGGCCTCGCTTACGGGCACGAGGGCTGCGACGAGCTGGTCGTCATTCATGGCGCCAAGCTGCGGGAGCGTATGGCCGCGCGAAAGGTCGAGCTGGCCGGAACGGGTGCGGCGGAGCATCGAAAGATGCGCGCCTGGGCCGAGCTTGCGGCCGAGGTCAAGCGCCAGCGTGCGCACGTAGGTGCCCTTGGTGCAGCGGACGCGGAAGTTGATCTTCGGGCTCTGCCAGGAGATGAGTTCGAACTCGGAGAGGGTGATCGCGCGGGGCTCGCGGACGACTTCGATGCCCTTGCGCGCGAGGTCATAAAGCTTCTGCCCGCCGATCTTCTTGGCCGAATGCATCGGTGGAATCTGGAACTGGTCGCCCAGCATGGAGGCGAGGGCTGCGCACACCTGGTCTTCGGTGATCTCGGGCACCGGATTCGTCTCGAGCGTCTCGCCTTCGGCGTCTTGGGTGTCGGTGACGATTCCGAGCGTGGCTTCGCCGAGGTATTCCTTGTCCTGGGCCATCAACTGGTCCGAGGCCTTGGTGGCCTTGCCGACGAGCACGATGAGCAGGCCGGTGGCCATCGGGTCGAGCGTGCCGGCGTGGCCGACGCGACGTGTACGGTAGAGTTGGCGCACGCTGTCCACGACGTCGTGCGAGGTGATGCCCTGCGGCTTGTCGACGAGCAATACGCCCGCGGGTTCAGCGGCAGGCTCGCTCATTTCGCCGAGTATTCGCGATAGTGGGCGATGACAATCCCGAGGATCTTCTCGCGGTCCTGGGGCAGGCGGCAGCCCTGCATATTGAAACCGGCTGCGAGCATATGGCCACCGCCGTTGAGTTTTCCGGCGCAGAGGTCGAGGCGGAGCTTCGGGTCGCGGCCGCGCAGGCTACCCCGGATACCGTCGGCGCCTTCTTCCATCAGCACGGCAATCTCGACGCCTTCGACGGAGCGGGGGAATTCAACGAGTCCTTCCTTATCTTCCTTCGAAGTGCCGGTGGCGGCGTAGTCCGCTTGGATGAGTTCGCCCGAGCAGATCTTACCGTCTTCGTGGAAGAGAATAGTGTTCAGGAAGCGTTTCGTGAGCTCGAGCTTGCCGCGGCTTTCCTGTTCGAAGACGCGGTAGTTGGCCTCGGCAGGGTCGGCGCCGCGGCGCACGAGCTCGGCGATGATCGCGAAGACGTCAGCGGTGGTGCTGCGGTAGCAGAAGCGGCCGGTATCGGTCAGGATGCCAAGGTGCAGGGCCTTGGCGGTAATGGTATCGACGGCGAGGCCTTGGGCGAGGGCGCCAGCGGCGAGGATGTGGCAAGTCGCGGCGGCTTCGCGGACGACGATATTGGTCTGCGCGTAATCCGGATTTGAGGCGTGGTGGTCGATGTTGGCTAGGATGCCGGCCGGGAACTTGGCGAGCAGTTCCGTCCCAACGCGGGACGCATCAGCACAGTCGACCGTGACAGCGACGCGGTCCGTCGCGTCATAGTCGGCGGCTTTGACGAACTTCACGCCTTCGGCGTAAGGGACGAGATTCGGGGGGATACGGTCGCGGTTCACGCAGATCGCGTCGACGCCCTCGGCCAGGAGCATACGGCAGAGAGCGGTCTGCGAGCCGATGCAGTCCCCGTCGGGCCGCATATGGCCTAATACGGCCACTTTCTGCCCTTTGAGACCCTTGACGAGGTCTCGGAGGGCCTGGCCCGCCGCTTGCATGCTGATACCCATGGTTTTGCGGATTAAGAAACAGGCGGGGCCGCTCACTGGCAAAGGCAAAAGGCAGGGTTATTACCAACATAGGGGGAACGCTTGAACCTACCCACTGTTCGGGCATAGTACCTGCTACCAACCCCGTACGGGCGTTTCGCCCCCAAACCAATTTCCATGGATAAGGACAAAAACAACAATTTCACTCCCCGCGCCCGTAAGGTCGTGGAACTGGCCCGGGCGGAAGCCCGCCGGTTTAACCACAACTACGTCGGCACGGAGCACATCCTGCTCGGGCTCATCAAGCTCGGCGAGGGCGTCGCCGTCAACGTCCTCGGCCGCATGGGCCTCGATCTCAAGACGGTGCGTGGTGCCGTTGAGAAGCAGGTTGGCCCCGGTCCGGAAGAAGCGAAGGCTCCCGACACGATTCCGCTCACGCCGCGCGTGCAGAAGGTCATGGCTCACGCCGTCACCGAAGCTCGCGCCCTTGGTCACGCCTATGTCGGCACCGAACACATCCTTCTCGGCCTCCTGAAGGAAGGGGAGGGCGTCGCCGCACGCGTCCTGCAGCAGCTCGACGTCGATCTGGAACGCTGCCGCAAGGAAATCCTCGCTGACATCGATCCCTCCGCCGCTGACGAATCCGAAAAGAAGGACGGCGAGTCGCCTCCGCCTTCTGAGGATTCCTCCGACGACACCCCTCCGCCTTCGCGCCGCGCTTCCGGTGAAGATAGCGCCCGTCCAGGCCGTGGTGAACGTCTCTCGCTGCTTAAGACTTTCGGCCGCGATCTCACTGAGCTCGCTAAAGCCGGCGAACTCGATCCGGTCATCGGACGAAAAGAAGAGATTCGTCGCGTGGTGCAAATCCTTTGCCGCCGCACGAAGAATAACCCTGTCCTCATCGGCGAAGCTGGCGTGGGCAAGACCGCCATCGTCGAAGGCCTCGCTCAGGAGATTGCCTCGGGTATCGTCCCGGAAATCCTCCTCGACCGTAAGGTGATCACCCTCGACCTCGCCCTGATGGTCGCGGGTACAAAGTATCGCGGTCAGTTTGAAGAGCGCATCAAGGGCATCATGGACGAGATCAAGCGCGCCAAGAATATCATCCTGTTCATCGACGAGATGCACACGATCGTCGGCGCCGGCGCCGCCGAAGGCGCGATGGATGCGTCCAACATCCTCAAGCCAGCCCTTTCCCGTGGCGAGATCCAGTGCGTCGGAGCCACCACGCTCTCCGAGTTCCGCAAGCACATCGAGAAGGACGCCGCCCTCGAGCGCCGCTTCCAGTCCGTCAAAGTCGATGATCCGACCCCGGAGGACGCCGTGCTTATCCTGCGCGGTATCCGCTCGAAGTACGAAGAGCACCATAAGTGCGAATATACCGACGCTGCCATCGAGGCCGCTGTCCGCCTCTCGCACCGCTATATCACCGCTCGTCACCTCCCAGACAAGGCGATCGACGTCATGGACGAGGCCGGCGCCCGCGCCCGTATCCGTTCCCTGAACGTCCCGGCCGACATCGATACGGTGCAGACTGAGATCGACAAGGTCGTGCAGCAGAAGGAAGACGCCTCCCGCCACCAGAAGTTCGAGGAAGCCGCCAACCTCCGCGACACGGAGAAGAAGCTCCGCGCCAAGCGCGAGAAGATGCTCGAAGATTGGCGCAAGAAGCGCGACGAGAAGCGCATCATTGTTGGCGAAGATGAGATGCTCCACATCGTCGCCGATTGGACCGGCGTGCCTCTCAATCGTCTCGAGAAGAAGGAGACCAAGAAGCTCCTTGAGCTCGAGACGGACCTGCAGACGGCCGTCATCGGACAAGAACGCGCCTGCGAAGTCGTCTCCCGCGCCCTCCGTCGCTCCCGCGCCGACCTCAAGGATCCGCGACGCCCGATCGGCTCCTTCCTCTTCCTCGGCCCTACCGGCGTCGGTAAGACGCTCCTGGCCCGCTCCCTGGCCGAACGCATGTTCGGCGAGAAGGAAGCGGTCATCCAGATCGACATGTCGGAGTACATGGAGAAGTTTACGGTCTCCCGCCTCATCGGCTCGCCTCCTGGCTACGTCGGCCACGACGAAGGCGGTCAGCTCACCGAAGCAGTCCGTCGCAAGCCTTACTCTGTCGTGCTCTTCGACGAGATCGAGAAGGCCCACCCGGACGTCATCCAGCTCCTCCTGCAGGCCCTCGAAGACGGCCGCCTGACCGACTCGCTCGGCCGCGTCGTCGACTTCCGTAACACGATCATCATCCTGACCTCCAACGTCGGGGCCGACGTGCTGCAGCGGAATAACTCGGTCGGCTTTGACGTCGGCGTGGATTCCACCCGCGACTACGAGAAGCTCAAGGAGCGCATCATGGATGAGACCAAGCGCGCCTTTAAGCCCGAGTTCCTCAACCGCCTCACCGATATCGTCATCTTCCAGCAGCTCGCGAAGGTACACATGACCAAGATCGTCGACATCGAGGTCGACAAGGTCGCCAAGCGTCTTCTCGACCTCGGCGTGAAGCTCGTGGTCAACGAAGCCGCCCGCGGCTACCTGGTCGACAACGGCTGGGACGAGAAATACGGCGCCCGCCCGCTCCGTCGCGCGGTCGAACGTCTGCTCGAGGACCCGCTCGCCGAATCCATCCTGCGCGATGACTACAACAAGGACGAGCCCGTGATCGTTTCGGTCGGCGAGAAGGGTCTCGTCTTCACGCAAAAGAAGAGCGGCGCCGATACCGGCGCTTAAGCGATGAATCGTCTGGTCACCGCGGGCCTCCTCGGCGCGATTGCAATCGCGCTGGGGGCCTTCGGTGCCCATGGGTTCAAGGAGCGCCTTGCCCTGATTTCCGAAGCGACTGGCTGGTGGCAGACCGCGACTTTCTACTTGCTGATCCATGCGGTCGCCATCGGCGCCATCACCGCGCGCTCCGCTTTGCCGGCACGCCTTTGGGCTATCGGCTCCGTGATTTTCGCCGGGACGCTTTACGCGATGGCCTTGGGCGCACCTCGTTGGTTCGGAGCCATCACGCCGATCGGCGGTTCGTTGCTGATTGCAGGCTGGGTCCTACTGGCTTGGACTTCTCGCAAGGAATCCTGACTTGCCGAAATCGCTTCGGCCTCCGACCGTGAGGCATGGCCGAGCCTTTCACCTATCACGACGACGGCGGCGAAGATCTCGAACCCGCCGCGCGCGAGGTGGCCTGCCGTTACTTCCTCGATGCGGGTCCCCAGCATACGGAGTTCGTGACGCAGTTTCTCGGACCCAGTGAGTGCGGTAAATTTGATGTTCTCTGGGAGGAGTCCGATTGGACGGAAGATGTCACTGTCGCCGTCGCCTGGATGCCCCGCGGTAAGCTCCAGGGCTTCGAGCTCTGGCAGGCGCTCGCCTTGGCTTTCTGGAATGTGAAGAAGGAGGGCGAGTATTGGGAAAACGCTGACTGTATCGAAATCATCGACCGACCTGACACCTTGGTGGATGCCGATGCCTTTCGGGCCGTTTTGGCGGTCGTTTGGTCCAAAGATTCGGACGTCGACTAAGCAGGTCCGCTTGCCACCCGGTTGCCGGAGCGTAGTATGACGTCATGCGATTCCTCGCCCTAGCTCTGACGATTCTCATGACCTCCTTATACGCCGAAGATAAAGCGCCGGGACTGCTCGGTGTCTCCGTGAAGGATATCGACGGCAAGACGACCACGCTTGGCGCCCTCAAGGGCGGGAAAGCCTGGCTCGTGGTCAACGTCGCCAGCCAGTGCGGCTACACCCGCCAGTATAACGGACTCCAGGCGCTGTATGATAACTTCAAAGCCAAGGGCCTCGTCGTCGCTGGCTTCCCGTGCAATGACTTTGGGGGTCAAGAACCAGCCTCCGAAAAGGACATCAAAAAGTTCTGCAAGACGAAGTTCAATGTCACCTTCCCGATGTACGCCAAGGTCGCGATCAAAGGTAATGACGCGCACCCGCTCTTCGAGAAGCTGACGGGCAAGGACGCGGGTCATCCCGGTCCGGTGGGCTGGAACTTCAACAAGTTCCTCATCGGCGCGGACGGCAAGCTGATCGCCCGCTTCGGTTCCGACGTCGAGCCCGACTCCGAAGAGCTCGAGAAGGCCATCGCGAAGGCCCTGAAGTAAACTGAGCTTTGATTTCTGGGCGGGGTGGCTTAGCACGGGGTCACCCATATGCGTTTCTTCGCCGCACTTCTCGTCGGGCGGATATCGCCGTCGGCGGCCGACTCGTATCTGTCTGCGTCTCCGCCAGCCACATCGCCATGACTTCCATTCGCATGGAGCCTGTCTGGATGATCCTCGGTGAGTCGGCCGGTGTTGCGGCGTCGATGGCTGTGAAGTCAGGCTCGCCCGTCCAGGATGTGCCCTACGCCGAACTTTATCCGAAGCTCCGCGCTCTGACCCAGAAGGTCGAGATCCCGAAGAAGAAAGAGACTAAGGCGAAGTAGGCCCGGCGATTCGGAGATCCGCGACGATCTTTCCGCCGACCAAGTGCTGGGTAATGATGCGGTCGAGGTTTTCAGGTGTGCATTGGCCGTACCAGACGCCTTCCGGGTAGACGACGGCGACGGGGCCGGCGACGCAGACGCGCAGGCAGTCGGCCTTGGTGCGCTGGATGCCGCCTTTCTCCGAGAGCCCCAGCTGCTTCAGGCGGGTCTTCAGGTGTTCCCAGGACTTGGCCGCGAGTTCGCCGCCGCAGCAGGACTGCTCGGTCGACTTCACGCAAAGGAAGATATGCCGGCGAGTGTCAGCCAGTCCCAACGCCTCGGCTGCGCGGGTGGCTTCCGGGTTCATTCGAACCGCGGGATCAGGCCGTCCTGCTCGAGCTTTAGGAACAGCTCGCGGCTGAACCAAGCATCGTTGGCGGCGTATTGGATCTGACGTTCATCGAGCGGCTTCGCCCAGTTAGAAGTCTGCACTTTCTTCGACTTTTTCATCTGCAGCTGCAGGAAGTGGGCGGCGAGGGCCTGCAGACCCGTGTTCACCAGCCCGGTCTTCTTCGTGTGGTCGGCGATGTCGATAAAGCCGCGGTCATCAAAGGGCGCACGCGCGCGGAGGTTCTTGACGTCATCGCGGACGGCGACGCCGACCTTAGCTTGGCGATCATTGCAGAGGACGGGGAAGGCGAGGGGGATGCCGCCGCAATGGTCGAGGCGGAAGACGAAGATATGGTGTTCGCCGGCGAGCTGCAGGATTGAAGGCAGGTTGTATTCGCCGCGGGTATGGGACGGCTTGGTCTCGGTGTCGAAGCCCAGGACGCGGTCGCGGGCGAGGGAGGCGATCGCCTTGGCGGCGTCCTTCTCTGATTCGATCAGCTCAATCGGCCCGTTCCACTCGCCGACGGGTAAGGATTCGATGAAATCTTTTTCGATGCGGATTCCGCCCTGACCGCGTCCGCCTTGGCTGTTGGCTTGGGCTTCGGCGCCCTGTTCGGCGGGTTCTTGCTGGTTTTCGGACTCTTCCACGAAGGGAAGGCAAAGCAGCCACCGCTCATTGGCAACCAGAGACTAGGAAGGGTGGGAAAAAAGCGTTGACCGTGCCCGTGCCGTCACCTTTGTTTAACTTCCCATTTAACGGGGCCTTAGCTCAGCTGGTAGAGCGCTTGCATGGCATGCAAGAGGTCGTCGGTTCAAGCCCGATAGGCTCCACCATTCAAACCCGGCCGTCTTCCTTAGGGAAGGCGGCCGGACTCTTGGGCTCGCTTGAGGCTACCCTTAGCGGATGACCAAGCTCAGGATCGCACGACAGTCGGTCTGCAGGCGTGCTTCCACGGCGAGGGTATCGCGGGTGACCTTGCCGATTGATTCGGCTCCGTTCTCGAGGGCTTTCTTGAGCACGAGCAACTCGGACTTGGAGGCCTTGGCTTCCGGCTTCTCGGCCAGGTCGCCGGCAATCTGGGAGTATTTCTCGAAGATCTTCTTGATGGCTTCGCGATCAGTAGTCGTCCGTCGGAGCATCATCCAGACGGGCTTACCCTTGGTGCCGCCTTCGGCCAGCATGCGCAGGTAGCCGATTGCGTTGAAGGGGCGAGCATCGGCCGCAAAGTCGGCTCGGGCGGCGGCTTCGGCTGCCGTGCTCTCGGCGGAGCGGGCCTTGATCTTGGCGGCCGCGGCCTTGGCCTTGGGCGACAGCGCCTTGGTGGACTTCTCTTTTGGTTCTTCGGCGACTGGCTCGGCTTTGGCGGCCGGCTCGTTCTTGCCCGCGATTTTGCTGGCTCGCTTCAGGTCATCGTAGCCGGCCCAGAACTGGGTCTCTTCGAGTTGGAATTCATTACAGACCGCGTCGATCCGGTTTTGCCCGAGATTGATGCCCTTGAGTCCGTCCTGTAGGGAAATATTGAGGCTGGCGACGAACGACTTGGTGTCCGTAAGCACGGCTTCTTGGGCGAAGGGATCCGCTTCGGCTTCTTTCTTGGTCATCTTCTTCCCGGATTTCGCTTCGGCCAGTAACTGTTCGCGCTCGGCCCAGACCTTTGGGTTGTTCTTTTTGACCCAGTCGAGGTCGAGCTCCTCCCACTTATAGTTCAGGACCGCGTCTGTATCCAATCGCTTCACCATGATGGTGGCCTCGTCTTGGGTGATATACTCGAAGCCGATGGTGGTGGCGTTGCCGGCGCGGCGTAGCTGCACCGTCTCGGCGAAGACCGGCAGGGCGGTCAAGGCGAGGGCTGTAAGGAGGTAGCGACGAACGGGATGCACGGGTGTAATCGTGAGGAGAGGGCGGATGGTCGGCAAATCAAGAACACCGCCGGGGGCGCAGGGTTGCGGACACCCCCAAGCAAAAGACCGCCTAGGGCGGTCTTTTGCTTGGGGGGTGGGTGGAACGCTTACTTACCCTTCGCCTCAAACTTCGGCAGGAGGTAGTTGGCACAGGAGTCAAGGGAGGCCAGCTGGACATAGTCCGCTTCCGGGACTTCGATGCCGTGCTTCTTGCGGAGCTCCATGACGATATCCAAGAAGTCCATGGAATCTAAGGAAAGCTGGTCGCGAAGGCGGACCTCAGGCTTGACGGTGGTCAAGTCCTCGTCCGGCGCGATGTCGGCGATGATGTCGAGAACCACCTGCTTGATGTCGTCCTTAGTCATGTTTTCAGGGTCTGTTTCAAACGCCAAAACCCGGTCAGGCAACCCCATATTTCTTAACAATGAGGGCGGAATTGATGCCCAGCATGCCGAAAGAGTTATTCAGGATGGTATCTACCCGGGCGACCTTGATCGGCTGGTTGATCACGAGGCCCGGCATGGCGCACTCTGGGTCCAATTCATCGATATTGATGGTCGGGTGCACCCAGTTATCCTCAAAAGAGGGTAGATTACCTGCTAATTCAAGGGCGCCGGCCGCCCCCATGCAGTGGCCGATGAAGCTCTTGGTATTGTTAATCTTGGTGTCCGGGCAGTCGGTGAAGACGTTGCGGAGGGCGGTGCATTCCTGGATGTCTCCCAGGGCCGTCGCGGTGGCATGGGTGGAGACTATATGGATATCCTGCGGCTTCATGCCGGCACGTTTGAGGGCCATGTGGACGCACTCGGTCTGGCGTTCAGGGTTGGGCAGGACGGCGTCGGTGGCGTCGGAGTTGATGCACCAGCCGGCGATCTCGGCAATGATGCGGGCGCCGCGGGCAAGGGCGTCATCGAGACGCTCGAGGACGTAGATGGCGCCGCCTTCGGAGATGACGATGCCATTGCGGTTCTTGTCGAAGGGACGAGAGGCCTTGGTGGGGTCCTCATGGGCACCGAGCGCTCCCTGGTTCTTGAAGCCAGCGAAGATACCGAAGGTATGAATGGATTCGGAGACGCCGCCGGCGAAGGCGATGTCGACCTCGCCGAGCTGCAGCATCTGCGCGGCCTGGATGAGCCCAGCGTTACCCGCGGCACAGGCGGCCCCGATGGTGTAATGCGGGCCGGTGATGCCCATGTTCATCGTGACCTCGCCGGCCGGGTTGTTCGCCACGGTGCGGGGGTTGTGATGGTGGGTCCAGTATTTGGTGTCGTTGCCGAACTGGGAGATGTTGTGAATCTCGTTCTCGGTCTCGACGTTGCCGTGTTCGGTGATACCGAGGTAGACGCCGACGCGGGACTTATCGACTTTGTCCCAGTCGAGGCCGGAGTCGCCGAGTGCTTCGCGGGCACAGAAGATGGAAATCGACCCGACACGGGTACCAATGCGGAGTTCCTTCCGCTTCTGCCACTTGTTGGTATCGAAGTCGCACACGCCGGCGGGATGCTTGCCCATGTGGCGGACGTCGATCACGGCGATGCGGGCCTTGCCGGCGAGCAGGTTGGCCCGGAACTCGCCCAACGAGTTGCCATTGGGGGCGGTGAGGCCGAGGCCGGTGATGACGATGCGGGGCTTGGAGGACATCTGACGTCCTCCCATCAAGTGTCCGCAAGGCATGAAGTCAAACCCCGCCCCCCGCTTGCCCTTGCCAATTGGCCTCGTTGCCCTTCTCTGAAGGGTAGATGTCCCAGCCGATTAAGTGTTCGCTCTGCGAGGAGGCCGCCACGGTCCACCTCTCCCAGGTCGTCCACAGTAAGGTCACGAAAGTGCATCTCTGCGAAGCGTGCGCCCAGAAGGGTGGGGCGACCGACCCAGCCGTCTTCCAGCTGGCCGACGCCCTAATCTCGGCCTCCCCAGCTCCGACCCTCACCTGTCCGAAGTGCGGATTCACGGACATCGACTTCCGTAAGCGCGGCCGCCTGGGCTGCCCTTCCTGTTGGGAGACATTCGGTGACGTCCTCGGCGGCCTCCTCCTCAAGGTGCAGCACGAGGCGGCGCATGTCGGCCGGGCGCCTGCGGGCACCCTGCCTTCGGGCCAACTCCGCCGCCGCCTCGACGACGCCCGTCGGGAGATGGAGAAGGCCATCACCAGCGAGAACTACGAAGCCGCCGCGCGCCTGCGCGATGAGATCGCCGAACTCGAGCAACAGCTCTCAATCCTCTGACCGTGTCCTCCGTCGAAGACATCCTTGCCGCCGAAAACGAACTGACTCACCTCCTCGGTGCGCAGCAGGCGGTTGTGCTCAGCACGCGTATCCGCCTCGCCCGTAATCTCGACGGCATGCCTTTCCCGGGGTGGGCCAAATTGCCGCAACGTAAGGAGATCTCCGACCGCTGTGTCGAGGCGCTCGACGCCCTACCGAAGTTCCGCCGCGGCCACGTGCTGCGCATGGGTGAACTCGGCGACCGCGACCGCGCCGTGCTCGTCGAGCGCCACCTCGTCTCAAAGGAGCTCGCCGCCGGCAAGAGCGGCGCCGCCGTCATCAGCCGCGATCAGACCTGCTCTGTAATGGTCAATGAAGAGGATCATCTGCGCATCCAGGTCGTGAAGGCCGGTTGGCACCTCCGGGGCACCTGGCATATCGCCGAACAGCTGGACGACGCCCTGGGTGGCTCGCTGAAGCTAGCCTTCTCGGATCGCCTCGGCTACCTTACCGCCTGCCCTACCAATGTCGGCACGGGCCTGCGCGCCTCCGCGATGGTGCATCTGCCCGGGCTCTGCTTGGCGGGCCATATGGATAAGGTCTCTCGCGCGCTCAACCAGGATGGACTCGCCGTCCGTGGCTGGCTCGGCGAGGGTACCGAGGCCGCGGGCAACGTCTTCCAAATCTCCAACCAGCAGACCCTCGGGCTTTCCGAGGAGGCGATCCTCAAGCATCTCGGCGGCTGGATCAAGAACGTGGTCGAACAGGAGTGGAACGCCCGCCGTAAACTCGCCCAAGAAGAAGGCGAGAAGTTCGTCGACCGTCTCGCCCGCTCGCTCGGCTTGCTGCGTTCCGCGCGCCTCCTCACGAGCTCCGAGGCGATGAACATGCTTTCGCATCTCCGCCTGGCTTGCGATATGGGTTGCCTGCCGGAAGAGCGCCGCCACCTCGTCGATCGCTTGATGATCGAAGGCCAGCCGGCCCACGTGCAGGCCCGCGCGGGCCAGGAACTCGATAGTGACGGACGTGATCGCCGGCGCGCCGCGGTGGTTCGCGAAGCGCTGAAGGATTTTCCGGAAATCGTCCCGCCGACCGCTTAGTCGGGCTTGGGCGGATTGGCGGCTCGATCCTTGCGCGTCATCTCATCCAGCAGGGCCTGGACGCGTGCCACGCCGCCGGTGATATCGTCTTCGGTGAAGAGAATATCCGGCGCATGCTTCATCTGCAGGATCCCGCCCACGGTCGAGCGGAGCTCGGTCCGCACGCGCTTCAAGAAGGCGCGGGCCTTCTTGCGCACAGCGTCGTCGCCCGAGACGGCGTAGCCCACGCGGCACTGGCGGAGGTCCGGGGAGACGCTTGCGACGGTGATGGTGATTAGCGCGGCTTCCGTGGGCCAGTTCTGACGCAGCGCGGTGGAGACCTCGCGCTGGACCAGTTCGGCGACCCGGAGCTGACGTTGGGACATAAGGCTTAGAGCGACGGACGCGTCTGCAGCATCTCGACGGCTTCGATGATGTCGCCGGGCTGGTACTCGTCGTAGCCGCCGAGCTTGATGCCGCACTCGAAGCCGGCCTTGACCTCGGAGGCGTCGTCCTTGAAGCGACGCAGGGTCTCGACTGGGCCGTTGTGGATGATCTTGCCGCCGCGCACCACGCGCGCCTTGGCGGCGCGACGGATGAGGCCTTCGGTGACCATGCAACCCGCGACCTTGTGCTCCTTGCCGAGAGGGAAGACGGCGCGTACTTCAGCGGCGCCGAGCTTGTTCTCGCGAACTTCGGGGTCCAGGAGTTCGGTCATGGCTTCCTTCACGAGCGTGATCAGCTCGTAGATGATGTCATGGGTGATGAGACGGACCGCAGTGCGCTTGAGCTGCGGTTGGACGCCATTCTCGAGCTTGGTGTCAAACGCGACAATGAGGGCCTTGGCAGCCTCGGCGAGCGAGACGTCGCTCTGCGAGACAGGGCCGACGGAGCCTCCAACAATTTCGAGGCGTACCTTGTTCGACTTGATTTCGACGAGACAGCCTTCGAGGGCTTCGAGGGTTCCTTTGACGTCGGCCTTGAGTAAGACGCGGAGGACCTTCTCCTTGTCCTGGACGAGGGCGGCCATGAGGCGCTCGAGGTCCGTCATGCCAGGGCGGGCGCCGGTGTTCGGAGCCAGCTGCACCGCTTCGGCGGCCTTGCGGGCGGCGAGGGCGGCTTCTTCGGCGATCTCGCGGGCTTCGCGGTCGTTCTTGACGGTCTTAAACTTGGTGCCAGGGGCCGGGACGGCATCCCAGCCGAGGACGAGCGCCGGGGCGCCGGGCGTGGCGGAAGGCATGCGGTTACCGCGTTCATCCATGAGCGCACGCACCTTGCACCAGGTCTCACCGCAGACGAACGAGTCGCCGGGCTTGAGCGTGCCCTTCTGGACGATGATCGTAGCAGTAGGGCCGCGGCCGGTCTCCATCTGGGATTCGATGACGACTCCCTGGGCCGGACACTTCGCGTTGGCTTTGAGGTCGAGGACTTCGGCCTGAAGGAGAATCGACTCGAGGAGCTCGGTCATGCCGGTGCCCTTGAGCGCCGACACCGGGCTAGTGATGGTTTCGCCACCCCAATCTTCGGGGGTGATGTTGCGCTGCTGCATCTGCTGCTTCACGCGGTCGATGTTGGCGCCCTTGGCGTCGACCTTGTTGATCGCAGCCACGATGGCGCTCGCATGCTTCTGGGCGAACTTAAGGGCTTCTTCGGTCTGCGGCATGAAGCCGTCGTCGGCCGCCACGACGAGTACGGCGACGTCCGTGACGGACGCTCCGCGCTCGCGCATCTTGGCGAAGGCGGCGTGGCCAGGTGTGTCGAGGAAGGTGACAGTCTTGCCCTTGTACTCAGGCTTCTCGCCCTGGTAAGAAACGGAGTAGGCTCCAATGTGCTGAGTGATGCCGCCAGCTTCGCCTGAAACGACGTTGGTCTTGCGGAAGAAGTCGAGGAGGGTGGTCTTGCCGTGGTCGACGTGGCCGAGCACACAGACGACGGGCGGCCGCGAGGTCATGAGCGCCGGATCGTCTTCGGAAGGCTTTTCGACCTTCTTGACGGGTTGGGCGCCTTCGCCGCGGTGGCGGATTTCCAGCGTGTAGCCGTGGCGTTCAGCGACCTTACGGGCGTCGGCTTCCTCGATGACAGAGGAAACGCTGACGACCTTGTTCAGTTCCATCAGGTTGCCGATGACCTGGAAGGGCTTCAGGTTGAGTGCGATTGCGAAGTCGCGCACGACAATCGGAGGGCGGACGGTGATGGCTCCTTTGCTGCCGGGGGCGGCCTGGTTGCCGGTGGCGGCCGGGCGGTTGACGACCGGCGCGATGGGCGGGCGGACGACCGGAGGGACGTTGGCCGGGCGCGAGGGGATGGGCGGAGGGGTGCTGACGACAACGGGCGGCAGGTCGGCCTTAGCCGGAGTTGGGGCGATCGACGGGCGAGGGACGACCGGAGCGACCGGGGGGCGGGCAACCGGAGACGGCGTCGGCGCGATGGTCGGGCGCGGAGGCATGCTCACCGGGGGAGGTGTACCGGGTTTGGCGACAGGTGCTACGGGCTTGGCTGGCTCCGGAGCCTTGGGGGCTTCGACGACCGGCTCAGGGGCGGGCTCGGCCTTCTTCGGGAGCTTGTCGGCCGCAAAGGTTAGGAAGTCTTCACGGTAAATCTTACCGAAGTTGCTCGAAGCCGCGGGCTTCTTACCGTCGGTGTAGACATAGTCCTTGTAGTCGGGTCGAGCGATTACGAACTGGTCGACCAGGGCGAGCAGCGCCTTGACCTCGAGGCCGAGCTCCTTGGCCACGTCGCTGAAACGCTGCGTGGGCGCGGGCTTCTTGGCTTCGGTTTTCTTCTTCTCGGTCATGTGCGCTGGCGAAGGGTGGCGATAGGGTGGGGTGCGGAAGGATTACGAACGACGGCCCTTGGCGTAGGCGGCGAGGACGGCTTCGACCTCTTCGGCCGGGATGCCGCTTTCCTTGAAGTCTTCCACCGTCGCGCCTTCGAGGGCTTCGACGCTGGAGATACCGAGGCCGACGAACTTAGCGATGAGTTCGGCGGGGAGGCCGAGCTGCTCGGCGATGCGGACGGCGGCGTCGCCGGCCTTGGCTTCGAAGCTTTCGGCAGCGTGCGTGGCCTTCTGGATATTGAGGCCCCAGCCCATGAGCTTAGAGGTCAGGCGGGCGTTGCGGCCCTTGCTGCCGATGGCAATACGCATGTCGTCTTCGTCCACTTCGAAGTGGATGGAGCGGGTGCGTTCGTCGATGCGGACGTTGCGCGGCTTGGCCGGGCGGATGGCTTCTTCGAGCAGTTTGAGCGGCTCGGCATGGTAGCGGATGATGTCGATCTTCTCGCCACCGAGTTCCTTGACGATGTTGCGGACGCGGGCGCCACGGGCACCGACGCAGGCGCCGACGGGGTCGACCTTGGGGTCGCGGGAATCGACGGCAATCTTGGTGCGATAGCCCGGGTCGCGGGCCATGGCGGCGATGGTGACGGTCTTGTCTGCGATCTCGGCGACTTCGAGCTCGAGGAGGCGGCGGACGAACGCAGGGTTGGCGCGGGAGAGCACGAACTCGCGGCCGCGCTGCGGGTCTTCGCGGATTTCGAGGAGGAGGCAGCGGATGCGGTCGCCGGTGCGGAATTCGTCGCCGTGGCAGCGTTCCTTGTGGGTAAGGACGGCTTCGGCGGTGCCGAGTTCGATGACGACATTGCCGCGCTCGGTGCGACGGACGGTGCCGGTGACAATGTCACCGACCTTATCCTTATACTCCTGGAAGACCTGGTCCTTCTCGATCTTACGGAAGCGCTGGTTGAGTAACTGCTGGGTGGTCTTGGCGGCGATACGGCCGAGGTCGGCCACGTTGATGGGCTTGCGGACTTCCTGTCCCACCTTGACGTCTGCCTCGATGAGGGAGGCGGCGACCGGGTTGATCTCCTGGAGGGGATCCGACACGGAGTCGGTCACGCGGAGGACGACGAAGGCGTCGAGTTTACCGGACACAGGGTCGGCGTTAATCTCCACGTTCTGCCCGGCCATGACGGACTTCTCGACGGAGGACTTGATCGCCTCGACGATGAGGGCGCAGGCCTCTTCTTTTTTAATGTTCTTCTCCTTTTCGAGATATTGGAGGAAGGGTTTGATATCGACGCTCATGATGATGGGTGCGGGTTTTCGGTGAAATGATTTGGGGACAAAAAAAGCGGGTCCGGCAGGACCCACCTCGGTAAAGGTGAACTGAAGCCTACCTTGGGTACCCTCGGGGGGATGTCAAGTGCGGTAAGCCCGCCTGGCCTGAGGGTTCCGCTTGCCCCCCGGGGGTCTTCACAGAACCTTCCTCTATGGCCGACGAAAAAGTAATCTTCACGATGACGGGGGTCACGAAGTACTTCGAAAAGAAACCCGTTTTCCGTGATATTTCCCTGTCCTACTACTATGGGGCCAAGATCGGCGTCCTGGGCCTCAATGGTTCCGGCAAGTCCACGCTGCTCAAGATCATGGCGGGTGAGGATAAGGAATTCGACGGTGCGATTAGCCAGGTGCCTGGTTACACGCTTGGGTACCTCGCCCAAGAGCCGCGCCTCGACGAACACCTCACGGTCCATGAATGCGTGATGCAGGCGGCTGGTCCGATGAAGGCTCTGCTTGAGGAGTATGACGAGACGTTCGTCAAGGTCTCGGAGACCGACGACGCCAAGGAGCAGGAGAAAATCCTGGCCCGCCAAGGCGAGATCCAGACGATCCTCGACACGCGCGGCGGCTGGGACCTCGACGCCCGCATCGAAATGGCGATGGAAGCCCTGCGCTGCCCGCCAGGCGAAGCGGTGGTCTCCGCGCTGTCCGGCGGCGAGAAGCGTCGCGTCGCGCTCTGCCGTCTACTGCTGATGGAGCCGGATATCCTCCTGCTCGACGAACCGACCAATCACCTCGATGCCGACACGGTCGCTTGGCTCGAACGCCACCTCCAGACTTATAAAGGTACGGTCATCGCGATCACGCACGACCGCTACTTCCTCGACAACGTCGCGGGTTGGATTCTCGAGCTCGACCGCGGCCGCGGCATCCCGTGGAAGGGCAACTATTCCTCGTGGCTCCAGCAGAAGCAGCAGCGTCTCGAGATGGAGGAGAAGCAGTCCGCCGCCCGTTCCCGCTCGATGGAACGCGAACGCGAGTGGGCCGCGGCTTCGCCTAAGGCCCGCGTGGCCAAGAATAAAGCCCGCCTACGCGCCTACGAACAGATGCTTACGCAGGACCAGAACCTCCAAGAGAAGGCGGCTGAAATCTGGATCCCGCCCGGCCCCCGCCTCGGCGGCGCCGTCATCGAGGCTCGCGGTCTCTCCAAGGGCTACGGTGATCGTATCCTGATGGATGAAGTCAATTTCACTTTGCCGGCGGGCGGTATCGTCGGCGTGGTCGGACCCAACGGCGCGGGCAAGACGACCTTGTTCCGCATGATCACCGGTCAGGAGAAACCCGACAAGGGTACGCTCACGGTCGGTGAGTCGGTCAAGCTCGCCTACGTCGACCAGTCTCGTGATTCGCTCCCCGCGGACGCGCCGCTCTGGTCCGCGATCTCCGACGGGCAGGATATGGTTCACCTCGGCAAGATCATGGTCCCGGCCCGCGCCTATGCGGCCCGCTTCGGCTTCACGGGCGACGTGCAGCAACGCAAGGTCGGCGTGATGTCCGGCGGCGAACGAAATCGCATTCATCTCGCCCGCCTCATCAAAGCCGGCGCCAACGTACTCCTGCTCGACGAGCCGACCAACGACCTCGACGTGAATACAATCCGCGCACTGGAGGACGCCCTCGAAGGCTTCGCCGGCTGCGCGGTGATCGTGACGCACGACCGCTGGTTCCTCGACCGCGTGGCCACGCACATCCTCGCCTTCGAGGATGACAGCACGGTAGTCTGGCACGAGGGTAACTACGGTGACTATCTTGAAGACCGGCGCAAGCGCCTCGGCCTTGAGTCGGATACGCCTCGTCGACCGAAGTACCGCCGCCTTACGCGCTGAGCCGCTGCGTGGCCTTCAGTCGCTGCTTCCACGCGCCGGCTGTCGCCGCGAGCGTGGTGAGCTGTAGGTCGCTCATGCGCCAGGCCCAATTGCCCTGCGGATTACCGGGCGTATTAAAGCGGGCCTCGGCTCCCAGCCCGAGGAGGTCCTGAACGGGGATGAACGCCGCGATCCCCGGCGAAGCCAGCGCGGCTTCGGCAAGCGTGATATGCGGCGCGTTCATCACGCCGAAGACGCCCTCGACCCGAGTGCGTTCCTCGGCTGAGGCCTGTGCGTACCAGCCGACGACGGTATCGTTATCGTGCGTACCGGTGTAGACGATGCGGTCGGCGGTGATGTTCGTCGGGAAGTGGGGATTGCCTTCGGGCGGACCGCCAAAGCCAAACTGCAGCACCGACATGCCGGGTAGGCCGGAGGCCTTACGGAGCACGTCGACGCCGGGCGAGAGCAAGCCGAGATCTTCGGCGACGAGCGGGAGCCCGGCCAGCGCACCAGTGAAGGCGAGCCCTGGGCCATCGAACCATTGGCCTTCGCGGGCATTGGGCGCCCCGGCGGGCACGCTCCAGAAATCATGGATGCCGCGGAAGTGGTCGATGCGAATCGCATCGAAGAGCTCGAGGTCGTGATGCACGCGCGCCTTCCACCAGGCGAAGCCATCGGCGGCATGACGGTCCCAGGCATAGAGCGGATTACCCCACAGTTGTCCGTCCGCGGCGAAGTAGTCAGGCGGCACGCCGGCTACGGCGAGCGGGCGTCCGTCTGTGTCCAGCTGGAAGAGTTCAGGGCGCGTCTTGGCGTCGCAGCCGTCGGCGGAGACGTAGATGGGTTCGTCGCCGAAGAAGCGGACGCCTTTACTTTGTGCGTAGTCGCGGAGAGCGCGCCACTGCTCGGCGAAAAGGAACTGCAGTA
>Ga0209500_10000368_pt1 | contig 38998 bp, 27 predicted proteins | sample S_140212_EF_Meta_FD_187323 | JGI IMG/M metagenome (GOLD analysis project Ga0209500, IMG submission 187323) | Freshwater microbial communities from Lake Simoncouche, Canada to study carbon cycling - S_140212_EF_MetaG (SPAdes) (version 2) | ecosystem: Environmental > Aquatic > Freshwater > Lake ... | reverse complement strand
GGAAGGCTTCGCCGGACTGCACGGAGTAGTCGGGATGGCCGGCGAGGACCTTGGAGAGCGTGCTCTTGCCGGTGCCGTTCGGCCCCATGATGGCGTGCACTTCGCCCTTCGGGACCGTGAGGGAGAAGTCCTTCAGGATCGGGCGATCGCCGATGGAGGCGTTGAGATTCTTGATGACGAGCGAGTCAGACATGGCAGAAAGGGAAGGGGATTAGTTGGAATGGGTGTCCTTGGCCTGAGCACGGCCGAGGAAGCTGATCTCGATGACTTCGGAGTCGAAGCCGGGCGGGAGGATCGAGCGGAGGCTCTTCATCACCTCGGGCGGGAGCTCGATGTCGTGGACTTGTCCGGTCGCCTTGTCGCGGAAGTGCGCGTGCGGGGCTAGGTTGGGGCAATAGCGGGTGGACTCACGCTCGTGGTTGACCTGACGGACCAGACCGCAGCCGACGAACGTTTCGAGGCAGTTATAGACCGTGGCGAGGGAGAGGCCGGGCATGACCTCGCGGGCACGGTTGAAGACCTCGTCGACCGTGGGGTGGTCACGCTCGGCAAGGAGGACCGTGAAGACGGCTTCACGCTGGGGGGTGACCTTCTGGCCGCTCTTTACGAGGGCTTCTTGTAGGTGTTCCTTATCCTGTTCGGTGAGATTTCGAATCATTCTAACCGCCTAATCAGTTAGAATGAGTCTAATCCGCAAGAAGAAAGGTGGGTAATAAAGGGGTAGGGGTCGGGATAGGGGTGGGGATAGGCAAAAAGATGCCAGTGGTGAGGCTCCTGCCCCTACCCCAACCCCTAACCCTGACAGGTCAGTTTAGCCCCCGGGCGTCTTCGCCGCCGCCTTGTTCGTCCAGCTTCCGCTGGGCGTCGAGGCGGGCGAGTTCGTCGGCCACGGCCTTAATGCGCTGATCCTGAGAAAGGCACTCGAGCAACTGGCGGCGGGTGGTGGCGTCGGCGACAAGGTGGCCGGCTGCGGCGTCCGCTAGCGCACCAGGCTGATTGGCCAAGCCGCGCAGGCGCTGCATCATCGGCGCGGCATCCTCGCCGAGCTCGCTGACGATGTTCTCGGCGAAGGCGAGCACGCGGGCGATATCGCGCGTGCTGCCCAGGAGGTCGCTCGAGGCTTCGTCGACGACTGGGGCGATCTCAAGCTGCGGATACGGCGTCTTTCGCTTCACCTTGATGACCTTCGCGCGACGCAGGCCTTCGAGGATGATGTGCGAGGTGCCGTCCTCGAGTTCGACGTGTCCGACAATGCGCCCGACGCAGGTGAAAGGGCAGGGCGGTTCATCATTGTCGGGCGAGAGGCTTTCCTCGTCCAGTTGCGAGATCGCGAACATGCGGCTGCCGGCGAGGGTCTCCTTGAGCATCTTGCGGTAGCGAGGCTCGAAGATGCGCAGCGGCATGAGCTGCTGCGGCAGGAAGACGCAGTTGCCCAGAGTCATGACGGGAACGACGACAGTGGGAACCATGACGCTTACTTTGCGGAAAACCCGCTCCACCGCAAGTGAGGCGGCCAGTTAGCCTTACTTCGCCTTAGGCTTATTGGGGACGACCGGGAAGATCGGGCTATCGTAGCTGGCGAGATCCGAAGGCTTCGCGGCGCCCGCGCGCCTAAAGGTGCCGAGCCAGGTCGGATTGAAGGGGCCGACGAGGCCGATTTCCAGGTCAGGCTTGATTACGGCTTCGAGGCCCGTGGTCCAGAAGCACGCATTCACGAGCATGCGGCGGAAGCCGTCGTTGGCGAGGTCGCCCGAAGCTCCGTAAGTGGAAGCGAAGACTCGGCCTTCTTTACCAGAAGGCGATTTATAGGTGCGCACCCAAGCTCCCGGCATGGGCTTCTTGGCCGCATCGGCGGGCGAATCTGGCGTCATGCCGGTGAGCGGCTGGGCCATGGCGAGCACGGTGCTTCCTTCGATGGGGGCGGCGTTGTAGGCGCCGATTTCGGCCCAGGCATTCTTCACGCCACGGAGCACGGGGTGGGCCGACTGATCGGCGACGAGGTCGAGGCGCGTGCTGGACTTGTGATTAGGTCCATAGTGGCCGACCCAAGTTTCGCCGAGGATCTGACGGCCGAAGCCGCCCTTGTAGTCTTCGCCTTTGTAGTCGAAGGAGTATTTATAGAGCGGGCTATCCTTCGGGTAGCGGAAGCCATGCGTCGAGGTGCGCAGGCCGATGACCGCGCCGCCGCGGTTGAGGTAATCCAAGATCGGCTGCATCTGTTCGACTGGGATGGACTGAAAGCGCGTGAAGATCACCATCAGGTCGGCATCCTTCAGCGCCTCGGTGCCTGGGATGTTGCTGGGATCGCCCAGCGCGATGTTGCCGGTCTTCGGGTTGATGCCGAAGAGCACTGTGCAGGTGAAGCCATGATGCTTGGCGAGGATACGGGCGAGCGCTGGGAGGGCTTCCTCGGATTTGTATTCGTGGTCGTTGGCGATGAGCACGACCTTCTTCCCCTTGCCCACTCCATCGGTGCCAACATAGGTAAGAGGAGCGTCCGCCGCGCGGGCGATGAGGCCAAGGAAGGCGAGGCAGAGCAGGGCGAGGGGGCGCATGACCTCTTTTATTCTCTTATGCCGGTAGGGGTCAATCAGCCTCTGCGGCGTACCCGCCTGACGCTCATGCCTTGACGCATTCGACCTGTCTTCCAGCCTTTCGCCATGCGTCTACTCCTTGCCGTACTTTGTTTCGCGGGTGCGCTTCAGGCACAGGTGCAGGAATTGAGCTCGGCGCAGCGTCAGGCATTGAAAGACCTCAAGCCGAAGCTGGTCTTGGCGCAGCGTGGTAACGACCCTGCGGCGGTTCGCGCCGTCGTGGCGGAGTCTCTGCGAATCTTCGGCGATCAGGCCGGACTGCCCGAGGTGAAGGATGTCTATCGCCCGCCTGTCGCCGGAGCCCCGTTGTTCTCACTCGACCGCGTCGCGGAGGCTTTTGGTTCCTATGCGGACCACATCGAGAAGATCCGCTGGTGGAAGGCCGGTCTTGATCCCGCGAAGCTCAACCACGCGCTCCGTGAGACTGCTACGGTCGCCCGCGCCTGCTTGGCCGCTGCTCGCGCCGAACCCAAGCTCGCGGCTCGGTTGTTGCCGATCGCACGCGAGTGCGGTGACTTCATGCTCTGGGCGCAGGCCGAGTCCGGTACGGGTGTCATTCCTTTTCCGGCCTTGCGCGAAGGCTCTGGTCGCTCTTTTGAAGTGAGCGAACGTTTCCTGGCCGGCTTGGAGAAGTCCGGCCAGCTGGCGTCCGTCGTGCGTAAGGGTTGGGTGAGCGCCGACCCGATGGAGGATGGTGGTCTGCAGTTCGATAACGGACTGGGCGGCTGCGCGTTGCTCGAACTCTTCGCCGCGACCCGGGATCAGCGCTATCTCGACGGCGCCAAGAAAGCCGCCGACTGGGCGGCTTCCGCGCCGGTGATTCCTAATTGGAATTACAATTCTTTCAGCCTGCAGTTGCTGGCCCAGGCCTATGAGGCCACGCAAGAAGGACGTTACCTCGTCGCCGCCCAGAGGAAGTTCCTGATGGGCGTCCAGCCAGGGCAGCTGGTCGACGGACCTCGGGTCGGACGCTGGGCGGATGCGCATAACGCCCGACCGGCCTACCACTACATCATGGTCCGAGCCCTCGCTTCGTTGGTCTTAGTCATGCCCAAGGACGATGCGGAGCGCCCTGCGGCGCTCGCTTGCCTAAGGCTCGCGTTACGGGCGCGTAACCCGGAGTTCACTTCCAAAGGCATCATGAACGTCGACAGTAGCATCGAAGCGCTCGTCGCCGTGGAGAACTTGCCTGCGGCGATTCGGGCCGAATTAGGCCCTTGCGATATCACCGAGGCGTTGGACGTCTTGGAACGCTATGCCGCTTACGGCGTCATGAAAAGCAAGCCGTCCGCCGGCCCCGAGGCCTGTGCGCTCCTCTTGGAACGCGCCGTGCGTAGGGGGGATAGACTGAAGGCTAAATGACCAGAACATGCTCGGCGTATTGGGCTCAGTGGGATTGAAGCCCTATACTCGATACTCCGAACTCAATTCTCCGTAAGCTCGGCCTAGCCGAGCTTACTGCCACTGATCCAGGAAGAGCTTCTTTGGGTCCGGTCTATCAGACTCCGCGAAGTAGACACCCATGCGCAAAGAGGGGAGGAAATGGGCGGGGAGCTTCTCCTTGTTGCGAGAAGCAATCTCCGTGAGCAGGGATTCCGGCGAACGTCCGGCGAGCTGATCCACGCGGTAATAGCCGGCGTCGAGCAGTTCGCGGGCGACGTCGACCGGGAAGCGCGTGATGCGCATGAACGGACTGCACACGGCCTCCCGACGTCGTTCGGCCGCGCGCTGTCGTTCCGCTTCGTCCACGGTCAGAGTCGGGCGAGGATGGCCGCGCCCATGACCTTAGTGCCCACGGCCTTACCGCCGGCGGCGATGTCCGCGGTGCGGATGCCTTCGGCGATGGTCTTCTCGACCGCGAGTTCGATGGCCTTGGCTTCGGCTTCGAGGCCGAAGGAATGGCGCAGCATCAGGGCGACGGAGAGGATCTGGGCGCACGGGTTGGCCTTGTCCTGGCCCGCGATATCAGGGGCGGTGCCTCCGGAAGGCTCGTAGAGACCGTAGCCGTAGCCGTGCTGATTGCGGTTCGCACCGAGGGAGGCGGAGGCCATCATGCCGAGGGATCCGCAGATGACGGCCATCTCGTCGGAAAGGATATCGCCGAACATGTTCTCGGTGAGGAGGACGTCGAACTGCGAGGGCTTGAGGATGAGCTGCATCGCGGCGTTGTCGATGTACATCACCGTAAGGGCGATATCCGGAGCGGTGGCCTTGAGGCGGTCGGCGACGACCTTGCGCCAGAGGACGGACGTCTGGAGGACGTTGGCCTTGTCGACGAGGGTGATGTGCTTGCGACGAGCGCGCGCGGTGGTAATGGCGACGTCGGTGATGCGTTCGATCTCCGACTTACGGTAGACCATGGTGTCGATGGCTTCGATGTCGCCGTCGGCGAGGGTCGTGGTGGACTTCGGTCCGAAGTAGAGGCCGCCGGTGAGTTCGCGGATGCAGACCATGTCCACTCCGTTCGGGATGCGGTCCGGTCGGATGGGCGAGGTGTCGATGAGGTTCTTCAGGAGCAGGCCGGGGCGGACGTTGGCGTAGAGTGTGAAGTGCTTGCGAAGGGGTAGTAGGGAGGCGCGCTCGGGCTGTTCGGCCGGTGGAAGCTTCTCCCACTTCGGGCCGCCGACGGAGCCGAAGAGGATGGCGTCGGCGGCGCGGCAGGCCTCGAGGGTCGAGTCCGGCAAGGCCTTGCCATGGTTGTCGATGCCCGCGCCGCCCACGTCGTGCGTGGAGTGCTCGAGGGTGTGGCCTGACTTCTTCAGGACGGCCTCGAGGACGGGTAGGGCGGCGGCCATGACTTCAGGGCCGATGTAATCGCCAGGCAGGACAGCAATCTTCAGGTGCATAGGGAGAGAGGGGAGTAAAGATGAACGGCGGCGCGGAGGGCAAGGAGAAGCGAGGATAAGGGATGCCGAATTTCATACCTCCGGGTGGTTGCCAACGACTGAAGCAGGGCTCTACTCTGGCCGTCTTACTTGCACCCACATGTCCTCCCAGCCTCTCGTCATTGGTAAATTCTCGCTCGGCATGGGCGACCGCTTCGCCCACGAAGCCGAAGCCCAGCTCGCCGCCTGCATCGCGGCCAAGAAGCTCGGCGTCGAAATCGTCCCGGTCTGGAATAAGTCCAACCGCGAGCACAACATCATCGGCTCCGAGCCGACCAGCACCCGTGCCGCGGCCGACGCCGCCGTGAAGACCCTCGGTTGGACCGCCCCCTACTTCCTCGACGCCGACCACATCGGCCTGAAGACCGTCGAGCGCTTCGTCGGCGTCTCCGACTTCTTCACTATCGATGTCGCCGACTTCATCGCCCAGCCCGCCGACCCCGCCGCGGTCAAGGCCTTCGTCGATCGCCACCCTGAGCTCGTCGGTACGATCACCCTCGCCGGTATCGACCGTCCGTTCACCACCACGCGCGCAGATGTCGAGCGCACTGCCGCCAAGTTCCTCCTGGCCGTCCAAGAAGCCGGCAAGGTCTACCGCCACATCGTCTCCGTGAAGGGCGTCGGCCGCTTCGTCCCCGAGATCTCGATGGACGAGACCGATAGCCCGCAGACCCCGCCCGAGCTCCTCATCATCCTCGCGGCCATCGCCGACGAAGGCGTGCCGATTCAGACGATCGCCCCGAAGTTCACCGGCCGTTTCAACAAGGGCGTCGATTACGTCGGCGACCTCGCCCAGTTCGAACGCGAGTTTAACGACGACCTTTGCGTCATCGCCCACGCGGTGAAGCAGTATGGCCTGCCGGCCAACCTGAAGCTCTCTGTCCACAGCGGCAGCGACAAGTTCTCCATCTACCCGGCCATCCGCCGCGCCCTTGCCAAGCATGGCGCCGGCGTCCACGTGAAGACCGCGGGCACGACCTGGCTCGAAGAGGTCATCGGCCTCGCCGAAGCCGGCGGCGCCGGCCTGGCCCTAGCCAAGGAGATCTACGCCGAAGCCCTGTCGCACATGGACGAGCTCTGCCAGCCCTACGCGACCGTCATCGACATCGACCGTTCGAAGCTACCCGCCGCCGCCGTCGTCAACGGCTGGACCAGCGAGCAGTTCGTCGGCGCCTTGCGCCACGACCAGAAGAACCCGCTCTACAACGCCAACATCCGTCAGCTCATCCACGTCGGCTTCAAGGTCGCCGCCAAGATGGGCCCGCGCTACCTCGAGCAGCTCAAGGCCTGCCGCGAGTCCTGCGCGCGCAATGTGACCGGCAACCTCTTCGACCGCCACATCAAGCCGCTCTTTCTGTAAGCGGAAGCGCCAGCGGTCAGATCAAGGCGCGGAGCGATCCGCGCCTTTTTATTTCCGGCGGGTTTGAAGCCAGCCGACGATGAAAGATAGGCCAAGGGTCAGGAAGATGATCGCGTGCTGGTAGGCAGCCACAAAGAGCATCGCGATGGCGTCCTGTGCATCGGACTTCGTGGTGAAGTGGAAGGTTAGTTCGGTGTAAAACCAGGCACCAAAGAGGCCCGCAAGTATCGTGGCGATGAGGGCGCCGACGGCCCAAAACCTGTCGGAGCGGACCGCGAGGGCGACCAAGACGAAGGGCGAGAGGAGCCAAAGCGCAAAGCCCAGCTCGACGGGCAGCATTCCCCAGTCGGTCAGGTTGATGTTACGCAGGAATAAAACCGGACCGATGAGTGCGAGGACGGCGGCTAGGCCATAGGTAAGGCGCCTTAAGTGCATGAGCTCACTTCTTCGCCGCGAAGTCGCGGGCGTAAGCCTCGGCGAAGTAGCTGAGGATTACGTCGGCACCGGCACGGCGGATGGCGAGGAGCGACTCGTCGCGCGTGGCGCGGAGGTCGAGCCAGCCTTTCTCGGCGGCGGCGTGCAGCTGGGCGTATTCGCCCGAGACCTGGTAGGCGGCGATCGGGAGGTTCGTCGACTCGCGCAGGTCGCGGATGATGTCGAGGTAAGCACCGGCGGGCTTCACCATCAGGAGGTCGGCGCCTTCTTCCGCATCGAGGATCGCCTCGCGGGCGGCCTCGCGGCGGTTGGCCGGATTCATCTGGTAGGTGGCCTTGGAAATCGGGGCTTCACCGGCCTTGCGGGCGCTGCCGACGGCGTCGCGGAACGGGCCATAGAAGGCCGAGGCGAACTTGGCGGAGTAGGCGAGGATGCCCGTGCCGGTGTGGCCGGAAGCATCGAGGGCCTTGCGGATAGCCTTCACGCGTCCGTCCATCATGTCGGACGGGGCGACGAAATCGGCGCCGGCTTGGGCGGTGAAGAGCGACATCTTCACGAGCGCTTCGACGGTGCGGTCATTGTCCACGTCGGTGCCGGCGGCGTTCAGGATGCCGTCGTGGCCGTGCGTGGTGTAAGGGTCGAGGGCGATGTCGGCGAAGATCACCGTGCCAGGCGACTTTGCCTTCACTTCGCGGATGGCGCGGAAGGCGAGGTTCGAAGGGTTGAGCGCTTCGGCGCCTTCGGCGGTCTTGCGGGTCGGGTCGACCTTGGGGAAGAGGGCCACGCCATGGATGCCGAGGGCGAGCAGTTCGGCGCACTTAGTACCGAGCTGGGCGAGCGGGATGCGGCTGACGCCCGGGAGGGAGCCGACGGGCTCGGCGACATCGCCTTCGGTGACGAAGAGCGGCTGGATCAGGTGGCGGGGCTCAACGACCGTTTCGCCGAGCATGGCGCGGATACCAGCCGAAGCACGGAGGCGGCGGAGGCGGACGGACTGGTCGAGGGGGGCCGACATCGGAGGGTCTAGATAATCGATGGGGACGGGGAAGGGCAACGGCGAAGCCAGCGGGCCGCCATTCGGTGGGACACTTTGTCATCCTGACCCGATTGGAACAGGGACACTCCGTCGGCTTACCTGCGAAAACTAAGCCAAAAGCGGGAATTTCCCTTGGCACACGCCCTGCCAATATGGGGCATAACCCATCTACCAAAACAACATATGAGTAAAATCATCGGCATCGACCTCGGCACCACCAACTCCTGCATGGCCGTCCTGGAAGCAGGCGAGTCCGTCGTCATCTCTAACTCGGAAGGCGCACGCACCACGCCCTCCATCGTCGCGTTCACCAAGAACGGCGACATCCTCGTCGGTCAGGCCGCCAAGCGCCAGGCCGTCACCAACCCGAAGAACACGATCTTCTCCGCGAAGCGCCTCATCGGCCGCAAGTTCTCGGAAGTGAAGGGCATCGCCTCGAAGCTTCCTTACAAGGTCGTTGAAGGTAAGAACGGCGACGCCGCCATCGAGTGCGAAGTCGACGGCAAGCCGCGCGTGTTCGCGCCGGAAGAAATCGCCGCCAAGGTCCTCGCCAAGCTTAAGGCTGACGCCGAAGCCTACCTCGGCGAGAAGGTCACGCAGGCCGTGATCACCGTCCCCGCTTACTTCAACGACTCGCAGCGCCAGGCCACCAAGGACGCCGGCACGATCGCAGGCCTCGAAGTGCTCCGCATCGTCAACGAGCCCACCGCGGCCTCCCTCGCCTACGGCCTCGACAAGAAGGGCGACGAAAAGATCGCCGTCTATGACCTCGGTGGCGGCACCTTCGACGTCTCGGTCCTCGAGATCGGCGGCGGCGTCTTCGAAGTGAAGGCGACCAACGGCGACACCGAACTCGGTGGCGACAACTGGGACGAACGCATCATCCAGTGGCTCATCGACGGCTTCAAGACGGAGTCCGGCATCGACCTCTCCAAGGACGCCATGGCCCGCCAGCGCCTCAAGGAAGAAGCCGAGAAAGCCAAGATCGCCCTCTCATCCTCCAACTCCGTGGACATTAACCTGCCGTTCATCACCGCCGACGCCTCCGGCCCGAAGCACCTGAACGTCACGCTCACCCGCGCCCAGATGGAAAAGGTCTGCGACGACCTCTCCGAGCGTACCCGCCGTCCGTTCGAGTCCTGCCTCAAGGACGCCGAACTCAAGATGGCCCAGGTCGACGAGCTCGTCCTTGTCGGCGGCATGACCCGCATGCCCAAGATCATCGAGATCGCCCGCAGCCTCGCTGGTAAGGAGCCCCATAAGGGCGTCAACCCTGACGAAGTTGTCGCCATCGGCGCCGCCATCCAGGCCGGCGTGCTCAAGGGCGACGTGAAGGACGTCCTCCTCCTCGACGTGACCCCGCTCACCCTGTCCATCGAGACCATGGGTAGCGTCGCCACCGCGATGATCGAGCGCAACACGACCATCCCGACCAAGAAGTCCCAGATCTTCTCCACCGCTGCCGACAGCCAGCCGGCCGTCGACATCGTCATCGTCCAGGGCGAACGCCCGATGGCCAAGGACAACAAGCAGCTCGGCACCTTCAAGCTCGACGGCATCAAGCCTGCGCGCCGTGGTGAACCCCAGATCGAAGTAACCTTCGACATCGATGCCAACGGCATCCTCCATGTCTCGGCCGTCGATAAGGGATCGGGTAAGGAGCAGAAGATTTCCATCACCGGCTCCTCGGGTCTCTCCAAGGAAGAAGTCGAGAAGCTCCGCAAGGAAGCCGAACTGTACGCCGATGAGGACAAGAAGACCCGCGAGCTCGCCGAAGCCCGTAACCGCCTCGACGCTGGCGTCTTCACCGCCGAGAAGTTCATCGCCGACAACGGCGAGAAGATGCCCGCCGAAGCCAAGGCTTCCGCTGAAGCCGCGCTCAAGGAAGCTCAGGAAGCCCTCAAGAAGACCGACGCCTCCGCCGAGGACTTCGAGAAGGCCGCCACGGCCCTCCAGACTGCGCTCATGGCCGCCGCCCAGACCGTGCCTCAGCCCACTGCGGGCGAGCAGCCGCAGGCTGACGCTGGTCCCGCTCCAGAAGAGAAGAAGAAGTCCAAGGATGGTAAAGTGGTCGACGGCGACTTCGAAGTCGTCGACGACGGTAAGAAGTAAGCGTAGCGAAGCTACGCAGGGCTAGGGCCAGGGATAGGGCCAGCCGATATGTAAAGGGCCGGAGTCACACGACTCCGGCCCTTTTGTTTACGGGGCCTTCACGACGGCATTAATGCCGTTGGGCGGCATCCCTGGGGACGCCTTCCAGGTTTTACCGTCTGCGGAGAAGGACATCTTGCCGGGCCAGGAACTGGTGATGAAGCGGGTGCCGTCGGTCCAGAGGACGCGTCCGGGCGGGCGCAGCGTCGAGGGCTGCCAGTTCTTACCGTCGGTCGATGTCATCACGGTCTTACCACCGCCAGCGATGAATGCTTTGCCGGTCCACTGTAGCCAATCGAGTTTCTCGTCGGCCGGACGTTCCTGTTTCTGCCAGGTCTTGCCGTCCGCCGAGGTCATGATGACGCCGTTACCGACGGCGACGAAGGTCTTCGTGCCGAAGGCGAGGGCCCGGAGCTGAGGCAGGTCGGCGCGGAAATCGACTTGGGTGCCGTCGGCCGATGTCATGTACCAATAGAACTCCTTCTTCGCTCCCGCCTCGCCCATGAATACCGTGACGCCGTTACCAGAAGCGGCATGGCGGAACCAAAGCGCCCAGCTAGGGATCCCCGTCGTCTTCGCCTGCGCCCCTTGGGTCCAGCTGATGCCGTCATCGGAAAACCACAGCGTGCGGTCGGGGCCACCGGCGAGAAAGCGTCGGCCATTATGGACGACGGGGTTTACGCGAAAAGGCAGTTTCTTTACGTCCTCCCATTTCGTGCCGTCGGTTGAGTTAAGGATGTGCCCCGCCTGGGTGTCCTTGCTCCATCCGCCACCTCCGACCGCGACAAATTTACCAGCGCCAAAAGCGGCCGACATCAGGTTGTTGCTGTCGTCTTTTCCGTCGGGAGCCCATTCGGCGGTGATTTCCCAGTTGAGGCCGTCGTGTGAAAGGATGCGTCGACCGCCGTAGCCGACGCCGATCCAGGTCTCTGCGGCAAAGGCCTGCAAGGCCGACAGTCCGAGCAACAGTGCGAGCCTCATGCTCAGGCCAGTTCGAAGCCCTTGATGCTGCGGGCGTTACTGCTACCGAATTTTTCGAGGCCGACATCCATACGGTGGGCGATCTGGACGAAGAGGTTCGCGAAGCGGGCGTTATCGTTGCCCTTGCCGCCCGCGACGACGTGTTTGCCGTGACGGAAGCCGCCGCCGGCCACGATGAGCGGCAGGTCGCGCGAACTGTGTGAGCTGGCGTTGCCGAGATTGCTGCCGGCCATGACGATCGTATTGTCGAGTAAGGTTCCGCGGCCTTCCTGCACGCCCTTGAGGAGGCTGAGGAGGCGGGCTATCTCGTTGAATTCGGCGCGCTCGATGATACGCAGTTCTTCGATCTTCGTCTCGTCCTGCCCATGGTGGGAGAGATTGTGCCAGTCGTGGCTGACTCCTTCGATCTTCGGTGCTGCGTTCATCCCGCCTGCGCTGTAGGTGATGAAGCGTGTGGAGTCCGTCTGGAAGGCCAAGGCGATCAGGTCGTGCATCTGCCGGGTCTTCGCGATGATATCTGTACGATCGGTGACATCCTTCGGCGCCTCGGCCGTAATCTTGGGCTTGGGACGCGTGGCCCAGGCGGAGGAGGAGAGCAGGCGGGCTTCGAGCTCGCGTACGCTGGTGAAGTATTGGTCGACTTTTTCGCGGTCACGCGGGCCGAGGTTGGCGTTCAGTTTCTTGGCTTCGCCGTCGAGGGTGTCTAGGATGCTTCGGCCTCGTCGGAGTTCGCTCAGCTGCTTCTGTACCTCGGCCGGACTTCCGTTGACGAAGAGGAGTTGAAAGAGACGCGAAGGCGTGGATTCCGAGGGAATGCTGACGCCGTTCATCGTCCAGGACAGTGACCCATTATAGCCTGCGGATAGGACGAGGGAGGAGAAGCGGGTATCCGGGCTGAGTTTCTGCACCAGCAGTTGGTCTAGGGAGATTGTGTTGCGGAAGCCCGGTAGGCCGGGGTGCTTCGCCGAGGTCAGCCAGGTGAGTTCCGAGGTATGCCCATCGGCGCCATTCTGTTCCTCGTGCGAAATGCCAGAGAAGACGGTGAAGTCCTTACGGTGAGCTTGCAGCGGTTCGAGGTAATAAGACGGTGTGTAGTGGGCGCCTTCTTCCTTGGGCACGAGTAGGGGGACGTGGAAGCCGAGGCTATAGTTCATCGCCAGGAGGCGGCGTGGTTGGGTCGTGGCGGCGCGGGATTCCGTGGCGTTGGCAAAGCTGGGGACCATGGCTTCGAGCCATGGCAACGTGAGCAGCAGGCCAGTGCTACGCAAGAAGGCGCGGCGGTCGAGGCGGGCCTTGGTGGCGATGTGCGGGGCGTTCATTTAGTCAGGAAGATTTCGCTTTGGACGAGGTGATGGAGGAGGTCGCGCAGGCCGTTGCCCTGCGTGTAGGTCTCGTGCGCGATGCGCTGGAGTTCGGTGCGATCGGAGAAGCCCATTGCACGTCCGCTACCGTAAGCGGCGAGCTTGCGAGTCAGCGCGAGCGTGAAGGCTTCGGGGTTGGCGAGTAGCACCTTCTGCTTGAATTCACTGAGATCCGTGAAGGCCTTGCCGTCGGCGGTCATGCCGGAGGCGTCGACCGGCGGTCCGACGCGCCACTGCACGCGCTTGAGGTTCGGCGGAGACTTGAACTGGCGGCCGAGGCTGCGGTAGTTTGTCTGCCAGCCGCCAGCGACGTCGAAGTTCTCGAGCGCGAAGCCAGGCGGGTCGATCTGGGCGTGGCATGCGTTGCAGCTTTCGGTGGTGCGATGCTTCTCGAGCGTTTGCCTGAGGGTCGTCGCGCCTCGGATATCTGGTTCGACGCCCGGAGTTCCGGGCGGGGGCGGGGACGGCGGGGTGCCGAGGATGCGGTCGAGCACCCAGGCGCCGCGGATGACAGGAGAGGTGTTGTTGCCGTTGGCGGAGACCTTGAGCACGCTGGCTTGGGTGAGCAGTCCGCCGCGGTGGTATTCAGGTTTGAGGGCGACCTTGCGGAAGGCGACGCCTTCCACGTCCGGGATGCCGTAATGGCGCGCGAGGCGGTTATTCAGCATGGCCCAGTCAGACTCGAGGAAGTTGGTCACGCTGAGGTTCCTCCTCAGAATCTCGGAGAAGAACGTACGGGTCTCGTCCAGCATGGCGGCCTTGAGGGCGTCGTCATATTCCGGATAGAGCTGCTTGTCGGGCGTGGTGGCGTCGATGTTGCGCAAGGATAGCCACTGGTCGGTGAAGTCGCGCACGAAGCGTTGCGCGCGCGGGTCGGCGATGAGGCGGTCGGTCTGCGCACGCAGGGTCGCTGGTTTCAGCAGGGTGCCGCTATCGGAGTGGCGGCGGAGTTCGTCGTCCGGCGCCGAGCCCCACAGCATGTAGCTAAGGCGGCAGGCCACCGCCCAGCCGTCGAGCCGGCCGGGTTGTTCGTGGAAGTAGAGGTTGGCCGGGGAGCAGAGGACGGCGGTATAGGCCGTCAGCAGGGATTCTTCGAAGGATGATCCGTTCTGGAGCTCCGCCTCGAAGAGGCTGACGTAGGGTTCGTCCTGCGCCGGCGTGGCCTTCTCACGGACGACCTTGGCCACGAAGGCCTTGATAAGCTTCGGTCCGTCGACGGCCGGCTGGGCGCTCTTGATCTCGTACATCTGCTGGGTGCGACGCCGTTCATATTTCATCCGCTTCGCGGCCTCGGCGGTCGGAGCGTTGGGCAGGTCGCCGAACATGAGCTTGTGTCCCTTGCCTGGCCACTGGTCGAACAGGGGGCCTTCGACGCGCATGGGCTTTATCGCCAGGCCGGCGCCAGGGTATTTGGCCGGACCGTTTTTCTGATTCAGGTTATAGTCGAACTCACGGAGGTCGGGGAAGAGGCGTACCTTGTCCCGAGCCTTGAGCTGAAGTTCCAATTTCACTTCATTGCCCGCCGGCGTGAACTCCTGGACGCTTTGAAAACGTGTCGGCGTCCCGGCCCCGAAGGGCCCAGAGAAAATCGTCACCATCAAGGGCTTTGTGCTCTGGTAGGAGCGGCCCTGGAGGGTGACGCGATAGAGTCCAGCGATAGGGGCCTCGAATTCCGCCATGAGCGCCGGATACCCAGCGTCGTTGAAGACTACGATGCTACCGTCCTCGAGTTTATGCCAACTCTTGCCGACGTGCGAAGCGTTGCGGCCATCGCCGAAGCCTATCGTCTTATCGAGTTTCTCCGGAGCGTCTCCTTTGTTCAGCGCGGCGTTTAGCGCCTGCCGGGCCGCATCCATGGTGCGTTGCAGGTGGACTGATGACAGGTCGAGCGCCTCGCCGACTTTGTCAAAGCCCTGGGCGCGGCCGTCTTCGGGCAGCAGGGGGGCGAGTTCTTCGTTGATGCCGAGCAGGTCATTCAGCGTTAGTTCGAGTTCGTTGCGATTCAAGCGCCGGAGGACGGTGGCCTTGGTCGCGCGGTCGGCCGTGACGAGGTTCGTGGCCAGAGCCTTTGCGAACTTCGCTTTGTCGCCAGCCTCCGGGCGGGCTTTCTTCTTGGGCGGCATCTCGCCTTGGTCCACGCGATCGAAGACGCGTACCCACTTGGCGAGCGCCTCGGGCTGGTCCAGGTCGGAGGGCAGTTTGCCGAAATCGAGTCCGCCTTTGGCGTCGTCGGAGTCATGGCAGTCGACGCAGTGTTTCTCGATGAACGGGCGGAGTTCGCGAGGCGGTTCGGCGCGCAGCTGTGCCGTCCCGAGCAACCAAGGGATGAGCAAGAGGGGAAGGGCGGTGCGACTGCGCATCGGGGGGTGCTCGCAGGCTAGGCTGAGGCCAGAGCTTGAACAGGCTTTTGTGCGGTTTGGGCTCGGGTCCTGCCCGGTTGACTCAGCCCTTGCCCCGGGGCTAGGTTTCTTCATCAGATTGCCCCGTGAATACCTCGGAGCAGCTTTTCCAACGCGCCCTCTCGATGATCCCGGGCGGCGTCAATTCCCCGGTCCGCGCTTTCCGCTCGGTCGGTGGTACCCCTTTCTTTACCAAGTCGGCCAACGGAGCCCGTCTGACCACGGCCGACGGACAGGAGCTCGTGGACTTCGTCCTGACCTGGGGTCCGGCCATCCACGGCCATAACGACCCGGACATCCGCGCGGCCATCCGCGAGGCGCTCGACCGCGGCACGAGCTTCGGCACGCCAAACCCCCTAGAGGTCGAGATGGCGGAGCTGATTCTGTCCTGCGTCCCTGCGGTGAAGAAGGTCCGCATGACCAATAGCGGCACCGAAGCCACGATGTCCGCCATCCGCCTCGCCCGCGGATACACGGGCCGGAACAAGATCATCAAGTTCTCGGGCTGCTACCACGGCCACGTCGACTCGCTCCTCGTGAAGGCCGGCTCCGGCGCGCTCACGCAGGGTAATCCTGATTCTGCCGGCGTCACGCCCGGCACCGCGGCCGACACGCTCGTCGCGGAGTATAATAATCTCCCGGCGCTCTCCGCGCTCTTCGACGCCAATGCCGGCCAGATTGCCGGCCTCATCGTCGAGCCGTTCCCGGCTAACGTCGGCCTGATCCTGCCCGACGCGGGCTTCCTCGCTGGTCTCCGCGAACTCTGCACGAAGCACGGCACGGTGCTCATCTTCGACGAAGTGATGACGGGCTTCCGTCTTTCCCTCGCGGGCACGCAGGGCCTGCATGACGTCGTCCCGGACCTCGTCTGCATGGGCAAGATCATCGGCGGCGGCCTCCCGGTTGGCGCCTTCGGTGGTAAGGTCGAGATCATGGACAAGCTCGCCCCGCTTGGTCCGGTCTACCAGGCCGGCACGCTCTCGGGTAATCCGCTCGCCATGGCCGCCGGCCTCGCCTCAGTCCGCAAATTGAAGGCCCTGAATCCGTTCGCGCGTCTCGACGTCCTTGGCCGTCGCGTCCGCGACACGCTCCTCGCTGCCGCGCAGGCTAAGGGCATCCCGCTCCAGGTTCCGCAGGTTGGCTCGATGTTCTCGCTCTTCTTCAACGCCGAGAAGGTCCGTAACTACGACCAGGCCGTCGCCTCCAACGGCGACCTGTATCGCAAGGTCTTCCGCACCGCGCTCGACAAGGGCGTCTACCTCGCGCCTTCGCCTTACGAGACCGCCTTCCTGTCGACCGCCCACGAGGGCAAGGACATCGACAAGGCCTGCGAAGTCCTCGACGCCGCCGTGCGCGCCCTCTGATCATGCCACAACTCGCTTTCATCGGTTCCGGACGCATGGCAGGGGCCATGGTGCAGGGCCTGCTCCGTTCGGGCGCCTGCGCTCCCGCTGACATCACCGTCATCGGCGGTAACGATTCCACCGCCGTTGATCTTTCCAAGGCCACCGGCGTTCGCGTGGCGTCTACGCCCGCTGAGCTTCTGGCCGGCGCGGATGCGGTCGTGCTCGCCTGCAAGCCGCAGCAGTTCGCCGACCTCGACCAGTCCTACGCCTCGCTCGCGCAGGGTAAGCTTGTGCTCTCGATCCTCGCCGGCACGCGCCTCGCCACCATCGGCACTTTTTTCTCGTCCGCCCGCAACGTTGCCCGCGCCATGCCCAATACCCCGGGAGCGGTCGGACAGGGTATCAGTGCGCGTTGCTCGGCTACTCCGCTCGCCGCTGCCGACGCCCAGATCGTTGACGCCATCCTCTCCGGTCTCGGTCCGGTGATCGAACTCCCCGAGACCATGTTCGATGCCGTCACCGCCGTCTCCGGTAGCGGTCCTGGTTTCTTCTTCGAATACATTGCCGCTTATGAAGAGGCCGCCGTCGCCTTGGGCTTCACGCCCGAACAGGCCAAGCTCCTCGTCCGCCAGACTTTCAGTGGTTCGCTCGCGCTGCTCGCCGCCACCGGTGAGACGCCCGTGAATCTCCGCATTCAGGTGACCTCGCCCGGCGGTACGACCAAGGCCGGCCTCGACGCCATGGAAGCTGGCAAGTTCCGCGAGATTGTCGCTTCCGCCCTCATCGCCGCCAAACAGCGCGGTGAAGAGCTGGGGAAGAAGTAAGCGGTATCATTAGGCCGCCGCAGGGCGGCCGAGGGTAGGGGCGTGGCTTTGCCGCGCCCTTTCGCTTAGGAGTGCAAGGCGAAGCCTTGCCCCTACCTGGATTCGCCCTGCGGCGAATTGGGCTAGCCAGATACTTCCCCCGATACTCGATACTCCAAACTCGATACTCCCGTTACGCCTATTTCCCCGGCAGCGTGAACGGCGGGAGTTCGAATTTCACGGGGCTCGGGCCGACGCGCGGGTCTTCGACCTGCTTGAGCGTGGCGAGAAGCTGGGCGGACATGTGCTTGAGCGTGCCAGCATAAGCAGGGTCGGTGGCGATGTTCTTAATCTGGTCCGGATCCTTCGCGAGATCGTAGAGTTCTTCGGCGGGGCGCTTGCCGAAGGAATAGTCATAGACCCACTTGTATTGCGGATCATCGAAGTGGTGTACAACCCAGGCCTTGGTCGGGCTGGCGTCCATGTCTGCAAAGGTAGCGAAAGTATTCTTCTCGATCTCATCGAACTTCGGGAGGTCGGCACGGGTCGTGAAGTTCGGGCTGCCCAGAGGCCAGCGGTCCGGGGCGAAGTTGCGGACGTACAGGAACTCCTTCGTGCGCAGGGCGCGGTGCGGGTAGGGCAGGTTGCCTTCACGGGCGGAGCCCACGTGACGTTCGCGACCCGTAACGACCCAGGTTCGGCTCGCGTCAATCTGGCCGGCTAGGGCGGACTTCAGGAGCGGGACGATACTGCGGCCGGTCATCACGGCGGGCGGCTGGACGCCGCCGAGCTCGAGGAACGTCGGGGCGAGGTCCATCAGGTTGACGAAGTCATCGATGACGCGTCCGGACTTGATGCCCGGGCCGCGGACAATCAGGGCGACGTTGGTGCCGTGGTCGAAGAGGTTGCCCTTGCCGCCGGGGACGCCGGGCATGCCGTGGTCGCCGCTGATGACGAAGATCGTCTTTTCGAGTTCGCCGCGCTTTTCCAGTTCGGCGATGATGACGCCCACGCCGGCATCCCAGGCTTGGGATTCGCCCATATAGTCGGCGACGTCGTCGCGGACCTCCGGGACGTCGGGGAGGAAGGCGGGGAGCTTGCCCTTGAGGTCGTCGGGGTTGATGCCCCAGAGGTTCACGCCGCTATGCTTCTCGAAGGTGCGGTGGGTGAGCGTCGGACCGAACCAATAGCAGAACGGTTTACCGTCTTTACGGTCGGCGAGGAAGGCTTGGAAGTTGCCGCTGACTTCGGCGAGCAGCTTCGCCTTGGCATCGGCGAACGTTGCGCCGGCTTTGAGCATCTCCGTGGCATTTTCCGAGAAGTTGTTATATTTCCGGCCCGACTTCTCATAGGCGTATTTCTGACCGCCGTACGGGGCGTCGGCGGGAGTGCCCGGGCTCCAGACCTTATGGCTTTTACCAATGTGGTAGCCCGCATCGCGGAGCATCAACGGGTAGCTGGGGATGGATGCATCCCATTTCGCACCGCTGAGGATCGCGCCCATATGGGTCCGGAAGAAATATTGTCCTGACAGGAGTGAACTGCGGCACGGCGTGCAGCTCGGTGAGGTCACGAAGGCGTGGCGGAAGAGCGCGCCTTCGCCGGCGATACGATCGATGTTGGGCGTCTTGATGATCTGGTTGAGGCTCGGACGGGCGTCGATCTTGGCGTAAGCGCCGGCGTAGCGGCCCCAGTCGTCGGCAAAGCAGAAGACGATATTCGGGCGCTCGGCGTCGGCGGCGGAGGAGGAGGCCGCGGCGGCGAAGAGGCCAAGTAAGAGGGCGGGAAGTCTCATCAGATTATTTTAAAGGGGCTTTCTCGAAGTCGTCCTTTTTAACCCAACTAGCGTCGAGAAGTTCTCCGGACATATAACGTTCGTAGAATCGGTTCTTCTTCTTGTCCGCCGAAGGGTAGGCTTCGTATTCGGCGCCACGGCCAATGGCGCGCAGGTCGCCTTGCGTCTTGAGTTCCGACCACATCTGCGTGCGGAGCTTCTCGAGGTCGGCGACCCGGGTCAGGGCGAGGTTCTTCACGCAGTCCACATCGGTGCGCAGGTCGTAGAGTTCCTGGCCGGGGCGCATGCCGAAGCAGAGTGCCCAGAACGGGTCGGAACCTTTCTCTCGGCGTGCGTGCAGTAGAAACGACTTCGTCGGACTCGCGTCAGTGTCGAGATAGCCCGTCTCCGGGTTACAGGCTGGCCAGCGCGACGGCTCGGCGTTCTCGAGGTAGGCCACGCCTTCCTTCACGATGCCACGGATCGGGTACCCGGCGTCGCCAGGACGACCGAGGTCGTTGCGTTCGCGGCCGATGAGCGTGTGGTCGCGGGCCGGGTTGGAGCGTCCGTCGACGCCGCTTTGGAAGATGTCGTTCAGGCTGCGACCCGAGGTCGGCGCGAGGGCGCCGGTGGCCGGCCAGGCGACGCCGGCGGCCTCGAGGAAGGTCGGGGCGAAGTCGACGAAGCTGACGTAATCGGTGACCTTACGCCCGGGGTTCTTGATGCCCTTGGGCCAGCGAATCGCGAGGGGGAGATGGTTGGCGTTCTCGTAGGCCGATCCCTTCACCCGCGGGAAAGGCATACCGTTATCACTCGTCACGACCACAATCGTGTTCTCGAGCTGGCCGGTTTTCTCGAGCATCGCCAGAGCTCGGCCCACGTGGCGGTCGAAGTGCTCGACCTCGTAGGCATAGTCCAGCATATCGCCGCGGATCGTCTCATTGTCGGGCCAATAGGCCGGCACGTGGTCGATGTCGGTCGTCTTCTTGCCGCCGAGGCGGGCCCCACTCCCTTCTTCGTATTCGCGATGCGGCTCGATGCAACCGAGCCAGAAGAACCAGGGCTGGCCGGGTTTGGCTTGCGTCAGGAACGCCTCAAAGTTGCCGCTATAGTCATTGTTGGTGATGCCGGTGGTCGGTGGCTGGGCTTTCTTCTGGTTGAACAGCTTACCGGCCATTACCCGCGGCGAACCATCGGCCTTGAGCGATAGGCCAGGTCCCCAGACCTTGCCCGTGGTTGCGTAAACGTAGCCATTTTGCTCGAGGACGTCAGGGAAGATCGCGAACTCCGGCGGGAAGACGCATTGATGGTTGGCAGCGGCACCGAGGAGCCAAGGGTGACGGCCAGTGAGGATTGCGGAGCGAGAGGGCGTGCACTTGGCCGTCGGCGTGTAGGCGTTGAGGAAGAGGAGGCCTTCCTGGGCGACGCGGTCGAAATTTGGCGTCTTCACCCAGGAGCAGCCGTACGCGCCCGCGTGACCCCGGCCCCAGTCGTCGGCGATCAGGAAGAGGACGTTGGGGCGGGCCGGTTCGGAGGCGACGAGGCCGGCGCAGGTGGCCCAGAAAAATGTAAGGAGCAGGGGAATACGCATGGCTCGGGAGTGGAAACTACTAAGCAGGATGGGTGGGCGGTATGCAACGCCTCAGCACCACGCCAAAGAAAAGGCCGGGCGACTTGCGTCGTCCGGCCTTCGCGGGAGCCTGCTCGCGAGCTTACTTCTGAGCAGCGGCGTCGGCCTTCTTGGCCGGAGCCTTCTTGCCAGCCTTCGCAGCCGGCTTTGGGGCGAGGTCGCGGAGCTTCACGTTCTTGAACCAGACTTCGTCGCCGTGTTCCTGGAGGAGGATGTGGCCGTCGGCCCACTCGCCGAAGTTCTTTCCGTACTTGGGGTCGGCGTATTTCGACTTCGCCACGAGGGCGCGGAATTCGTCGGTGCTGCGGTCATAGGAGACCACGAGACGGCCGTTGAGCCAGTGTTCGACCTTGGTGCCCTTGGTGATGACATAGGCGTTGTTCCAGTCGCCGATGCGGTTCGGGCGCTTGTCCTTGGAAGCGGTGATTAGGTCGTAGAGTGAGGAGACCGTGCGGTTGCCATCGCGACCGAGCTTGGCGTCCGGGTGGACGGCGTCGTCGAGCATCTGGAATTCCAGACCAAAGGCCGAGCCGGCACCTTGATTGAGGTCAGGCTGCACGTAGTACTTCAGGCCGCTGTTGGCACCCTTGGTGAGCTTGAAGTCGACGGAGACCTCGAACTGTTTATAGCGCTCGATCGTGATAATGTCGCCGGCCGAGGCGGATTCTTTGCCGCCCGAAGCGGCCGTGTGGAGCTGTCCCTTCTCGATGGACCAGCCTTCCTTGGGGAATTCCGGACCCTTGGCGGAGCGCCAGCCCTTACTGGTGCGACCGTCGAAGAGGAGCTTCCAGCCGTCAGCCTTCTCGGAGTCGGACAGGCTGTTGTCTGGAATCTTCGTGAGGGCGATGTTACGCCATTCGACCGTGGTGCCAGCCTTGGTTTCGTCTTTGCCGATACCGTGGACCTGGAAGGCGATGAAGCCGGTCTTGTAGCCGTCATCGCGCACGTCGACGCGCTGCACGCCGTTAAGCCAGGTGCGGATGCGATTGCCGTTGGCTTCCACCTTTACGTGGTTCCATTCGCCAATCTTGGAGAGCTCGCGACCCTGCTTGGAGAAGGCGAGGGCGTCACCGCCGCCGAAACCCGGGACGATCCAGCCACGACGGCCTTCTTCGTAAAGGCCGGCGGACCACATGCGGGCCTCGGTATCGGGCTTCTTCACGTTCTTCGGGTCGGTGTCGATCTCAGCCTGGTAGCCGTGGACGCGGCCGGCGGGGACCTTGGCGGCCTTACCCTCGGGGGTCTTGTAGTTGACCTCCTTGGCTTCGGCGTGGCTGCGGATTTGCACGCCGGAGTTCAGGCGCGGGTCGTTCTTGAAATCGTATTCTAGGACGAAGTTCGCATAGTCCTTTTCCGTGGCGAGGAAGGTGTTCGGCGTGTTGAGGGTGGAGGTGCCGACGAGGTTGCCCTCGGCGCTGACCGAGTAGGCCGCTTCGCCGCCGAGCTTCTTGAAACCCGTGAGGTCCTTACCGTTGAAGATCTGAACTTTATTTGGGTTAGCCTTCGGTGCGCCCGGGGCGGCCTTGGTGGCGGTGGACTTGTCGTCGCTGGCGCAGCCGACGAGGAGGAGGGCGGCGGCTGTGAGGCTCAGGAAGAGCGGGGTCTTTTTCATGGGGTGGGGTATTTGGTTTAGAGATGAAAAAGCGGAGCGGCCTTGCGACCGCTCCGCTTCGTCGGAGGGGTTTAGAACGAGGTCGGGATCTCGAAGCCCTTGCGGCCGGTGCGCTTGGCCACGAGGTCTCGGTTGGCGGCCTCGGCGTTGGCGCCGGTGAAGAGTTCGGTCTTCGTGTCCTGCGTGAGCGGGGCGCCGAGGGTGGCCTTGGCTTCGTCGAGGTTCACGCCGTTACGACCGAGGTGCTCGGCCATGCGACCGAAGGCTTCGGAGAGACCGGAGCTTGCCTTGATGGCTTCCTTGATCTCGCCGGCGCTCTTCTTCGCGCCGACGCGGTAGGAGATGTTGGCTGAGTGGACGAGGGCGGTAGACAGGTGGCACTCGCGGACCGGGGCGTTGATGCCTTCGGCCGAACCCTTGCGGATGCAGGCGACCCAGTTGGCGTGGTGGCCAGAAGCGCCGCCGGTGAGGTCGACGGTGTCGATGGTCTTACCGTAGGACTTCATGAACTTGCCGTCCTTGTCGTAGACCTGGCAGGAAGCGTAGTCAGGCACGACGAGGGTGGCGTTCTCGCACTCGACGATGATGCCGATTTCCGGGGACTTGGCGGACTTCTCGCCGGTGTTGCTCTCCTTGAACTGTCCGAACTTGTTCGACGGGCCATTCATCTTGCCGTCGGCGGTGAGGCCGTAGACTTCGGTGATGAGCGGGGCGGCTGCGTAGTTGTGGATGGAGACGAAGGTGTTCGGGGTCTCGGCGCAATCGGTGTAACCGAAGCGACCGCCGACAGAGACAACTTCAGGGGCGACTTCGTGGGTGCCGAGGAACCAGCGGGCGATGTCGATCTCGTGGATTGCCTGGTTGCAAAGGTCGCCGCCGCCGTAGTTCCAGAACCAGTGCCAATCGTAGTGCACCGGGCCGTTGTTGGCGGCTTCGTTCACTTTGTCGGACTCATGGCCGCGGATGGATTCCTGGATATCGGCCGGGCCGTGCCAGAGGTCGTAATCAATTTCGGAGGGAATCTCGCTCTTCTTGGCGATACCGATGGACTTGCGGCGCTTATAGCAGATGGCGCGGGCGAGCTTCACCTTGCCGTACTTTCCGGCGTGGACGTCCTTGATGGCGGCGCGGATGCCGGCTCCGGAGCGGCTCTGCGTGCCCGCCTGAACGATCTGCTTCGTGAAGTGGTTCGAAGCGGCGACGAGCTGCTGGCCTTCGAAGATGTTATGCGAGAGCGGTTTCTCGACGTAGAGGTGCTTGCCGGCCTGGAGTGACCAGATGCCCTGGATGGAGTGCTGGTGGTTCGGAGAGGCAATGGAGACGGCGTCGATATCCTTATCTTCGAGCATCTTGCGGATGTCGGAGTAGCCCTTGGCGCCAGGGATGGCCTTCAGGCCTCTGGCGACGACCTTGGAGTCCACGTCGCAGAGGGCGACGATGCGCACGCCCTTGAGCTTCTGGAGTTCCTTGATGTGTTCCATGCCGCGGCTGCGGAAGCCGACGACGGCGACGCGGAGGTCACCATTGGCGCCAGCGGACTGGGCGTAGGTCTGGGCACTGAGGCCCGCCACGGCGGCAGCCAGGGCGGAGTTCTTGATGAACGTGCGACGATTGAGTTGGGACATAGGTATAACTGGGGGTAGAGGCTTAGCATAAGTAGATGCCGCCTGAGTCGAGATTGTTCCAAGGCACGGCTTAACCTAATATCGGAAGGAGGGTGTCCAAGGGGTGGGGGTAGGGGTGGGGGTAGGGGTGGGCACGATAGCCAAACTCATAACCTTATTACGAATAGGGATTTATGATTTAACCAACCCCTACCCCTGCCCCTACCCCTTGCAGCCTCCTACTTAACCGTCCGCAGGTATTCCCGGATGGCCTCGAACTGAGCGGGGCCCTTGCCTTCGTAGGGGTCGGAGAGCTGGGTCACGCCTTCGGGGTCGGCGTACTTAGGCATCTTGGTGTCCGGATCGATGCGCGTCGGCGCGAGGACCCAGCGATGGAAGTAGCCTTTGCGGAGGCGCTCGGCGGATTGGAGGAAGTTGATGGCCGGGGCTTCGAAGACCGCGGTCGCAGCCTGATCGCCCACGGCGTGGCAGGTGATGCAGTTGAAACCGCCGTCGGCCCCGAGCAGCTTCTCGCCGATGGCGACTTTCTCCGGATTCGGCGCCGGCTCAGCGGCTTCTCTCTGCGGCAGGCCGTGCTGGTGGTTGAGGCCGAGCGAAAGTCCGTCCGCGTAGTGAGCGAAGCCAGGCATGCGGCCGATTAGCCAAGGGCGCGGCTTGTACTCGACCTGTCCTGCGATGAACTTGCTCATCCAGTCGTGGCGGAGTTTCTCACCGAGCCAGGTCAGCGGAGGAATCGGCGCGTCCGGTACAGCTTCGCCTTCGACGTGTTCCTTGGGCGGTAAGGCGTCGCGTAGCTTCTTCGCTTCGCCGTCGACCTTGGTCCAAGTGCTGACGTTGCCGTCGCGCGAGTGGCAGGCGACGCAGTTGAGGTTCTTGATCTGGCGCTCGGCGAATTCGGCCGGCGTGTCTTGCTTGAGCGAGGCGAGGTCGGTGGCGAGGAAGGCTTTCAGCGAAGCGCGTTGCGCGGGCGTCAGGGCGAAGTCGGGCGCGGTGGCGCGGGTCTTGGCGTCGGGAGCCAGGCAACCTTTCTCGCCAGCGTTGAGCACAGTCGCGAGAGTGGGCTGCGTCGTGGCGGGCATGCCAGCGTGGCAATTCAGGCAGCCGGCGCTGACGAGCAGGGTCGCGCCCCGGGTGGCGTCGCCGGTGATCGCATCGCGCTTAATGGCCCGTCCGTTGGCGATCAGGTAGGTGGCGAGCTGTGAGGCTTCCTCGTCTTCGAGGCGGAAGTGCGGCATGCGCGTGCTCGGGTAGCTCTTGGCGGGATCTTTCAGGAATTCGATGAGCGCGGCGGAGCGCCACTTGTCGCGGAGATGTCCCATCGGGATGCGGTCGTGTGCATCCTTGCCCTCGGCGTCCGGGCGCTGGTGGCAGGCGATGCAGCCGAGGTTGGCGAAGAGCGCGCCTCCCTGCGGGGCGAGCTTCAGGTCGAGCGGTTTATCGGTCGCAGGCACGGCACCCTGCGTGAGCATCGCGGCGAGGTCGGCGGCTTTCTGCCCTGCGTCCGGTCCCGTGAAAAGCTTCGGCATCAGCGTGTGCGGTCGGATCGCGTGCGGGTCGGCAATCCAATCGCCGAGGAAGCCCGTATTGTATTTCGTACCGAGATCCGCGAGCAGCGGGGCGTTCTGGCCGAGCTCCGGCATCCCGGTGCCTTTCGCGGGCAGTCGCGTGGCGTCCGTATGACAGGCGGCGCAGTTCATCTGGGCGAAGAGCAGGCGGCCTTCGCGGCGTTGCGCAGAAGCGTCGAGATCTTTATCGGCTGGGTGCGTCAGTAGGGTCGGCGGGACAGGCTCCAGTGGGAAGTCTTTCGAAGACCAGCTCAGGCGCGCGAAAGTGTCGCCCGCGGCGGCGCTGGTGAGCTCGGCGACGATGCGGTTGGCACCCTTGTTGAGTTGGACGGTCTTGAGTCCAGGGCCATCGAGCAAGGGCTGTCCGTTGAGGCTGAGTTTGAATTTGCCGGAGGACTCTGCGCTGAACTTGAACGTGCCGCGCAAAGGGGACTGTAGGTCGCCTTCCCATTTCACCACGAACGGTCCGGCGGGCAGGAAGGGCGTCGGGGCCTGGCCGGCTGGGACATAGAGGGCGAGCAGGCGGTCGGTGCGGACATCCGTCTTCCCGGCGGCGGTGAAGCTGACCTTGAGCCCGGGCAGGTCCTGCGCGGCAAGGGCGGTCGCGACGGATGCGGCGAGCAGGCAGAGGAGGCGGCGGAAAAACATGGCGGCGGGACTCTTCTTAATGAGAGACATTCCTGCCGTCAGGCAAGCCCCCAACAAAAAGGCCCGGCGTGAACCGGGCCTTTCATCATAGGGCTTTCGCCTTACTTACTTGGCGAAGCTGCGGTAGTCCTGGCCTTCCTTCTCCGGGACGACGTTGATCGTGCTGCCGATGTCGTCCGGAACGCGGGAGCCGTCGACGGCCTTCACGTTCATCTTGATGCGCATCTGCATCACCGGCACGAGGCCGGGGACTTCGAGGAACACCGTCTTGCCGTCGTCGGAGAGTTTGACCGATTTGATTGCCACTGGTTCGGTACCCTTTTCCGTGGGCTTGCTGACCTTATATTCAGCCGAGCCATAGGCGCTGGACCAGAGGTAGTTGTACTGTTCGATCGACCAGTTTTGGAGCTCAGAGGCGGTCTTCTTGTCCAAGGCGCCGGTGAAGCCGATGGTGATGCCCTGCTTGGAGACGTGCAGGGATTCCTGCATGGTCACCGACTTGCCGGTGTAGCGCACGCGATGGATCGCGCCGTCTTTCACGCCGTTGGTCTGCCAGCCCTTGAGGCCGGAGACGTAGAGCTGACCGTCCACGGGGTTAAAGCGGGCGCGCATGATACCGGTCGTGAACTTCAAGGGGAACTTGACCACGCCGCCTTGAGGGATGTCGCCGACTCGTTCCTGGAGGACGGCGAAGAGCGAGGACTTACCGTAGGAAAGGTAAAGCATGCGGCCTTCGAAGGGACCCCACTTACCCTTGTTGGCGGGGACCCAGACTTGGCAGCCGTTGGAGTTGTCCATGTCGTAAGGTACCCAGCAGAGGTGCGGGCTGAACTTCGCGGGCGGTGGGTTCATGTGCGAGAGGTCAGGGACTTCGATGAATTCGCCGGGCTTGGAGAAGTGGATGTAGTCCACGGGCACCCAGGTGCCCTGGTTGTCGCCGTTGGAGATCTCATCGTTAGGTCCCACGCCCATGCCGTTAGGCGCGCGGATGCCAGTGGCGTGGACGGAGAACTTCTTGCCGTCGGCCGAGACCTTGAAGATGCAACCGTGGTGGTCACTGAGAGGGCCCCAGCCGCGGCCTCCCGGGTTTACGGGTCCGCCCTTGAGGAAGTAGAAGTTGCCCTGCGAGTCGGTCTGCAGGTCGAACGTAAACTCGTGGAAGTTCGAGGTGACTTGGACGTCGTTATTGAAGTTTTCGTAGAAGTCGGCTTCGCCGTCGTGGTTGAAGTCGTGAAGCAGGGTGATCTGGTCACGGCCGAGTACGTAGACGTTGTCGTTAACGATCTTTAGGCCGAGGCCGTGGAAGATACCGGTGGCGTAGCGATGCCAGGTGATCTTGCTGAACTTATCGTCGGCGAACTTACCGATCCAGACGTCACCGCTCCAAGTGGCGAAGGCGATGCGGCCATCCTTGAAGAAGTCGATCGCACCGACGCGGATCCAGGCGTTGTAGGGGTTGTCTGAAGGAACGCTGATGTTGTCGACGACGTAGGGTGCGTTAACAATCTCAGCCAGCTTGTCCTTGAGGACCTGCTTCTGCGCAGCATCACTTTCACCTTCGAGCTGAGCCTTGACGGAGTCGGCCTGCTTGGTCTGGTCAACTTCGCCGAGGACGCCTTCGGTCACGACGTCTTTTGACCAATGGGCCGGGCCGCCCTTGGTGAAGGCACGGAGGTCAGTGGCGGCTGCGACTTGGCTGGTGATCTTGCGGAGTACGTCGCCGGCGTTGACGTTACCGTGAGCGAACGAGATTTTGAAGGAGGTGCCAGCGGCAACCTTGGAGAGCGTGAGGGAGAGGAAGCCGCCCTTGGTGCTGAGCGCGGAGCCAGCAGGCAGTCCGTTGACGGTCACAGTGGTGAGTTCGTCGGCGGGCTTGACGATGGCCGGGGCGTTCTTGGCGACCTTGGACTTGTTGGCCTTCGGGTCGTTCTTCTTGGCGTCGGCGGCCGGAAGCGGTAGCTCGAGGCGGACAATGGCGTTGGCACCATCGGCGAGGTCAGCCTTGCCGCCGTAAGGGAGGTCAAGGAGACGGACGGAGGAGTCGAGTTCGCCCTTCACAACGGTGAAGGAACGGCTGAGCACGACGTTGGTGCCGACGGTTTCCATTTCGGCACTTTCGAGGATCTCGGCATTACCTACGCTGTAGGAGAAGACGACGCGGTCGCCGTGCAGGTAGAGGCCTTGGTATTTGGCGTGCTCGCGGGGGAGAGGGCCGAGCGCAATCTTGGACATCACGCCTTCGGGGCCGGTCGGCAGCGTGCGGGTCTCGGCGAACGAACCATTGAGGCTCCAGCCAGGTCCGGGGTTGGTTTCGAAGAACACCTTGGCGCCAGCCACTGGGCCGGGGTTGGGGCCGTGCGCGCCATCGAAGGCGACGCCCTTGAATTTCATCCAGCCACCGGTCCAGGCGCCAGCGCCGCGGAGGGTCTCGGTGTCGAAGGCGAAGCCGGCCTCACGGTTGCCGAGATTGACCATGACGGCCTTGTTGGCCGCGCAACCCCTCTGCTTGAAGGGGCTTTCGCCTTGGGTGTTGTCGATCGAGGCCGAGAGGAAGCGGCCATAGTCCATCGCTTCCCACTTAGAGAGCGGCTTCTTGGCTTCGTCGGCGGCGAAGGCTGTGCCAGCCACGAGGGCGAGCAGCAGGCTGGTGCGGGTTAGGGATGTCATGTGATTAGAAATGGGGTTGGGCGGGGCAGGGGTGGCAGAATTGATGAAACCGCCCCCCGCTGTCCATCGTATTGGAGTGAGATGCGGGTAGGAAGTTCCTCATTAAAAGCGATGACCGATGACGGATACCAGATGGCAGGCGGAGCGGTGTCAGGATTGGTGAGCGTAATCGGCCGAATAACGGGGGGTCTCCGTCCTTGCCGATGAGGCGAGCCAAGCGTTTTATTTGAGCATACCCCCGTTATGCCTTCCCGCTTCATCATCTTGGCTAGTCTGTTCGCCGCCTATTTTTCCTCTGGGCTGGCGGCCGCTCCGGCATCCGCGGAGTCTTCGTTGGTCTTTAATACCACGATCCAGAAGAATGACCTCAAGGGCGATTTTGAGGCCCAAGTGTTTTTCGCCCAGAGCCAGATCATCCCGGCCCGCCCTCGGGAGGATGATCGCCAGCCTCGCTTGGTCAGCCTGCGCAAGGCCCTCTTGATGGTGCGTCCGCTGCGGGCTGACGCGACACCCATCTCCGTCATGGTGGTGGACGGCTCCGGCAAGGAGCTCGGCACATTGCAGCTGAATCCTCCGGCCATGCTGCCGAAGACGGCCTACTTTGTGGACGGGGCGCCGGCGGGCGGAATGGATTTCAAGCCGAAGGGCGAGTCACGCGGCGTGATCGACGACGCGGTGGGAATCGCGAAACTGGCCGAGCAGGATGGCGGCGCGCTGCGCGCCATGCTCGGCAAAAACGCGCTCGTCGAGATCGCCACCGCCGACGGACGCTGGGTGAAGGAGATCCATCTTCCTCCGGCCAAGGGCCTCGACGGCAAGGTCGTCCGGATCAACGCCGGCGCCGGCTATGGCTCGACGGTCCGTTACGGCGACAGTGAGGTGAGTCTCTCGCGCGGTCAGGCCGTCGTCTTCAAGGCCTCATCCGGCCGCTGGTTCCGCGAAGGTGAGCTGGAGAACAACGGGCTGCGTTATGCGAGCGACGCCTGGAGCGTCGACCTGCCCGCAGAATGGATTCGGCCTGGTCTCGCCCTGCGGTTCCTGCAGGGCAAGGCGGCCGGCGAGCTCTCCCCAATCGACATCGGCGCGCCGACGCAGCTCTTGCTGCATACCATCGACCTTGGCTTCCTGACGACCCCGCGCGGCGCGTTCGGGTTCGCCAAGGATTCCGAAGCGCATCGCGAATATTTCCAGACCGTCCCCGCCAGCCGGCTCATCGTCAGCCGGTACGCCCCGCTCCATCTCAAGGAAGTGATGCTGCCCACGGGTAAGCTGCTCAAGGAGGTCGATCCGAGCAAGGGCGGCTGGCACGAAGGCGCTATGCGCCAGCATATCGGCAAGGAGCTGGTCTCGCACGGCATCGATAACGCCAACTACGGGCTCCATAGCACCGCCGGCGCCGGCGAGAAGGACCACCCTTACGCTGTCGCGCAGCTCGCGGCGCACAACAGCCGTGGCGTGTATGCCAACGGCGTCCAGGTCCACGGCGGCTCTGGCGGCAACGGCATGGTGACGCTCGATAATTCCCTCGGCAACGAGTTCAGCCACGAGGTCGGCCATAATTACGGCCTCGGACATTACGTCGACGGCTTCAAGGGGTCGGTCCATCGCGCGGCCGACCAGATCAACTCGACCTGGGGTTGGGACGCCGACAAGCGGCGCTTCATTCCCAACTTCTCTCCGCTGCGCACTGGCAAGGACGCCACGCTAGAAGGACTGTCGCAGCCGCCCTTCGACGGACGCAGCTATGGTTTCGACGCCATGGCCGGCGGCGCTCCGTTCTCCTCGTTCAACCGCTTCACGCTCTATACGCCGAACACCGCGGCGATCATCCAGAAGTTCCTCGAATCGAAGGCCGTCTTCGACCCGCTTTCGCCGACGGGCTTCAGTACCTGGAACGAGCAGACGGCCCGCATGGAGCCTTTCAGCCATCGTCTTTCGCTCGGCCGTGAGGTCTCCGCGCCAATCAAGGACCTGAGCACGGCGAGCCTCGCGAAGCTGCTGTCCGAAAACCCGCGCGTGCGCGTCGCGATGGCCGACGGCAACTGGACCAAGGAGATCCCGCTACCTCCGGCCGCCCCCGGCAACAAGGGGCGTATCGTCACCATCGTGCACGGCGCCGGTTATTCGTCGGTCCTGAAGCTCAACGGCGACGAGGTGACGATGCCCCGAGGCTTCGAGAAATCCTACATCTCCGACGGCAAGCGGTGGAAGGAAGGCAAGGGCGACGAGGCTTCCGTCGAGCGTAAGCCGCAGGCCTTCGGCGTGCCGGTCGTGACCCTCCTGGGCTATTACGATCCCGCGGCCGAACTGAGCAGCTACGCCTATCCGGCGCTGCACGGTTCTCTCGGATACTGTTACGCGGAAGAGTCCGCCGAGGTTAAGCCCTCCGACTACCTGCTCGTCGTTGAGACTAAGAAAGGCGTCCTCCGTTTCCGGCTCGCGGACCGACGCATCGACGCAAAATACATGAACAAGTTCCACGTCAACGTGCCCGAGGCCAGCCAGCCGACCCAGTTCGCTATCGTCTGCGGCGGCAAGGTCCTTGCGAAGAGGACGATCGAGCCCGCTGCCGAAAAGCTCGCCGTCACCGTCCACGGCTACGTACCGACCTCCAAATAAACCTGGTGCCAGCCCTAGCCCTGTTCAGGCCTTCCAACACCCAGGAAGGTGCTCGTCGAGAACGCCAACGGCTTGAAGGAAAGCTTGGATGATGGTCGGGCCGACGAACTTCATGCCGCGCTTCTTCAGGTCCTTGGAGATTTTCTCGGCGAGCGGTGAGGTTGGCTGGTGCGAACGGGACCGTCGGACGATTGGCTTGTCGTCGACATGTGCCCATAGCCATTTCGAAAAACTACCGTACTCATCCTGTATCGCCAAGAATACCCGCGCGTTCGGCGCTACGGATTCCAGTTTGCCCCGATGTCGGACCACGCCGGGATTATCCATGAGCGTATCGACCTTCTTGGCGTCGAAGCGCGCGACCTTGCGGACGTCGAAGTTCGCGAAGGCCTTGCGGTAGTGTTCACGTTTCTTCAGAACGGTGATCCAGGAAAGCCCCGCTTGCGCTCCTTCGAGGATGAGCTGTTCGAAGAGCAGGCGATCGTCGTGGACGGGCACGCCCCACTCTTCGTCGTGATAGGCGACATAGAGCGGATCGTCTCCGCACCAGAAGCAGCGTGGCTTCGGCTTGGCCACGTCAGGCCTTGGTCGAAAGGCCGCGCAACCAAGCAATCCAGCCGGCGGGCAGGCCGCGGGCGAGGGCGCCGCGCACGATTTTCTCGTGATACAGCTTCGAGGGGAGGTGCGGACCGGTGGGGTCGACGACCTTGTAGGCTTGGCAATCGAGCGGGCAGTCTTCGAGCCCAGCCTCGAGCACGGTCAACTTGACACGCTTGTAGGCCGTACCTTCAGCTTCATCCATGCGCTTCCAGTCGTCGGGCGTCATCTCATACACCGCGCCCCAGACGCCCGGGGTATCGAGGTCTTCGAGGACGTCGGCCGAGCCTCCACCCCAGGTCGAGCTGGGGTGGGTAAAGGCCAGGCGATGCTTAGGCAGGAATGCCTTTCCGCGATAGCTGGAGCCGGGGCAGCGGCGCTCCATCTGGGTGGAATCCAGATTGGAAGCGTAGGCGAAGTAGTACCGGCTCATGCGAAGGGAAAGGAACTTTGCCCATCTCGGGCGGAGATGCAATCAAGGATGGCCGCCGCAGGGCGGCCGAGGGTAGGGGCGTGGCTTCGCCGCGCCCTCCCTTGAGAAGGTGTTGGCGGATAGCGGTTAGCGGTTGGGCACGTAGATGAGGAAGGGGAGTGCACGATGAATCGTGCCCCTACCTTGGTCCGCCCTCCGGCGGACTTGGCAGAACCCCCGCGCTAAGCTGCGCTTAGCGCGCGATGTCGTTCCTGCCCAGCACGGTGATTCCGTGGCTGGACAAGACGGAGGCGGCGAGTTCCTGCGCTTCCGTGCGGACGACGAGACCGTAGCGGCCGTTCGGGCGGAAGAGGAAAGGGTAGACGTAATGGATATTAATCTCGGCCTTGAGCAGGAGTCGGGTGACGTCCTTGAGTTGGGCTTCCGACTGGAGCTCGATGGCGACAACGGGGACGTCGTCATGCGCGAAGCGGTGCTCATCAAGAATCTGTTCGGCGCGCTCGGGGTAATCGACGACGATACGGATGATCGTGGAGTCGGTTGTGTCGACGAGGCACAGCGCCATGATGTGGACGTCGGCGCCAGCGAGGGACTCGATCATTTCGTTAAGTCGGCCGACCTTGTTCTCGACGAAGATGGAGAACTGGCGGACAGGTCCGAGGTCAGGTTGCTGGGAAATGTCGGCGGCCATCGAGAGTCATGATGACAATCCGGATGCGTTTCTCCAGCCTCATCTGAACGAGTCTATACCTTTACCTTGACTTACATCTACGTATACGGATACGAAGATATGTATGTTAAGCATCCTCGCAATCTTCCTCGCCCAAGCGCCCACGCGTTTGCCCGAGACCGTCGTGATTGAAACTCGTCAAGCCGCCCCCTTGGCTGACGCCTCGCCTTCGGTCAGTCGCCTCGATGTCACGGCTGCGTCGGAATCCGGCCTGACGACCCTCGCCAGCCTCCTGGGCGGCGCCCCCGGCGTCACTGCTACGGAGCAATCAGGTGAAGGCTCCGTGGGGTCGCTCTTCCTTCGTGGCACGAACTCCACCCAGACGGCGGTGCTGCTCGATGGGCGGCGCCTCCCGCAGGGATTTTCTAATTCTTACGAGATCGGGCGCTACCGTATCTTTGGTTTGTCCTCCGTGGAAATTCTGCGTGGCCCATCTTCTTCACTCTATGGCGCCAATGCGCTCGGCGGCGTGATTGACCTGCGACAGCAGTCTCCGCTGTCCGCCAAGGCGGGCTCCATGCTCGTGGCCGAAGGGGGTTCGTATGGCCGCGGTTCGCTGGGTCTCTCGTTCCTGTCGAACAACGCCGTCGGCGGGCAGGCGGCGACGAACGGCACCTCGGTGAGTCTCTCCGCTTCGCATGACGACGGTTGGCGTCCAAACGGCGACCGCGATGCGTTCAGTACCTATCTCAAGCATGAATGGCAGCTGTCGCCGAATTTGGTCTTTGATCTCGTCGGCTCGGCGGATCAAGGCAAGGCGGGTTTGCCGGGGCAGGCGGTCGGCGGTGCCTCGAGCCTTACGGATTGGGAGCGCGACAGCGGCTGGCTGCTTTCGCCTGGCTTGCGTTTTCATGATGCGGACACCGACGCGACTATCTTCTGGTCGCGCGCTGGTAGCGCGATCTCCAGCGTCACCGTTCCTTTCGCCAACCGCTACCTGCTCGATCGCGATGAGCTCACCGCCTTCGTCGATCGTAAGCTTCGGCGTGATCTCACGTTGGGGTTAGGTGTGACCTATGAGCGCACGAGCTTCGAACAGTTCGACGTCGCCGCCAATAACCTGACCTGGGGGGATACGCATGAGAGCTTCGGCGTCTGGACCCGCGCGGATTGGCAGGTCACTTCCACCGATCGCCTCCGCGCCTCCGTCCGGGAAGATCGTTTTACAGATTTCGCCGGTAAGACCACTGGTGAGATTTCCTATTTCCATCGTTTCACCAAGGAGCTGCTCGGGCACGCCAAGGTCGGCACTGCTTACCGCGCACCCGCGGCCAACGACCTCGCCTTTGGGACGCACCTTGGCCTGCCGCTGCGTCCTGAAAGCAATACCGGCACCGAGGTCGGCCTTCGTCACGAGAACAGCGTGCCGGGCGCGCTTTCGTGGACGCTCGTCGCCTTTCGCAATGAGCTAACCGACCTCATCGATTATAATCCGAACAGCTTTCAGACCTATAACATCGCGAAGGCTCGCACCCAGGGGGTCGAGGCCGGCCTCGAGGCGCGTCCAGCGAAAGGACTACGCGTCTTCGGCGCGACCACTTGGCTGGATAGCCAGATTCGCTCGACGGATTACTTCCTCGGTACCGGCCAGACCGGGGACAAGTTGCTACGTCGCCCGACGCTCACCTTTACGCTCGGCGTCGAGGTCATCCCGAACGACGACTGGACCTTCGGTGCCTCGGCATCCCATCTCCGTGGGCGCGAGGATTACGACTGGAATGCCTCAAGCCGGGTCAGCTTGCCGGACGCCACCTTCGTTCGCTTGTGGATCCGCCGAATCCTTTCAGATAAAACCGAAATCTCCCTGCGCATCGAGAACCTCTTTGATACGGCTGCTCCCCCGGCCGCTTTCGGTTTCGGAGCCCAGCCGCGTTCGGCGTACGTGGGCCTGACGCGCAAGTTCTGAAGGCCGCCGCAGGGCGGCCGAGGGTAGGGGCGTGGCTTCGCCGCGCCCTCCGCTTAGAGGAGTGCACGATAAATCGTGTCCCTACCTTCGGCCGCCCTGCGGCGGCCTGAGCAGTTCTCCCAAGGAGGAGGGCGCAGCTGCGTCCTCCTCCTTAATTTTCCCTTCAGCCAAAAGTAACTCTACACATCTTCCCATCAGCGAGGCATCTGATTTAATTATGTGTACGGAAGCGCAGAGGGCTCCGTAACAACCCAATAACAACAACATGAATCCTCGCATCATCGCCCTGCTGGCGGTGCTCGCTTCGGCCGAACAGGCTTTGGCGGGCGATCCAGCCAGCATCGCCGGTCACCCCGGCAAGGCTCCTGCGGTCCGCGCTCACACGCCGGGCCACTTCGGTGATAATCGTCCCTACGTCCCGTCCGTGCTCACTCAGTTCGGCGATCCGCTGCCTGGCCTTACGGCCGCCCAGCTGAACCTGTTCCTGGACGGGAAAGACGACTTCGAGCACGTTGAAGACGTCGCGGGCGGCCTAGGCCCGATCTTCAATCGCGACTCATGCGTCGCCTGCCACTCCTCCCCCGCTACCGGGGGCGCCAGTGCGATCAACGTGACGCGCTTCGGTATAACCGTTAATGGCAAGTTCGACTCGCTCGACTCGCTTGGCGGTTCGCTCCTACAGGAAAATGCGATCACGCCCGAGGCCCAGGAGCTAGTGCCTTCGATCGCCAACGTGGTCATCCAGCGCAATTCGACCCCGCTCTTCGGGCTGGGCTTGATCGACGCCATCCCGGACTCCGAAATCGTGCGCAACGCCCGGGCTTATCCTAATGAACGTATCAAGGGTCGGGTGGGCTGGGTGACGGACGTCGTCAGCGGCAAGCGGATGGCTGGCCGTTTTGGCTGGAAAGCGCAGCAGGCCACGGTGCTCGCCTTCGCGGCGGACGCCTACCGCAACGAGATGGGCGTGACGAACCGCTACTTCCCCACGGAGAACGCTCCTAACGGTGACCTCGTCCGTCTTGCCAAGACGGACTTCATCCTGGATCCCGAGGACGCGCCCGCCACAGGTCTGGCTGACTTCGAGAAGGTCGCGAACTTCATGCTATACCTCGCACCTCCTCCTGTGGCCAAGCCTACGCCAGCCACGGCCTCCGGGCGGATGCTGTTCGACGCCGTCTCGTGCTCGCTCTGCCATACGCCTACGATGCGCACGGGCTACAGTAAGATTGCGGCCCTGAATAATAAGGAAGTCCGCCTCTACTCGGATCTCCTGCTCCATGATATGGGTTCGCTCGGCGACGGCATTGTCCAAGAGACCGCCACGGGTCGCGAGTTCCGCACGCCCCCCCTGTGGGGTATCGCCCAGAGCGCGCCTTACCTGCATGACGGTCGCGCGGTGACGATCGACGAAGCGATCAAGGCTCACGACGGCGAAGGCAAGGTCTCGAAGGACCGCTACCTGAAGCTGAACAAGACCCAGCAGAAGCTCCTGGCCGACTTCGTGTTGTCGCTCTGAGTCGAATAAGTGTCACGTCTTCAAGGGCGGCCTCTGGGCCGCCCTTTTTGCGCATAATGCCCCCTCTGGGGAGGGGGAGGGGTGGAGGAAGGCCCTTTGATTTGCAGTTGTGGTCCGGTATCCCGACTATATGTTTTTTATATATGGAAGCCAGTAGGGCTCCATTACCCCAACCATGAACACCCCACGTACCCTCGTGATCTTGGCCTTGGCTTGCGCTGGCCTTGACGCTTCCGCGAAATTCTTGCCGCTGGCTGCGTCCACGGCCACCACCGCGACGACGACGACCTCGACGACGACGAAAACAACGGTCGTTGTTGTTCCTCCGGTGACGCCGCCGGTTACCCCTCCGGTCACTCCGCCCGTCACGCCTCCGGTAACGCCGCCGCCCCCAAGGAAGGTCCCGGCGATTCGTAAATATCCGCCTCTGCACTTCGGTGATAATCGTATCAAGCCTGGCGTGCCTGCTCTCTTCGGCGATCCGTTGCCGAATCTCACTATCCAGCAGATGAATCAGTTCCTCGACGGACGGGACGGTTTCGTCCTGCCGCAGACGGTCATCGGCGGCCTTGGTCCCATCTTCAATCGCAGTTCGTGTGTGGAATGCCATTCCTCCGGCGGTATCGGTGGCGGAAGCGTAATCAACGCGACCCGCTTCGCCCTAAACCTCAACGGACGTGTTGATTCGCTGGAAGCTCTGGGCGGCTCCCTGCTTCAGGAGCGCACCATCCATCCGTTAGCTCAGGAATTTGTCCCGCGTAGCGCGAATGTCGTCATTCTCCGTAATTCGACCCCGCTTTTTGGGCTCGGCCTCATCGAGGCGATCCCAGACGGAAACATCATCAGCAATAGAAGGAATTATGGGAACGACCAGATTCACGGCCGCGTAAATATCGTGACGGATGTCGTCAGCGGCAAGCCGATGGTCGGTCGCTTCGGCTGGAAGGCGCAGCATGCGACGCTCACGGCTTTCTCTGCTGATGCCTACCTAAATGAGATGGGTATCACGAATAAGCATTTCCGGGTAGAGAACGCCCCGAACGGTAACCTGAAGCTCTTGGAATCCTATGACAGTACATTGGATCCTGAGGATCAAGGGATTGGTCGACCGATGCCCGAGTTCGAGATGGTTGCGAATTTTATGCGCCTTCTGGGCGCTCCGCCTGCGCAGCCTGCCCCTGCCGGTGGACAGTCCCTCTTTTCCCTCGTAGGCTGTGCCCAATGCCACACGCCGGCGCTTCGCACAGGCTCCAATAGTCAGGTCGCTGCCCTGAATTACAAGGACCTCTGGCTCTACTCCGATTTGCTCCTGCATAACATGGGTACACTGGGTGATGGTATCTTCCAGGCAGGTGCGACCGGCAGTGAAATCCGCACGCCGCCGCTGTGGGGCGCACGAATGAGTGCTCCTTATCTGCATGACGGCCGTGCCGCGACCATCGACGCCGCAATCCGGGCGCATGAAGGCGAAGGCCGGATTGTCCGCGACCGTTACCTGAAGCTCAATGCCGCCCAGCAGAAGCTCCTGGCCGACTTCGTGCTCTCGCTCTGATTCGATCCAACCATCGCACCAACAGGGCGGCCTTCGGGCCGCCCTGTTCTTTTGGCAGGGTCGGGACCGCGTCACGACAGTGTCTGCTTGTCTCGAGGTAGGGATAGCACCACGTGCTGTCCTCTGTCTTTCTAGCCGCCGCAGGGCGGCCGAGGGGTGGGGCGTGGCTTTGCCGCGCCCTCCATGATAGGTATTTGCGGTTAGCGGTTGGCGGTTGGGAATACAACGAGGCAGGAGTGCACGATGAATCGTGCCCCTACCTTGGTTCGCCCTGCGGCGAACTTTGTTTCGCAGCGGTTCACCCTGCCAGCAGAACCCCACTGCATCCCCCGTCACTTCCGACTTGCGGCCGGCACTCAGCCTTCCACTTTTAGTTCAGGTGTGTAGGCGGCTAAGACCCGCCGAGATTCCTATCAGGTGGCGCGTAAGCGCCCCCTTTCATTTTATCGGGATCGTGCAGCCCGTTCCTTTAAGAGCGCTTCGCAGCATTAGATGCATTCCCCCGATTGACCGAACCTTAGCCGGCTTATCAAAGCAGGGAATCTGGCTGGTTTAATAAGGGGTTTCCCCGCCGTTGGCTCGCCGGCTCGCAAGGGCCTTGGCCTTGGCTTGACCATCGCCCGCCGCTCCCCATTACTGACCTTCCTTCGAATTAACGAAGGACCTGGAGAGGTGGCTGAGTGGCCGAAAGCGCCCGTTTGCTAAATGGGTATACCCCAAAAGGGTATCGTGGGTTCGAATCCCATCCTCTCCGCCACTTTAACGGACCC
>Ga0209500_10000367_pt1 | contig 39050 bp, 62 predicted proteins | sample S_140212_EF_Meta_FD_187323 | JGI IMG/M metagenome (GOLD analysis project Ga0209500, IMG submission 187323) | Freshwater microbial communities from Lake Simoncouche, Canada to study carbon cycling - S_140212_EF_MetaG (SPAdes) (version 2) | ecosystem: Environmental > Aquatic > Freshwater > Lake ... | reverse complement strand
ACAATTTGAGAAAGCGTTTCTTGACCCAATCAAAATTATTCTTGATTGTATTGATTGGCAAGTTGAGAAAACAAGTTCACTGGCAGATTTTTTCTAAAGGATAATTATGAGTTTATTGGACAAAATTAAAAAGAATTCTACGATTAAAGATAGTGCGATTCTATCTAAATCAAAATTCTTTACTGAGAAAGATATGATACCAACATCCATTCCTATGGTGAATGTTGCGCTATCTGGTAAATTAGAAGGCGGCTTGACGCCTGGTCTTACAATGTGGGCTGGTCCATCAAAGCACTTTAAGACTGCATTTAGTTTGTTGATGGCTAAATCTTACATGGACAAATACGATGAAGCAGTTCTTATCTTCTACGATTCAGAGTTTGGTACTCCGCAGTCTTATTTTGATACTTTTGGTATTGACACAGAGCGGGTGCTCCATACTCCTCTTACAGATATTGAACAACTCAAGTTTGACATAATGAAACAGTTGGAAGGTATTGAGCGAAACGATAGGGTGATGATTATCATTGATTCTATTGGTAACCTCGCATCAAAGAAAGAAATTGATGATGCACTTGAAGGCAAATCTGTTGCTGACATGAGCCGAGCGAAACAAGTTAAGAGTTTGTTCCGTATGGTTACACCTCACTTGAATCTAAAAGATATTCCAATGGTTGTTGTTAATCACACATACATGGAAATTGGAATGTTCCCGAAAGCAATTGTTGGTGGCGGCACTGGTTCATACTACTCCGCTGATAATATTTTCATCATCGGTCGCCAACAAGAAAAAGATGGCACAGAAATTACTGGCTACAATTTCATTATCAACGTTGAGAAATCACGGTATGTTAAAGAGAAGTCTAAGATTCCTGTTAGCGTATCTTATGATGGCGGTATCAACAAATGGTCCGGTTTAATTGATATTGCTCTTGAATCTGGGCATGTTATTAAACCAACAAATGGTTGGTATTGTAAAGTTGATAAAGAAACTGGAGAAATGGGCGATAAGAAACGCCTTGCTGATACCATGAATGAAGAATTTTGGGGTGAGATTCTTGCAAGCGAGGACTTCAAAGATTTTGTGAGGAAGAAATATGAAATCTCTTACGGAAACATTATGGGGCAAAATGATGTTTTGGAAGAAACCGAAGAAGTTTAAAGAGTCCGTAGATTTTAAACTTCACGACTTTGAAGATACAGATTTAACTGGCATAGAAATCCTCCGGGGTGACTATGCTGGTGTTGTATACTATTATACCTATGCATCTGTAACAGAGGAACTTAACATGGCTAAACTTAAGTTTGGATACCATGTGGTTAATTTGATGAAATATGACAAGGATGCATTGACAGAAGATGCAACTTTTGTTACAATGTTAGGTGACATACTAACAGAATTAATTTTAACGGAAAAACAAATTGAACCGACTAGAACTCTCTATTCTGAAGAATCTGATATATAATGATGAATACGCACGTAAGGTATTGCCATTCATTCAAACAGAATATTTCTCAGATAACAATGAACGAACCATCTACAATGAGATAAAAGAATTTGTAGAAAAATACAAAAATCTTCCAACTTATGAAGCACTGGTGATTAACTTTACTGAGAGCAAGAAACTCACCGAAGAACAGGTTCGCAACTCAATCCAAATTTTGAGTGATATCAAAGCGAACAAAGATGATCCAACTGATATTCAATGGTTGACTGAACACACCGAAAAGTTTTGCCAAGATAAAGCATTGTATAATGCAATCATGGAATCAGTTACGATTCTTGATGATAAGTTTGGTACCAAAGCAAAAGGTGAAATTCCAAAGATTCTTTCTGATGCTCTTGGTGTTTCATTTGACAGAAATGTTGGTCACGATTACATAAATGATTATGAAGAACGATTTGAATTTTACCATCGCAAAGAAGAACGAGTCCCCTTTGATTTGGATTTCTTTAACAAAATCACAAAAGGTGGTCTACCTAACAAGACGCTTAATATCGCTCTTGCTGGAACTGGCGTGGGAAAAAGTTTGTTCATGTGCCACATGGCTTCAGGCTGTATATCACAAGGCTTTGACGTTCTTTATATCACCATGGAAATGGCTGAGGAAAAGATTGCGGAACGCATTGATGCGAACCTTCTGAATATTAAACTTGATGACTTGCATTTGATAAGCAAAGAAGATTATGAAAAACGCTTTCAAGGTGTGAAAAACAAAACACAAGGCAAACTAATCATCAAAGAGTATCCAACTGCAAGTGCAAGTTCTATGCACTTCAGGTCTTTGTTGAATGAATTGCAATTGAAAAAGAGTTTTCGCCCAAAGATTATCTTCATTGACTATCTGAATATTTGTTCTTCATCTAGGTTGAAACAAGGTGCGAATGTAAATTCATACACTTATGTTAAAGCTATTGCAGAAGAATTGCGTGGTCTTGCTGTAGAATTTAATGTGCCAGTTGTTTCAGCTACACAAACAACAAGGTCGGGTTTCAGTAATTCCGATGTTGACTTGACTGATACCTCAGAATCTTTTGGTTTGCCAGCGACTGCTGACTTTATGTTTGCGTTAATCAACACGGAAGAATTGGAACAACTGAATCAAATCATGGTGAAACAGTTGAAAAATCGCTATAATGATCCTAGTTCAAACAAGAAGTTTGTTATTGGTGTTGATAGGGCTAAAATGAAACTGTATGATGTTGAAGATTCAGCGCAGTCTATAGTTGATTCTGGTCAGATTCCAGATGATAAGCCACTGAATACTTTTGGTAATCGTGAGAGAAAGTTCAATTCCAAGTTTGAAGGTGTGCGTGTATAAATACTCTATAAACAGGAGTACAAATGGCAGGCGCATCCGCAGAACGACAAGAATCAGGTGTTGTTAAGAAAATTAACGATGCTTTTAAGAAAAATAAGAAAAATCCAATAACTGTTGTCGCCGGCAAAACTGTATTAGCTGGAGTAGTCGGGGCAGAAAAATATACTGGCAGACAAGCTGGTGGATCTGAACCATATACTGATGTGGTAATATTTCTTACTAGAAAAGGTAAAGAGGTCACAGCGAATTGTTCCCTAAAAGGTGAGTCTGCTCCATCTCTAGCTGGAGGTGGACTTAAAGGTCTAGAACTTGCAGTGCCTGGTATTGCTAAAAAATTTATGCAAGCCGCTTTTAAGGACTTAACTACAAAAAAGAAGTTGAAGCCTGGCGATAAAGTTCCTGATGTATTTGGCAAAATATCATCAAAGGATAAATTAAAGATTGTTATAGGTAACAAAGCAATGGGTGGACCAATTGATTTTATGTATATTGGTCCCATGGATGTTTCTGGAACATATGATGAAAAAAAGAATATTTTGAAATTGAATGGTGCATTAACAATGGCTGATGAATATGCTAAAACGCATGATTTATATTTTAGATTAAGAGCAAGACGGGAAGACCAGAGATTTGATCCTGATGCTAAAGATGCCGATGGTACGCCAAAAATATATGGTAAATCACCATCAAGAGGCGATAGTGCTGGTCGTATTGTTGTAACTGATAAAGTTCCTTCCACTGGCGTAATAGTAACACTATGAAATTCACAGAATTCTTAACAGAAGGCGTAAAGAAAGAAGGCGCCAATCTTCATCTTGAACACATTGAGGATGAAGTATTAAATCGTGGCGTTGCTGGCGCAAGAGATGCGATTGCATTCCTTCGTTCCTTGCGTGATATGCTTGCTGGTCACGCAGAATCAAAAGTAAACATAACTACAAAATGGGATGGTGCACCAGCTGTGTTTGCTGGTATCAATCCAGACAATGGCAAATTCTTTGTTGGCACTAAAGGCGTCTTCAACGTAAATCCAAAACTGAATTACACAGATGCTGATATTGACAACAATCATCCATCAGAAGGATTGAATGCTAAACTAAAAGTTGCTTTGCGATATCTACCAAAACTGGGAATCACTGGCGTTCTTCAAGGTGATATGATGTTTGCTAAAGGAGACTTGAAGAAGCAAAGTATTGAAGGCGAATCATACATTACATTTCAACCAAACACAATCGTGTATGCTGTGCCTAGTGATAGCGCATTAGCAAGAAGTATGCTATCTGCTCAAATGGGTATTGTATTTCATACTTCATACACAGGTAAAACTTTCAATGATATGAAAGCATCTTTCAACATTGATATCAATCACTTGAAAGCAACCAAAGATGTTTGGTTCCGTGATGCTTACTTTGTTGACGCATCTGGTACTGCATCTTTTACCGAACAAGAAACTAAAGATGCTACATACTTGCTTTCACAAGCTGGTACGATATTTCAGAAACTAAACTCAATGACATTGAATAGAATTTCCGCATCGGAGAATCTTCTTGTTCAAATTAAGACTTTCAACAATACCAAAGTGCGTGAAGGTCAAGCAATTAAAGATACTTATAAACATACACAAGAATTGATTAAGTGGGTTGAAGCTAAACTTAACAAAGAAATTCTTGATGCTAAAAAAGCAGAGACAAAATTGAAACGCCAAGCAGAGAAGAATGAGATTATGCGGTTCTATCGCAACAATGCAAGCGAATTGAAAAACATATTTGACTTAATGAACATGCTTGTAGATTCAAAGAACATGATTGTGAAGAAGTTGCAAGGTATGAAACAAGTTACCAATACATTCTTACGCACAGATGATGGTTTTAAGATTACAAATCCAGAAGGCTTTGTGGCGGTAGATAAACTAAAAGGCAATGCAGTTAAGTTGATTGATAGATTAGAGTTTGCACATGCTAACTTCAATGCCGCAAAGAATTGGAGCAAGTAATGAATAATTTTAAAGCACAAACAAAAATAAATGAAGCATCTTATGCTGGTAACATTGGCATCATGGAGTTAATTAAGTTCAAACAAAAAGCAACTCCAGAGCAAAAGAAAAAGTTTGATGAATACCTTGCACAAAAGAAAACAAAAGAAGTTTGGGAACTTGTGCAGAAAGTAACTGGAGTGCAACTACATAAAAGTGTACAAGAAGAAAAGAAAGTACCTGATGCTGACATTTTACCACCAGCTGGCGCAGGTAATGATGGCACTTCTATCTTGGCAAAGAAATACAAGAAAGACACACCAGGTCAGTAAGACAGATATATATTATTAAGGAGTTTATTATGAAAGATTTGATTATCGGTGCAAGTACCGGATATACTTGGGACACTTTAAAGTATTGGGTTAACTCAATCAATCAGAGTGGTTTTGATGGTGACAAGGTTCTAGTCCTTATGAATTGTGACCGCGAGACTACAATAAAAGTAGCTGACGCAGGTTTCACAATTATAGGATTTGAACAAGATGCACAAGGCAATCTTGTGTATAAGCATGAAGGAATACCTGTTCATGTTGAGAGATTCATCCACATCTATGAACATCTATGCCGAACAGATTATCGGTATGTTATTACCACTGACGTTAAAGATGTTATCTTCCAGAAAAATCCAATTAAGTTTATTGAAGAAAACATTGGCGACAAGAATCTAATGTTTGCTTCCGAAAGCATTCTGTATAAAGATGAAGCATGGGGCAATCAAAATTTGCTTGAGACTTATGGTAAATACATCTATGATAAATTCAAAGATAATGAAATCTACAACGTTGGTGTTCTAGCAGGTACTGGTTCAGCTATGCGTGATTTGTGTATCAACATCTTTACGGCTGCTATCAATCGCCCAATTCCAATCTGTGACCAATCTACATTCAACTTTATGATTTCACAGCATCCATACACAGACACATCACTCTACATGAAATCGGAAGATGGTTGGGCTTGTCAACTTGGTACGACTGGCGATCCAAGTAAGATTGAACAATTCAAGCCACATCTATTAGAGAAGACACCAATCTTTGAAGATGGCAAAGTATGGACAAGTCATGGACATGAATTCACTATTGTTCACCAGTATGATAGAGTTCCAGAATGGCGCAAAGTAATTGAGAAGACATATGGTTGATGGTATCTTTTTCATTTCTTCGGCCTTAAACGTAAAGCAATTATCTGTTTTCTCAAATGAGGAAAGATATCAGCAGACGGTAAACACAATCAAGTCTATTGACAAGATGTGCCCAAACAATGTAAAATACATGTTTGATACATCGTATCAGATACCAGAAGCAAGTTATCTTCAAGGCATGCATGATTTAGGTGTTAAGTTTTTATGGACTGGTTGGAATGACCAAATACAAAGATTATCTGAACAAGGTCAAAGAAGTTTGGCTGAAACTGTAGGCTTCATTGCAATGCTTGATAAGTTTTATACTGAAAAGGTAGAAAGCAAGAGAATTTACAAAGTCTCTGGTCGTTATTGTCTAAACGATAACTTCACCGTGGACCAAGAAGACTTCAAAGATTCTTTTGTATTTCTACCAACAGTTGATTCGTGGATGTCCAAACAACATCAAGAACATGCTGGAGTGGATAGAATATTTGAGTTGAGATTGTGGCATATGGACTACAATTTGCTTGACATTTTTAGAAAAGAGTTATATAATATACTTAATGATATGGTGAAATACAATATTGATGTTGAGCATTCTTATTACAAGAATCTAAACAAATACAAGTGGACAACAGTTAAACCTATAGGACTAGAAGGTGTTATCGCACCAACAGGAGCAATTATTAATGAGTAAGAATGTTTTGATTACCGGTGGATGTGGCTTTATTGCCCACCACGTTATTGATTTGTTGATTGAAAAGACAGATTGGAATATCACAACCTTGGACAGGTTAGATTACTCTGGTAATCTAAATCGTCTACATGAAGTCTTGGAGAAATACGATGCACAAACTCGTAAGAGAGTTAATGTTGTATTCCATGACTTGAAAGCAGAGATTAATCCTCTTGTAAATAACTTCATCAACAAGTTAGGCAAGATTGATACAATTCTTCATCTAGCCGCATCATCACATGTTGATAGGTCTATCACACATCCAATGGAATTCATTCAAGATAATACTATTGGCACTGCACACTTGTTAGAGTATGCACGAAGACTTGACAACTTGGAAACATTCTTGTATTTCAGCACAGATGAAATCTTTGGTTCAGCACCTCCTGGTGTTGCATATACCGAACGTGCAAGATACAATTCAACTAATCCATACTCAGCATCTAAAGCAGCCGCAGAAGAATTCTGTGTTGCGTATGAAAACACATACAAGATGCCCATGATGATTACACATACAATGAATGTATTTGGTGAGCGTCAAACACCAGAGAAGTTTATTCCGTTGTGTATTGACCGTGTTCGCAAAGGTGAAAAGATTTTCATTCACTCAAATGCAGCCCGTACCGAAGCTGGAAGTAGATTCTACATTCATGCCGCAGATGTAGCAGAAGCATTGATGTTTTTGATTACTACAAAGCCTGCTTGCCCAACAGATTATGGTGATGCTAAATGTGCTAAGTTTAACATTGTTGGCAAAGAAGAAGTTGATAATCTAACCCTTGCCAAACTTGTAGCACAAGCACAAGACAAAGAGTTGATTTATGAAATGCTTGATTTCCATAACTCTCGGCCTGGTCACGATTTGCGTTATGCATTAGATGGTACTTTGATGCGTAATCTTGGTTGGGAACCAAAGATTGCATTCAGCGAAAGAATTAAACAAGTAAGCGATTGGTACTTACAGAACACACGGTGGTTAGAACTATGAATTTAGAATATGAAATGATTGAAGAATGTATTGCTTGTGGCTGTACAGACTTGGTACCTGTATTGGATTTGGCTAAACAACCACTTGCAAACTCATACAAGAAAAGTGCTTATGATACCGAATCATACTTCCCACTTGCTATCAATCGTTGCAAGGAATGCTTTCACGTTCAGTTGAGTGTGAGAGTTGATCCAGATTTGATGTATAAAGACTATGCGTATGTTTCTGGTACTGCTAAAACACAATTGGATTACTTTGATTGGTTTGCTGAATTTGCAGCCGAGAAGTATGGAACTAAGCCAATTAATGTACTAGATATTGGATGTAATGATGGAAGCCAATTAAATTCATTTCAAGACCGAGGAGCGCAAACATATGGAGTTGACCCAGCCGAAAATTTGTTCCCTACTTCTTCCGAAAGACACAAAGTTGTCTGCGGATACTTCACAGGTAAAGAATTTAGCTACGAAAAGTTTGATATCATCACCTGCCAAAACGCATTCGCACACAACTTCAACCAGCTTGAATTATTACAAAACATTAGGAACGTCATGCACAAAGACAGTTTGCTCTTTGCTACGACCTCCCAATGCGACATGATTTTGAATGGTGAGTTTGATACAATTTACCACGAACATCTTTCATTCTACAATGTGAAATCTATTGATGCACTATGCAAACGTGCTGGATTGAATTTGATTGATGTAATTAAATCGCCTGTTCATGGCATGAGTTATATCTTCATCATTTCAAAATTTGCAAAAGCACCACGTACAATTGAGAATCTTATTTCACATGAAACAATCAAAGGGTTGTATTCACCAGAAACTTATGACAAGTACGAAGCTGATTGTCTCCACAATGTAAAACAGTTTGGCGACTTCATTAAGAAAATGAAAAAAGAAGGAAGAACTGTTGTTGGTTATGGTGCACCAGCAAAAGGAAACACTCTGATGAATTTTGCTGGCATTGGACCAGACTTTATCATTGATGATAATCCATTGAAGCAAGGCTTGTATGCGCCTGGTGTTAATGTACCAATCTATTCATCACAATACCTAGAAAGCTATTCTGATAAAAATGGCATCGTTTTTATTCCACTCGCTTGGAACTTCTATACTGAGATTGTTAAGAAGATAAAGACTATGCGCCCAGATGGAAAAGATATCTTTGTAAAGCATTTTCCTCAATTCAAAATTGAGGGAGCACTTTACTCCGTAGTGGATTACCATCCTGTATGAAGATTGGATTTGGTTTCTACGGTATAACTGAAGGTACCGATCCAAGAACTGGATATAGTCGTGACTTCACTCATTGCTGGAATGGCATACAAGAAATGCTTATTCAGCCATTTGTTGATAAAGGTCACGATGCTGTGATATACGCATCTACCTATCCATTTTCATCACAAGAATCTGAAACTACATTCTTAGAGACTGTTAAGCCAAAGAAAGTTGTTTACTCAGACTTTGCAACCTCTGATGCATTTACATCCAAATCAAAACTGCATGACGCATTCATCGGTGAAGATTTGGATGCTATTGTCTTTACCAGATTTGATATTCATTTCAGTAAAGTTATAGCCGATGAAGATATTGACTTTAACAAATTCAACTTTCTATTTCCCGAAGATCCAGAATGGTGGAGAACACACAGATTTGCGTGTGATTGCTTCTACATTTGGAATCATAAGTATAGTGAATTTGTTAAAGATGCTATGCGTGAGACTTATGGATGGCCAAGAGGCACATTCTATCCAGATACGCATGGTTTAATTAATTTCTTAGATAAGAAGATGCCAATTGAAGAAATGCATTTTATATCTAAGGAATGTCAGATAAGTAATGTCAATACATTTTATACACTATGCCGCAAAGATGTGCCAGAACATCCTTGCAAACATCCTGAAGTGAGAGAAAAATATGGCTAATTTGATTATATGCCCAGTTGGTATGGAAATGCCACACGATCCTCGTTGGAAAGAGGAAGACCATTGGCGTTGGACAAACAATGACCGTGACTACGAAACACTATTAGTAGTTTACAATGACTTCAATCCTGAGCCAGGTTCTTATGACCACATGATACGCCACAAAGGTCATAAATGGCAAATCATGCAAGCAGTCGCAAAAGATATTCCTATTGGTAAATACAACTACATTGGTTGTGTTGATGATGACTTGATTACAGGTTACAAAGACTTCAATATTGGTCTTATGTATGCACAAACATTCAAGTTTCAATACTGGCAACTATCTATGCCACATGATTCTAGTTTGATTTATCAGCCACTATTCAATGATCCATCTTGTCATTTCTCAGAAACAAACTTTATTGAGATGGGTTCTTGCTTCTTCACCGAAGAAAAATTCAGGTTCTTAATGGAGTTTATTGGTCACTGGGACTTAGAAATTGCATGGGGTATTGATAAAACATTCTATGATTTGTTCCAATGTCCAGCCCATGTAGTTCATTCTGGTATGATTCATCAACCATTCCGTGATAGTTACTACGACAAACAAAAAGCTATGGATGAAATGAACGACTATCTGTACAATAAGTATCCATCCATACTTAAGCAACACTATGGTCGCCAATCTAATTTTGTAGATAGACAAGATACTTTGAGAAAGTTTAGATTAAATGTTGAAACTAATAATTCTTGATGTTGATGGTGTAATGACCGATGGTCGTAAATACTACGACAAAGAAGGAACGGTCAGATACAAAACATTCTGCGATAAAGATTGGACTGCAATCAAACGCTTTCGTGCGCTAGGTCTTGAAGTTATATTTTTAACTGGCGACCCATTCAATGTTGCAATTGGTGAGAACAGAAAGATTGATGTAATCGTTAATCGATTTAGTGGTGAACACAGAGACAAGTCAGACTATCTAACTGAGATTTGTAAAGATTATGATGTACAGCCACATGAAATTGTTTTTATTGGTGATGATATCTTTGATGTGCATCTAATGCAACTTGTTGGTATTGCATTCTGCCCATTAGATGCACCAAATATTGTTAGACAAAATGCTAAAGTTTTGGATGGAAATGGTGGTGAGAATTTGATAGCAAAAATGTATGATTACTTAGAATCTAAAGGACTAATCAGCACAGGCAACTTTGCTGACCATTTAGATAAAGTTTATGAATTAGATGTACGTGAGAAATTTTAATGTTTGATATTACTTTGTATGGTCATTTGACCAATGATACTATTATTGACGGTGACAAAGAAACTATGTCTCTTGGTGGTTTGTATAACTGCTGGAAAACATTTATTGAATTGGATAAAAATCTACAGATTGGTTTAATGCCCACTGTCGTTGGTACTGCTGAGATTACTATTGATAGAAAAACATGCACAAGAACATCTAAAGCAAATTTAAATGAAACTTATCTACAGACAGAGATAAAGCCATCAAGAATTTCACATGTGCTTTATTTAAATGAATTGGAAGACACATCTTTTCTGCCGAATTTAAGAGGTATTGTTAGTGCCGACTTATGTAAAGGTAGAGAGTTAGACTATAACCTACTTCAATATGTGGACTATCTTTTCGTATCTGATGATGAACATGATGTTCAAAAACTGAAAGATTATTCTGTTGGATTGGTAATTTCTCATTCACCAAAAGGAAGTGTTATTTTTAGTGGCAATCTTGTACAGCCATACTTGATGCACAGAACTCATATGGTAGAAGAAGCAAACGTCCTAGGCGCTGGTGATATGTTTGCATCATGCTTTTTATACGCTATACATAAGAAGTGGTCATTGCATGGTGCTATAGAATTTGCACACATTACCACTGCTGATTTGATTAGGAAATATAATGAAAAAATATAATTTAGTTTTGCCGATTGCTGGTAAAGCACAACGATTTATTGATGCTGGTTACTTGATGCCAAAGCCTTTGATTTTGGCTAAAGGCAAACATGTTATTGATTGGTCATTAGAATCTATTGACACATCCGATTGTAACTTGATTTTTATTGTTAGATTGGATCACATTTACAATTTTAGCATTGATAAGATTTTGAAACAAAAGTTTGGTGATGATATCTCCATCGTGACAGTTGACTATGTAACACAAGGCGCATTAGAAACTTGCACACTCGCAGAAAGATACATTGACAATGAATTACCTCTTTACATTTACACTCCTGATGTATATTTTCTTCCTCAGTTCAAGCCAGATTGTATCTCAAGTGATACCGATGGCTTTCTATTAACATTCCAAGCAAATAGTCCTGATCACAGTTACGCTGAGATTGGTGAAGGCGGTATTGTATCCCGTGTGGTTGAGAAGGAAGTTATTAGTGAACATGCTAACGTTGGATTGTATTACTTTAAAACTGGCAAAATGTTCTTACAATACGCATGGGAAGCGATTGACCAAGAATTGTTAATCAAAGGTGAGTATTATATTGCACCAATCTACAATTACATGATTCGTGATAGATTGAAAGTTACTGCATGTGATACAGAGAAGATGCACATTCTTGGCACACCAGCAACATTTGAATTTTTCTGTGATAGAGTATTGCCTAACTTTGGTGATAAGCCAATTGCTGTTGCTTGTGACCATTCTGGATATGAATTGAAGGAACAATTCATTGACTTACTAGAAGAATATTTAATACCATACATTGATTGTGGTACATATGTAAATAAGCCATGCGACTATTATGATTATGTTAGTCAATCAGCGCAGTTGATAAACAACAATGATTGTGACTTTGGTGTTTCATTCTGTCGTTCCGGTCAAGGTGTAAACATTTCGGCTAATAAAGCAGGATTGATATCCGCACTTTGCTTTGATGAATTTACTGCTGAGATGGCAGTAAGACACAATTGTGCTAATCATTTTGCAGTTCCATCTAAATATGTTGACAAAGAAATGATGCGTAAGATGATTCAAATTTGGTGTACTACCTCGTTTGATGGCGGCAGACATTTCACTAGATTGAATAAGGTACTAAAATGACAATGTATATTGCACACAGAGGAAACTTAGAGGGTCGTATAGCTGAACACGAAAACGACCCAGTATATCTCCAAGAAGCTATTGATGAAGGATATATGGTTGAAGTTGACTTATGGAATATTGATGGGCAACTAAAACTTGGACACGATGATAAATTCCATAACATAACTTTTGATTGGTTACTTGAAAGAAAACCATTTATTCTCAATCATTGTAAGAATCGTGAAGCACTTGATACTACATTGAGAGGACATTTACATGCTTTTTGGCATACCGATGAGGATTATGTCCTAACTACATGGGGATACACCGTTGGATATCCAGGAAAAGAGTCTGTTGGTCAAACATTCATACTTGGAGTGCCCGAAAGAGTGTATGCATTAGATGATATCAAGCACAGAATCACATTTGGAGTAATGTCTGACTACGTAAAACTGCTAAATACATAAATAGATTAAAAACTTAACTTGCTGTAGAGGCGGGGAAAAATATGGATTTTAAGCGGTTCCTAGAAGAACAAAAAGAAAAGCATGCCGTTCTAGCCTTTGGACGTATGAATCCACCAACAGTTGGCCACGCCAAACTTGTTGACAAAGTAAAAGAGGTTGCAAAAGAAGTTGGTGGAACACACCATGTTGTAATCTCTCACTCACAAGATGCCAAGAAGAATCCTTTATCTGCACAAGATAAACTCAAACACGCAAAAAGATTCTTTCCAGATACAAATCTGAGCACCTCAGACAAAGAACATCCAACATTTCTACAACACGCGGCTAAGTTACATAAAGCCGGGGCTACACACTTGCATATGATTGCAGGTTCTGACCGCGTTGATGAATATAAAACTAAATTAGCGCAGTATAATGGTAAACATAAAGGCGCATTATATAACTTCAAACACATAACTGTCCATTCAGCAGGTGAGCGTGATCCTGATGCTGAAGGTGTTTCTGGTATGTCTGCATCCAAAATGCGCGGCCATGCTGAAACTGGTAACTTCAAAGAATTCAAAAAAGGTATTCCTAAGCATGTAGCACCAGAACATGCAAAAGAATTGTACCATGATGTGCGTAAAGGTATGAATCTTAGAGAGGATATAAACTATTTCTTTGAGCAGTTATTGACCGAAGGCGTACACGACAAAGCAATCTTCAAAGCAGTATTTTTATCTGGCGGACCAGGTTCAGGTAAAGACTATGTGTTGGATAACACACTTGCTGGTCATGGACTAACAGAAATCAATTCAGATAAGGCACTAGAATTCTTGATGGATAAAAGAAATCTAGACAAGACAATGCCAGCATCTGAAAAAGAGGCTCGGGATATTATTCGCGGTAAAGCAAAAGATTTGACCGAATTGCGCCAACGTTTAGCATTGCTTGGTCGTAATGGACTAATCATCAATGGCACTGGCGATGATCCAAAGAAGTATGCTAAAATCAAAAAAGAATTAGAAGAACTTGGTTACGAAACTTCAATGATTGCAGTTAACACCAAAGATGAAATTTCATCAAAGCGTAACATTGAACGTGGTCAGCGTGGTGGTCGTACTGTGCCAGAAAACATTCGTAAAGAAAAATGGGATGCAGTAAACAATGCAAGACCAGAAATGGCTAAGTTGTTTGGTAAAAATTATATGGAGTTTGATAACTCCGAAGATTTGCGTAGTGCCTCTCCAGATGTAGTGAAAGCAAAGAAAGATGAGTTGCTACAATTGTATAAAGGCATACAAGACTTTGTTAAAAGACCTCCTAAAAATCAACAAGCATCTTCATGGATTGCAGGTGAGTTATCTAAGAAAGATAGCTTGCCTGTGCCAAAGAAAGGTGCTGAACAAATGGGCCCAGCAGAATCTAATGCCGCTGAACAAGCACGTAAATTAGGTTTGCAATATTTTGGCTTTGGACGGTATGGTAAGAATGGTAAGGTGACACACCATTCTGTGCATGATAAACTTGTACAAGATCCTACTCATGCGGATCAAGAAAGAATGACTAAGAAAGCGGCTAGTGTTACCGCATCGGCTGCAAGTGGAAGTGTTCCAAAGAAAAAAGTTAATGAATCTATAGACGATGAATTTGAATTGTTGGAAGAAATCAGCCCATTCAAACAAAAAGTTAAGCATTCCGACGGTCATACATATGTTGGCAAAGACAGTAGACCAAGATTGTTTGCTATAAGAAACAACGCGGCTAAAGAAGCACATCGTCAAGACGGTGAAGTTGTGAGAGTTGAAAAAGGTTACATGGTTAAATTAAAGGAGAGTACAGATGTTAAAACTAATCAAGAGTTTCTTCAAGAAACAAACACCACCAGTGGAAGAGAAACATCCATTGGACATTCAGAAATATCAGGCACCATCACCTGCGCCCCAGGCAGTGGAACCGTTACCATTACCGAGCATTGTGGAGACTCCAGCGCCCACATTGGTGACGGAAGCGCCTACGATCCAACCGGAAGAAAAAGTCGTATTACCGGTAAAATCTACTACTCCAAAATCAAAGAGCAGTGGAAGAAAAAAATCAACGAAATAGACCAAGGTATAGAATCCGGAATGTCAATGGCTGCTGGAGGAGAATCTATCAGCCGTGACATGGGTGAAGTCATTGGTAAGAATGGCAAAGCAACTCCATTAAAGAAAAAAGTATAAATGAAAACTTACAAAGATTTTATTTTAGAAAAAGAAAGATGCTGGAGTGGTTTTAAACCTGTTTCGGGTAAAAAACCATATACACCGGGTTCTTGCGTTAAAGAAGATGTTGACTTAACCGAATCTCCTGCATGGACACGCAAAGAAGGACAGAATCCAGAAGGTGGTCTAAACAGAAAAGGTATTGCATCTTATCGGGCAGCTAATCCTGGCTCTAAATTATCTATGGCTGTTACTACTGAACCAAGTAAACTAAAGCCAGGATCAAAATCATACAAACGCCGTAAATCATTTTGTGCAAGAATGGGCGGTGTTGATGGACCAATGAAAAAGCCAAATGGTGAACCCACACGCAAAGCACTCGCACTAAGAAAATGGAATTGCTAAAAATAACAAAAACTAGGAGAAACTATGTACACCGATAAAATTACACAATCAGTTGCTGAAGCCGTAAAGAAAGTTATGGCCGAAGAACTATCAGCAAAACAAAAAAGCATTGCTAAAATTGCAGGAAAAAAATCAGAGATTGATTCTGCTGATTTAGCCGCTTTGCGTTCTGGCGCTAAACCTGTAAAAGAAGGTTGGCAAGATATGCTTGATGACGTTAAGAAACGTGCTGGTCCACAACCAAATGGTGGCGCTGGTATGAAACAAGGCTCACGTTACGGCGGTTCAAAACAAAAAGATGAACCAGAAGATAAAAAAGAAGTAAAAGAAGATATTGAGAAAATTGAAGAATTATCTAAAACTACTTTAGGTTCATATATCAAGAAAGCCACTAATGATAAAGCAGATAGGGCATATGGTAACGGTTGGTGGGACTCCAGAGGTGGACGAACAACTTACCCACCCAAGGACACACCTATAGAAAATAAAACTGAAGTTGACCAAAAACAGAGAAATGCTGGTATCAAAAGAGCAGTTAATAAATTAACCAGAGAAGATATTGAACAAATTGATGAGTTGTCTAAAACTACTTTAGGTTCATATATCAAGAAAGCCGCTGACGATAAATCAAAAACGGCATATGACCATGGTTATATAGACTACGCCAATGACGGTGACAAACCTGAAAGAGTTAGTATGTATGATAAAGTTGAACTTGGTCAAAAAAGAAGAAATGCTGGTATCAAAAGAGCAGTTAATAAATTAACCAGAGAAGAACAAGATATCAATGCTATCAATGGTGTTAAAATGTCTAATGTTGATGAATCAAGTCATCAAGCAAAAACTACAATGAAACACATTCCTAATGCATCGCCCGAATTGAAGAAAGCCGCAAAAGACATTAAGCCAGGTATTGCTGGATTCCGTGACCGTATTGCTATGCTTAAAGCTGGTGGTGTTAAAGAATGAAAAAAGTATCAGATGTTTTCAAAAACATCCGATATGCCGTGGGTGAACCGCAGGCTATGCAAGAAGATTTGCGTAATTGGTTTAATCCAAATCATCCTGAAGGCGATTGGAAAAGAGTTAATAGTAAGGGTGAAGTTGTTGGCGATTGTGCAAGAGAACCTGGTGAACCTAAACCAAAATGCATGTCAAAAGAATTAAGAAACTCTTTAACTAAAAAAGAAAAAGCATCCGCTGTTAGAAGAAAAAGAGAAGAAGATCCTAATCCTGAGAGACAAGGCGCACCTATTAATGTTACAAATAAGGTAAATGAAGATATGGAACAACTAGACGAAAAAAACAAGCCTACTAACCCAGAATTGTGGTCAAGGGCTATAGCGCAAGCAAAATCTAAGTTTGATGTTTATCCTTCTGCGTATGCTAATGGCTGGGCATCAAAGTGGTACAAGTCAAAAGGCGGTGGTTGGAAAACTGTTTCGGAAGCCAAAGAAAAGTCTGAATACGACTATGAAGGCGATATGGCACGTGGTCAACTACAAAGTATCATCAATAATGCTCAAAGAGTGCATGATATGTTAGAAGACAATGATAATCTACCTGAGTGGGTTCAATCTAAAATTACTCTTGCAGAAGATTACATTTCAACAGTGGCTAACTACATGATGAGTGAAGTTGATGAAGAAGTTGAACTTCAGGAAGAAAAACAACAACATACACATGTTACAACACAAGATTTAGATTTTTCTGGCCACGGAGAAACACATATTGTCAAAAAAGGCTCACATATGAGATATGTGGAAGGATCAAGACAGATGTTTGTTCACTTAAAAGATGGTAAACCTGTTCGAAAAACTCATCCATTTTTAGTTATACCTCACGAATTTCTCAAAAGGGTAAATGAAGAAGTTGAGCAACTAGAAGAAGGTCGCCCATCACAGCGTCATCCACTTGAGGGACATGAGTATCATAAAAAGACTGATGCTGAGTTAATACACATTGCTAAAGATGCACACAAAGCAGCCGAAGCAATGAAGTCACACAATACTACTGCTGAAAATAAGTATCGTGACCAAGCAAATGATTCTGCTACTGTACGATACTATCGCCAAAAGAATGGTATGGCTGACTGGTACAAAAAGAAGTATGGTCATATCAAAGAAGAAGTTGTTGATGAAGAAGTAAAAGATGAATATGCACGTAAGGTTGATAAGTACCTGAAAAAGAAACATGGCAAAGATGATTCTCAAAAGAAATTGCCAATGGGCGCTGGCTTTGCAGCCGCAAGACGTAAAGCAAGACTTGCATCAAATGGTCGTATGGATGAAGCACTATCACCAGCAATCAGAATGCAAATGGCATTGCAGAAAGCAAGAGAAGACCGTGAAAGGTCTGAGCGTAATGGTGAAGCAGCCATGGCTGGTAAATTTTCTTCTGGTTCAGCTAAACAATCAACAAAGAACCATACTTTAGTTTCTCCTAAGAATGAAGAAGTTATTGTAGAAGACGATGTTATCAATAAAGAACCAAAGTTGCCATTTGATGAACCAACAAAAAAAGCTATAGGTAAAGTTAAAGACAAATCTGGTGCAGTACATACACCTATGTCTAGAACAAAAGATATTGCTAAAAAAGCGGCTCGTAGGCAAGCTGGTATTAAAGAGGCTGCGGATGTAAATGATCCACTAGACAAAATTGACACATCAGCGAAACGTTCGCTATCAAGAACTGCTGGTATGGTTAAAGATTTAGCTACAAATGCAAAGGCTAAAGCTAAATCCAAAGACAAAAAAGACACTTTTGAAGCAGAACCAGAGTTGTCTTCTCAAATAATGAAGCAAGATTAATTCATAAATATAACAATAACAATAAGGAGACTTAAATGTCACTATGGTCTAATTCAGATTCAGCTAACGCAGCCCCAATATTTCCAGGTGTTGCTGGTGTAAATAACGCCAATGGATCACAAATGTTTAGCAATACACAAATTGCCGCTTTTAATACTGGATTGCGTGAAACTACTGGTATTTTTGGTGTTGATGTTACCGAACAAACAGTAGCAATGTCATCAAATACTCATCCACAACACGCTGGCTGGGTTCTAGTTACTCGCGGCACAGGACCAATCATTAGCGTTACAGCTAACACAAGTTCCGTTGCAACAAACACTACATTAACACTAACTGGCGGTGGCACTGGCGCTGTACAAGCTAACGTATACGTTTCAGTTAATGCTCAAGGATATGTTGTTAACTCAGCAATTCAAATTCATGAATTGAATGGATTCATAGGCGGCAACTACTTGACTGTTCCGACTCATGGAACTGCTGGTAATGCAAGATTCACATTTACACTAGGTGGTCGTGCTGGTCGTAGTCAAGCAGAAACTCTAGTTGCTACGGGTACAATTGGCGTTGGCGCAGTTGTCGCAGATGCAGCCGACGATACGATTTTTCCTGACACTTGATGATTAACTTTAAGGCATACTTGACCGAGGAAATCCAACCCGGTCAAGCTGTTTTGGCGCATGAGCCCAACGATAAGCAATCGTTATCGGTGAATAATCCTGTGCTAGTTGCTAAGATAAACTCAGTTTTTACTATAGAACTGAATGATATCTTTTTATCGCCAGAATCTGGATTCCAGAAAGTGCGTAAGGTATTGCATAGATTTGGTCTAGACATGCCACCAATGTACGATATGGATCCAGATGGTGATGAAATTGTTATAGATGTAACTCAATTTGGTGATGCATCATTAGGTTCGGGATTGTTGTATATCCTATACAGCCTCAACGATGAAGGTTATTATGATTTCTATGCTGAGATTAATGACGAAGCTGGCATAGAAGAACTACTGTCTTCTGGTATTGAGGGAGAAGACGAAGAAGAAGAATAATAATGTCCTTTGATGATTTGACAAGTGAGAATTTTCTGCTGTATGCAGTCAAGGCTTACGATAAACCAAACTGTATTATGAGTGAATTCAAGGAAGATATGAAGCGATTCAACTATCTTAAACGATTGTTTCGCCGATATCGCAAAATGGATGATTTACGGGAAAGACTTGTAATAAACCATTTAGTTGTAGTGTATAATGTTTTTGGTGTAGAAGTAGCAACACGTATGCTATTTTATAAAATGAGCAAAGATGATTACTCAGCACTAAAAACTTATTTAATATTTTTAAATTATATGCCAGCAGTTGTTCACGGTATTAAGGGCCAAGATATCATATCTTCCGAAATACCAGTTGACATGAAGATAGCAGAGGTCTTAAGAGAAATAAAATGACTATAAAAGAAGATGCTCCAACTAATTCTGTAGGCGGTGGTGCTGTAGCTGGTATTGGTGTAGAAAACCCTAATTTACCAAATCAAGCAGAACCAGGTGTAAAGAAACGCAAGAAGTTTGCAGGTTCTACCGTCTTCACAGTACCAACAAAATCTTTTGTGATGGCTAAGATGCTAAAGCGCAAGGGTGTTCGCTTTGAATCGTATCTTGGTGATCCAGATATTGCAAGAGAAGTTGCTGAGTTTGCAAACAAGAATTGGCATGAAGCAATCATTCTTGAAGATGAACAAACTGGTGCTATGGTGTATCTAAGGTACGGAAAAGGTAACAGATAATGTGGATTTTGCAATGGTTACCTAACTGGATATTTTATGCAATATTTTTTGCAGGTCTATTAGGACTGGTAGCAACATTCGTAATGAAATTCATTCCGCTTGTATATGTGTATCGGACACCAATACAAGCGGTTTCTGTTGTTCTGATTGCGCTTGGAACTTATATGGCTGGTGCAATATCAAATGAAGAAGCATGGCAAGCTAGAGTAAAAGAGATGGAAGCTAAAGTAGAAGCGGCTGCGGTAGAATCAGCACAGGAGAATGTGAAGATAGTTGAAAAAGTTGTAAAGAAGACTGAATACATCAAAACCCGTGGTGAAGATATTGTTAAATATATAGATAAAGAAATCGTTAAGTATGATACTAAGTTTCTTCCAGGTGGTCAATGCGAGATACCAAAAGAATTTATTGAAGCGCACAACAGAGCGGCTGAGGCACCAAAATGAAAGACATTGAGAAACAACAAAAGATTAGCACTATATTGTTTGTTATAATAACAGCAATATTTTTCTTTGCAATGCTTTCGGGATGTTCAACTACAGTACCAGTTACTGCTAAATTTCCAAGTGCGCCAGAACAATTACTAGCCAAATGCCCTCAATTAGAAAAATTAGGTAATGAAGTAAAATTGAGTGATATAAGTAAGACGATTACTGCAAACTATACAACTTATTATGAATGCGCTGTGAAACATGATGCCTTTATTGAATGGTATAACATACAGAAAAACATTTATGAAAGTATAAAATAATGCAATTATCTAAAGAACAACTAAAACAATTACTTCCAAAGAATCCATACATTGACCAGTGGCATCATGCACTGGAACAATTGTTGCCAGAGTATGAAATCAATACACCACAACGTATTGCAGCCTTCATTGCACAATGTTCACATGAATCTGGTGGCTTCACAGCATTACAGGAAAACCTAAATTACAAACCAGCAACATTACGCAAGTTGTTTGCTAAGTATTTTCCTAATGATGAAATCGCAACACAGTATGCATCTAAGCCAAACAAACAAGAAGCTATCGCAAACAAAATCTATGCATCACGCATGGGCAATGGCGATGAAGCATCTGGTGATGGATACAGATACCGTGGCCGTGGTCTAATTCAATTGACTGGTAAAGATAACTATACATTCTTTGCTGGTTCACTACAAATTTCTGTAGAAGAAGCCGCAGAGTACATGGCTACATTTGAAGGCGCCGCACAATCAGCTTGCTGGTTCTGGGAAACAAACAACTTGAACCAATGGGCCGACAAAGGTGATATCGTTACACTAACAAAGCGAATCAACGGTGGTACCATTGGACTTGAAGACCGAATCAAGCACTATGAACATGCACTTCATGTCTTAGGAGTTTGATATGAACGATAAAAAACTATTCTACATGGCAGTTGGCTTACTAGTATTGCCGCTTGCACTAGCCTTCTTTGGAGGTGATAGATTTCGTTATCCATGCCAAGACCCAGATAACTGGGAAAAAGATATTTGTAAATTACCAAGATGTGATGTGACAAGAACATGTCCTGAACATATTTTTAAAGGTCAACGTGACCCTAGAATAGGACCGCCAAAAGATGGACAAACTCAAACAACTGCGCCAGTGGTTACAACACCGGCTTGCCAAGCACCAACAACACAAGGAGCAAATTGTGGAAAATAATCAAATGTATACCGAAGACCAGTTGATGGCTAGATTGAAATTCTTTATTGGAATTTGCTTAGCCCTAACACTAACTGGCATTGTATTCGTTGTTCTATACTCAATCATTTTTGTTACACAACCATTGAATGCTATCAGTCCTATTGACCAGAAATTCTTTGAGTTGATTATACCTATCGCTACATTCTTAACTGGTACTTTATCTGGTATCATGTTGGCTGGTAACGATAAGGAGGCTCAAAAAGCAGCCTTACAAGCGGCTAACAAAGGATGGGATAAACCACCAACACCAATACAAAAAAATGAAACAACAACCAGCGCACCTTCCTTCTCTCCAGCACCTAGCGTTTCTCCAACAGTCACGAACTCGTTTGGAACACAATCAATGGGCAGCGGAAATAGTTTTGGAAGCGTATCTCAACCCCAAGTTATCACAGGCTTCGGAGGCAAACCAGCCCCAGCACCAGCCCCACAACCAGAACTATAAATGAACTTTATACTAAGTATGTTATCTGACGGTATCAACGCTACCGTTTCTAGTAAAAGAGTAGTTACACTATTAGCATTTCTAATGTGTGCAGTTGGTTTTATTGCTATGGTGTGTGGTTACCCATTGGATTCAAAAATATTTGATTCAATGATGTACATTGTAATAGCAGGTTTAGGTTTTACAGCATCCGAAAAATTCACTAAAAAGGAATAAAAATGAAATCAGTAGTATTATCCATCGCTTTATTGTTCGGTATGTCAACAGCAGTTTACGCTGAGGCTGAAAAAACAAAAGTGTGTGTTGATGTTAAAGACAAAGAAGGCAAACCTGTTAAAGATGCCAAGGGCAATGTAAAACAGAATTGCAAGGAAATGAAAGTGCATAAGAAACTAGAGGGCACAGAAGTTCCTGTGAAAAAATAAATGGCAACCACTGTAGAAAGAATTGGTATAGTTGAAACTAAGGTAGAAAACCTTAGTGAGAAACTGGATGACTTGAAAGTTGATGTTAAGGAGATGCATGATTGCCTTGATAAAACACGGAATGACTTGAAATCTCAACTAGAGGTGATGTATAATGCATCATGCGAACAACATGCTGAGTTAGCTAAGAAAATTGGTAACTTGGAACAAATCCGTCAAAAAATGATTTGGATGGTAGCTGGTGGTGTTGCATTTGCTGGCATTCTTTCCGGGCATTTTGAGAAAATTATTGCGTTTATTACTTGACATTTGTGCGGAGTTGTTATATAATGAGCCATGCTTTCTACAGACTTAAAATTTACATTATTAATCTCACCGCGGTTTGAGAAGTTTCAGCGCAAATCTGACTATCTTTTCAACTGTCGGTGCCCTTTGTGTGGCGATTCACAAAAACACAAAGCGAGAATGCGAGGGTACATTTACCGCAAAGGTAATGAGTTGTTCTATAAATGCCACAACTGTGGTACTGGAACAACAATCGGCAATCTTATCAAACAAGTAGATCCAAATCTCCACAAGGAATATGTCCTTGAGCGATATAAATCTGGTGAGATTGGCATGAACAATAACAGAGCAAAGTTATTTGATATACCAGCGCCACGCTTTGGTGTATTGGATAGTGCTGTCTATGAAAATGCGGAGAGGTGTGATAAACTACCCGATACGCATTTTTGTAAGATTTATCTGACACGCCGCAAGATACCAACAGCAATGTTTGAGAAGTTATATTTCACAGCAAACTATAAAAAGTTTTGTGATGAAGTATATCCTGAGCATGGGAAAGATATCGTATCAGATGCAAGACTTGTGATACCATTTTATGATGAATGGAATTCTATGAGTGGTGTATCTGGTCGTGCATTAGTGAATGCTGAATACAAATTACGATATGTCACCATCAAGACAAACGATAGCCCAAACAAACTAATATACGGACTAGATAGAGTTGATTTTAGTAAGCCAGTTAAGATTGTTGAGGGTCCGATTGATTCGTTGTTTTTAAGCAACTGTCTTGCATCTGGTGATTCTAGTTTATCAGTAACAGCAAAAAATATTTCAGCAGAAGAAAAGATATTAATTTTTGATAATGAACCACGCAATAAAGAAATTGTGAAGTTAATGAAAGATGCTATCAACTTAGGTCACAATGTCGTAATTTGGCCCGATAACATCGTAGGCAAAGATATCAATGAGATGGTGATGAATGGCATATCACTTGATGAAATTGAGGCGATTATAAGTAATAACACATTTAAGAATATAGAAGCACAAGCAAGATTTGTTTTTTGGAAGAAAGTATAAGATGAAAGTTAAGTTAGTAAGTCATAGCAAACCATCCCGTGAGATTGCAAGTGAAGGCCTTTATGATATGCAAGAGTTAATTGCATTCTGTGCCCGTGTATCCAATCCTGCAAATCAATTCAATACTGGTACGTCAGATAAGTTAATCAAGTATTTAATCAATAACAAACATTGGAGCCCATTAGAGATGGTGTCGGTTTGTTTAGAGATTGAAACGACTAGAGATATTGCAAGACAGATGTTACGCCATCGGTCATTCTCGTTTCAAGAATTTAGTCAACGATATGCAGACCCAACAAAAGATTTAGATTTTGTGTTGCGTGAGGCTAGATTGCAAGATACAAAGAATCGCCAGAATAGTATAACAACAGACGATTTGCAGTTACAAGCATTTTGGCAACAGCAACAACTTAGAGTTATCAATGCGGCTAAAGAAGCATACACATGGGCTATTGATAATGGTATAGCAAAAGAACAAGCAAGAGCGGTACTGCCAGAAGGCAATACTGTATCACGACTTTATATGAATGGCACCCTGCGTTCTTGGATTCACTATATAGAACTCAGGGCTGAAAATGGCACACAGAAAGAACATAGAGATATTGCCGTGCAATGCGGAATAGTAATCGCCGAAGTATTTCCTCTGGCGAATCAGTTAATAACAAAATAAGAAAATTGGAGCAATAAATGGATATCGTTCACGGTATTGAAGTAGACTATTCTCGGGATAAATTGTTTGATGAACTTGGCATAAAACGATTAAAAGAAAGTTACATGAAAGATGAAGAAGTCTCACCTCAAGAAAGATTTGCTTTCGTTTCTAGGGCTTTTGGATCAGACAACGAACACGCCCAAAGACTTTATGACTATTCTTCTAGACATTGGTTGTCTTATTCTACTCCTATTCTCAGCTTTGGGCGTTCTAAGCGTGGCCTTCCTATATCATGTTTTCTCCCCTATCTCCATGATAGCGCAGAAGGCTTGGTTGATTGTCTCTCGGAAGTAAATTGGTTGTCAATGTTAGGTGGAGGTATTGGAATTGGTCTTGGTATTCGTTCTGCTGATGATAAATCTACTGGCATTATGCCTCATCTTCGCACTTATGATGCATCCTCACTCGCTTACCGCCAAGGGCGGACTCGGCGCGGTAGTTATGCTACTTACTTGGATATCTCTCATCCCGATATTCTTATATTTCTTGAAATGAGAAAACCCACAGGTGACCAGAATATGCGTTGCTTGAATCTACATCAAGGTATCAACATCACCGATGACTTCATGCAATTGATTGAACAATCTATGCTTGATCCACAGGCTGATGATACATGGGAACTAAAAGATCCACATAGCGGTGTTGTGCGTGATACAATACCCGCAAGAGAGTTGTGGCAAAGAATTCTTGAAGCACGAATGCTAACTGGTGAACCATACCTACATTTCATTGATACAAGCAATCGTGCTATGCCACAATTTCAGAAAGATTTAGGATTAACAATTAGACAAAGTAATTTGTGTAGTGAGATTATTCTACCGACAGACAAAGACCGCACCGCAGTATGTTGCTTGTCATCGGTTAATTTGGAGTACTATGATGAATGGAAAAAAGACGAACTATTCCTTAAGGACATTGCTGAAATGCTTGATAATGTTCTTGGGTATTTTATTGCTAATGCGCCTGATACCATTTCCCGGGCTAAGTATTCTGCTAGTCGTGAGCGTTCTATTGGCATTGGTGCCTTAGGCTTTCATGCATTTCTACAGAAAAGTGGTATTGCATTTGAAGGTGTCATGGCTAAAGTTATGAACAATCAAATGTTCAAACATATTAAGGAGAAACTTGATGAAGCGAACATTCAATTGGGTAGTGAACGAGGCAGTCCTCCTGATTGCGATGGCACTGGTCGTAGGTTTGCTCACGTTATGGCTATTGCTCCCAATGCTTCTTCTTCTATTATTATGGGTAATACCAGCCCTTCTATTGAGCCGTATCGTGCTAATGCTTATAGACAAGACACATTGAGTGGTTCATCATTGACAAAGAATAAATGGTTGGATAGAGTTATTCAAAAACACCTGTCGGGTGATGGTGAAACAATATCAACAAATGATTATAATGACATTTGGTCTTCAATCATCGCAAACGATGGCTCTGTTCAACATCTGACATGGATGGATGAAAATACAAAAGAGGTGTTCAAGACTTCAATGGAGATTGACCAGCGTTGGGTCATTGAACATGCCGCGGATAGACAGCGTTACATTGACCAAGCACAATCATTGAATCTATTCTTTAGACCAGATGTGAATGTTAAGTACCTTCATGCTTGCCACTTTCTAGCATGGAAAAAAGGTCTCAAGACATTGTACTATTGCCGTAGTGAAAAATTGGCTAAAGCAGACAAAGTATCAAAACGAATTGAGCGTGATGTAATCAAAGAACTTGACATGACGCAAATTGCACAAGGTAATGAATGTTTAGCTTGCGAGGGTTGAATGAAACCCACTATAGCATTGTTTATATGTGATCCAAAATGTTCAGTGCAAAGTGGAAATGGAATCATCAAGGCTTTAGGTTCGCACTATAATTTTAAAATATTTTCAAAGAATGAACTAGAAGATGATTTCTTTAATGATGTGCAAATGATTGCAGTACCAGGTGGTTTTGGTGATTCGGATTCATATGATTCATTATTCAAACACAATTCAAAGAGAGTTGTGGAGTTTGTGGAGAATGGTGGGCATTATCTTGGTATCTGCATGGGTGCATATTGGGCAGGTAAACACTATCTCAATATCCTAGATGATGTAGAAGTTGAGCAATATATAAAAAGGTCAAACGCGGATACACGGCGACCACACGCAAAGAACATATCTATCATTTGGAATGGTGTAGATGACAGCATGTTCTTCTATGATGGCTGTGCATTCGGACCAGGTCAGTATGATATCGTTGCAAAGTATATGAATGATGATCCGATGGCTATTATACAAGGTAGAATTGGTCTGATTGGTTGTCATCCCGAAAGTCAATTACATTGGTATGAAAGTTATAGTTGGATGAAGGGCAAGTATCATAATGGTAGACACCACACACAGCTACTAGAGTTTGTAAACAAATTAATGGAGAAATAAAAATTGTCACACATTGTCGCTAATCTTCCACCAATAAAATGTTTTGTTCGGAAAGAATTTCTTTATGATTTTGAAAAAGGACATGGAGAACTTGAACCTTGTTGGTGGATAACAATAAAATCTCAAAGAAGCCAAGCGTTTAGGATTGAATCATACCTAAATCAATATGGTGCATTATATGATAAACTTCCACTACATGCTTACTGTTGGAAACCGATAGAAGATGATCCATATCCTTTGGATTTTTTACAATTATGGAACAGTATGTCTTACGATATCACGGTGATTAAAAAAGCAATGATAGCAAACATGAGATGTAAAATTAAAATGAAAGATGGATCTTGGTTAGGTGGTGAATATCTTTTTACAGTTGATTCAGCACATCCAGATTTTAACACTCTTGATTGTGGACATAGTGAAGATGTTGAGGATCACAAATCTTTTAACTTTATTAAATGTGACAATGGTCAATTTGCGGCCCAACCAAATAATCGTGTTGTTATTTTGGAGCCAGCATCTAATCCTAAAGAAATGAAGATACCAGATTTTAATGTTGCTACTACAAGATGGAATGTTGAAATGGATCCAAAGTGGGATTATGGCATGCCAGAAAACAAATGGCGAATGAACGAATAACAAACAATAAGGAAAGAAATGAAAAAAATAATCATAAGCGTAATAGCAATGCTATCCATCGTAGCATTTGCACAGGGCAAACAAAAAGAGGGTGTCATTTATGATGCAGTTATCACCAGAGTTATTGATGGTGATACTGTAGCATTTCAAGCACCATTTCTGCCAGCACCGTTGAAGCAGGAACTATCCATTCGTGTATTTGGTGTTGATACACCAGAGAAAGGACATAGAGCCCAATGCCCAAGCGAGGATCAAAGAGGACAGGCCGCATCCGCATTTACTAAAGCACAAATAAGTGCATCAACCAAACGCCAAGTCATTCTAATGGACTGGGACAAATATGGTGGGCGTGTGTTGGGTGATGTTATTCTTGATGGTAAGAGTTTGCGTCAGATGTTGATATCAAATGGTTATGCCCGTGAGTACTACGGTGAAGCCAAACAAAGCTGGTGCAATTGATATGAAAAAAATTATTAGATTCACCGCTGAATGGTGCCAACCATGCAAGACACTAGCAAAACAACTGGAAACAATGGAGTTAAATCTCCCAATTGATGTAATCGATATTGACAAACACCATGAGATTGCGATAGAATATGGAATTCGCTCAGTACCGACACTTGTGCTTATGGAAGACAACCAAGTCATAAGTAAAATTGTCGGATTAAAATCAACACAAGAAATCAAAGAATGGGCCACAGCATGATTAAGAAAAGTAAAACAAGACTAACGGATGAAAGAAACCATTTCAAGCCGTTCAACTATCCATGGGCCTATGAATCATGGTTAAAACATGAACAATCACATTGGTTGCACACCGAGGTGCCAATGCTTGAAGATGTAAAAGATTGGAAAAAGAAACTAACCGTTGAAGAAAAACAATTTCTAACACACATCTTCCGATTCTTTACACAAGGCGATATTGACGTAGCTGGTGGTTATGTTAATAATTATCTACCACATTTTCCACAGCCTGAGGTGCGTATGATGTTAATGGGCTTTGCCGCAAGAGAAGCATTGCACGTAGCCGCATACAGTCACCTGATTGAAACTCTTGGACTACCGGAGACAACATACAACCAATTCTTAGACTACCAAGAAATGAAGGACAAACATGATTACGTTCTGGATATATCTCTACAAAATAATTCAAGTAGTTCTGTTGCTACTCATATTGCAGTATTCAGTGCTTTCACCGAAGGGATGCAATTATTCAGTTCCTTTATCATGTTACTTAACTTCCCTAGAACCGGCAAAATGAAGGGCATGGGTCAGATTGTAACTTGGTCTATCGTTGATGAAACAATGCATGCCGAATCAATGATTAAATTGTTCCGTACATACATTGAAGAAAACAAGGAAATATGGAACGATGAACTTAAAGGAAAAATTTACTCAATTGCTGAGAAGATGGTTCAGTTGGAAGACAAGTTTATTGATTTGGCATTCAGTATGGGTCCTATGGATCGCCTTACTGCTGATGATGTTAAACAATATATTCGTTACATTGCTGATCGTAGGCTTATTAGTTTGGGTCTTAAGGGAATAATGAAAGTCAAACGTAATCCATTACCTTGGGTGGAAGAAATGATTAATGCGCCAACGCATACCAATTTCTTTGAGAATAGATCCACTGATTACTCAAAGGGTGCCCTATCTGGTACATGGGATGATGTTTGGGGCAAGGCTGCATAATTACCTTGACAGAATGATTATAATGTTATATAATGTGTTATGCGTATAATTGACTTGATTAAAAAACTTGAGGACCTCTATTGCACCTATGATGATGAATACAAACATCACATGGGTGAGCCAGAGATTATGATTGATGTGTTTGGCGAAACTAATTTGCCACACATATTTGAGTATAGGGGTTTCTCAAAAGACATTTGCATAGACAAAAGTGCAGATGGCGTGTATGATATTATTAGAGCATTTGACATAAAGGAAGAAAATAATGGCTGACGAAAAAACTGAATTGAAACAAGAATCTGGACCAAAGCGCAAGATTACACAGATTGCTACCGCAACAACAAATTCTGGTAGAATTATTGTGACTGCACTATGCAACGATGGTACATTATGGCGCCGTGATGTAATCAATGACAGCACCGAGTGGGAACAACTCAAGGGTATCTAATGGCGATAGCAAACATGATTGCAAATAATCCAGCACAATTTAATTGGGCTGATGAAGAACTTACATTCAAAACAATGGACTATCCTATTGGTGGTCAATTAGTGGGCACATCATTAGATATAACCTTTGCTGATGTTGATAGATTTTTAACCGATGAAGATTTTAAGGATGCTATTAAAGGAAGAATGGCCACAGCATTAGTTAAGTTTATGATAGAAAAAAAACTGATAGAGTTTACCAAAATTCAGGATCCAACCACCGCTTCATTCAGATTAAACGCAAGGTGTTATGTAACTTCCGATGACCAAGTGAGAATATTAAGGACACATTATGGTTCAACTTGAATGGTTCATATACGGTGCATTTGTCGGTTGGTTAGCACAGCCAACTTGGGAAGTAATTAAGAAAATTGTAAGTGAAGCGAAAAAAACAAAGGAAGAATGGTAATGGATATAGATGTAGCATTGTATTTTTTGGGCGGCTCAATTTTTATTGGTCTTGGTCTTTGTATCATCGGTGGTTTCATACTACTAATGAACAATATCTACCATAGATTTTGGAAGCCAGTTGAGTGGTCAATACCACAATATAGATTCATTGATGCGCCAACGGAGCAAAAGCCTGTTGATAAGACCAGTGAGCCCAAGCTATAAATTAGACGCGGAATACTAGTAATAACGCTTAGTTTTTGCATACATATTTGTATGACACAGCCAAAAGGAGTGCATAACAAATGAAAAATCATATACAAGAACTTTACCACGAATTAAAATTGCTTATTAAGGAATTTAATTCACCAATTGCTTATCAATAAGGAAACAAAATGGATATCAAAGAAATTCAAACCAAATCAAAAGAATTCACAATCGCAATGATTGATGCAAACGAACAAGCATTCAATGCTGGCGTCAAAGCATTCAACAAATTGATAGGTTCCGATTATGCTACATATACGTATGGGCTAACATTTATGGGATCGGAACTTAGCAAAAATGCAAGAAAAATCGTTGAAGAATTCTCAGACCTTGCGCCTGCAGGAAATCAAAAGTAATCTCAATTGCTTTAACCCAGTTGTTCGCAACGGCTGGGTTATCAAATTCTCCATCTACAAAGAAAGCGGCATTCTTTTAATTTTTACCTCAAAATATACTGGCCAGACGATTATCCGATATTGCGATTCGGAAGATGGTGCGGTAGACTATATAAATATAGTCATAGAAAAAGATGCAACTGTGCATCAGGAATCAAAGGGTTTTAAATAAATGGCAGTGACTCTTAGTGGCAATGGTATAATTTTTGCAAATGGTGATTTACAAAATTTTGCAGGAATAGGTGCTTCCACACAAATTGGTAGAGGAGGATCATATTTTACTCCAAAGTGGAAAGAAAAGGCTGGAGTAGTCGAGGGAACTTTTTATACACCTAGTTCCAATACAGAAGAAATATGTTTTGTTTCTGTTATTGTGGAAATTGGAGCTCCTAATGAGGTGGCTTACTTAATCATAAAAGATCCAATTTATGGTGTCACTGATGTAATGAGCGATTATCAATGGATTAACTGGGCAGGTAATGCTAGGACTGTGTATACCCTTTCAAGTATAGTACCACCACTTTATTCTTGGGCAATTAGCACAACCGGCAATATTCTGTCGGCATTAGAATGGAAGTCATCTTAAATGGGATCGTTAACAGCTACATCTGAAGGAATTTATTTCTACAGAGACATCTATAACAACAACTCCGGTTGGCCAAGTGGATATTATAGAGTTGGTGGATTACAAACACATGCTTCTCTAGGATCAAATGGGCAGAGTTATAAGGATGAGCGAATAAATAGATACATTGACGCCATTTACACGGCTGGGGAAGATACTTTGATAGTCTTAATTAACTTAATTGTTGCTCAAGGTCAGGGTTCATCAATTCAAGTTAGAGATCCGGATACTAATGCGTTTATAACAACATCAACAATAGGTAATCCAACAAGCGGACAATATATATTTTTACAGGGTACACTTTTTACTGTTATTAGACCTCGGCAACAATGGAGATATGTAACCGCTTCCGGTTATGCAAACCCAGCTTATTATATTGACACCTGGTGCGAAACAAATCCGGGTACTAATCCATCATACAGCATAACACCATAAGGAATATATAAATGCCAATTACTTGGGATGCTAATGGAATAAAATTCGATTTGAATGTGGCTGGTGGGCGCACAACATATCAAAACACTGTCGCATTTGCGGCACATACAAATTTTAGTCCTCTTAGTGCCGCATATCCTGCGGGAGTTAACCCCGCATACCCATCATACGGCGGTGGCGGACTTTATACGATACTAGATTATACACAAATTTCAATACTGGACTGGACCGCCAGCGATTTGATATCAGGCACATCATATTATAACACAACAAACAGGCCTGTTTGGATAGCAATTAAAGTTGGTAGAGAAGATGGTACGGGTTCCTTCCACATAAAGTCGAATGCGACTGGGTATCTGCGAGTTGCAACTACTGGTTATTTACCATTCTTTCCAGGTGCACAATTTAGTTGGTCCACAACGGTCATTCTTATTCCAGCTGGCGGTGAGTGGTATTATTCGAAAGGAATTCGATCTAATGCAAATTACCCCGATCAAAACAGTCATACTAAATTTGTGACTATTGTTGCCGACGGTAGCGTCGGATCTCCAGTAGGATAATCTCCATAACAAATTCGTTGAATCTACAGTCACTATATAATAAATCATTAATAATTATTAAGGAATAAAAATGAAAATTTACAAAGATGAAGAAGGTCATTTTCATGCATTTCAAGAAGATGGATCACAAGATTTTTTAATTAAAGAGAATATGGTCCAAATAACGCACGAAGAACATATGGCAGGAATTGAGGCTAAAAGACTGGCTCTTGTGCAAGAGATAATGGACAAAAAAACATGGGATCAAAAACGACTGACCGAATATCCATCATTTTTTGAATATCTTGATGGTGTTGTCAAAGGCGATCAAGCACAAATTGACAAATATATTGCAGATTGTTTAGCAGTAAAGGCAAAATATCCTAAACCAGATTGATATTTGCGATGCAATACACAAAACGATTCACGCTAAACAAATGTGAGTTAGTAATCGCATACAGCATCAAATGGAAATCATTTCCAGGTAATGATGGTAAATATTATGAGAGTGAGGATGTTAAGTATATTAAATTTGGATTGGCAAATAGGATGATGAAGGCTGAATCGAAAGACAACTACCGAGGCTTTACACTATTCGGACTTGATATTGGTATAGGGCACAAGAAACGTACCGAACAGATTATTTGATTTGTGTCAATTTTATTTCAACCATCCAGTAATCTACATAATGAATGAGCACCAAAACATATCGTTCAATATTCATATCCGATGTGCATCTCGGGACAAACGAATGTCAGGCCGAGAAGTTAAATAATTTCCTCAAGAATAATTCATGCGATACATTATATCTAATCGGTGATATAATAGACGCATGGAGAATACAACAAAACAAATGGCGTTGGAAGCAATCACACACTAACGTGGTACGTAGAGTGTTGGGGCATGCCAAAAAAGGAACTCGGGTACTGTACATAGCAGGCAACCACGATGAATTCCTTAGACCAATGATACCATACAATTTCAGTTTTGGTCTAATAGAAATACACAATCAAACGGAACACATCGGTGCAGATGGCAAACACTATCTTGTCACGCACGGAGATTTATTTGATGGTATTACAAGACTTGCACCATGGATTTCATTTTTAGGAGATAAAGCATATGATGTGGTTCTATCACTCAATAGTAAACTTAATTGGTTATTGCATCGCTTTGGTTTTAGGTACTTTAGTCTTAGCCAGTATCTTAAGTACCGAGTAAAAAAAGCGGTAGATTTTATATTCCAATTTGAAAAGAATTTAGCCGCTTATTGTAAGAAGCGTGGGTTTGATGGTGTCATTTGTGGTCACATCCATCATGCAGAGATAAAAGAAATAGATGGCGTTACATACATGAATGATGGTGATTGGGTTGAATCATGTACAGCATTGGTTGAACATCATAATGGTCGTTGGGAAATTATAACTTGGACCAAGGAGAAAGATGATGTGGTTACTAATACTGTTAGCGATCCACACGAATAATCCAAGCGACCAGCCTGGGAGCATAGAAATGTTATTTGATGATAAGCAAACCTGTGAAAAGGTTTTGGCTACAATGAAATACGAATTGAAGTTTAAAAGTTTTAAGGTAACAGGGCAATGTCAAAAACTATCCTCATCATCACCGACAACCTAGATGACCAAATCAACGGTGTCGTTACAACCTACAAGAATATTGAGGCACATGCGATTCTGGATGGTTATAACTTTGTTTATCTCAATCCCGGGGACTTCCGCTATGTTAATTGCCCTGGCTACAACGAGGTCAAGATTGCCTATCCGAAAGCCTTGGGCAAGAAGATTAAGGAGATATGTCCATCTCATATCCATATTGCCACAGAGGGTCCTCTTGGTCTGTGTGCTAGACAATATCTTGACAAACGTGGCTATCGGTATAATACTGCTTATCACACTAAATTTCCTGAGGGCATAAAAAAACTCACTGGTGTGCCTGAGTTTATCACATGGGCTTATGTCCGTTGGTTTCATAAGCATTCGGGTAAAGTATTGACAACAACCGACACAATGGTCAATGATTTACTTGACCATGGATTTAAATCAAATATCATACCATGGACCCGTGGTGTTGATAGAGAGATATTTCATCCAAATTATCCAAAGATGTATGAAGATGATAAGCCTTTATTGGTGTGTGTATCCCGTGTGAGTAAAGAAAAGAATCTAGAAGATTTTTTTAATTTGGATTATCCAAATGCACGAAAGGTCATGGTCGGTGATGGACCAATGAAGGCTGAGTATGAAAAGAAATATCCAGATGTAATCTTTACTGGATTCAAAACAGGCCGAGATTTGGCTATATGGTATGCAAATGCGGATGTATTTGTATTCCCAAGTCGATGGGAAACATTTGGATTGGTAATGATTGAAGCGATGGCCTGTGGCGCACCAGTAGCCGCATATCCTGTTGCTGGTCCTTTGGATGTTGTCGATAATGGAAAGACTGGATATCTATTTGGTAATCTTTCCGAAGCGGTTGAAAAGTGTTTGACATTAAATCGGAATGATGTTACAATGCATTCAATGAAATGGTCGTGGGAAAACACATGGACTATTTTTAGGGATAATCTAATTGAAATGAGATAGTATGTTTATATTTGATGTTGAAACGCTCGGTAAAGATTCCGATGCAGTGATTTTGTCTATGGCCGCAATCTATTTTGATCCCGATAAAGAACCAAGCCACACACAGTTGCGAGAGTCCGCATTCTTTGCCAAATTCAAGGCCGAGCAACAAATCAAAGAACTAAATCGCAAAGTGGACAAAGGCACCGTTGAATGGTGGTCCAAACAATGCGAGAACGCACGGAACAAATCATTTAAGCCACATGTAAATGATGTGCCATTTGAATTGGGTCACGCCGCAATGAGCCAATGGGTTAAATCAAAGAACGATCCTAATTGTTGGGTATGGGCCCGTGGTAATTTGGATCAGATGGTGTTGAGCCATATTGAGGATCAAATGGGCCTCGAAAACATCTGGTCGTATGCTAGATGGCGTGATGTGCGAACAGCGGTAGATTTCCTGTATGGTACCACGAATGGGTACGTTGAAGTGGACACACCAGCATGGGTAGAAGCCTTTGATTCAAAGCTACATATTACAAAGCACAATCCAATTGATGATTGTATATTTGATGCGATGCAAATAATGTATGGAAAAAAGAACCAATGAAAATATCACAAGTCCAACAGAGAATAGAGTATCACCGAATCAAAGACAAACAGGAACGGATTCACCGTGACCATCTGGAATATGTCAGAAAAGCAAATCAAAAGAGAATTGAACACCCAAGCAAAGGAAAAAGGATAGACGTTTATGTATAATAATGATATTGATGAATACGTGAAAGAACTAGAACAAGAAATAATCCGCCTCAAGGCCATTATAGAAAAACTCAGCAACACCGAGGAATTAAATCCACAAGCGGTGTTTGCATTCCCTAGCCCACCAAGGATTGATAGATGAAAAAGTGGCAAGAAAAAGAATACTCTCAATGGGTATATTATGATGATATTGATGGTAAAATCATCGGCGCATCCTACAAGGTTGGCAATATGAATAGCATATGGGGAGCCAAGATATACAAAGAAACCGAGTATATTCTAGGTACCTTTATTGATTCAGATTATGCTAGAAGCGCGGTAGAAAACTATTGGGATATTGAAAGCAGGACATTATTAAATGAGTAAGATAACCCAGATATAAAAATTATATTATGAACACAGCATCATTATTTCCCACTCCGTTGTCAATTTCTTCATTAGAAAGAGAGATTACTAAGGGAGAAACCGATTTCATTATGTCACAAAAACGATACAAGATGCTCGGTAACAATATCAGCCAGGGTAGAAATGTGTTGGATGAACCCGAACTTTTAGTTCTTAGGGATTTTATTGAACGAGAACTAAAATTGTTTTCAGAATCCGTTATGTGTTATACAGACATTGAGTTATACATTACTCAGTCTTGGATTAACTATAATGAACCAAAAGAATTTCACCATCAACACTATCATTCAAATAGTATAGTCTCTGGTGTATTCTATATTGCAACAAATGCGGACGATAGAATTCAATTTTATGATAGAAAACCAAAAGACATGCTGGTATTCAATAGGTCATCTCATAATCTTTATAATTCAGTCTCTTGGTGGTGGCCTGTCAAAACCAAAGATTTATTTCTCTTTCCTTCAAATATGGAACATGGAGTACCTTCAATAGAAAATGCGGAACAAACGAGAATCAGCTTATCTTTTAATACCTTTTTTAGAGGTAAAGCTGGTAATAAAGAAGAAGCCACATTATTAGAATTATGAAAGACATTATTAAATGAGTAAGATAGCCTTAAACAAAAGCGATATAGAAGAAATCACCAAAGTATTAAATGCACATGAAATACAATATTTCAATCTGGTATATAAACAAAATTCTATTGGATATTGTATTGACTTGGAGTATAATACCGCAATCAATGGTACAATGTGCAGAGTTATAGTACCAGTCGTGGGGGTAGAAGAATGGTAAATAATATAGCCTTATTAATCGTAGCATTATATAATGTATGCTTACTAGCAGGAACAGCGTATCTTATCATAGAATACGATTGGTCAGCATGGTGGTTCCTATTGACCATAGCCATATTGGGTACACATAAAAATGAAAAGTAAAGGAAGAGCCAAAGGCCTTGGCTTCGGCTATAATGAAGTCACTAAGGACATTAATAAAGTATCCTGGGCTAAGAACCGAGAAACTATCACCATTAATGATGCATGGCGAAAAGCCAAAGAGAATGATCCAACATTGGAATATAGATTATCCTTTGTTGAATATAAGAAATTGTATAGAAAAAACAAGGTATAATTGAGCGATTAACGCACCGCAACCGAACTAGCGAGAAATGCCGACATTAAAGACATGTCCTAAGTGTGGGATCACTCACAAAAAAAGAGGACCATTTTGCGGGTACTCCTGTGCCAATGCCCGTGAACAAACGCCAGAGATCCGACAGGCCAAGAGTGAGAAACTAAAAGCATATCACCAATCGCCAGAGGGAATCGCAACGGCCTCAATGAGCCGAGACTTTATGAGAGCCATTAACAGAGAGAGGGCCAATGACCGAAGCGGCGAATACACCTTAAAGGACGAAGACTGGATGCTTGACATCCCGGTACACCACGATGAAGAAAACGGAGATACATATAGCGACGGAAACGATATATGGAGATCCTAATGAAGACACTGAAACACACCTGCGATAATTGCGAGGCCCAATTCAAAATAGTTTACGATGGCGACCAAGCGCCAGATGATCCAACCTTTTGCCCATTCTGTAGCGAATACATAATGGAAGAGAGTGAGGATTCCGATGACTTGGACCTATAACAATGAGAGTGTGAGTGATGAAGTGATTGGTGATGCATACGGCTTCGTTTATATCATAGAGAATTTGACCAATGGGCGCCGATACATTGGGCGCAAATACTTGACTAAGGCTGCATACAAAACCGTGAAGGGCAAGCGAAAGAAGATCCGAAAAGCAAGCGATTGGGAAACTTATTGGGGTTCTAATAAGATGCTAATAGAGGATGTGAAGACTCTCGGCGAAGTGAACTTTACTCGGACCATTGTGATGTTTGGTCGTAATCGCTCCGAGTGTTCATATTGGGAAACTCACTACATCTTTTCATTGGGAGCCCTGCTGAGTGATGCATTCTATAACGAGTGGGTGACTTGCAAGATATCAAAGAAGAATATAAAACGACCCGGAATAACCTAATGGCCACAAGCGTTTGGAGAGGTCTTTTTCGGATATCCATCTCCAATGAGCATTGTTGCACCGGACGTAGGCGCCATGCTAAACTCTCAATTATAACACGTTTTTCCGCATTTGTCAACACTTGACAGGATTATCTTTTTGTGGTATAATTAATCTTTACGGAGAATTACTCATGGACGAAGCGCAATTAAAATCCCTTTTAGAAACTCTAGCGGACCTTTCCCTAGAGGGAGAAACCTTCCAAATTTGCCATGCGGCTCTGCGCCTGCAGACTGCGCTGATTGACCATTATCAGCCTGATTGAAGTTTACCAAAAATAACACTTGACAAGTCTTGTAATACTTTTGTATAATGGGGCTGTGGGGCTTTCAGATAATTACTTG
>Ga0209500_10000360_pt1 | contig 39610 bp, 70 predicted proteins | sample S_140212_EF_Meta_FD_187323 | JGI IMG/M metagenome (GOLD analysis project Ga0209500, IMG submission 187323) | Freshwater microbial communities from Lake Simoncouche, Canada to study carbon cycling - S_140212_EF_MetaG (SPAdes) (version 2) | ecosystem: Environmental > Aquatic > Freshwater > Lake ... | reverse complement strand
CACTTGGGCTCCGTCCAGCGTAGTCTCCTTTACAGACCCCTGCAGTTCCCCGCAGGGTGGGAGTTGAACCCATTTGCCTTCTACTGTTTTGGTCCTTCGAAGAAACCTAGACAGCGTGACTTCACTTGCTGACACTTACAAAACTTGGTGGTAACGGCTGGATTCGAACCAGCACCTTGCTCCGTATGAAGGAGGTGCACGACCATTATGCTACGTTACCATATAAAAACACACTCACCCGAATGGACATCTTCTAAGTTCCGCCTGCTGTCGGAAGTGTGTTTTTATATGGTAGGGGCACAGGGATTCGAACCCTGATAGACCGGTTAAAAGCCGGCTATTCTAGCCTTTGAATTATACCCCCATATGGTCCACAGCCTGAGAATCGAACTCAGTTAGTCCGGGTAAGAGCCGGATACTTCGCCATCAAAGTTTGCTGTGGATGGATCGTAATAGATTTTCTTTTACGTGCCATCTAAGACCATACGGGGGTCAAAGATGACACTAACGTTTATCTGAACGTTTCATATCATTCTCCTTGGTTAAAAAATTATTGGTGGAGGCCCAGGGTATCGAACCCTTGTAGTCATGATTCTTGCAAGGAACCACCGCAGCCCTCTGCTGCCCCCAAATTGTTTGGTCTCCGTAGAAGGAATCGAACCTTCACCTCATGTCCCCAAAACACGAACGCTACCATTACGCCACACGGAGATATAAAATTGGTTCCCAGAACAAGAATCGAACTTGTAATAAAGGCTTATCAAGCCTCCGTTATACCATTTAACTATCCGGGAATATTTGGCGGAAGACGGAGGAGTCGAACCCCATCCCTGTTAAGAGAACCTGGTTTTCAAGGCCAGTCGCAGGACCAACCCCGCTGCATCATCTTCCATAACTTGGTACCCCTGGTCTGATTCGAACAGACAGCCAACTCCTTTTGAGAGAATCCGCACTACCAATTAGCGTACAAGGGCATACTGGAATAGCGGGTGGGATTTGAACCCACGAACAACAGTTTTGCAGACTGCGCCATTAGGCCTCTCTGGCACCGCTATATAAATTTTAATTAAACTTAGATAAGTCGAACGGAGTCGAAAATCTAATACTTACAACTATTCTCACATCATCAGTGGGATTTATAATCCCATGTGGAATTTGTGTGTTAAAGAATGCAGGTTTATAAAGATGCATCCTTGCAATCTCTTGCACATCATTCTCATGATATCTAATTAACGTTTGATCGTCACCGCTAGGTAATGCATCAGGTAGAACCCATATATTTTGGGCTGTGCCTTCTAATGGTTTATAAAAACTTGTATACGGACGATCACAATTATATATTGGAATATTCAAAGAATATTTTGTATCTATAATTTTTCCTAGATCTGTGTGAATTGGAATATTTGCGTGGGGCATACACACCATGAGTCCGATTACATCAATCTCGCTCCATGGTTTTATAGTCTCCACAGCATGAACCAACGGCACACACTTTTTAAATGCATCGTCTGCGAATGTCATGTAAAGAGTACGTGATTTTAGATCCTGAGGTAAGTTTCTTAGGATTTGTTCTTGTATCTTATCTACATTTGGCAGATCAATGAATTTGTAGTGCATAATGATATTTAATACAGTATACAAATTCAAGAGATATTTACGAAATAATCTTTGGTACCAGCGGAGGGAATCGAACCCTCTCAAGAACGCTAATCTGGCGCTAAAAGGTTTATAAAACCTCTCTGACTTCCAAGTCTCGCTGGCATTTGGTGCGGGGTAAGAGAATCGAACTCTTGACTAAACGTTGGCAACGTTTGATTATACCATTTAACTAACCACGCATTAAATTGGTACACGATACGAGAATCGAACTCGTCTTTCCGCCTTGAAAGGGCAGCGTCCTAACCGATAGACGAATCGTGCAAATTGTTTGGCTCCGGTGGAGAGAATCGAACTCCCACTAGCGGTTTTGGAGACCGCCGCACTGCCATTATACTACACCGGAATATATCTGGCTCCCCAGCGTGGGATCGAACCACGGACACCTTGATTAACAGTCAAGTGCAACTACCGCTGTGCTACTGGGGAATAAACTGGCGCCTCGTAGGGGAGTCGAACCCCTGTATTCCGCTAGACAGGCGGATATAATAGACCGTTATATGAACGAGGCAAAACTTGGTGGAGACGGCTGGAGTCGAACCAGCAGTGCCGAAGCGGCGGATTTACAGTCCACTGGGGTTACCAATTTTCCTACATCTCCATTAATTGTAAACACACTCTCCGCTATGCTTTTTGACACCGTCAAAGGGTGAAAGGAGAATGTGTGTATTAAAACATTCTAAACTACTTAGTCTGACTGTTCGTAAAGAATGCTTTAATACGCTGTAATTTTTCACACTACAAGAAGTGCTCCATCCTACAGGCCGCCCGTTTGCCCCATGTTTTAAGTGCAGGGCGGAGTCCTCGTTACTCCTTGTTCACACTTTGTGCTGTGTCAATATACACTGAACGTCGGTGCTTTCGCTAACGCTTCGTGATATTGTCTAGCACGTTCAAACTTATCTCGAATAAGTTTCTGAAGCTGTTCTTCGGTAAGTTCTTTACCAAAAAGAGATTCATACGCCTGTTCATTGATATGTTCATTTAATTTTAAATAATCTCTCTGTTTCATTTTTCCTTACAACAAATAAAAACCCCAGGGTGTTCAGTCCTGGGGTCCTTGGAGTGTTGCGGTGTATTCTTTTACACTACGGTCCTCCGGGACCCCTGGCCTAGCTCTGGTGTACGATCATTAGTAAAACTATCAATCGAGAGCCAATATGAAGGCATTGAGCCTATCACCTGGGCTATGGATTTACAGTTAGTATGTAATGATCTTGTTTTCATCTTGCTTTCTCTTTAAACCTTTTCTTTGTAGACAACATTTTTGCTGTCTATGTGTTAATTATACAGGTATTTATCATTGTTGTCAACCCCTATTTGCATTTCTGGCAAAATAAATCTTGACACCTTTTCTAAACAACTGTACGTAGTATATGACCTTTTTATTTATCTGTCAACAGAAATCTGTGTACTTTATGTGGCATTTTTGCCACAGATTATTCTAAGTCTGAAATTCCTGTTTCTCCAGCGATCAGCAGATGCTTGCCAATTTCAAACAGGCCAATGCTGCCAGGCAAGTCCAAGGCACACACATGAATCTGTGTGATACCATCTTCATCTATGCTGGCTGCTACGAACTCTGCGATCTCTCCACTCTGCACCATCAATCTCATAGCGTCAATAACGTCTAGAAGATCTTGTTTGCGTTTAGCGTCTGCTTCTAGCTTGCCGCCTAATACTACTACCTTTGAATCTGTTTTCATTTTGTACCTATGCTAAAATATGGTCAGCCACTCCGAGAGTGACTACTTCTTGTGCTGTAAGATAAACATCGGATGCCGACAACAGTTTTTTCTTGATCACTCCCGGCGCTAGTCCAGTAGCATCTTGCAACACAGTGATCATACGTTGATTACAGTGATCATTTTCTTTCATCGTGGCTTTGAGATCGTGATATTTAGAATCCATGCTTTCTGTGAACTGATGACACATGAAACTGGTATTTTTTGCTGCGTATCTGTGACCGTTATCGCCACTAGCAAAGATCAGGAAAGCAGCACTCATCACGGCACCCATGCCTATGCATCTTATCACGTGCGGACTAGATCTCATCACATCAATCAATGCAAAAGTTTGGTAGAGATCGCCACCTGTGGAATTGATATATATGGTCAGGGTTTTTTCCTTGGCGTAATCCAAATTTTCAAAAATCAACCATTTCATGCAAGATCCCACAGATTCCTCGTTGATTTCGCCGTTGAGCAGATAGGTATGGCACTCTAGCAATTTAAGATCTATTCTATCTACAGCTATAAACTCTTCTAGTTTTTTCACCCTCTGCTCCATGATGTACTCTTACTTATGCTGGGTCGCTGCTGACCCATTTGCCATCTGCCCAATGCCTTGTGTCATAGACATTGAAATCCACGTTAAATCCCAGTAATCCCAGGCACAGTCTTACCCCGCTGTGACTCTGTTTGGCAGTGATCTCAGCACGAACATCGATGATATCTGCACTGAAGTAGATCTGTAGTTCCCAATGCTTGTAAGCGACGGGCAAAGAGCCGTGCCAAACTCGAATATTTTCAAAATGATTTGATCCGGGTATTCTGATATTAAAATTAAAATTAATCATTAGGCTGTTCTCGGAATCTACTTAAAAAACTCTCTATATAACAACTGTATTCACGGATGTCATCTTCCGGTGCATTTTCTTTGATATAATGTACCCAGGTGTGACTGTCAATTTCGATTACATCTAATACTCGAAATTCTTGGCCAGTAACACTGCTCCATTTTGATCCTGTTTTGATCATATCCTCTCCTACTGTTTGAAAACCTCTACGGCTTCATTATCAACATTCTCAGTCATATGTAGCATAAATCTATAGGCATCCCAGGCAGACTTGACAGACTGTTTTTCACTGAGCTGTGTGGGAAACATATCAACCCAAACAGCATTTTCTGGTTGCGCATGTCTCTGCAAGCCCTGTCTACGTGGTTGTAATAGTCGATTGTTATCCCATAACATATTGGCTACCGCTACACATTGATCATAATCACAGTTATAAAGATACGTGGGTTCTGAAGTGTACATGAGAATCACATCAGCTAATTGCTCTTTGGTGTGTATGCTAGTAGAAGTAATGATAAAAGCTACGTCATCAATACTGATCTTTTCATTAACAATATCTCGAATACATCTGCCAAGACTGAATCCTATTTTCATACTTCTTCCTGTTCTGTAAAATGTTCTGGTTTAGTATGTGTATCGCAGGCAGTATAAATCCATCCACCGTCACGACGTTTGCCTGGACTACCGCATTCTTCACAGATTACACCACTCATAGATTCTGCCATACGTACCATTCCATCGATATAATTATCTCCACCTGTGTAGTAGAAACGCAGTGTGCCAAACTTTTCTTTGACCTGATCGAGAGTCACCTGCGGAACAAGTTCAGGAACTTTTCTCATTGATTCTGGAGCTGCTGTGCTGTTATAATCAATAGCTACTTGCCGTTGCCTTAGGTTCCAATCAATGTGATGTTGAATATTACCCATGAGTTGATCTAGGATATTGAACCAACCATCACCGCACTCAAAGCCCCAACACATACAGGTCTCAGTTACTGCACCATTACGGTTCACCATCATCTTGGGATATCGTTCGCACAACAACTTATCTAGTTCTTGTTTCATATAATACGCCCCAAGCCATTCCAAATTAATTGGTCTAATTCTGTTTGATAGTCTTGGCCAAGTCTACGCTTTAGATAAATGACTTCAAGTAGTTCCTTGCCATCACCGTACTCTGGTGTACCACAGCCACGTGACTCTAGTTCTTCAATTAGATCTTCTGTGTCAAAGTCGCTCAAATCGACATCTACTTCAACTTCTGTGTAAATTGTTTTATGCATATTAATAGGTTTCTTTCACAATGTTAAATTCTGTTGTTGGATATTTTGCTTTGAACTCTTCAGTTTTAACAAACTCATTAAATTCTTTCGCGTTGAAAAACATACGATGAAATACTGTTTTGTGATCTAATGTAGTCACTGTTAAGTAAACTGATTTCGCTTTGCCTGCCATAGTATGCTTTCGTTATTAAATGATATACTATTATAACACCGAACGAGAATTATGTCAACTGTTTTTCCATTTTAGTTGGAATAGTAAAGCATCGTTTGGATCTTTGAAATAATAAACAGTGACAAAATCGTTGGTAAGAGAAACGTCGGTAACATCTTGAACATAATAATCAACATAACTAGAACATTGTCGTGTAGCCCATGCCGCTGCTTCGGCAAAATATTCTTCAGCTTGTTCGTAGGGGATATCGGTGTCGTTGAGATATACAACGATCACGACCATCTCATGGCAAACATAGCAGCATCTTGTTCATCTTGGAAATACCAAGCTCGACAATTGGATTCTTTTATATCTCGAAATTTATGTTGACAGTGTTCCATGCACCAAGTTAGTTTTTTGTTAAAGTTTTCATCTCTATCCAATCTAACTACATGATAGGAATTCAAAATAGACATCAATTTGGCTTTTTCCAATTGCCATCCCCATATCGTAATAACCACTCTGTGAGAGCAGGTCCTGCTAGTTTTGCACTGATCCGATATGCGTATCCATATTGCATTGGATCTGGAATTCTATGCCACATTGGTGTCTCGACTGCATGTTCCATAATCCATTTTCCACTCTCACTCTCTTGCCATTGCCAAAGTGGTTCGGCAGCATAAAGATCCGGATCCTCAACATCACCCATGGTGAACTCATGCACCATTACCTCTCGTACTTCCTCTACTCTATCTTCGATAATCATATATCTATATGTATCTCCTTTAGGTCTAGGACCCAGGTAACCTTGAGCGGGTTCAAATCGATAACCTTTGGTTTTCGCTACAGCCATTAAGACCACCTCATCAAGAACATAGTTAGGTCCTGTGCTCGTTTGAAGTACCATCTGCCGTCGTGATAAGTACAGGTTTCAGATTTGAAGGTTTCCGAACACCATTGACTTTGATCCCACAAGGTACGACTCAACGGCTCGGCTGCGACAGCACTATGAGTCAGTTTCACTCTGCGGCGACCGTAATCAACATTCAAGACCATTTCAATATAAACATCAGCATATCTTGTTCTTCAACAAAATGAAATATGTATTTGTCGTGATTATCTCGACCTGCCCAGAACATGGTCCACAACCCATCGGTATTTTTGCCTATGGCTTCCCAGCGTTTACCAAACTGGGCTGCGCACCAGTTGCCAGCGGCCCTGTGTTTGTTAGCATCGATTAGAACATTGTGTTCTAATGTACGGAACGCCCTGCGATATCTACGTGTTTGTGCCGAGTTCATGACCACTTCAGTACGGCCATGGTAACTAGGCTGGAATCATTCTTCCAAATCCTTATTCCATCTGGCCGTACCTTGTCTTCCATTAAGCCTGGATAGTAGGGGCTTTCTTGTCTATATACTTCACCCGTACTCCAAAACCAAGTGACATCTTCCTCTATTGGGCCTATGTGCTTGTTCATCCAATCTGCCACTTCTCTATGACTAAAATTTTTTCTTAGTTCGATTCTCATTTCCACCTCAGAGTAAAATTCACAGCATCTACTTCAGATTCAAAGATAAAGTCTGCACCTCTTCTTTCAAAGGCATGATTACAGTGTTCTGCTAACCAATATGTGATATCAACAGCATGGTGGTTGTCTGTAAATCTATCCAAATTTACTCTGCGCCAACCCAACGATTTGAGCATGCCCCACATGACTTCTCGATCTATTTCACTCTGCATCTTTGTGCCGAGTTCATCTAAGATTTGTTTTTCTAAATTCATACGTTACCTCTTCCGCCAAATTTTAACATAAACATCATGGCATCATAATCATCGGTGAATTGAAAATACAATGCGTGATAGTGTTCTTCACGCCATAGATCTTTGCAGTTGTTGATACACCACAAAGACATCTCTTCAATTTGATTACGTGTGATATTATCAAAGTTTACACGATACGGGTAAACTGTTCTAACTCGTGTTGCTAGAATCTCATTGAGCGAGCCGATTCTAATCTTGTCCGTTACCATATCTTAATAGGAACATTGTGCGTTTCTGTTCATCGTAGAAATCCAATCGAATGGTACGCACATTCATTTTGCCTTCGAACCACCCACTCGGTTCCATATTATACCATTCACCATCATCTGGCCGGCTTACATAGTCTGGGTCTTTGACATATTCTCGATAATCACGTACTGTAAAACCCAGTGTCTCTTTCATTTTTGATCTAGAAAGATAGACGCTGGGCTTTTCCCGTTGTTTGATACGTTCAAGGATGCTATCCCATTGTTCGGGAAGCATGACTATAGGCTTACTCATTTCCAGGTTCTGTGATCTTCAGCTATCCACTCTACACCGTCATACTCACCAATATGCCACAACACATCTCCGGGTATTTCTACTATCTTGAGTTTGGCATGACCGCCGCTGGCAGCAGAGCCAAGTTCCTTGACCACCTTGACCAGATAGGGATCGTCTCTGGCCACGTCACGATCATACCAACTAGGATCTGTGATACCAGCTAACTGCTTGTATTCTTCACGAGCACGATCACTGAGACCGAAGCCGCCATAGCAGTCATTGATCACTATATATCGAACTCCAGTCTTGAGATCTTCTAAGAACTTTTGTGGTTCAGAAATCATTATTAATCTTTCTTTTTCTTCTTGTGTTTTTTAGGTTTTTCGTGTGTGAGATCTTCTTCGTATGCCGAAATAGCTTCTCTAAGTGCTCTCTCAACTAATTCGTTGAATGTAATATCAAGTTCGTGAGCCAACTTCATATAGGTCAGCATTTCTTGATCTGTGAACTCTACAGGAACTTGTACACGAGTATCATAGTCTTCTTCGGCTACGATAGCACGGGCTTTTTCCAACATGTCTTCAGCCACTTCAAGATCAGTGTAGTTGACATCGTCCCACGCTTGATCAACAATCACACCTCGATCTTCTGATTCGTTGTCATGAGCAGATCGGTATTCTGGATTGATCCAGCGATAGGCACGTTCGTTGACATAGTCATAGGCGCTCATCTGATAGACTACTTGAGTGCGGGTATCAAACACCATACTAACATTATGCCCATCTTGTTCTTGATTCCAAGAATCTAGTCTATAGGCATTTGGTCCAAAACAATTCCAGCCATAGTCACTGCCCTCAGTGATACGATAATCCACTGTTTGCATAAAGTCTTTGATAATGATCATGAGATTCCTTTCGTTGATAATAAACTATACAGTAATGATAACATCAAGATGTATTTTTGTCAATCTTTTCCTGCTCTAATTTGGGCTCTTTGTATTCAAAATCTTCTGGGATACTATAACGTATTTTTGGATAGATGCTTTCATTTCTAAACATTATCACAGTCACTGGTTTCCAATATTTGTGCAAGAGATTGTTGATCAAAATCAATCCAAATATCAATACCAACGTGCCTAACGCAAATAAAATACTGCCTATCAACCAACTGGCCATTTGGGCTGCTATCATTGTTCTTTTTCCTTGGTTAGTTCACACATCAGCAGAAAATGTTCATATGATTTACGAACGCCCTCGTGCTTCATCAATTTGTCAGCTTCTTGTTGCATGGCTTTAACACCTGCTTCGGCGCAGTCATGAATGCATAATCCATGAAGGGTAGCTAACTCATCCCCTAGTTCTTTAGCCAACTTCTCCCAAGCCTTTTTTTGACCGGGAGTGATTGGAGTACGTGCTGGACGCATTTCGCTGGCCTTACTGATTGCTCGGCAGATAGCATCTTCAGCTACTCGAGCAGCCGCAATCATAGGAGCATAAGCCGGATCAATGTTGTACCGGCGACTTTGCCCACCTGGATACACCATCAAAAGGTGTGTGCCCTCGGAGTAACTGTCCATGAAGTCGCCGTCGTACTCTTGCACAGGCACATACCTACGTCCACGTTTTTCGTAATAGATTTTTTTCATTGTTGTTGTACACAAAACAAGTGGGCGTTTAAACCACGGTCCTTGAGGATTTTAGAAAGATCTCTACATTCTTGATATGTTTTGACCTCAGCCAATTGAGTAAACTTTACCTCAAAGGGTGCTACATCCATTGTAAGTGCAATAATCAACGCCCACATATTACTTGTTCATCATCAATGCGTTGAAGTTGCTGGGCACAACGATTGTCTGCACTTGACCGTTCTTGATACCTTCACTGATATTCAACATAGCCTGTGCTTGCATGAATGCAATACTAGCACCTGAGTTATTAGCCAATGCTGCCATTCTGCGACTTTCTGCTTCGGCAGTTTTAACTTCAACTTCTTTTTGCTTGAGTTCGTTTTTACTACGAACCAGGGCATTGGCACTCTCAACCACTGTGTCACTGGGCAACACATTACGGATCATGACCTGGCTAATGGTAATTGAACCATCTAGTTTTTCTTCAGCAAGATTTCGAGCAATTTCTTCTTGAATGAACTTTTCCATGTCAGTGCGGTTGTCTGCCATGTCTAGTGCTTCGTACTTGCGAGCCGCTTTGTAAATGGCATTTCTAGCATTTTGCACAATATAGTTGTACATCACATAGGTGTCACCTTTGAACTCAGCGTGGAAACTCTTGTTCTTGGTTGCGTACAATTCACTCACTTGCTGTGGATTGATGTTGTAAACAACCACAGCATCAAAGTCTTTCATGGTTGAGTTGTCTTTGGCCACAGGGGTCATGTTCTCCAATGTGACATTCACATCCTTGATGGGGAATGTGAGCACATCACCGATGATAGTTTGATTGAATGATCCGGGCAACAATTCGCCTGGCTGAATCTGGCGGTCAAAGCCCACTCGCACACCCACCTCACCGGTTTCGATACGAGTACAACCTGTGGCCAAAACGGCAGCAGCCAAAATAGAGAGAGTCAAAATACGCTTCATTGTGTTTCCTTAAAATAAAATAACAATTACTGTCATCAGCATTACTGCTGCCAGTGATACAAGTATACTATAGCCTATGCTTTTTGTCAAGGCTAATTGTTCTAAACCGTTCATATTTCTCAAGGCACTAATGCCAAAGTGAATTAGAACAGCAACAATAATAAATGCTAACCAAAGTTTAATCATGATTCAACTCCATTAATACACATATTATACTATATCTCAGCAATCTAGTCAATGCCAAACTGTCTTTGAATTTTTATTTTTCCAAAACGATATCTGATGTTTTCAACGCATAACGGTATTATATCCTACTTTCAGTAACTTCGAATAGATTGTGCATTCTGTATTGCCAGTTTACCAACCCGGTTATGAAACTGTTCAAACGTTTTGAGCCTGTCTGGATTTAAAGGTAATCTATATGTGCTTAACCAAGTTTTTAAGATTCTTATAGAATCCTCATGATTAAAACATTCCATAATGATTTCGATATGTCTATCAGCCATAGCACTCATAGACTTATATCTTTTTCTTTTTCCTTGATTTAAAATGTCCAACAGTTCTTTAGCAGATTGGTGTGCATACCAATCAGGTCCTTTTAACAGTGTTATTAGTCGTTGACTATCTAACATCATACCTCACCCCTTTCTAATACAGTATTGGTTCAATTGTAGATTCTTCTCGAAGAGCTAACATTATTTCTTCTTGCTCTGTGTAGATCAATCCCCGTTGTTCGAGTATGGCTCTGCGATGGCCTTCAGGTAGACGACACCACTCGCTGACTCGGTTGTAATTGCTGTAGGCTTCTGGAGGCATACAATTATCGATCCACCCTACTAGGCATTTCAATGCTTCCACAGTGTTGGCAGGATGACTTGACTGTATGGCTGCAAAGAAATCATTGGCTAACACTGATGTAAAGAATCCACCAGGCTCATAGCCATAGACCAAATAGTTAGCCATAGGGTCAGCAAAGTCACGAGGAACATCCCACTTGGTGAATGTTTCGTACAAGCGATTCCGACTGTAAACAGTTATATTCATACTTCAATCACTTTCTCTGGATCCCATCCAGTGCCTTCACTATATCCATCAGCCTCATAACCACGTGGGTTACATACAATTCTAGTCTCACCAATCACATAATCAAACGGATGATGAGTGTGTCCATGTGTCCACAGTTTGATCTGTGGGTGATCTAAGATGAACTCACTCAAGTCGCTGTGATAACCACCGTTCATCAAAGTTTCGTGAGCATACATTGGGTGTACACTTTGGAAACTAGGACTGTGATGACCAACTACAACGCAAGTTTTGTCCTTGTGTTCCTGAACCATCAGCTTGATGTAGGCAAGAGTTCTGTCGTGACGTACAGCAACATCCAACGCACTCATAGCGGCATAGTTCCGTTGATCGTTTCGAATGATACGAAAGTCGTTCATCATACCTTCAATGGCATGCATTGTAAGTGGATCACGACGATTCATATTAGTCCACAATGTTCCGCCAACAAACACAACGTCGTCGATGATCTTCGTGTCTTGCTCTAAGAAATAGATGTTAGGATACTTAGCACACTCCTCACGTAGGTAATCAATGCCAGCATAGAATTTACCATTGTAAAATTCATGGTTGCCTGCAATATAGATCACGTGTGGAAATTGGAAACTGCAACGCTTGAAGAAATCACGGAAACGCTGTGCCTTTTCCTGTCTACGACCCAAACCGACACCAGCTGCAATGGCTGCTTGATCTGCGGTATTAGCGGGTTCTGGATGATCGTGCAGATCTTGGGCAACCATAATATCGCCGCCCAAAATTAGAACATCGCAGTTGTCGTTATTTGTGATAACGCAATCGCTGAATTCTAAATGCAAATCAGATACAAGTTTGATCTTCATAGAGTCTCTTTTACAGAAATATACACATATTATAGCATCAGTTTAAAAGACTGTCAAGTAAGTAAATATTAATAGAATTAGAGATTCTGGAGCGACTAGATGGATCCGTTTACCCTCTTTGCCTTAGCAAACGGTGCAGTTCAGGCCGTAAAGAAAGGGTGTCAACTTTACAAGGACATCAAAAGTGCCGCGGGTGATGTAAAAGGCGTACTCAAAGATCTCGACGATCAGTTTCACAAAAAGTACGATGGTAAACCAATACCCGACGCTGCTGTCAAACAACTCAACGAAGAAAAAATCCGGGTAAAAGAACTAAACAAACGCAGTGAAGAAACCACTAATATCTATACTGAAATTGGTGACTATCTCGGCCAATACTATGACAACTATTTCAAATGTCTAGCAGTTCTTGAAGACGAAGAAAAACGATCAAAGAATGAAGTATATTCGGGTGGTGACAGTCTGGCCAAACGTGCGTTGAAACGTGTGCTGATGCAAAAGCAACTGGAACAAATGGGCAAGGAACTTCGTGAGCTCATGATATATCAAAGCCCGCCTGAACTGGGTGCGCTGTACACTGAAGTAGAATCTATGACAAAAGAACTTGGAGCACAGCAAAAAGTTCTTATGGTTAAAGAAATAGAAAAAGCTAGATTACGTAAACAACGAATGGCGCATTATCACTTTGAAATTTCAGTGGGTATTGCCGCAGTAATATTAGTGTTTGTTATGATGGGCATGTTCATGTGGATTGCCCACGATGCGCAAAAACGTTGGGGTAGTGTAACTGACACTAGATATAGAGACACACTAGAGAGAGTTAGAAAACAAGAATGGTTTGAACATCAGAAAAAGCTAAAAGAATACGAACTTTTCCTACAGCAACAAAAAGCAGAGAAACAAGCAAGTGAATCCAGTAACTAAGACACTGCTAATAGTATTAGGTTCTATTCTTGGTATATTTTTAGTTCCTGCAATACTAATCATATTCCATGAATACATCGATGCCTTTATTTTCATAACGTCGGTACTGGCTTGTTTTATGCTGTTTGGATATTACAGCTATGAAGAACTATTACCAGAGTTTCAACGGGCACAGTTAGAGGAAGATCAAATCATGGCTCGCTTTGCTGGCAACCCAGAGAAGATACGATTCTATCGGGCATTCAAGAAACACTTTGACGGGGATTTAAATTTAGAACAACTAGAGAAATGGTTGATCGACCATCCTAGAAAACATTAAGCACGGGTGTAAAAATATATACCAGTTAAGGCCAATGTGCCGATGACAAAAAATATTCCACACATGATTACAAAGAACAGCACAGGATTCTTTACCTGTTCTAATTGTTCTCGTAGATCATCTAAAAATGAATTTGCCATACTAATATTTAAACTGCACAGCCTAAGAATATTAGTAGTAGAGAATTATATCGTGTTGGGGTAGTTATTTAAGATTAGCAACTAATTCAGCTTCGTGAATACGGGTGCGTGTATTTTTACTGCCTAGCAGAATCACAATACGTTTTCCCAAGGCAGTGTCCAGCATCATTACAATGCATCCTCCAGATGCATTGATCCATCCAGTTTTACTAACTTGAAATTTATATCCTTTGGCTATAATAGGATTAGTATTGTTATAAATTCTATACTTCTTTTTGTGTTTGATTTTCAATGTGCTTGTATTGCTGGCAGTCACTATTTTTGGATATGTTTCAGCAGCACGTACCAATTTAACAAGATCCGACGCTGTACTGACATTGGCTCGATTGAGACCGCTAGGATCCACAAATCTAGATTGATACATGCCTAATTCAATAGCTTTGTCATTCATTGCACGAATACAACGTGACCTTCCACCTGGATAATTTTGACAGAGTTTTTCTGCCGCAGAATTATTAGAACGTATTAAGGTAAGATCGATTAACTGTTGCCTGGTATGAGATTGAATCTTTTTCCCAAGATCTTGTCTGGCATCAAGAACCACCATAACAGTAAGCAGCTTAGTAATACTGGCTATGCTTCTTTGCTGGTTGATATTGTCACTGGTTAACACCGTACCTTGGGCATCAGCAACTATCCAAGATTTTGCTGTGATTGCCTGTGAGTGATTGTCTGCCTTAGCTGATATACCAAGACAGATCAAGAGCGAGCCCAAGAGTATGCCACAGCGTTTCAGGACGAATCCTTGATGGGCATATAACATCTGATCATATAGGTGTCCCTAGCACAGAGTTAGAATCGCTGCCTGACTTATCTTCACCAGCACCTAATACACATGCTAATCTAGTGTCATATTCTATCATAGTCCACGAACGAGTTTCTTTGTTCATCAATAATGTTATGTGAGTGTTATGCACGGATTTTCCAACCCAGACAGGTGTTTCTTTATGTGTGTCTACAAAATAGTTCATAACTGATTGTGCGTCTGAACATTTCATTGGTTTGGTTAAATCAATAATCTCCTGGGCGTGTGCTATAGAGCCTACTAGGCAGAATAGGAACGCCATTGCTGTTTTAAACATAATGGCTCCTTAAACTTTTATTTATTGTTAGGGAGAAAATGAATCACTCATTATGTATGCAGTGACACCAACCCGCTGTTTTTCGTTGAATACGGCTTTCCAACCGGGCATTTTGCGAAAACCATTGGTGACACGGTCATACACAAAGTCGGGTTGGTAGCTCGAGGGCTTGAGTTTGGGCGCTTTGCCTGGGTAGGCACTGTTGCCGTGGCAATGGCGACACTGACCGTCCCAGACTTGTTTGCCAGATTCAATGTAAGCGGGATCTTGCATGACTGCTTTGGAAAACTCTGGCGTTGGTTCAACAGCGGAAATTTCTTGCGACTGGACGTTGGCTATAGAGCTAGTTAGGCAGAATAGGAACGTCATTATTAACTTACGCATAATGGCTCCTTAAACAATTATTTACCTACGATAATTTCAGAAACATTATAAAACAAACTGTAAAGAGTCAATGGTAAAAATGTCAATACATAAAATACCAACAATAAATTAATCCAAAACCGCCAAGATGTTGATTTCATCACTGATATTGTTTTATAGATTCAACCACAGTTGTTAAACACATAGATTGCGAATTTAAAGTTTTGAACACTCTAGTTTTTTCCTTGTCTCTGCACTGATATTCGCAGATTTGTATACCAGTGTCAGTGATAGTTTTGTAACTAAGGTCGCAGTCTGCATCTGAAAACACATAAGATCTCGCCTTACTGGAAGATCCGAGATCGATATTCACACTAAGATTTTTAGGCACAAGCGGAGCAAGTACCGTTGTCACCGCCACCATGCCTAATAATATTTTATTGAATGTTTTCATTAACTCCCATGGTTACCTTACTTAAAATAAAATTTTCAACTCTAACATCGCGCCACTGTTTCGTAGATCGTTTTGTCTTTGTTGAATAGTGCCTATTTGAATTGTAGCATTCTTTTTAGAAATAAAACTTAGGCCTGCTTTGCCAGTTTCTAAATGTCTACTGTTTTGGCTGTATTCTGCATACACACTCATCTTGTCGTTGACATAATGATCAACACGTATACCTGCTTCGGTGGTATCAGTTATCTTATTAACTGCGGCATAGTCAACTGCTGATAATGCTGATCCTGAATCAGTCGCCGAGTCTCGACGATTTTGTTCTTTTCTAGCACCAGCAAATAATCTAACGCCTTTCTTAGCAGGGGTATAAAGTCTTACCTGTGCCCATAAGTCTTCGCCTGCGGCACTGGCACTATTTGATAAATTTAAATCAGGAAGTGCGTGAGTGGTATTAAATTTATTTTTTGCATGCCCAACATCGCCTTTGACTAACCAATCGTTTCTAGTCCATAGTGCGTATAAATTTACAGCATTTTTATACAAAGATCCTGTGCTGTTATTTCCATCCATGTTTAGGTTAATTTGACTAAACTGTCCGCCTATCATTAAATCAGTTTTTACCAAATGTGCTATACCTAAACTGTATCGATTAGCAGTTGATTGATATCCGTCAACAGTATCGGTGCCTGATCTCGATGCTGTGATATCAAACACAGTGCGTTCGTTGACATTTGCACCTATTAATTTAATTTCACCGTCGTGGGCTCTATGACGAATTAATGGATCGCTGACTAAAATAGAATTTTCTCGTATGTTAGCTTCTGCTAGTCTATCAAACTGATCAATTCTGGTCTGATATGCTGTGGTTGTTGCACTGGACAGCACCTCATCCACAGTAACAGCCGCAACTGTTGTGGTAGTACCTACTACAACGCTGGTAACAACTTCATCGCTGGTACTGGTACTGGTAGTGGCTGTACCGTTTGTAGTTGTTGATGTTCCGTCACTGTATGTAGTAACTGTTACTGGTGTCGTGACTGTAGTAACTGTTACTGGTGTTGTGACTGTGGTAGTTGTGGTGTAAGGTGTAACTGTAGTGGTTGTTGTGGTCACCGGTGTGGTCACAGTGGTAGTGAACACCTGATTAACAGTTAGAGTTTTTTCTGTTTGATCACCACGATTTCTAGTTTCAACTACTGTAGTGACTGAGGTTCCTCTAGTCACTACATCTGTTTCTGAAGTTGTACCATCAACTGTGCTGGTAGCGGTTGTACTTGAGCCTCTGCTGTTGCTGGTGGTAGTTTGATTGGTCGTTGTGGTTCCTGTTACAGTAGGTGATCCACTTCCTGATCCGCTGCTGCTGCCGCTGAAGGATGTAACCGACAATGTACCGGTGTATCCACCCGGTGTTGCTGCTGTAGTACCACCATTGGCATCATAGCCGCCACCGCTCATGTTTGCTGTGATGCCGGCTGCTGTGGTTGTACACATTACAGATCCACTGGTTGTACCGCATGCACCCCAGCTGGAAGAACTGGTCCAACCTTGTGCAAATACACCCGATGAATCAAGACCAAACTCTGGATTATACAATATGTTGCTACCCGCCGATCCACCTGTTGGTGTGAATGTTACTGTTGGTACACGCCATTGTGGACCATAATTACCTGCCCACCATGATGTATCTGTACCAATCATGATAACTTTGACATGAGTGACACTGGCACAACTGCCTGCAGTACCACAATTAGTAGAAGTCAATGATAGTGTACTCCAAGGTTCTGAGTTGTCACCTGGACCTGAACTCCAGGCATTCATTTGTAGTAGATTACCGGTGGCGTAACTGGTAGTACTAGAACCCAATAAGGTTCCGCCATTATAGTATTCTAATTTAATTTGTCCGGTATCGTGTTGCAATGGTCGACCACCACCTGCGTGTGCTTCCACTGAAAAAGTCAGTGTACCACCACTTTGCATCGCACTATCAAATACTATATTTTGACTGATCGTGCTATTAGCGGTATAAGACATGTTTGCACTATTATAGTCTGTGCCGGACTCAAATGCATTTGCTACTGAGGTGAACAGGAAAGCCAGCGCCACCATGGCTGATTTAAATAATTTCATTAGGTTCGCTCCTTAATGTAAAATTATTTACAGTAAAATGGCAGCGAATTATATGATGCGATTATTGTTTGTCTTTTTTCTTGGAAGGAGTTTTGTCTGGTCCTGTTTTCTTTGCTTGGTCTAACATTTTTTCTGAAGCAGGACTAGTACGGTGGGGTGGTGTATGTTTAGTAGGTTCTTTAATTCGAGGACTTCTGTTAAACCAGCTCATAACAATATTTATACGGAGAGCATAGAGAATTAACTAATTAGATTAATCTAAATTAAAAGGGCAGTTTATTAACCGAGTGTGATTCTAGGGGTAGCTTTGCTTTGTTTATCAACTAGGCTAAATGCTATGCCAGATATAAGTTTAAGATCAGACAGCGGATTATTTAACTCTTTATCCAGTTGTTGTCCTCTATAAACTCTAAACTCTCTAGTTGTTTTATTTAAAAATAAAAAGTTGTCTTTTGATGATCCTTCCTCTCGATAAGTCTGCAGTGATAATGTATTGAGATATCTTAACAACATATTATTATTTTGTAACTGATTTGATTCCCCCGGTGGCACAGTTGCTGGTGTTAGCTTTCCGTTCGTTTGCATAAGAATGGCCTGAATTGATTTTTTAACAAGTTTTATATCAAAAGTTGATGCAGGGAATATTTTTTCAGATATTTTTGTTAATAGTTCTGCTCTTGCAGATAAATTCATACCTAATCTATCAAATTCTTGATTATAGTTTTCAAAATTATTTGCCTGTAGATTATATCTTGTGTGGTTTTTTATATTTCCTTCTGCATCTTTTTTGCGTTCAGTCATATTTTCAAAGCCGTAGCTTACTAAAATTTTCTCTATCTCTGGCCAAACAGCCTTTCCTGAAACTCCGGTATCGAATATTGCCCCAGTTCTTTTTGGTGTACCTAATTTACCGGTCTTTAATTCTGCTTGACTTGTATTTCCAGCTTTTACTTCAAACATTTCATCACCTATCTTAAGATCTCCTTTTTTCTCTTTGCCTGTAGGATTTCCTAACATAACCAATGCAAATTCACCCGGTCCAACGTTCCCGGCAGTTTTACCAGGAATCCAATTAATAAAATCAGCAATTACTTTAGCATACACTCTTTTTACCACAGGATCATTAACTACGAATTGATCTAATTTTCCTTTTGATTTTTTAACCATTGGGATCATATCGATTACCCCTGTTTGAGCCACTTCAAGGAATCGTTTGGCTTCTTCTATCGGTATTTCATCGTTTAAGAATATCGATCTAGCCCTAGCAATACTTTGTTCATTATTTTCATTAACTTTTGATAACATTTTACTAATATACGGATCTAAAGATTTATAAGAGTCAGTTGCTTCTTTTAATGCATTCTTTATTTCTTCTTCAAATTCATTTATTTGTGCTTCTAATTGTTTTACAATTAGTACTGCCTGCTTTCCTAATTTTAATTTTTTTAATAATTTAATATTGCTTTCAATACCGTCAATCTTTGATTTTAGAGAAGGTATATCTTGTATGGTTGTTTCTTCTAAACTTTCTGTTTTAGCAATTTGATTCGTATTAGGAATAGCTGGGCCAGCAGGTGCAGTAAGTGGGGGAGGTGTTGGCGCAGGCTTTGGTTCTTGCACAACATTTTTTTCATTAGCTTTGACTCTAGATAATAATTTATTTGTTGTTATTAAAATAGCATCAATGCCTGCCGCAAGCATATTCAGTGCCTTAGGCTTATCTTTTGCTTTATCTAAAAGATCTGCTAATTCTGTAGTTGATTGTGGGGTTTTAAATTCAAATATTCGCATAGCTAGTATTTAGCGAATTTCAGGGAACAGGCACTCTTGGATGAAATGCTGTACATCGTCCTCTGAAAGCCCTAAACTAACCATTACCTTCGGTGTATGAGGGTTTTGTTTCTGATTTTGTGCGTAGTAATTTTGATTGTGAGTAGTGTTCTTAGCTGTGCGATTAGTATCACCTACATGCTTGAGATATACTTCTGTGGTAAGTTTTACAAGATCCATGATCTGTTCTAGTTCTTCCGGATCGCTGACATTGCCCGCAGCAATCATAGATCCTGTGAAAATACGTTCTGCCCACTCGGGTAGTTTCCGTGTTTTATTCCACTGTAATTTTTGAGTTTCTGCAGCAAACCAATCAATAAGGTGATGTTCGATATCTCCAGCAGGGCTGAAATCATGAAAACACCCAGTGATCTTATTCTTACCTGCAATAACATCAAATCCGTAAATAGGTGCCGGGTTATGGATGTGTGGGAAAATACAGCAATGCATCATCCAGAGTCCCTTTGTGGATCGGGCATCGACTACATCGATATGAGCTCTACGATAATCATCACTGGTCCAAATTCTATTAACCCAACCCGGTTGATTAAACCGATCCATCCCCGGCTCAAACACTTCAGTACCTGTGCTATCGAACGACTTCTCAAATAGAGATTGTATCTCTATCAGTGTGTTCCAAACATTATTCTCCACGGTACAAATCTCGCATCATTTTAATAGCATACTCAAAAGCCACACGAGCTTCGTCACCCAGTTCGTCTGTTAGTGTTGCACGGATAGCACCTTTCATGTCATCGCCATTTTCAAAGTCGTAGAACTTACCACTTGATATATGTGCTACCTGCTTCTTGATGATCTGTCCACCGAATAGGTCGCCCATGTGACGGCAGTATAGATGGGCCTTAATTTGTGCTTTACGTTGTGGATCATTGCCTAGTCTATGCAAGTATGCTTGATACTCTAATGTAGCAGGAGTTAGATAACAGTATGAGCCATCGTCTAATTCTTGAAAGTCTGCGTATATAGACTTTAGTCTTGGAAGGTCCGGCATGGTGTCAAGAAAGCCCTGACGTTTGCAGTACCATTCGATTGGATCGTATACTGCTAGTAGATTGTACAGATAGTTTCTGTAGTCTTGTTTTTCAATTTTGCCACTGAGCAACATCTTAGCAAATGTTGTAGTTTCTGCCTCATGATGGAGGTCTTTGGTAATTTCTCGTAGACTCATTCTGGGTCCACTTGTACACGCAAAGGTGAACCATTCTGTCTAGCCACTGCTGTGGCTTCCATGCCTTTTTGTTCGGCGATTTCAAAACTGTAGACACCGGCCACGCCGCTGCCAGTTTCATGTATTTCCAGTGTGACTTCTTTAGCAGACGATTCTGTGTGCTTGAAAATTCCTGTTAGCAGTTCTATAACCAATTCCATTGGGGTGGAATCATCATTGAGAAAAATCACCTTCCATAATCCGGGAGGTTTTAGTGCTACAACTACTGATTCTTCTACTGCGGTATCTGTTGACATATAATTCCTATGATGTAATATTTAATAAGGGAGGTTACCCTCCCTTATATTTTACTATTTAATGTCAACGATGTCAATGACCTTGGGCTTGGCGCTTTCAGGAACATTGCGTATTAGTTTAACGATCAGCATACCGTTACGGATTTCTGCACCAACTACCTCGATGTGTTCTGCCAAAGGAAATTCTTTGACAAAATCTCGAGTAGCAAGGCCTCTGTGTAGGTAAACAATCTCCGGCTGTTCGTGACGAATAGATTCTGCTCCTTCGCCTGTAACTGTAAGAACATTTGATTCTACAGTAACAGCAATTTCCGATTTTTCAAATCCGGTCACAGCAATTTGAATCTCATACTGATTGTCACCAGTCTTGAGAATATTGTGTGGTGGATAGTTGTTGGGTACGCTGTTAGCATACCGGCGTTCCATTTGGTCAAACATGGTGTCAAACCCAATGAGTGCTCTGCTTAGAGCATCTAATTTTGTTAATTGATTGTTCATAATAGTCTCCTTTTAAAGTAAGAACAATTGAGGCCTCGAAAGTACCTCAGTTATGATTAGTCTGCCTTCTTCTCTGTGAAGCTGGCATCAACTACATCATCTGCTTCAGGCTGAGTAGGCTGTGCTTGTGCTGCCTGTTCCTTGGCCTGCTTTTTCTCCAACAATGTTTTCATTGCCGGGAAAACTTTATTAAGCTCTTCGGTGATCTTTTCAGCGTCATCACCGTTGGCCGCTGTTTCCACTGCGGTGATCACAGTTTCGATTTCTGTGACTTCTGCTTCTGTGAGCTCTGCACGGAATTCTTCAAGATCTTTTTTGACTTCATGTACCTGTGCTTCAGCTGAATTTCTTGTATCGATCAGCGTACGAGCTTTTTTGTCTGCTTCTGCATTTAGCTCTGCGTCTTTGATCATAGCTTCGATCTCAGCTTCTGATAAACCACTGTTGGATTTGATAGTGATCTTGTTCTCTTTGCCTGTGGCTTTGTCCTTGGCACTGATATGCATGATGCCATTGGCATCGATGTCAAAGGTCACTTCAACCTGTGGCTGTCCTCTACGTGCAGGAGCAATGCCGTCTAGTTTGAATTCACCTAAGAGTTTGTTAAACTTAACAAGCTCACGTTCACCTTGGAACACTTTGATGTCTACAGCTGGTTGGTTGTCTTCTGCTGTGGAGAATGTCTGCTGTCCTTTAGTTGGGATAGTTGTGTTCTTTTGGATAATTTTTGACATCACACCGCCCATTGTTTCGATACCTAAACTCAAAGGTGTTACATCTAGCAATAGAACGTCTTTGCGATCACCACCTAATACAGCACCTTGGATAGCAGCACCAACTGCTACAGCTTCATCTGGATTGACATCTCTACGTGGTGCTTTACCAAACAGCTTTTCAACTTCTTCCTGAACCTTAGGCATGCGTGTTTGACCGCCTACTAGGATGACTTCGTCAATGTCTGAGGCACTCACGCCTGCGTCTTTGAGAGCTGTACGGCATGGTTCTAAACTTCGATTGACTAGTTCTTCTACCAACGACTCTAACTTAGCACGACTGATCTTGATGTTCATATGACGTGGACCAGAAGCGTCTGCAGTGATGTAAGGTAGATTAACATCTGTGCTGGTGTTACTAGACAATTCGATCTTGGCTTTTTCTGCTGCATCTTTTAGACGTTGCAGTGCTAACATATCTTTGGTAAGATCCACGCCCTGTTCTTTCTTGAATTCATCGCAGAGATGATCCATGATACGTTGGTCGAAATCTTCCCCGCCCAGGAATGTATCACCGTTGGTAGATAACACTTCGATCTGTTTCTCGCCATCCACATTAGCAATTTCAATAATGCTTACGTCAAACGTACCACCGCCTAGGTCATATACAGCAATCTTTCGATCTTGTTTGTCCTGTTTGTCTACACCATAGGCCAGTGCAGCCGCGGTTGGCTCATTGATAATACGTAGTACTTCTAGTCCTGCAATCTTACCTGCATCTTTGGTTGCTTGACGTTGACTGTCATTGAAGTATGCAGGCACAGTGATAACTGCTTGGGTCACTTCATGTCCCAGATAGTCCTCTGCGGTCTTCTTCATTTTACGTAGAACTTCTGCTGAAATCTGTGGGGGTGCTAGTTCTTTGCCTTGAGCTCGAACCCAAGCATCGCCGTTGGAGTTTTCGTAGATCTCATAGGGCATGAGATCAAGGTCTTTCTGTACAGCCTGTTCTTTAAACTTGCGACCAATCAATCGCTTGCTGGCATAGATTGTGTTTTTGGGATTTGTTACTGCTTGACGCTTGGCTGAAGCGCCAACAATGATTTCTTCTGGGGTATAAGCCACGATTGAGGGTGTGGTTCTTGCACCTTCTGAATTTTCAATAACTTTGGATTTTCCATTCTCGATAACAGCCACGCATGAGTTGGTGGTGCCGAGGTCAATACCGATGATCTTAGACATGTCTATCTCCTTTAAAGTAAGATCTATTTGAGCACTATGCTCTATAAACTGCCCTTGACGGTGCAATTCACAATTTTATTTATATCAGATATTCTCTAGATTTTGAATATTTGACCATTTTTTAAGTTTTTCAATTTTAGCAGCTTGAGCACGTTCGATGTTAGTGTAGCTGACAATGTCCATGCTGTGCAGAATATCAATCATAGCCATCATATCGCCTAGTTCTTCTTCAAGGTGTTCTCTATTGGTTTTGGGTTTGCCTGGCTTATAGTTGTCCAGTCCAAAACGGCTGATCTTACTAACAGCCTGAATTACTTCTGCACATTCTTCTTGGAGAATGTCCATTACTTCTTTAGTTTGTGTGTCCATGTATTATCTTGTGCTCGCAAAAGGTGCAATGTAATTGCCGTCGCTCATAGTGCTCATACGTAGAGCCTTGTAGACATTTTGTACTCCGACTGCTTGATTCCAAGCATCTTCAAGAGCATGGTGTTTGAGTACAGGAGGCCGATTGGGATTAATACCGATATCAAAAATTGTACGAGTGTCACGCACTTCCCAAAAACTCCAAGGAATAGCTTTGCCAATTTTACGGAAATACCATTCTAAGATTGTGACGTCAAACCCTGCACCGTGACTCCATACACGTTTAGCACCCCAACAGAACTTATAAAGTTGTGTTATTGCTTCTTCAATGGAGATTCTGTTCGCAGGATCAAATGCTTCGTTCTGAGCATCTTGGCTTTGGTTAGCCCACCAGTCTAAGGTAGCCTGCGAAACCGTAGCACCAATCCGATCACAACTGTCAACATCAACACGGACATAAAATTTCTCACATTTCTTTTCGTTTACGTCATCGCCGAATGGGTCAAATTTAACAGCGCCAATGGTTAAAATTGTTGCTGTGGGGAGAACATCTAAGGTCTCCAAGTCGATCATAATATCTGTTAGCACATGATTCTTTCTTAAAATTGTTTTTTAGGTAATTCGTTTTCACGAAGTTTCTTTCGCCAACGTGCCTTAGCCGCACCTTTTTTACGTTTGCGTTCAGTGGTTGGTTTTTCGTAGAATTCTTTTTGTCTTAGTGTATCAAGAACACCTGATTCTTCTACTTTTTTCTTTAATCTGCGCAAGGCTTGATTGATGTTTTCGTTTTCTTTAACTACAACACCGGTGCCTAGAAGTTTGTTGGGTTTAAACATGATATTTTGCAATAGTCTCCAATAGGTTTAAAATTTCATCACTGTTAAGTATAACACGATCGTTGGCCACATGTAAATCTCGCAATGTGCCAAAATAATAAGATCTTGGATCTGCTGCTAGATAACCGGTGATCATATCGCTTTCTGTATCAGAGTCTGCATTGAATATAATAAGATCGCTCTGAGATTTCATTTGCAGTAGCCAGGATATGGGATTGCCAATATGCCATACATAATTGATGACATTATGAGACAGATTATTTTTTAGAATTGCCTGAGACACTATAGCAGTTTGTTCGTTGGTGAGATTTACATGGGTTATTCTTAGACCTTGTAATACTGTGTCATCGGGCGGTGTTATAACTAAAATCTTAGCTGTCACTTCTTCACGCCTTGAATGCGTTGCCATAGAGTCTTTTCGTTTTGCTCAGCGTTCTGTTGATATATTTCTTTGACCTTTTTAACTTGATTGCCTTGAGTGTCCTTTTCCATCCAAGACAGATCTGCATCTGTACTCTGTTCTTTGGCCCACTCTTTGGCTTTTTCTGATTCCTCTGTATCAGGATTTTCATCGGCCCACTTCTTAGCTTCTACGGCTGCATCGTCTACGAAGTCTGCCTGTGGTTTGATATAATCCTGCCAAGGTAAATGATCGATGATGCCTTTATCTAATAGACGCCGTTGAATTTTTAGACTAGACTCTGGATTGTCATGTTTCCATGCTGTCATGGCTTGTTTTTCTGTTTCAGGAGCAGAGTTAATTATATCACTGTCTTCAATTTCACGTTCTTGTTCTACAGCCTTTTCAGCTTCTTCGATCATTTTGTTCCACTGTTCGAGTGGTATGTCCCCTACCACTTCTGCTGGCTTTTCCTCCGGTGCTGTTATATCACCTCCTAGTGCAGTCAACGGTGTTTCGCTTGGAACTTCTTCTGTGTGTGTTTGTAATTCGTGTGCTGAAGGAAATGGCCACAATGCTGTGGCTGCAGGTCCCAATTGATTCGGTTCTAGTTCCTCTTCAGGCTCTGCCTCTGGTTCCTCAGGAGCTGTTTCTATCTCAGCAACCTTTAGATTGTCTTCTTCTTCTTCTTGTTTGCGGAACCATTGGAAACTATATTGACTGGCCAATAATAGAATAACAGCCAACGGATCAAACACCACAACAATGATAATGATCACCCAGGTCACTGCTTTTTCTAATACATTGGCATCCGGGTTGTCACCGTAGATAAAATTGGCAATGTATTTTATAGGTCCTACTTCAGCCTCGACCTTTCGTACTTCCGCCGCGATAGGCGCACGTTCTTCGCTAACGGCGGCAACAATTTTCTGTTCGGCCGCAATCTCAGATTGAAGGCGGACTCTTTCTTTTTGCTGTGCTCTTCGGAGCCCAACAGCTTTGTCGGCACCTTTTTCATCACTGCTTCGACCCATAACTTGGTCCACAGCCTCATCCATCTGTCTAAGCGCCTTGCGGTTCGCATCTATATTGTCCTTGGCTGTTTTGATCTTTTCGTCGTAGATTGCGATCCTGCTCTGTACATCACCGGATACAAGACTTTGATCACTGTGTGCTTTGCTTAGGAATCCAAAGATACCCATGCTGGTGATTAACATTAGTATGGCAATAGCTGCAAGCAGGTATGCTCGAATAAAATACGGTGCTCGAGTCCAATTTTGTTTGAGCCATACAGTGCCGGCAAGTTTGCTGATTTCCAAGGCCACACCCATCACAATGATTGGGATAACTGCCGCAGAGAATATGGCCACTAGTCCGGCCACACTATAATAGATGGCCACCGCAGAAACTGTTAATCCGCTGAGTAGAGCTGACCAGGCAATGAATTTGTCGCTTGTATGTATTCTCATGAACTAGTATTTAGTTGTGCCAATGCCATCTATTATCTACTTCGTTAAAACAGGCTGTGGTCTGCATGTTCTTTTCTGTGTCGTGAGCTATCAAATGAATGTGCAGACGTTTACACATTGTCCCGTTTTTTGGATATTGCCAAGCCACCCGTACAGTGCCGCTGGCATTGTTCTTGTACCAACGAGCAAACTGTCCAGGCTGCACTTCCTCTAATGCTAGGATCAGTGAACTGTAATAGGCTGCTTTTTGTTCGGAGTCTAACCCTTTGAACCACCCAAACGACACATCGATAATTTGATCCAGTAATGATCCGTTTGAGCTTTCATAGAATTTGGGATTTTCTATGTTTATGGTCTGAGCATTACTGGACGTATTCATAGCCAACAACAGCACCGTTGTGGTCAAGAATTTGACAGCTTTTGATTTGTACGTTAACAAGTTTATCTCCAGATCGAACAGTTCTATTTGCGATACCGCAGTGGTCAGCCATGCCCATTCTCACAGCAGTCAGCCGTTTGAATTGATCATCAGTGCATTCAACCACAGTCCTACTGGTTACCTTTTCTCCATCCTGAGACTGAATGGTTTGATTGGTATAGCAGTACTGTGGTTTCTCAGCTGCCACCTTGGTTGATCCACAACCTGACAGCAGTAGTAGGATGGCTGCAAATACTACAAAGAGCATAAACAATCGCCATTGATCTCGATTCATTGACGTGCGGCTTTCTGCTCTTTGCTTTCAGCGATCAATTGATCGAAAACTGTTTTTGGCATTTTCAGTTTCACAAAGGTGTAGTGTCTACCCTGCATGGTAAAATGTCCAACTTCGCGTTGCAAATGCTCGCGAATGGTAGTTTCTCGTACCATATAGGAGATTTTAGTATAGGTGGACTTTTTGTCATCTTTGAACTCGATGCGTGTTTCGCTGTTAACTTCTGAATTGATTCGCTTGGCAAAGTTATTCATAGCGATAGCATACATCTGTTCTTCTGCGGCCTGAGCATGAATTGATTCGCCAGCGCCACAGGCATAGGCCATTTCTTTTTCTTTCCAAAACCATCCTTCAGTTCCGGCCTGTGCGCAATCTTGATACCAACCGGGCTGCATATAGACTTTGCTTTCCTGAATTGGTTTCATCGACGAACACCCTGTGATTACCAAACCTACCAAACCTAAAATTAACGTCTTTTTCATCACTGACCTTTCTGTGTGTGTTTTCAGTATTAATAGTATAGCACCACAGTTGGTCAATGTCAACCGGGTGCTTTACCAAATTATTTAAAAAATATCAAAGCCATTAATGTGGCCTGGATGATGAATCCAAGTCCGATAGTGACAATGTTTAGCATGTCCTTTTGAATAGTGGCCTTGATAAACAGCAGAGTTAAGCCGGTCCAAACCAATAGTACTAGGTCAACTCCGGGCAGTCTATCAGTCAGTCCTGCCATCACTGCTAACATGCTAGGCACAGTGGCAGCATGTAGAACAATGGCTGCGAGCCAACCAAATGTTTCTGCTGAGATTACAGAAATCTTAGTTTGTACGAATTCTTTGATCTGTGTAATGTCTATCATATATTGATTCCTTTCTGTTTGTAAAAAATGTGTTGTCCAATTTGACCGACTTTATCTAACTGCCATCTTGGATTAACATAGGTGGCATGATAATACAAAGCATCTTTGAGAATAGACAATCTAAATCCTTCCAACAGAACTTTTTTTGCGACTTCATAGCTTTCATTATAAGCCTCCTTGTTAATTGGTCGATTTCTATGTACTTGGTCACAGGCCCATGAGAATTGGCAAATAACCTTGTTCATAAACACATTTTTTTGGTACACTACTCCGCAGACATCGTTGCCGAATTTGCCAGCAGCTACCCGATTCATAGTTACCTGCGCCACTGCCACCTTACCTTCAAAGGGCTCATAGCCTGCTTCGCGATAGATATTGATGGCTAAACAGTCAAGTTGTTTTTCTCGGGTGTGAATAGACACTACATCTTTGTTATATAACCCGTTTTTCAATTTGAGATCTTCAAACTTCATCGAGGTTAACTGTGTAATCAAAAAGATTACTGCAAACAATCCTATTACATAGGAAACTACTTTTGTTAATTTTTCCATAAGTCCTCCTTTGACTTGGTGTGATTCAAAATCAAATCACATTACATAAAGGGAGTTAACTTCACGAGGCTCTGAAAGAACCCTACTTTCGTGTAGTTGTCTCCATTGGACGCACAATCTCATAACTTGTGTGCCTTTGGCGACCCTTGGCATCCCGAAAATACGGGTTTCTCATTGGCCAAGACCCGCGGAACTGTTTCTGCTTTTGACATACTTTGGTTCTACTATCTCAGTTTCTTTGCGAAACGTTTAATATATAGTCGATATTTTGGATTCATAGACGAAAACCGGCAATTATCGACGCATTTTGGATATATCTACCGCCTCTTCATTGGAAAATACCGGTACAGCATTGCTCTTGTGCATCGTAGCAATTCCCTTGACCATAGTACCAGTATACACCGGACTGGGCTTTAAAACAGCATTACCACCAGTATCTACACTTTTGATATGAGATGTGGTATCGCGGCCTTCTGGAATCTTGAGGCTGTAGGAACTGCTCAAGCTCGGAGCATTCATAGCACGGCCACGCTTCTTTTCCTCTTGCTCTATGCCCTGACGCCTCAGCAGATCTTTCCACGACTGGTCCAACTCACGAGCTGTTCTAGCATGTTCTGCTGAAGCAAACTTTTGTTTGCCTTTTCGTTTACCTGTGGTCGACAGCCACGGACCTTCTAGATGCATACTCAAAATAGAACTCCTAAAAATTTACTGTACACATAGTATAACGTCTTTGTTAGTGTTTGTCAACACTAAAATAGGGATCCGATTTTAACCAATCGTAGTAGATTTGAAACCCTTCGTCAACATCCACTTTTGGATCAAATCCAAAATCTCTGCGAGCAGCATCTATATTCAGTGCTCCTCTGCTGGGGAAATCCAAATCACGATTGCCTACAATGATTTCACCCCGGCCTGCAACTTTGACTGCCAATTTGGCAGCATCCAATAAACTGTGGCTGTGACTTTTGGTAATGTTATAGGTCTTGTTGTCTGTGCGATCAGAAAGAGCGGCGGCAACAATACCATCTGCGGCATCATCTACATAGGTGAAGTCTAAGGTTTCTTGAGCTCCGTTGACTTGAAGTGGTTGTCCTCGCATTGCACGGAGGATGAATTTTGAGATGACTCGGTCTTCAACATCAAGTGGCCCATAAACAGCACTGGGACGGATAATAGTATGAACAAGATCAGTACGACGAGTATAATCTTTGACCAGCCATTCGCCTGCGAGTTTGAGGATTCCATATTGTCCTTGTGGTTTGCATTCATAATCTTCCTTTACATCGTCTTTGAAATCACCGTAGACCATCGAACTTGAAATGTAGATAAACTTTCGAACTCCGTATGTGTTGCTATGGTCTAGCAAATTCAGCAGTCCTTCTGACATGGTTCGACTGCCGCGGCCTGGGTGAGCATTTACCACCTTCTGTCGTGGAAAACTAGCCATATGTATGACTATTTCGGGCTTGTCAACGCTAAAGCATGACTCCATGGTCCATTTATTCACAATGTCAAGACAATAGTATTTTGTCAAGTCCAATCCCTGTGAACGTTGTGCTATGAGATGATCAATTTCTTCCTGAGGAATAATATCATAATTGGTTTTTGTATCAATGATACTTACTGTGTGACCTTGTGCTTGTAGTCGTCGAACTATGTTATGGCCGATAAGTCCTAGGCCACCTGTTACTAAAATATTCATTTTGTTTGCTCAGCAATCATTTTGTATCCTTTACCAGTAGGATGTACACCGTCGGTACTCATGTGATCTTTAGGTCGAAGAATGATTGTATCTCCGTACTCTTTAGCGATCCGAACGATTGCATCGTGTGGAATAGGTTTACGATCCTGTCCCGGATCAATCCAGTACACCCGATCAGCTTTAGTAAGCTCTCGAATAACTCGCAACTCTGCTTCTGTTTTCACACCCCGGTGATCATTGGCACCAAGGCTGATAATCACATGTTTGGCCACATACGGACTCTTGCTCACATTTTTGTTGAGCCAGTCATATGAGTTGATACCGCCTTTGCTATAACTCACACACTCAGGTCTAGCCTGTGATGTGCCTACTGCAATACTGTCACCCATAATTAAACACTCTAACATAATTCCTCCGAAAATATCAATCATAAAAATATAGTATAACATACTTAATACACATGTCAAGAGAAGGCCCACTTCAGTGGGCCATTCTTTTAGTTCTGATTAACGATTAGCGATATACATCGTGATCTCGAACCCGTAACGCATTTCAACTGCTTCTGGTTTTGTCCACATAATAGTACTCCTTTATAAAAATACACACTTCATATGTGTGCGTATTTATTATATAACAGAATTATCACAGACTACATAGTGAAAAACATTAAAAGAGGCTACAGATTTTATGTATTCAGGCTACCAGTTGGTATTCTTCCTTGCCACAACCACATTCTGGACAGATGTGATATTTGTCCAGTTCTTCAAACACGCCATCTGCGGCTTCGTCATGAATATGACCACATACTGTACACATGTATTGTTGCATGGTCATCCCCTTATTGTGTTTCTTTGTGAGAAACTAATGCTTTGGTAAAACGATTAGCGTGGCTGCGTTCAGCCTTGGCCAGTGTTTCAAACCAATCAGCTACTTCGTCAAAGCCTTCGTCGCGAGCAGTCTTGGCCATGCCTGGATACATGTCAGTGTACTCGTGTGTTTCACCGTGTATAGCTGATTCCAAAGCTTCGGTGGTGGTTTTAGCACTCATACCTGTACCTGGATCACCAGCACCACCTTCAATTAGAAATTCCATGTGACCGTGTGCGTGTCCAGTTTCACCTTCAGCAGTGCTGCGGAATAGAGCAGCAATGTCGTTGTCTCCAGCGACGTCAGCCATGTTCGCGAAATACAAATAACGGCGGTTAGCCTGAGATTCACCTGCGAAGGCAGCTTTAAGATTTTCTTCGGTACGTGTACCTTTGATTTTTTCAGTCATACATTTCTCCTTGTTTGTGTTGTATGTGTATATTATATATCCTATTAAAACCTAAAATCAATAGGTATTTACAACAATTATTTCTATTGCTGTAATAGGAAAAATAAAAGGACCCGAAGGTCCTTTATTGAGCACACAGTGATTAGAAACTACGTGTGTAGCTCAGACGCCATGCGTCTTTTTCTTCGTCACCGTAACTACGTGAAAAACGTACGGCAACAGAGTCTTGCTTGGTCAATGCATAGCCCACTGTGGCATGCACACGTTGTGTTTCGTAGGCTTTACCGCTTTCGAATGCATTGCGATAACGACCGCCTACATCACCAGTGAAGCCAGCTGCCAATGGAAACTTAACACCTGCGTCGATAGCGTAGGTGCTGAAGTGTGTGGCGCTGGTGATACGTTCACCCAGGCGTCCGCCCAAGTAGAACATGCCCATGGATTTTCTAGCACGAACTTCTAGACCTGAACTGATTGAGCCTGAACCCAGTGCAGTTTGGCTGGTGTTGGTTTTGAGACTGTAGTCCCAACCTTCGGCAGCTTTAAAGCCGACTACCACCGCGTTAACAATGTTGTTGGCGCTGGTTTTACGGTTTTCTTCTTCGCTGTACTCATAGGTAGCATAACCATTGGCCAATGCTGAACCTGTGACCAACAATGAGGCTAGTGCAAGTGACAGTTGTTTTGTAAATTTCATAGTTTCTCCTTTGTTAATTTACTGTGTTAATCTATAATATTATACTTATGACTTTGCAAAGTCAACCTTTTATTTCTTAATCTGTGTCCAAACGTCACTGCGAATACGGTCAGTGACTGCTTTTGGCAATGGCACATAGTCAAGTTCTGCAGCCATTTTACCACCGTTTACAAATGCCCAATCAAAAAACTTGATGGTTTCTTGGCTGTTCTTTGCGTTCTTTGGTTCACGATACATCAGGATAAATGTTGCACCTGTGATGGGCCATGATTGTGCGCCCTTTTGATTTACCAAACTGATGCCCATGCCTGGTGTTGCGAACCAATCAGCACCTGCGGCAGCGGCTGCAAACGTTAGGTCATCTGGGTCAACATACTTGCCATCACGATTTTGCAATTTAGCATAGGTCATTTTGTTTTTCTTGGCATAGGCATATTCTACATAACCAATTGAATTCTTTACACGACCCACATTGGCAGCAACACCTTCATTGCCTTTGCCACCTACTGAACTGGCGGCAGGCCATTTCACAGCGGCACCTTTGCCCATTTTCTCAGCCCAGGTCTTGCTGACTTCGGTCAAGTAGTCAGTAAAGATAAATGTTGTACCAGAACCATCTGCACGATGTACTACCGTGATGTTCTCTGCAGGCAACTTGGCCTTGGGGTTCAATGCTGCAATCTTGGCATCGTTCCATTGTGTGATTGTGCCCAAATAGACTTCCGCCAACACTTCACCAGTTAACTGTAACTCACCAGGCTTGATGCCTTCTATGTTAATGATTGGTACAACACCGCCCAACACTGTGGGGAACTGAACCAATCCGCTTGCTGTTAACTCGTCACCTTTTAATGGTGCATCTGTGGCACCAAAGTCCACAGTGGCTGCTTTGATCTGTTTGATGCCACCTGAACTACCGATGCTTTGATAGTTCAACTGAACATCAGTTTTGACTTGATATGCCTCTGCCCACTTGCTGTAAATGGGAAAGGGGAAGGTTGCGCCTGCCCCTGTGATCGTTTGTGCATTTGCTGTCGGTGACATCAAGTACAACGATGCCGCAACGACTGCTAAGATTTTTTTCATCTGTGTCTCCTTTATTTTGTAACACAGTAAATATTTAAACACATAAATGTTACAGTATTATTACACCAGGAGTCAAAAGAAAAGCACCCGAAGGTGCTTTCTGCTATTTTTGGTTACAAGGTATAACTACCTCGGACCGCTGTTTTTTAGGCAGCTAGGGCAAATCTGCTGTCATTAGCAGCACCGCGAACGGTGTTACCAGTGAAGCTCATTGCGCTGAAGTCGAATGTATCTGCTTTTGCATTTACGTTTATTTGCTTGATTAACGGTCATCGCCTACCGTGTTGCCGTCTCTAACTATTTGCCCAATCGATAGCCTGGTCACCCCCACCTAAATATACTATTTCAAATACATTTGGGTGGAGGTGGCGGGAGTCGAACCCGCGTCTTGAACACATCCTTGTCGAAGGAATTACAACAATTTCTTAAGCGGGCTGGATATTGCTAGCCTGCTCGCCTTTTTGACCTTGAGTTACTTCAAACCTTACACTCTGTCCTTCTTGTAGACTTTTGAAGCCACTTGAATTAATCTGTGAAAAGTGTGCAAATAAGTCTGCGCCACCGTTGTCTGGAGTAATGAAACCAAAACCTTTAGCGTCATTAAACCATTTTACTTTACCTGTTGCCATATTACTGTTTTACCTTTGTTAAAAATTAATTGTATACTGTGTGTGTTGTTATTTAAGCCAACCTATCTTTTCACCAGCTGCTTTGCGGCGATCGTGTTCTTCGGGGGTGTTAGGAAATCTCCATGCCCAAATTGCCACTATCATCATAAACACTGCTGTGCTTAGTATGCCTACAGGTTTTACTCCTGTCACATACATTATTATAAGGCTAATTGACATCATTGTCAACATCATATAGCGCATTTTCTGTGGAAATACTCTCTTTTCATTCCAATTTGTTAAGAACGGGCCGAAGATTGGGTGACTGTAGATCCAACGGTGCATGCGTTCTGAACCTTTTGAAAAACAATATGCTGCGGCTACGACAAAACAACTATAGGGGATGCCTGGAGTTATCAACCCTATGTAGGCCATTCCCAAACTTAGAAATCCTAATACGTTCCAAAATAATTTTTTCATATCAACCAAGTACAACCTTATTTGTTAATGCGCCCTGTATGATATCCGCATGTAGATTAGGAGTAAACTTACCACCCGCTGCACCGTTCAAAGTTGCCAGTGTGCTGGCCACCCCTTTGCTTTTTCTAACACTGGTACCACCGAAGGGTAAACCGGGTGCAGCAAAGCTAACATGAATCCACACTGTTGTTCCGACTTTGTATTCTAATAACAGTTGATCGTAGGGAATATTTTTACTGATCCACACAGCTATGTCGAAATAGCTGTGAGCAGGAACTCCTCGAAACTGTAGATCCATGGCCTGACCTGAGCCGTGTTGGCCGCGATCTGGTATCTTCTGACCATTCTTCACTTCGCCATGTCTAAAGCTGTTGGTTATCTGTACATTCGGATATTTGGCCTTGATAGGTTCTAGGCAATTAAGCGCCAATGCTGCTAGATTATTAACTACATTTTGGGCACCTATAACTGTAGAGTTATGGTCTGCCAGTTGTTGTATGGTTCTTGGAAAGGAAACATTTTTGATCATTGTTGCAAGTGTAGTACCATTAGGTGTCAACACCGTGGCAAGAGTGATATTTCCAGGAACTGCGGCAGAACTACGACTGGGCACTGGTGCGCTAGGACCTACACCCGGAGTTTTTGGCGAAGCGGTGGTAGTGATCTTCTTGTGTTCTTCGGCAGTAATCCTGCCTTCTGCTAAAAATCTATCTGCTTCTGCTTTACCAGCAGTGTTGCCGTCATCGCCATCTACGTTCTGTATAGCTGCTGCCACAGTGACCCTCGGCACAGTAGTGTCTGTGAACGTTCCAGGAACCGTGGCAGCATTATAGAGTGCAATCTCTACACCGTTGGCATAAACATTAAACGGATTGTATAGCGGTTCCTGACGATTTAAACTACCTGGAGAGTGTTGATGAGGTAGATTTGGATAAGGTCCTATTCCGCCACTTGGCCCAATACTAGTTGATTGTGGGGTTGGCATAATTAGAATTTAGCTATGTCATTTAATTTAGTATGATAATCTGTCAATGCTATTAGCCCTATTGCTCCGGTGTCATCAACAGAAATTTTATACATACTGGCTGCTAACAACCAGCTATAAGCCGGTATGGTTTTAATACCATCAGTTGTTGCCAATGACTCGATAGATGTTAATTTTGTAGAAATTGTTTCCAGCGATGCTGATATCCGTGACAGATACGGAGTATAGTCAATAGCAATACCAGTGTTAGCTTCATATAGATATGAGCTTGTTTGGGTACTGTCGGTTTGATCTAATAGATCGTTTAATTTTGAAATAGCCATAATATACTATTTAAGCCAATGCGATACCAGTGATCTGCTGTATAAACTGATCAGCAAATGATTTATCTGTGGCTTCTACCACAGCCACTACACCCTTGGCTATTCTAACTTCTTTACTGGGATTCACAGTAAACAGATAGGGCATTAGTGCCGGTCCGTTTGGACTCATGGCAATCACCATAGGATGGGACAGTCTGTAGTGCATGATCTGATCTTCTACTAATTTTGCCACTAATTCTTCTCCGCTGGTAAGTTTCAGCGTGACTACTTCTCCAGCTGCAATTCCTTTGTCTATCAACATCATATTTTTCCTTCGCCGAATCCACCGGCCGTTTGTTCTAAATAAGTTCTAAGTTCTGTAAACCCGCCAATCAATTGATTGTTAATAAAAATCTGAGGAACAGTTCTTGCGTTTGGAACAGCTTCTAAAAGCTCTTCTCTACTGTAACCATCTCCAATCTTACGTTCTTCATATCCAATCCCTCTTTGTGTTAGCAGGGCCTTGGCCTGATCACAATAGGGACAATTATACTTACTCCATACGATAGCTGTCATTATGTTTCCTTGATTAACCTGTGTACACAATACCGCCGCTCTTGTCCGTGACTCTGACCAGCAGCATGCCTTTGTTTTTATAACTCAGTGCTGCTGCTATGGCAGATTGTTCGCTGCCATAGTGACCTATAGTAGTCCAAGATTCGTAAGGATTGCTTCTTTTGAATTGTGCTTTATACATGGTTTATTATATAGCTGGAAGAGCATCATAATCAAGATTTTCTCCCATGACTCCTATTACGTAGTTAGTGCTTTCACTTTCTTGTAGAGCTGTTTGTTTTTTGCTGGTGTCAACGTGTTTGTTGAACCAAGGAATTGGAGTGCTCTTAGGAGCACTTGCCTGATACTTAATACCAATTTCTTTTAATGCTCCGACTGCTGTGAAGTCAACGAAGTCTTTTAAAATGTTAGCGTTCAATCCAATAACTGGACCTTTGTTAAACAAATAGTCTGCCCAGTCCTTTTCTTCACGAATAACATCTAGATACATTGCGTATACTTCAGACTCGCACTCTGCTTTAGCTTCTGCAAAGCGGCTATCTTCCTTCACCACTTGATTAATCAAATAAGCAGTCCAACCCTTGTGTAACAACTCATCTTGTAGGATCAATTGGATAATGTTTCCGTTGCCCATAAAGATCTTGTTCTCTACCATGGCCAGGCTTGTGGCAAATGATACCATAAAGCGGAAGGCTTCTAGTGCATAGCTGGCGTTGAGTGCCAACCAAATTGCTTTGATATGTTCTTGTTCGAGAACCATACCTGTCATTTCACTGCTTAATTCTTTATGACAATTTATTCTGTGTAGTTCGTCGTAGTACTTGCCCACACTTGACGCCATATCTACGATTTCTTTGGTGTCGTGGATGGTGTTGAACACTTCCTTGGGCACGTTGTAGATGTTACGAATGATGTGACTGTAGCTCTTTGAATGAATGTTGGTTTCAAAGAATGTCCAGTTGTAGACCAATGCTTCTAGTTCTGGCAGGCTGATAACAGGCATAAAGATTTGACTTGGGCCGCGCCCTTGCAAACTGTCCAATGCGGTTTGACGTAACAAGTTTGATGTAAAGATATGTTTCACAGCATCGCTGGCATCTTTAAAATCATTTGAGTCTTTGGTTAGGCTAATCTCTTCTGGTTGCCAAAAGAAGCCACGTGCTGTGGCTTCAAAGTCTGCTATCTTTTTATACTTGACTTCTTCAAAGCGTTGTATGGTAACTGGACCAGCTGGGTCCAAAAACATCTTGCGATTGAGATAGTCTGTTTTTGATGTTAGGTTATATTGTTGTTTGCTCATAGTTTGCATGCCTCGCAGTCTTCATCTTCTTCTATGATTTCACGTTCGTTGTGAAATCCGTTGTAGTGTACTTCTGGTGTTCGTTGTTCTTGTCTACTCCCAGCCTTGTTGATCAAACTGTAGTAGAATGTTTTCAATCCCCATACGTGTGCCTGCATCAAGTTCTTGGCAATCAGCGTGGTTGGTACTTTGCGATCTGGAAAGTGTGCTGGATTGTAAAAGGTATTGGTCGAAATACTTTGATCCACGTATGCAGCCAGCACTGCCGCTGTTTTAATATAACCGTCACAGTCTTTCTGTTCCCACATTAACTGATATTTGTGTTTCAATCTATTGTATTCCGGAACTACCTGTGTAAATGAACCTGCCTTAGATTCCTTAGTGCTGATCAAACTCATAGGCATTTCAATTCCGTTAGTTGAGTTAATAACCACACTACTAGACTCCACAGGTGCGATAGCCATTAGTGTGGCATTTCGAACACCGTGCAGTTTCATTTCTTGTCGGAGTGATTCCCAGTCAAGTTCTGGGGCAAAGTCAGTGAGTTCGTTGACTCCTCTGGCTCTTCTTTCCCAAGGGAACTCTCCTTTACCGTATCTGGTGTGATCGGAATCTTTGCAACGACCTCTTTCTTTGGCCAGCTCGACTGTGGCTTCTGTAAGGTAAAAGGCCTGATGCTCCATCCATGTTTTAACTTCTGCCAATGCATCCTTGTCGCCATATTTTATTCCCCTTCTTGCATGCCAATAAGCAAGGTTGGTCACTCCAATGCCTAAGGGTTGGATTTCATCGTTGCTCAACTTGCTTTGGATGCTCAAGAAATCTTGATAGTCCAAGATATTGCACAGACTACGCTGTAGTATGCGACATGCACGGCGCATGTCTTCTGGGTTACGGAACGCACCCCAGTTAATGGATCCCAGTGTACATAACGCTATGCGTCCAGTCTCGTCGTCTAGTCTTTTGAATGGACGAGTTGGTAATAAGATCTCACAGCACAAGTTACTTTGATATATGGTATGATATTCTGGATCGAAAGGACCCTGCTCCATAACATTATCAATAAACACCAAATAGATGCGACCTGTATCTGTACGCTCCTTGAGAATGCCTGACCGAAACACTTCTTCGGCACTCATTGTTTTCTTACGCAAGTCTTTACGTTTTTCGTACTTTACATATAGCTCTTCAAATCTCTGTGTGTTTTTATAAAATGCTTCATAAAGGTCCGGTACTTCGTTGGGGTCAAAGAATGTGATGTTTTCTTTGTTCTTGAAGCGTCTCCAGAAGAACGCACTCAGCACAACACCGTAGTCCATGTGTCTCACTCGAGTCTCTTCAGTGCCTTGATTGTTTTTCAGCACGATGAGATCATCAAACTGCAAATGCCATATGGGATAGAACACAGTGGCTGACGCATTGCGAATACCACCTTGGCTACAACTGCGCAGGTCACCAAACCATTTTTTCAGGAATGGTATCATACCTGTGTGCATAATCTCACCACCTCTGATGGGACTACCTAGGCTGCGAAGACGTCCAACCTCCAAGCCAATGCCAGCACGTTTGCTGGCATACTTGGCCATCATTTCGCCACTAGCAAAAATGGAGTCAAGATCATCATCACTGCGAATGAGCACACAACTACTGAACTGCTTAGTGGGAGTGCCAAGCCCAGCAAGAA
>Ga0209500_10000359_pt1 | contig 39618 bp, 36 predicted proteins | sample S_140212_EF_Meta_FD_187323 | JGI IMG/M metagenome (GOLD analysis project Ga0209500, IMG submission 187323) | Freshwater microbial communities from Lake Simoncouche, Canada to study carbon cycling - S_140212_EF_MetaG (SPAdes) (version 2) | ecosystem: Environmental > Aquatic > Freshwater > Lake ... | reverse complement strand
AAAACCAGTCCTAATTGGGTCTGGCGGGCCGAAAATCCCGCCAACTGCTGACTAGCCCCTGTGGCAGTAGCCGGTTCAGGTCATAGACTCATAAGCCGTGTCGAATACAGCAACTCTCTCAGCCGAAGCCGGTCGTGTAACCGGAAGCCCAGCATCGCGTCGCCTCCGTGCCGCCGATCGCATTCCTGGCGTCCTCTATGGCCATGGCATGACTCCCGTCATCTTGTCGGTTGCTCGTCGTGACCTTCGTGTTGCATTGTCAGGTCCTGCTGGCCAAAACACAATCTTGACTCTCTCTGTTGACGGTTCGTCATACAACGCTGTTGTGAAAGAGATGCAGCGTCATCCTGTTCGCCGCAACGTCAGCCACATCGACTTCGTACAGATCAACCTGTCAGAAGAAATCGTTATGCACGTTCCCGTTCACCTCACCGGTGTTGCAAAGCAAGTTGTTGCTGCTGGCGGACTTGTTGACGCAGCTGTTGACTCAATCGAAGTTCGCACCACTCCTGCAAATGTTCCGAACGAAATCGTTATCGACATCACAGACCTCACACCTGAATCAGTCATTCACTTGGCTGACCTCAAGTTGCCTGCAGGCGTCGTCGCAGTTGGCGATCCAGACATGCTCATTGCAACAGTTCTGATGTCACGCGGTTCAACTGCTGATGCAGCAGCGGCAGCAGTCGCTGGCGATGCAGCAGCTGGTGAAGCAGCCGCCGAAACCAGCAACTAAGTCGCGACTCTCGGGTCGTTTCTTACTTTCACATCATGTTGCGCCGATCGGCTCCCCGCCAAGGCGACATGGAACGCACCCTTATTGTCGGTCTTGGCAATCCTGGTAAGAAATACGCACGTACTCGTCACAACGTTGGCACCGATGCAATTGAAGTCCTTGCGAAGCGTCTCGGAGTCTCACTCAAACTTGGTCGCGACCGAGCACAGATTGCTGAAACTCGCATCAACGGTCAAGCAGTCGTCATTGCAATTCCCACCACGTACATGAATGACTCTGGTGAGGCCGTTGGTCCACTGGCACGTCGTTACAAAATTGAAGACCCAGCCAACATCATTGTTGTTCACGACGAACTTGATCTTGAGCCAGGAATTCTTCGTCTCAAAGTTGGCGGCGGACTAGCCGGACACAACGGACTGAAATCAATTTCTGCCCATCTACATACAGATGATTACGTGCGCGTGCGCATTGGTGTTGGTAAACCATCGTCGAAAGATGTCGGAGCCGACCATGTGTTGTCTTCTATTCCCGCAGCAGAACGTCGCATTCTCGATGTTGCAGTTGAGGTCGCTGTTGACTCGATTGAGAGCATCATCTCAAACGGAATTGCGGCTGCGATGCAGGACTTCAACGGACGGTGAGCACTTCTTCTTCCACACCGCATCCACTTGGCACCCTCGCGACACAGGTAGCGAACGAACCAGGCATTGATGCAATCGCAGGCCAGCGAGATGCTGTTCTTGCAGTCCCTGAAGTTGCACGAGCAACAGTTCTCGCGGCTCTCATCAACAACACAACCCGCCGCCCCATCGTTATCGCAACTCCAACCGGAACCATGGCGCAATCAATTGCAGAAGATCTTGCTTCGTTTCTTGGGTCTGATGCAATCGAGTTTTTCCCATCATGGGAAACACTCCCCTTCGAACGTGTCAGCCCAGCAGTTCTCACCATGGGTTCACGCATGCGCACCATGTGGAGAATGCGACAAGGTAAAGATGCCCCATCTGTCATCGTTGCGGGCACTCGCGCCTTGTTGCAGAAACTTGCTCCGGGTTCCACCACGCTTAAGCCAATTCATATTGCGGTCGGCGGCACTCTGAACATTGATGCACTCTGTGAGCAACTGGTGCATTGCGGATACCGCAGAGAAACAATCGTTGAGCATCGCGGTGAGTTTGCTCGCCGAGGCGCCATCGTTGATATTTTCCCCAGCACAGACGACGAACCAATCCGTGTCGACATGTGGGGAGACGATGTTGAACGACTCACTCATTTCACTGTGGCTGACCAACGCAGCACAGATGAAATCACTTCAGTTGAGATTTTTCCCGCACGCGAATTGCTGTATGTCGACGGAGTGCAAGATCGTGCACGTGAACTGATTGCTACAGAGCCATGGGGTCGTGAGCAATGGGAACGATTGTCAGAAGGACAGATCTTTGACGGCATGGAAAGTTGGCTTCCGTGGCTCACTGAGTCTGATGACTTACTTACCGATCATCTTGGTGATGATGCATTGGTCATCATGGTGGAACCACGACGAATGGGCGAACGTGCTCGCGATCTTCTTGCAGAAGAGGATGATCTTGCTAAGGCACTGGCCACTTCTTGGGCACGCGACGAGAACGTGTCATTCCCTCGACTTCATGTTGAAGCCGACCGCATTTTCTCAACAAGTAATCGCACCCCGACCATTTCGTTGATTCCTACAGCGGAATCAGTTGACGGCCCAGCAGTGCCAGCATCCGGCTGGGGGCCCATCGTTCATGACCCTGCATCATTTGTTCGCCGCATCAACGAAATGCTCAGCGAAAAATGGAGCATCGTCGTTACGGCAGAAACTCCCGAATCAATTCCGCGGTTAGTTGACATGATGCGTGGTCACGGAATCGACTTCACAGCAACAAATGACCCGAAGAAGATCGCGACGCCTGGTGCATGGGTGACATTTGCTCCACAATCGCGTGGTGCATCACTTCCGAATTCTCGTGTTGCAATTATTTGCGAAGCGGATCTCAGCGGACGTCGCCGTACCCGTTCATCGCGACATACCCAAGCACGATCATCCGGCACTGTCTTTGAGGACTTGCAGCCCGGTGGCTACGTAGTACACGCGCATCACGGTGTCGGTAAATACGAAGGCATGGTGAAGCGCTCTATTGGTGGCGTCGAACGCGACTACTTACTCATTGCATACAAGGGTGGCGACAAGCTCTACGTTCCAACCGAACAAATCGGAGTCATTCGTCAATATGTAGGAGGCGAAGCGCCCACATTGCATCGCATGGGTGGTTCAGACTTTGCTCGTGCCAAGTCTCGGGTGCGTTCTGCCGTTCGTGAAGTTGCTCAAGAGTTGGTGCTGCTGTACCAACGTCGTGTCTCGGCAGTTGGCCATGCATTTCCGCCCGACACTCCGTGGCAATCAGAGATGGAGAACGCATTCCCGTTCATCGAAACTCCTGATCAGTTGGACGCTATTGCTGCAATTAAGACCGACATGGAGAGCGAAGTCCCAATGGATCGCCTGCTGTGCGGCGATGTTGGCTTCGGAAAAACAGAAGTTGCCGTGCGTGCAACGTTCAAAGCAATTCAAGACGGCAAACAAGTGGCGGTACTAGTGCCCACTACTCTCCTTGCAACTCAGCACGGCAATACATTCGCCGACCGATTTGCCGGCTACCCCATCAAAGTTGAAGTTCTCTCGCGCTTTCTTACAAATGCGGAAGCAAAGAAAGTTATCGCTGGTTTAAAGACTGGCGAAATCGATTGCGTCATTGGAACACACCGCCTCCTGCAGGACAGTATTGAATTCAAGAATCTCGGACTTCTTATCGTCGACGAAGAACAGCGTTTTGGTGTGCAACACAAAGAGGCAATGAAACGCATGAAGACAAACGTGGACGTTCTGTCAATGTCAGCAACACCTATTCCGCGAACACTCGAAATGAGTCTTGTAGGAATTCGTGATTTGTCACTTCTGCAAACACCACCCGCAGACCGTCAGCCAATTCTTACTTTTGTGGGTGAACAAAGCGAACAAGTAGCTATCGAAGCAATTCGACGCGAACTGCTTCGCGAAGGCCAAGTGTTCTGGGTTCATAACCGAGTGCAATCGATCGAAGAACGTGCAGCAGAAATTCGGGCATGGGTTCCGGAAGCACGCGTTGCTGTTGCTCACGGACAAATGGATGAAGGCACACTCGAACAAATAGTTCTTGACTTCTGGGAAGGCAACTTCGATGTTTTGGTGTGCACCACCATTATTGAAAGCGGCATCGATATGCCAACGGTCAACACACTTGTTGTTGAACGAGCAGACTTACTAGGTCTCGGACAAATGCATCAATTGCGCGGACGTGTTGGCCGCAGTGGACATCGCGCATACGCCTACCTCTTTCACCCACGCGACAAGGTGCTGTCACACGATGCGTATGAACGCCTACGCACAATTGGCGAATCAACTGACTTAGGAAGCGGATTCAAAATTGCCATGCGCGACCTGGAAATTCGCGGTGCCGGAAACCTTCTCGGGGAATCACAAAGCGGACACATCGCTGCTGTCGGTTATGACTTGTACTGCCAACTTGTAACAGAAGCAGTTTCTGAGATGAAGGGCGAATCTGTTACCGACGATGTCGAGATCAAAGTTGACATCACAATGGACGCTCATCTTCCCGATGACTATGTACCCAGCCAGGACCTGCGTCTTGAGGCGTACCGCCGCCTCGCAACTGTGCGCACCTCTGAAGAATTGGCCGATATCGAAACTGAATGGCGCGACCGGTTCGGGCCATTGCCAGAACCAGCTCAAGCACTTATCTCAGTCGGAGCACTGCGCGTTGAGTGTCTGCGCCTCGGGATTACCGAGATCGTGACCAATGGAAACACCATCCGTATTTCCCCATTAAAACTTCGCGCCAGCCAGACCATGACTTTGCGCCGCCTCGCTTCAGTGGCTGTCTATAAGGACGAACCAGGCTTCATTTCTCTGCCCGTACCCCGTGGTGCAAACCCAGCCGTGACGGTCATCGCGCTACTACAAGGCCTTTTTGACCCCTCAGACGACTAAGGTTTCTCTGTGATTAAGAGCCCTCGTACTTCCCGTTTCGCTGCTGCACTTGCAGCTACCTGCCTTCTCGGCCTCACTGCCTGTGGCAGCGTGTCTTCAACGTCAGACGCGTTCAGTGTCAACGGCACCAGTTACGCACAAGATGACTTCAACAAGTTGTCAGAGGTGCTTGTTTCAGCCGGACAATTCACTGCCGTAAATGGCAAGATCAAGTCGACAGACGCAATCGTCGTCTTGCGCACTCTCATTCGCTACGAAGCATTCCTTCAGTTCATAAAAGATAACGACGTAAAAATTCTTGAAGAGGACAAAGCGACCGTGCTCAAGAACGCGATGGCGGATGCAAAGTTCCCTACGTATCCCAAAGAACTTCAAGATGTCCTGATCAACTTCAACGTTGCTGATGTCACGTTGAGAAAGATGGCTCCTCCAGCAATTGAAAAAATCGAGAAGTTGTATTCAGATTCTCCTGCAACAGCTGGTGTTCAGTGCCTTAGCCACATCTTGGTGAAAACAGAAGCCGAAGCAAAGACAGTCCTCGCAGATTTGAAATCGGGAACCAAATTCGCTGCTGAAGCAGCAAAGAAATCCATCGAACCCGGCGCAGATAAGTCAGGTGGCTCATTGGCCAATGGCGATCAGCCATGCCAAGCACTCGCAGACTTGCAAACTTCTTTCGACAAAGATTTCATGATCGGCTCAGTGGCTGCAAAGCCTGGCGTTCCTACCGGCCCAGTAAAGAGCTCGTTTGGGTATCACATCATTTTGAGCGCACCTTTTGCTGACGTGAAAGATTCTGTCGCAACTGTTATTGCCGAAAATCCCGGTATCACTCTCCTTGCTGGCTACATGTCAACAGCTGACATCACAGTCAGTTCCACATACGGAGTCTGGAACGGCGCAACCGCCACCATCAGCTAATGCCACGCATCGTTGTCGTCGGTCTTGGGCCAGGTAATCCAGGCCTCATAACTGCCGACACGCTTGCTGCGATTAGTTCTATTTCCGTGCGCTTCCTTCGCACGATTCATCACCCGTCTGCACATTTAGTCACCGACGCACAGTCATTCGACCATTTGTACGACAGTGCCCCATCGTTTGACGATGTGTACCGAGATATTGCACTCACGCTGGTCGATGCGGCCAAGGCAAACGGCGAAGTGCTGTACGCAGTTCCTGGCTCGCCAACTGTTCTTGAAAAGTCAGTTGCTCACTTGCGTGAACGTGACGATATTGAACTGGTAATTCTTCCCGCGGTGTCATTTTTGGAAGACGTATGGAGAGCACTGAACATTGACCCGATTGAAGCGGGCGTACGGCTTATCGATGGCCATGTCTTTGCGCACGCTGCTGCTGGTGTTTCAGGACCAATGTTGGTGGCACACACACATGCCAATTGGGTGTTGTCAGATATCAAATTGTCTATTGATGATCCAGACCCGCACACTGAAGTCGTCTTGCTTCACCATCTCGGTCTTCCCGATGAACAGATTGCCCACACGACGTGGAGCAACATGGATCGAACTATTGAGGCAGACCATCTCACCTCTATGTACATTCCTCACTTAGGTACTCCGGTGGCCCACGAGTTGGCACAGTTCCATGAACTAGCGCGCACATTGCGGAAAGAATGCCCATGGGATGCCGAACAGACTCATCAGTCATTGGTGCGCTACCTCATCGAGGAAACGTATGAAGTAGTGGATGCCATCTCTCGACTGAATGAAGATGACCCGTCAACCGATGTCGACCTCATTGAAGAACTCGGCGACTTGTTGTACCAAGTTGAATTCCACGCTGCAATTGCAGAAGAGCAAGGCCGATTCACCATGGCTGATGTTGCACGCACCGTTCATGACAAATTGGTGTCACGACATCCTCATGTTTTCTCTGATGTTGTTGTTTCGTCGTCCGAAGATGTTGAGAACAATTGGGAAGCCATTAAGAAAGCAGAGAAGCCAGAGCGTTCTGGGCCTTTCGATGGCGTCGTCGAAGCTGCACCTGCATTGTCGTTTGCTACCAAGGTGCAACAACGTGCGTCTCGAGTCGGATTTGATTGGCCAAACTCCGAAGGCCCGCTAGAAAAGGTTGCTGAAGAATTACAAGAGGTGCATAACGCCATTGCTATCGGCGACCCAGAGTCCACCATGGTTGAAGTAGGCGATCTCTTTTTTGCTGTCGTCAATGTTGCCCGTCATCTCGACATAGACCCAGAGAGCGCACTGCGTTCTGCGGTCTTTAAGTTTCGTGCACGGGTTGAGGGTGTCACCCATTTAGCGGCCAGCCAAGGCCTTGAAATGGCATCTCTATCTGCCTCAGAACTTGATGAACTATGGGAAGTGGTCAAGTCGCACCCAACTCACTAGCGTTCTAGGTATGAGTGAAATCGTCGAAGTAGTCGGCCGCGAAGTTTTAGATTCTCGCGGTAATCCAACAGTCGAAGTGGAAGTAGTGCTTGACAGCGGTGCAACCGGGCGAGCCATCGTCCCTTCTGGCGCTTCAACAGGCGAATACGAAGCAGTGGAACTACGTGACGGCGGTTCGCGTTACTTAGGTAAAGGCGTTCTGCGTGCAGTTGAAAATGTCAACAACCTCATTGCCCAAGTTGCCATTGGTATGGACGCCACTAATCAACGTGCGCTTGATAATACACTTATCGAACTCGACGGTACAGAGAATAAATCGCGTCTCGGAGCAAACGCCATGCTCGGTGTCAGCTTGTCTGTTGCCCATGCTGCTGCAAGTGAATTAGAACTCCCCTTGTATCGCGCCATCGGCGGCCCACACGCACATGTATTGCCCGTTCCAATGATGAATGTCATTAATGGTGGAGCTCACGCAGACAACAATGTCGATCTTCAAGAATTCATGATCATGCCAATTGGTGCGCCTAGTTTCCGCGAAGCAGTTCGTTGGGGTGTTGAGACGTATCACACTCTGAAAAAAGTTCTTGCTGATCGCGGTCTGTCAACTGCTGTTGGCGATGAAGGTGGTTTTGCTCCGAACTTGTCGAGCAATGAAGCTGCAGTGGCAATTCTTGTAGAGGCAATTGAAAAAGCCGGGTACGCACCAGGTACCGACATTGCTATTGCTCTTGACCCCGCCATGAGCGAGTTGTACCGCGACGGTGCATATCACCTCAAAGGTGAAGGCAAAGTTTTGTCCGCACCAGAGATGGTTGAGTGGTGGACTTCACTTGTCGATCGTTACCCCATTGTCAGCATTGAAGACGGCATGGCAGAAAACGACTGGAGCGGTTGGGCGCAAATGACAACCGCCCTCGGTTCTCGTATTCAATTAGTTGGCGATGACCTTTTTGTTACCAACACACGTCGCCTGCAAATGGGTATTGATCAGTCAGTTGCAAACAGCGTTCTTATCAAGGTCAACCAAATCGGAACTCTCAGCGAAACTCTCGACACAGTTGAATTGGCAACACGTCATTCATACACAAGCGTCATGAGCCATCGCAGTGGAGAGACCGAAGATTCAACCATTGCTGATCTTGCTGTTGCGACAAATTGTGGCCAAATCAAAACTGGCGCACCTGCACGAAGCGACCGTGTCGCTAAGTACAACCAACTTCTGCGTATTGAAGAAATGCTTGGCGACACTGCCCGCTTCCGCGGTCGTAGTGCTCTTGCGCCCCTAAAGTAACGAACATCTGTTCGTGTGCCACGGTTCGCCCCGTGTTTCACGCCACAATAGAGACGTGGCTCCACGTTTCTTGAACCCTCTCTCACGCCTGCGCTCTCGCACGCGTGATGCCACAAGTTCACTCGTGCGCCCCACCCCCAGCGATCACCGTCTCATCTCTAGTCCAATTACTCGCTGGGTTGCCCGCCTAGCTCTGGCAACCGTTGTCGTTGCTGGCGGCACTTCCTTGTTTTTCTTCCCATTAATGGACTTCGTTACGCAACGTTCCGCGATTGCCGAAAAGAACACAGAATTCTCTGCACTTGCAGATGCAAATGAGCAGTTGCAGACCGAAGTAAACGCCCTGCAGACCCCCGAAGGAATTCGCAATGCGGCTCGCGCCCAATTGGGTTATGTCTTGCCCGGCGAGCAACGCCTCACGCTTGCGCCTATGCCCAAGTTGCCAACTGATCTGCCGCCAACATGGCCATACACGTTGATTACTGACATCTTGACTGTGCGCAATGCCACCAACGGCACCCCTACTGCGCCTCTCGCTCCACTAGCCCCATAATTCGGCACGCCTCAACGGCTCCATGCGAGCCTGCCCAATTCCACTCGGTAGTGTTCCTCTTACTGTCTTACCGACTTCGGGGGTTTTGAAATGGGTGGAAGCATTCTTGGAAATCGGGTTCTTCGCAAAGAAGACCCAAAATTTCTCACATCAGGTGGCGTGTACGTCGATGATCTTTTGGATGAACCAGCGCTACTTGGCGCTCTTCATGTCACATATGTTCGCAGCACTGTCGCTCACGGCAACATCACCTCTATTGATACGTCTGATGCAGCGTCAATGCCAGGAATCGTTGCAGTGTTTACAGGCAAAGACCTCGGACTCGAATTCGTCCCGTCGGCGTACAACCCTGCAGCCACACGCACACTTCTCGCAACAGACAAGGTTCGCTTTGTTGGCGAACCAATCGTTGCAATAGTTAGCGAGACTCGCGAAGAAGGCGAAGATGCCATTGATGCAGTCATCATTGATTACGACGTGCTTCCTGCTCTCATCGATCTTGAAGAGGCAATGGCTAGTTCCACCTTGTTATACGAGGCATGCGGAAGCAATGTCGTGTTTGACTCGATGGTTCTCGGATTGCCCGATAACACCGGAGATGCATACTTTGCAGATTGTGAAGTAGTCGCCAAAGGTCGCTTCATCAACCAGCGTGTTGCACCGTGCCCACTCGAGGTTCGCGGCGCTGCTGCAGCCTGGGGCAAAGATGGCCGCCTCACTGAATGGCTCTCTACACAACATGCACAAGGAGCAGTTGCACCGCTGGCTGCTGCAAACGGTGTTGACCCAAGCATGGTTCATGTAAAGACTCCAGATGTTGGCGGCGGTTTCGGTGCAAAGATCGGCGCATACCCAGAAGAACTCTTGTTGGGTGTCATTGCAAAGAAAGTCGGAAAGGCAGTTCGCTGGCGCGAAACTCGCAGCGAGTCAATGGTTGGCCTCGGTCACGGCCGTGCACAATTGCAGTACGTCACCATTGGCGGCAAGCGCGACGGAACAGTTACTCATTATCAACTCTGGGCAATTCAAGATTCAGGTTCGTGGGTTGACATGGGAACCATCCTTGCTCCGTTCATGACACGCCCGATGTCGTCTGGTGTTTATGCAATTCCAAACATCGAATGCCGCACAACATCAGTTGTTACGAACACCACACCAACCGTGGCATATCGCGGTGCTGGTCGACCAGAAGCAACAGCCGCCATTGAACGCGCAATGGATATTTTTGCTCTTGAAGTTGGCATGGACGCAGTGGAAGTACGACGCAAGAACCTCATTCCGAAGTTCATGACACCACACACCACAGTTGTTGGCCAGACCTACGACGTCGGTGACTACGAAACATCACTGAATAAGGTGCTTGAAGCTGCTGATTACAAAGGCTGGCGCGCAAAGCAAAAAGCAGCACGTGACAGTGGAGCTACAAAGCAAATCGGTATCGGAGTCAGTGTCTATGTTGAGATTACCGGCGGAGTTGGCAATGGCGAATCAGCAAAGGTTGAAGTTCTCGACAATGGTCATGCGCTGATTTACACAGGTACATCGCCTCACGGTCAGGGCCATGCCACATCATGGGCAATGCTCGCCAATGAACAAACTGGTATCCCCATTGAGAACATTGAATTGGTATGGGGCGATACTGACCTTGTGCCAATCGGTACCGGAACAATGGGATCACGTTCATTGCAGCAGGGCGGTAACGCCGTGTTCGCAGTTGCTGCTGAATTGGTGAACAAAGCAAAGTCCGTTGCTGCTCGTTTGTTAGAAGCAAGTGAAGAAGACATCGTTCTCGACAAAGATTCCGCAACCTTCCATGTTGCAGGCACCCCAGCAGTAGCAAAGACATGGGCTGACCTCGCGCTTGCCGAAAAGCAATCAGGCGGACTTGTTCACTCTGATGTCATCAACGTCTCTGGCGCTACGTTCCCATTCGGTGCACACGTAGCAGTTGTCGAAGTTGATATCGAAACTGGCAAGGTCACCCATATCGCTCACACCGCGTGTGATGATGCCGGCAAAGTGCTGAACCCGATGTTGCTCGAAGGACAAATTCATGGCGGTGTTGCACAAGGTGTTGCACAAGCACTACTTGAAGAAGTGTGTTACGACCCAGATGGCAACCCCATCACGTCAAACCTTGCTGACTATGCATTCATCTCGGCTGCAGAACTCCCAAGTGTCACAGTTGTACACATGGAAACACCAACTCCTGTCAACTTGATTGGCGCTAAGGGAATTGGTGAATCCGGAACAATCGGATCTACTCCATCCGTGCAGTCAGCTGTTTGTGATGCCGTTTCACAATTCGGCGTCAAGCACATCGACATGCCAACCACCGCAGAAAAGGTGTGGGCTGCAATTCAGTCCGCACGATAACCAACTACTACTTACACAGAACTACACACAAAGGAACCCATCATGAAGGTCACAATCACCGTCAACGGAACCACACACGAAAGTGATGTTGAACCACGCACCCTGCTCGTTCAGTACGTGCGCGAATCACTCGGCCTCACCGGCACCAACATTGGTTGCGACACCTCTAGTTGTGGCGCGTGTTCATTGCACCTCAACGGCGAATCAGTAAAGAGCTGCACAGTTCTCGCTGTTCAAGCTGATGGTGGCTCAGTCACAACCATCGAAGGACTCGCCAAAGATGGCGTCATGCACCCAATGCAGCAAGCATTCATGGAAAACCATGGTTTGCAGTGCGGTTATTGCACACCAGGAATGGTCATGGCAGCGATTGGCCTTTTGAACGAGAACCCATCTCCGACAGAAGAGCAAGTTCGTATTGGTCTTGAAGGCAACCTGTGCCGCTGCACCGGTTATCACAACATCGTCAAGTCGGTGCTCGCATGCGCCAACAACAAGTAAGTCGGAGACACTCATGATTCCTGCACCATTCGATTACAAGCGCGCATCATCTGCCGCTGAAGCAATCTCACTTGTTAGTGAATACGGCGAGGACGCCAAGTTCCTTGCTGGCGGACACAGCCTGTTGCCACTGATGAAGTTGCGCCTTGCTCAACCAGCAGTGCTTATTGACATTGCTCGTATTCAAGACTTGTCATACATCCGTGATGCGGGCGACCACATCGCAATTGGCGCAATGACACGCCACATGGATGTTGAGAAGTCACCAATCCTTGCCGAGCATGCTCCCCTTCTGTCATTTGCAGCAAGCCACGTTGGTGACCCGCAGGTACGCCATCGCGGCACCATCGGTGGTTCCATCGCTCACGCAGACTCAGCTTCTGACTTGCCTGCAACAACACTGGCACTTGGTGCAACATATGTTGTGCAAGGTCCGAACGGCACACGTGAAATTGCGGCAGCTGATTTCTATATCGGCTTCCTCGAATCAGCACTTGCTCCGGATGAAATGCTCACTGAGATTCGCGTTCCGAAAATGAATGGCGCGACATGGGGCTTCCAGAAGTTCAACCGTCGCGCTCAAGACTGGGCAATCGTCGGTGTCGCAGCATGGAAGCGCGGCACAGAGTCCGGCGTCGGCCTTGTCAACATGGGATCAGTTCCAATTTTGGCAACAAGCGTTGCAAAAGCAATTGCAGGTGGAGCAAGCGTCAGTGATGCAGCAAAACTTGCCGGCGCAGAAGCAGAGCCACAATCAGACCTCAATGCAAGCGCCGAATATCGCGTTCACCTTGCAGAAGTCTTGGTGCGCCGAGCACTTGAGTCAACCAGCAAATAGTTCACACGGGTAATCCGTCGAGAGTATTAACTTTCGAATTGAATAACAGCGCGGTTCGCTACGTACGGACCGAATACTTCAGCACGAATTCTGTTGTGCTCGTCAGCCGTGTCATATGCATGCCACGCTGCAACATCTTCAAACACCGCTGACACTGCAAAGTCAGCCGCAGTGGACGTATGCCCAGCGTTCGGGCCACAGTTGTATGAGACAAGCCCATCAAGAGTTGCTGCGTACTTGCGCAATTCATTAGCAGCAATTGCTGGATGTCCGGCAGGAACTTTGTCGTTCCATGTGAATAACACGATGTGATGAAGCATGAAATGAACCTATAACAATCCGGCGTACGAACCGCCATCAACGTGCAACTGAACGCCAGTCATGAATTTTGCAGATTCGCTGCACATGAAGGCACCGATACGGCCAAAGTCATCCGCGTCACCCATGATGCCAGCAGGAATTCCCATTGATTTAACGTCAGGATTTGCTCCGTACAACTGGGTGATGCGATCAGTGGCATGAGTTCCTGGCTGAATGGAATTCACCGTCACACCGTCACCAGCAACTTCACGGGCAAGAGTCTTTAAGAACCCTGTCACACCAGCACGGGCAGTATTCGACAAAATCAGATTGTTCATTGGCTGACGCACTGCAACAGATGTGATAGCAAGCACACGGCCCCACTTTCGTTCGCGCATCGGCGGAACTGCCACCTGACACATCGCTACAACACTGAGCAAGTTCTTTTGCAGTGCTTCCAAATATTGCGCTTCAGGAGTCTGAGCGAAACCCCCTGGAGGTGGACCGCCACCATTGGCTACAAGAATGTCAATTGATCCGAGACTCTCGATAGCTCGTTCTGCAAACTCTCGCCCGCCAACGTCAGTTGAGACGTCACATACGAATCCGATAGCCCCGTGGCCAATTTCGACGAGCGCCTTCTGTAAGCGATTCTCGTCGCGACCACATACAACGACACGCACACCGTCTGCAGCAAGCGCTTTGGCGGTGCCAAGCCCCAATCCCGCAGTTCCAGCAGCGACTGCAGCAGTTTTACCCGTTAATCCAAGTTCCATACGCCCACAGTAGCCACGGGGCTCGGCTAGCCTGATTGTCACAAGGTGGTGAAACCATGGACGAGCGTCATCTCGACGCGATCGCCGACGCAGATACATATCCCTACTGGTATGAAGACGTAGACGAACCCGATTCGAACCCCACCCTGGTCCGCACTGAAAGCTGTGACCTCTGCATTATTGGCGGCGGCTACACAGGTCTCTGGACTGCAATCCTCGCCAAAGAACGCGACCCATCGCGCGATGTCATCCTCATTGAAGCCCACGAAGTGGGTTCTGCTGCAAGTGGACGCAATGGCGGGTTTGTTGATGCATCACTAACGCACGGCATAGCAAATGCCCAAGCACGCTTCCCTGACGAAGTAGCCATTCTTGAAGAGTTGGGATTGAAAAATCTTGATGACATCGAAAATGCAATTACGAAGTACAACATCGATTGCGACTGGGAACGTACGGGCTCAATTGATGTCGCCATGACATCACATCCAACGTCGTACCTTGATGAACTGCGTGATGATTATGCGCACTTACGAAAATTAGGACAAAAAGTTACATGGCTTGATCGCGATGCCGTTCAAGACCAAGTTCATTCACCGCTGTATACCGGTGGACTCTGGCGTCACGACTCAGTTGCACTGATTGACCCTGCGCGATTGGTATGGGGCTTAAAGGCCGCAGCAGAATCGTTAGGTGTTCGCATCTATGAAGATTCAAAAGCTTTGTCTATGGAAAAAGATGGAGTGGGCGTATTAGTGACCACTCCACTAGGCGCTATTCGTGCAGGCAAAGTTGCACTTGCGACAAATGCATTTAAGCCAGTTCTCAAACGCCTCAGTAACTATGTAGCGCCGGTCTACGACTACTGCATGGTCACAGAACCACTGACTCCGGCGCAACTTGAATCAATCGGCTGGAAGAATCGCCAAGGTCTTAGTGATATTCCGAATCAATTCCATTACTACCGACTCACCGAAGACAATCGCATCTTGTGGGGCGGGTACGACGCGGTGTATTTCTTTGCTGGCAAGGTACGCCAAGAAAATGAATCACGTCCTGAATCATGGGCTCGCTTAGCAAAACATTTCTTTGAAACGTTCCCTCAACTTGAAGGTGTGCGTTTTTCACACATGTGGGGCGGCGTGATCGACACATGCAGTCGCTACTGCGTGTTCTGGGGCAAAGCTATGGGCGGTCGCGTGTCATACGCACTTGGCTACACCGGTCTCGGTGTCGCAGCTTCACGTTTCGGAGCTGAAGTCATGCTTGATCTCATTGACGGTCGTCGTACTCGAGCAACAGCAACTGAATTTGTGCGCACGAAGCCCGTGCCATTTCCGCCAGAACCATTTCGATTCATCGGCATTCAAGCCACTAAGTGGTCACTTGATCATGAAGACAAGACCGGAACACGCAATACATGGCTGCGCACCCTTGACCGATTCGGTCTCGGATGGGACTCTTAGGGCTCTATCCCCTACGCTCTAATACGTGTCATACGAGCCAAAAACCACTCAAGAAGTCGCTGACGGGCTTGCCGCACACGGATACCTAGCTGACGAAGGTCTTGTCACGGCCGTCTTTCTTGCTCTCACGTTGCACCGTCCACTTTTCCTCGAAGGAGAAGCAGGTGTTGGTAAAACTGAACTAGCAAAGAGCATTGCTCGTTGGCAGAACGCCGAACTGATTCGTTTGCAATGTTACGAAGGAATTGATGCAGCACAAGCTGTGTATGACTGGGATTACTCACGCCAGTTGTTGCATTTACGCGCAGCCGAAGCTTCTGGTGAAGCAGCGCAATCAGACACTGCTGAACTAGAGGGCCAACTCTACGACGAACGGTTCTTGTTGAAGCGCGCACTGCTTCGAGCAATCGATCATGGTCATGCAACACCTCCTGTATTGCTAATTGACGAAATCGACCGTGCCGATGACGAGTTCGAGGCATACCTCTTGGAAGTGTTGTCAGACTTTCAAGTCACAGTTCCTGAAATCGGAACATTTCGCACAGACAACCCACCCATCGTGATTCTCACGTCAAACCGCACCCGCGATGTTCACGACGCATTGAAGCGTCGTTGTCTGTATCACTGGGTTGAGCATCCGTCATTTGATCGCGAAGTCGAAATTGTGCGCATGCGAGTTCCAGAAGCAAGCGAAGTTCTTGCTCGCCAAGTTGCTGGTGCCGTCGAAGCACTACGCGCAATCAACCTGTACAAACCACCTGGGGTGGCTGAGACCATCGACTGGGCAGCAGCACTTGGTCGACTTGGCATCACAGAAATTGATGAAACAGTTCTCGACCGCACACTCGGCACCGTACTGAAATATCGCGAAGACCACAGTCGTGTGCGCGATCACGGAATCGCTGGCGTTGTACAACAGGCATTCGACCGTGGCCTCCTTCACGGTTGAGTCAAACCCTGACCGACTAGCTGTCGGATTCGCGCGCGTTCTTCGCCGTCTCGATATTGCAACTCCACTTGATTCTGTTCTCACGTTCATCAACGCATTGTCGTTAGTCGGTATCGAAGACCGCAATTCTGTGTACTGGGCTGGTCGCACCACTCTGGTACGACGTCCTGAAGACATTGCGATGTATGACAAAGCGTTCAATGTTTTTTGGGAACATCGTGAATCAGTAGTAGCTGATGACGAGGAACAATTGAAGGTCACTCTTGCGTTAGACACTGAAGACGAAGGAAGCGCAGACGGAAACGCTGATGCATCAGATGACCCAACCATCACGCTTCGATTCTCTGGCGTTGAGACATTGCGTGACAAAGACTTTGCTGACTATTCGAATGATGAGATGCAACAAGCACAGCAATTCATGCAGTCACTTCGCGTGGCAGGCCCTCCCCGCCCATCACTGCGCATGAAGCCCACTCGTTCACGTGGCAAACGCCCTGATATGCGTGCAACCGTGCGTGCCTCTCTCGCGGCAAGTGGTGAACCAATGAGACGCCATTGGGTGACAAAAGGTGACAAGCCGCGCCGCATTGTGTTCCTTCTCGACATCAGCGGATCAATGGAGCCATACGCTCGCGCACTTGTTCGGTTCGTACACGCAGGTGTTGCTGGTCGCCAGCGCGTTGAGGCATTCACATTAGGAACACGACTCACACGCATCACGCGAGAACTTTCATCAAAAGATCCTGATCGCGCTCTACGCGCTGCTGGCGAGAACGTGCGCGACTGGAGCGGCGGAACACGCCTCGGTGAGACATTGCGTTTGTTTAACAACGAATGGGGCGTTCGCGGCATGGCCCGTGGAGCAATCGTGGTCGTCTTGTCAGATGGTTGGGACCGCGGAGACCCCATCGTGTTAGCAGAACAGATGGAACGGCTTCATCGTGTGTCGTTTCGCATTGTGTGGGTGAACCCACTAAAGGTCACGCCGGGATATGCCCCTCTTGCCCGAGGAATGGCTGCTGCCCTGCCGTATGTTGATGACTTCGTGGAGGGACATTCTCTTGATGCCCTCGAGCAACTCACTAAGGTCATAAATCATGCGTGAACTTCTAACTGACATTGATCGTTGGCAAGCCGACGGTAAACGAGTCGCCATCGCACGGGTTGTTGACATTGAAGGTTCAGGGCCACGTGGTGCAGGCGCAGCAATGGCTGTTAATCAAGATGGCGAAGTCAGCGGGTCTGTTAGTGGCGGCTGCGTCGAAAGCGCTGTTGTCTCAGAAGCATTGGCAATCCTTTCCGGCGAACAGCCAAGCCGTGTTGTCACGTTTGGCTATTCAGATGACGAAGCGTTTGCTGTTGGCCTCACCTGCGGTGGCATTATCCACCTCTTCATTCAGCCACTCGAATGGTGACCATGAATTCGTACCAAACCTTTTCTTCTCATGTTCGGGATAATTCACCTGTTGCATTGGTAACGGTTATCGAGGGCCCACATGTTGGCGCAACCATGGTCGTTACCCCAGCAGGCATTGTTGGTGGCTCGCTCGGTAACCCCGACATTGATCGCATCGTGGCACGTGATGCTCTTGGTGAATTAGAAGCGGGGCGCACTTTGGTGCGTCACTACGGGCCTCATGGTGAATCAACACCAGAGGATCTCATTGATACTGAAACAGTACGAATCTTCATCGAGAGTTTTTCTCCACCACCACTCATGTGGATCTTTGGCGCAGTTGATTTCACGGCCGCATTAGCTCGCGTTGCAAAAGTTCTTGGCTACCACGTCACGGTATGTGATGCGCGTGAAGTGTTTGCAACTCGTCGCCGCTTTCCTATGGCCGACGACGTCAAAGTCACGTGGCCAACACCGATGTTCACAGAAAATGGTCATCGCTTATCGTCACGTGATGCTGTGTGTATCTTGACGCACGACCCAAAGTTCGACGTCCCAGCAATTCAAGGTGCCCTTGCAACCTCTGCCGGATACATCGGCGTGATGGGCAGTCGCAAAACCCATGCCAAACGTCTTGAGCGCATGGCAGAAGTCGGAATCACCAGCGCAGCTGATTTAGCCCGTGTTCATTCACCAATCGGACTAGACCTTGGCGGTCGCACGCCTGAGGAAACGGCCATTTCGATTGTTGGCGAAATCATTGCGACTCGTACAGGACGCAATGCGTCTCCCCTTGGCGCCAGCGACGGCGCAATCCACTAACTCCTACAGGCGATACGTAGCAATGTTGCTGGGGTTAGTCCACACAACACGTGCAGCTTGCTCTGCCGACATAATTTTGAATTTTACGAACTTGCCACCGAACGGTGCGTGAATCATTGCAAGGCCAGTACCGAGATACATCTGCACATGAGTTCCCTCGCCAGTGATGTCGCCCATTATCGCGTCCTCACGGTCAACACGCATACGACTATCAAGTTGCGATACAGCTTGACGGGGCATGTCAACGCCAGCAGTACGCCACGCAAACCACATCAACCCTGAACAATCCATCTTGACGTACGAGTCTTCTTTACCTTCGATGTACGGAACACCTAGTTGCGTGAGTGCCGACAACACAGCAATTTGATGGTCACGTGGCGCACGCGACCACGCTCTATTCAAATCTGTCGGATTTAGCGACAGGCGTTTTGCAACACCATCAGAAACAACACGACGCGATACGAGATACGCAGGGTCCTCTTTGTTCTCGGTACGCATAATGAGACCAAGGGCACGAATGGCTTCAATTGAAATTTGAGGGCGTTTGCGAATGCGCTCGCCTGGCATTTGCAAGTGACGCGGCTCACTGTCTTTGCCGGAATTATTAGCTGCATGAGCAGGTCCGACATACAGAGATGCACTCAGAATGCCTATTGCGGCTACCCCGCGCAGAAATGTGGCAACCCGAACCATTTCAGGCAGGCTATTACGAATGGAACCACGTCACAGCACCGCCCTCGGGGTCCTTCTGGCTGCTGGCTCTGGCACACGCTTTACGGGGGCTCAACACAAATTACTGTCACACATTGATGGGCAAACAATCATCTCGCGTTCACTCACCGCGATGATTGGTGCAGACCTAGATGGATTAATTGTTGTCTCAGGTGCACTAGACATCAGTCACCTCATCGGCGCGGTTGAGGAAGTCCACAATCCGGATTGGAAAACGGGTCAACGCAGTTCCGTGATCGCAGCCGTGAAATTCGCACGCAGCCGTGGCTATGACGCCATTGTTGTCGGATTAGCCGACCAACCATTTCTCACATCTGAGGCGTGGAGCAATGTTGCATCTTCAACGTCGCCCATTGCGGTTGCCACATACAACGGCACACGAGGCAACCCTGTACGACTTCACTCCAGTGTGTGGGACACATTCGAGGACCTTGAAGCCGACCCAGATGCTGGGGCACGAAGTCTCATTCACCTGCATCCTGAACTCGTTCGGGAAGTAGCCTGTGAAGGCAATTCGGCAGATATCGACACCACAGAGGATCTCGACACATGGACCTAAATCATCAATTCACAGTTGCAGTTCCTGTTGAGGATGCATGGCGCATTCTCACCGACGTCGAGCGCATTGCACCATGCCTCCCTGGCGCCCAGTTGCAAGAAATCGAAGGCGACACATACCGCGGAGTGGTCAAAGTCAAAGTCGGACCAATTCAGGCACAGTTCAAAGGTCAGGCAAGTTTTATTGAGCGCGACGACGTTGCTCACAAAGTTGTACTTAAAGGCGAAGGACGTGACACCACCGGCAAGGGAAACGCTGCAGCAGTTATCACCGCTGAGATGACCGCAGTCGATGCATCTAATACCTCTGTCACTGTCAATACAGATCTTTCTGTCACAGGAAAAGTTGCGCAATTTGGTCGCGGCGCAATGGCCGACATCAGCGACAAACTGCTCGCACAGTTTGTTGTCAATCTGAATGCTCTTATTGCAGAACAACCAGCAACATCAGCACCTGCACCAGCACAATCAGCACCAACCGAAGGCGTTCGCACCATCGAAAGCGCAGAAGTTGCACCACTCGACCTCCTCAGTGCAGCAGGCAGCCCAATTCTCAAGCGGGCCATCCCTGTCGTTGTCGTTGTCGTTGCTGTTCTTGTGTGGCTTGTCGTTCGCTAATTCATGCAACTACCCGGCGCTTCCCCTTCACCTGAAGATCTCGCCGCTGTCACCGCCCTAATTGGGCGCATACCCCAAGGCGATTTTCGTGTTGTGGTTCGCGCAGCCGATGGTGCTCCCGTTGTTCTGATGAATGCCCCTCTCTTAGAGGACGGCACACCTATGCCCACGTTGTATTGGCTTGTTGGCGGCACAGAAGTACATGCAGTCAGCACATTGGAAGCTGACGGTGGTGTGAACACAGTTGAAGCCATCATTGGTCTCGAAGCAATTGATGCAATCCACGTGCGGTACCAAGAACGACGTGACGCAATGATCCCTGCAACACATGAGGGACCACGCCCATCTGCCGGAGTCGGCGGCACACGACGTGGTGTTAAATGTTTGCACGCTCATTTCGCGCATTGGCTTGCGGGCGGCGATGACTCCGTTGGCAAATGGGTCGCGCAACAACTCGACGAGCGCGGCGTTGCCTACGCACTACCGTTATGACAACGTTTGCGGCCATCGACGTAGGTACCAATTCTGCGAATCTTCTTGTCATTGACTCGACCGGCGCGGAACTCGCACGTGTAATCACTTCGACACGCTTGGGTGAAGGACTTCACTCGACTGGAGAACTTTCACTCGACGCCATGACGCGAACTATTGACGTTATTGCGTCGTACGTAACTACCGCACAATCACATGGCGCAACCAAAATACAAATTGTGGGAACCGCCGCGTGTCGACGTGCTGGCAACACCGCCGTCTTCAGCGAGTTGTTACGAGAAAAAACTCAATTGACTCTCGAGGTGTTGTCAGAATCAGACGAAGCTGCTTTGACATTTACTGGTGCTCTCATTGGGCTTCCCGCCATCGACACACCGACCTTGGTCATCGATATCGGTGGAGGCAGCACCGAATACACCGTAGGAACAGAATCAATAGATGTCTTTGCCAGCATCCCGTTCGGCGCCGTTACATCAACCGACTCTCACATTTCTTCAGATCTGCCGCGCCCTGAGGATCTCACCAATCTCATTGGTGCCGTATCAGACGAACTTGAAGACATCACACGTGACCACCCCATCGTTGGCACCCCAATGCGCACTGTGGGTGTTGCTGGCACCATCGTCACCATTGCTGCAGTTGAACTAGGGCTCCACGAATTTGACGATTCCGCTTTGCATGGCATGTCATTGTCTCGCGACGCTGTGGAAGACGTTTTTCGCACCGTGGCAACTGAGCCATTGACGCTTCGCGTGCAAAACCCAGGCCTTGGTGAGGACCGCGCTGACATCATTGTGGCCGGCTGTTGCATCCTTGTTGCCACTATGCGCCGCCTGCACCTCTCAGAGATCACTGTGTCGACCCGCGGACTTCTCGATGGGGTCGCGTCCCGTGTCAGACTGAATTCATGACCGCGGTTCATCCAGCACGACCATCCAACGTTGGACTTCGCTTGTACGGCCGACGCGTGGTGTTGCGCCCACTAGTGCCTCAAGATTTCACTGGGTGGAGCGAAGTGCGTCGCCGCAATGGCGAATGGCTCACTGTGTGGGAACCGATGCGAATGGTGCATCACCCAGACCCTGAACAGAATCGTGATGTGTTTGCAGCACGGTGTGGCGCACGAGACCGCGAACGACTTGCTGGTTCGCAATACGCCTTCGGAATATTCGTCGACGGTGCATTCGCCGGTGAAATCAATTTGAACAATGTTGTTCGCGGCGCATTTCAATCTGCGACCATCGGTTATTGGATTGATAAGTCGCGTGCCGGCCGTTCACTCATGTCTGAGGCGTTAGTCGTGCTTGCGCAATATGCATTTGAGAATCTCCATTTGCACCGACTTGAAATTTGCATCATTCCGCGCAATAGCAATTCACGTCGAGTCATGGAAAAACTTGACATTCGCACCGAAGGCGTAGCCGAACGATTCTTAGAAATCAACGGCACATGGGAAGACCATGTGCGTTACGGCATCACCATCGAAGAATGGAACGAACGCCGTGACGACTTCGTTGAAGGTTGGATTACTCCTTAGAGTGGAGAATTGAGCGCAATAGCGCGCTCACGACGAACAGTTTTTCGTCGCTTCCAATCTTTCGTCTTCCAATGCTTCAACACGTGCTTGCGGCTCTTTTCAATACCAACAAGCGGATCGTGATGATGAACTGGTTTCCATTCAGGACCTGGCTCTTCCACGTCTAGTGCTTCAACGCCGTGCCGTAATGCTTCTTCCACTAAGTGAAGTTCACTATGCACGCGATGACGTTCATTGTGGGCATGTGCCCGCAATTCTTCACGCGGTGCAGGTGCACGATCCTGGTTGCGATTTCGATTACTCACCGCTGCCTCCTTAAGGAGTCCAAGAGGGAATCACAATGGTTCCCTGCTCGAAATGTACACCTCGTCAGACGTACGGGATACCACTTTCATCCCTATTTTTTGTTGGGGCAATTAGTCAATTCGTAAGGTGCGTATAACAGCATCTTGCCCAACAATGCCCCGAAGACCCACGCGACATGAGCCCTTGCGTAGAGCAATTAACCGCAATGGACTCGCCTGCAAACGGCATACCTTTTTCGAAGATTGAGAAACCGACCACAGAAGCGGTAAATCACTTGTCAATGAGCCAAGTTCAGACGGATCGACTGACTGCCCAGAAAAAATCCTTCGCACCGCCATTGAGGAAATTCGTGATGTTGCGATTCCTTCACCAATTGCATTGCTTGCCTTGACGACGACTTGATACTTCCTACCTAAAGTGAGCCCAGCGAATCGAACAGCATTTGTGCCAACTGGTACGTCCATTCGCTTGACGACTTTTCCATTTTGTAACAGGGACACTTTTGTACTGGTCACAACGGAACCTCCATCGCATGGGGAATCCCAACTCACAACTAATCCTTGTGAGTCTGTAGTAATCATCACGTGTGATGCCTCGCCAGGCGCGGTTGCGGCAATCGGTGCGGTATCTAGAAACAACAATCTATTTAAAGAATCCGCAGTCATTCCTAGAATGACGCCCTTAGTTGAACGATCAATAATGGTGCGAGAAATTGTTGTGGCACACAGACCAGGTTGCTGTTGTGCGAGGAGTGCTGCATACCCTGCAACCAATGGTGACGCCATTGATGTGCCAACATCCATGGCGTAGTCCGTATCAGAACCTTTCCATGCAGATTCAAGCCCGCGAAGCCTGTCACCCCCTGGTGCATACAGATCTACACATGGGCCATTGTTTGAGTAATAGGAGACAATATCTGCGCTACCAATTGCCCCAACCGTCAACGCGTCTGGCACGTCACCCGGGGCAATTTTGCACGCATCAATTGGTCGTCCCGCAGCGTCGCCGTTTCCTGAAGCAACAGTGACCACAACTCCTTCATCGATCAGTGCTTGCACTTCGTCATCTATCGAAGTTCCATCATCTCCAAGGTCGACACCAAAACTTAAATTCACAACGGCAGCAACACCAGAACGATGATGTGCCCGCACCCACTGGAGTGCATTGACCACGTCTGCAACTTCTCCATCGCCACTGCAGTCAAGAACACGTACAGAAATCACGCGCGCTTGAGTGGCAACACCAACAGTTGAGCCTGCAGCCAGAGCAGCGACATGTGTTCCGTGGCCATCACAATCCGATGTCACTGGACTCACTTTGGAAGATCCATTGTCAGTAGGGATGTCGATTCCTGGCACAACCCGGCCAATCAGCTGTTCATGAGTTGGCCTAGTTCCAGTATCAACCACGTAGATATCTATTCCAGCCCCTGTCAGCTGTCCACGAGCGATATTTCCATCGAGCGGAAGCTGGGCTTGATTGATGCGATCAAGGTGCCAAGAAGTGCCTATAGGGGCCGTGAGAGCCATTGAGGCCGGGACCTGGCTGGCTCCCGCGGCGAGGATGCACAGAGCAATCAGTCGCTTCACATTCACAAAAGGAGATGCTACCGTTGAATAAGTTTCAAGGTCTCAATGGCCATAGAAAAAGGAAATTGCAATGAACGCTCTCTCTCGTAAATTCAGCTCTGTTCTCACAGCCACAGCCGTAATTGCGACCATGGCACTTGCGTCGCCAGTTGCCGCAGCTGTGCATTCATTCGGAAAGACCTACACAGTCTCTGCCACCGTGAAAGGTGGAAAGAATCTCACAGTGCTTCTGATCTCTGGAAGTGGTCGCCTTCTTGCATCAAAGAAAGTCACTGGAACAAATCAGAAGATCACTCTTAAGTCTCCAGCCACCGCATCAATTGGTGGCACCTCGCTTCAGTTAGTCAATAGTGCTGGCGCTTCAAAGGGTTCATACTTCGGCCCAGTGACAATTGGACATAAGGGATCGAGCGCGTCAAAAGCATCTCGTGTGTACACACAATTAAAGCAATCAATTTCTACATCAGTAAAACTCGGCACACTAACTATCAAAAAAGTTGGCGCAGGCAAACAGGGCTATGCAGTTGCAAGTGCCACTTCGTCAAGCGCTGACACGTCTGTTGGCGCACAAGTCAGTGCATCAAAGGGACGCCCTACTGGTGTTGGTACCTTTGGAAAAACTTCCGGCGTCGCAATTAAGTCGTATGGTGTCAGCGCAGCTGCCGTTGGTGATCCATGTTCTCCAGCCGGTACCACAACATGTGGTCCTGACGGTAAAGAAATCGGACCACCAAACCCTGGACAACCAACTACGGGACAACCAACAACTGGTCAACCGACTACAGGTCAACCAACCACAGGTCAACCCACGAATGGCCAGCCAACAACCCAACAAGGTGCAGTTCTCAACAAAGATGAAACTCTTGGCGGCGACGCAGACGACGACGGAATTCCTAATGCTTTCGACGTGAATGACGATGGTGACGCAGTACTTGACTCAGCAGACACAAGCACACCTGCACCAAAAGCTGCAGCTGACAACGGAACCTCAACGTGTGGTGCAGTTGATTTCAAAATCTTCACCAACTACAAGGCCACGCAAGGTGGTTATGCCGGAACAATCAATGCATATGGTGTTGGCGGTTTCAAAGCTGACAAAGCAAATATCGCGTCAACAATCACAAAGACAATGAGCATGGTGTTCTCCCCCATTACTCAGGTGTGTGGTTCGGCAGTAACCCGTACCTATCTCAAGGGCGTCGATGTGGCATACGCGCCTACTGAATACCAAGAATTGCAAAAGCCTTGCCAAACAGGCGATTACCAGTGGTTAATTGGCGCCGGAAAAATGTGCGGAACTGATGCAAGTGGATTCTCTTTCGGATCTGCATACACATTTGGCGCTACTGATCTTCCAACAGGTCAAGACACCTTCTCAATGAAGGTAGACACTGCTGACGGCAAGAGTTATGAATTCACTTCAAGTCCAGGCTTTGTGTTTGTCACTCACCCCATGTTCATTGCCTACAGCAATGATGGAACAACGTATAAGAACATTGATTACGCAACCACAATTCCTAGCCCTGAAGGCCCTCGCATTAACGAACCCACCATCAGCGTCACTCAATCTCAAACGTTGTACCTCAAGGTGTATCGCCCACAACGTCTAGCAATGGACGGCGAAGCTGGTGAGTTCTACGACCTCGGTGGTTTCAAGTTCACACCAGACATTCCGAATGGCAACCCATCGGTCGGCAAGTGCGACGCGTTGACAAGTACTGACACCGTCATGACATCGGATACGCCGATTGATTCTGCAAACCCACCTGTGATGATCTTGCAATGGGCTATTGGTACCAAGTGTTACGGCGTGGCACCAAAGAACATTGCGTGGGCACCAGCCCCAAGTGACTTTGATATCCAGGTTGAGCCATCAGGCCCAGGCGGAAACTCAGCTCAGAAGATTCGCATCACGCTTTCTTAGTGATCTTTGCCTGCATCGCGGCAATTTTCTCTGCAAACCACGGCTGCTTAGTGCTCCATAACTGAGGCACGAGTTCACGCTCGACTGCTTCAGGATGTGTGACTACATCTGCCATGTCTTGAATAGTTTTCTTCACGCTCTCAAGTAACGGGCGCGGCACACTTGCTGCGCGCGCTGCCATCTTTTGTGCTTCGATCAGCAATTGATCATCGTCAACGCATTTCCAGACAAGACCAATACGTTCTGCTTCAGCACCATCAAGAACTTCACCAAACACCACAGTTGCAAAAGCATTTTGTGGCCCTGCAATACGGCGCAACATCCATGTGTGTCCACCGCCTGGGTGAATACCAATCTGCAAGAAGCGCGTATCGAACTTTGCGCGACGTGCAGCGATGCGAACGTCACAGCCAAGTGCCAAGTTCATTCCTGCACCAACAGCTGCACCATTCACTGCTGCGATTGTTGGAAGTGGGCTGCGAGCAATCCGCAAGAACCCTTCGTAAATCGTGCCAAGGCTCTGTCCCGAAGCCGTGGCAAGGTTGCCAAGGTTCGCGCCAGCGCAGAATGCTGGTGCAGTTCCGGTGACAACAATGGCGCCGATGGAAGGGTCTCCTTCTATCGTGTCCATTGCAGCGAGAATTTCAGCCACCATCGGTGCTGTCAAAGTGTTTCGCTCGTCAGGGTTGTTCAAGGTCAGGGTTGCGACGCCGTCAGTAACGGTCAGTAATACAAGGCTCATGGTTGCTAGTTTCGCACACCGGCCTAGGTAATTTCCCCTTCGGTCGCCTACGGTGAAGGCATGACTACAGACGTTGTTTTATACGAGGTGAGCGAACGCATCGCCACCATCACCATCAATAGGCCTGCGGCCCGCAATGCCCTCAGTAGCGAAGTGCTCAAGATGCTTCCAGCGCTGATGAAGACAGCCGACAAAGACAACTCTGTCGATGTCATCATCCTCACGGGTACAGACCCGGCGTTCTGTGCGGGTCTTGACCTCAAAGAACTTGGTGACACTGGCGGCAACTTGCGCGGCACGGGTGCAGACGGTTCAAAGAACTCGTCGGGCGCACGCGGACCCTTTCCTAAAGTCAAGAAGCCACTCATCGGTGCAATTAACGGAGTTGCAATCACTGGTGGCTTTGAACTCGCACTGAACTGTGACTTTCTCATTGCATCCGAGAACGCAAAATTCGGCGACACACATTCCCGCGTTGGCGTCATGCCAGGTTGGGGTCTCACCGTGTTGTTGCCTCAAGCAATTGGTGTGCGCCGTGCTCGCGAAATGAGTTTCACAGGAAACTTCATGTTGGCAGAAGAAGCCTTGTCATTCGGTCTTGTTAATCACGTGGTGCCTCACGTTGACCTCATGCCATTCACACGTTCCATTGCGCTTGACATCATTGGTAACGAACAAGACGGTGTTCGTCAGATTCGTTCCACATATGCCGGCCATGCCGCAGAGAAGAAGAAGTGGGAACGCGAATCAGAAGATGGTCGCGCATGGCGCAAAGCTCAGTTTGATCCGAAAAAAGTAGAAGAGCGTCGCGCCAAGATTATGGAACGCGGACGCAAGCAATAATTGCTAGTCGGCGTCGCTGAACATTTCGGCAACAGCACTTACTTCAATTCCGCCACGTGGACGTTGTGTCAGGTGGACACGCACTGCATAGGGCTTTGCGGTTTCCATTACTTCAGCGGCGATTTCAGCAGCTAAAGCTTCAGCGAATACTGCGCGATCACGGAAACCCCACAAGTACAGCTTGAGGCTCTTTGACTCGATACAAAATTCATTTGGTTCGTATTCAATAACAACTGTCGCAATATCTGGCTGTTGTGTCACAGGGCAGATTGATGACAATTCATCAGTAGTAAACGTGACAGAAGAAACATGTGCAGGTGCTGGGAACACTTCCACGTGTGCAATTGCATGGTGAACTGTTTGACCGAGAACGGTGAGTGCAGAGGTATCGCTCATGCCCTAAAGGCTACGGGGGTTACTGCAAATCAGCTGGCAACAGTGACGACAATGCCACCAATGGCCGTGGGCCAACGTGCGAGATCACTTCTGCTGCCGCAATGGCACCAATGCGAGCACAACTGGTGAGGTCTTTGCCTTGCGTCAATCCGCGCAAGAAGCCAGCAGCAAATAAGTCGCCGGCACCGGTGGTGTCCACAACACTTGCGATAGGGACTGCGGGGACTGTGTGAATGTCATCGCGTGTCACCACAACTGATCCTTTTTCACTGCGCGTGACAGCAGCAATGTGGCAATCACGGCGCAAGAGTTCTACTGCTTCATCAAAGTCCGCTGTCTCATAGAGGGATTTCAATTCATCTTCGTTTGCAAACAAGACGTCAATGTCATTGCGTACCAATGATTGGAAATCCGCACGATGACGATCAACACAGAATGAGTCGGACAATGTCAGCGAGACAACACGGCCATGAGCATGCGCTACTGCTGCTGCCTGACGAAACGCATCTTTTGCTTCGTCGCGGTCAAATAGGTATCCCTCGAGATACAACACTGCGCCCGAAGAAATAATGCCAGCGTCAAGATCTGAAAAAGACAACTGAGTAGAAATGCCAAGAAATGTATTCATTGTGCGCTGTGCATCTGGCGTGACTGCGATGATGCAACGCCCTGTTGGTACAGATGAGTCTGGCGCTCCACTACGGAAATCAACACCAACAGTTTTCATGTCAGCGGCAAAAACATCTCCGAATTCATCGTTGGCCACCTTGCCAATGAACGCGACGTCTCCGCCAAGACTTGCAATGCCAGCGATTGTGTTAGCGCCAGAACCACCGCTGGTTCGCGTGCTGGCACCCACTGCCGTTGATAAGTGAACAGCTCGATCAGTCTCAATCAGTGCCATTGAACCCTTCACCATGTCGTTAGAGGCAAGAAATGCATCGTCAACCATGGCAATCATGTCAACAAGAGCATTTCCCACTCCGACGACGTCGTACAGAATCCCCTCTTTATTGGTGAGAGAAGGAACATGGGCGGTGAAAGGATGACTACGTGGCACGGTTCTCTACGGTAGTCGCAGTGTGCGCCCCACTAGCCTTTATTGCGTGAGCCACCTTAATAATCCCTTTCGCCTCCCCCGCACCGTTTTGCCATCGCGCTACGAGGTGTCACTGACCCCAGATCTCGATGCAGCGTCATTCACGGGCACAGTTCTCATTACAGCTGAGGCATCAGAAGCAGTATCCGAGATTGTTGTAAACGCAATCGAATTGGAGATCGCATCGGTCGCCGTCAATGGCGTCGCAGTTTCGTTCACACTGCACGAAGAATCAGAGCGCCTCATCATCAATGCCGACGTTGCACAGGGACAGTGCGACATTGCGATTGCATTCACAGGCATCCTGAACGACAAACTGCGTGGCTTCTATCGTTCTACGTTCACAGACGACACTGGTGTTGTACACACCATTGCCACTACGCAAATGCAATCCACCGATTGCCGTCGCGCATTCCCATGCTTTGACGAACCAGATTTCAAAGCCGTGTTCGCAATTGATCTCACCATTAAGAGCGAGTTCCTTGCAGTGTCAAACAGCAGAGAGACCCACCAAGAAGTAATCCCTGGTGGACTCACAAGAATCTGGTTTGCAGACACCATGATCATGTCCACCTATCTGGTCGCATTTGTTGTTGGGCCGTTAGAAGCAACCGAAACCGAGATGGTGGGCGACATCGCAGTGCGCATCATTCATGTGCCAGGTAAATCTCATCTCACGGAATTCGGTATGCGAGCCGGCACGTTTGCACTCGATTGGTTCCAGACCTATTACGGCGTGCCATATCCAAGTGACAAAGTTGACCTTCTCGCCTTACCAGACTTCGCTGCAGGTGCAATGGAGAATGTCGGATGCATCACTTTCCGTGAAGTATTGCTTCTTGTTGACCCAGAAACATCTACACAAGTGGAACAAGAGTTGGTTGCACTTGTTGTTGCCCATGAACTTGCACACATGTGGTTCGGCGACCTTGTCACCATGCGTTGGTGGAATGGCATCTGGCTGAACGAAGCATTCGCAACATTCATGGAATATGCGGCATGTGACGCGTTCATGCCACAGTGGAAGTTGTGGACATCATTTGGTCTTGACCGCAGTGCTGCATTCGATGTTGACTCACTGCACTCAACTCGCACCATTGAATTTCCCGTTAACTCACCTGCAGATGCAGACGGCATGTTCGATGTTCTCACGTATCAAAAGGGCGGCGCTATCTTGCGCATGCTCGAGCAATACATCGGACCAGACCGGTTCCGCGCAGGAGTCAGCTATTACTTACAGACGCATGCCTACGGCAATACAGAGACCAATGACTTGTGGGATGCCATCGAGCATGTGGTCAGCACTGACGGCGGCCCCATCGTGCCTGTGCGACGCCTGATGGACTCCTGGATCTGGCAAGCCGGATACCCATTGATATCGGCACGCATTGACGGAAGTGACCTAGTTCTTTCACAGCGCCAGTTCACCTTTGACAACAGTCCTGACGCCACATTGTGGGTAGTACCCATCCACGTGCGTATCGGTAATGCAACAAGCAAGGTCCTGCTTGAGACAGACGAGACACGCATTCCTCTCACAGATACTGCAGCCACCATTGTTGTTAACGCCAACGGCCCCGGCTTCTTTCGCGTTGAATACTCAGCCGATCTCTTGCTGCGCATCACCGGCTCAACATTGTCTTCGCTCGACACCCTGGAGCGCTACAACTTGGTCGATGATGCCTGGAACGCGGTCGTTGCTGGGGCAATGAGTTCAGATGCATACATTGCATTCCTGCAGGGCTTCACCAATGAACGTGACCTCGCAGTGTGGCAAACAATCGCAGCATCGCTCAAGTCGTTGTCACGCATTGTGCCGCAAGAATCAGAAGGCGAATTTGCATCTTTCGTGAAGGCCTTAGTTACTCCTGCAATCACCCATTTCGGATGGAAACCAGTTGCCGGCGAAGAAGACCTGGTCGCAAAGCTGCGCGGCCTCATTGTTCAACTACTTGCAATTCACGGAAAAGATGCCGATGCGCAACGCCAGTGCCGTGACATCTTGTTCAACAACACCGTTACCGAACCAGAACTTGTCGCTGCAGCAACCAATGTGGTGGCTGCTACCGGCGATGCCACTGACTACGAATGGTTCCTTACTCGCTATCGCAATCCGTCGACACCACAAGAACAAATACGCATGCTGTATGCACTTGCCGAATTTGACAGCGCAGAACTCATTGCGCGTACATGTGATTTTGCATTAACTAGCGAAGTAAAGACTCAGAACGCTCCGTTCCTACTGAATCGTTGCATTGCTAATCGCAAGCACGGAGAGCAAGCGTGGAATTTTGTACGCCAAAACTGGCAGCACGCAAATGAAGCCTTCCCTGGCAACACCATCATTCGCATGGCAAGCTCAACATCAACCTTGAACTCAGATGCAATGGAAGCAGACATTCAGTCCTTCTTCTCTGAACACCCCATTGCACAGGCCAGTAAAACCCTTGATCAAGTTCTTGAACGCCAACGAGTCAACACAGATCTTCGCCGCCGCGAAGCTGACATCGTCGCTGAGGCACTAAAGGCATAACATCGCATTTCTTCCTGCTTCTGCAAGCTCCGATGCAAAGCTCATCATCGCCACGCGTGGCGTACGGGCATTCGTTGATGGCATCGCATATGTAGTTCTGCCTGCGTTCCTCTTGCACCTCGGGTTTTCTGGCGTGCAAATAGGCGCTGTTGTCACCGCATCTCTCTTAGGTTCAGCCGCACTCACCCTGGCAGTGGGTGTCACTGCACATCGATTCTCTATTGAACGCCTACTGACATATTCATCGTGGCTGATGGTCGTCACCGGTATTGCCTTTGGCCTCAGCACACCGTTCATTGTGTTGCTCATCGTGGCAGCTGTCGGAACTATGAACCCAAGCGCAGGCGATGTCAGCGTGTTCTTGCCGCTTGAACAAGCGACGTTGTCTGCCACGGTGACCGACTCTGATCGCACTGGGGTATTCGCAGTATTCAACTTGGTTGGCTCCCTTGTTGGCGCCATCGGTGCCTTGTGCGCTGGTATTCCCATTTGGCTTGCCACATCAATGGGTCAAGACTCAGAAGTTGGCCGTCGCGCAGCATTCGTGCTGTATGGCATCGCTGGCCTGTTGTTGCTTGCCATCTATTCACAGTTGTCTCCGGCAAGTCGCACACGCACTACTAAAGCTGATTCAGCACTTGGCACAGAATCTCGCAAGACCGTCTACACACTTGCTGCGTTGTTCAGTCTTGATTCCTTTGGTGGCGGTTTTGCAACACAAGCAATCTTTGCGTTGTGGGTCTACCGCAGATTTGATCTCTCCCCCGGGACTCTTGGCATCATCTTTTTCTCGGCAGGCATCTTGTCGGCATTTTCGTCATTGCTTGCAGTACGTGTCTCGCGCCGCATCGGACTCGTACGCACCATGGTGTTCACACACATTCCTGCCAGTGTTTTACTAGCTGCAGTTGTACTTGCACCAAACGTGTGGTGGGCAATGGGGTTATTCATTCTGCGCGGTTTGTTGTCGCAAATGGACGTACCAGTTCGCACTAGTTACGTAATGGCAGTTGTGCAACCACACGAACGCGCAGCAGCTGCCAGCATCACAAATGTTCCGCGCAGCCTTGCATCAGCATTGCCGCCACTGGTAGCCGGCTGGATGCTTGATCAATCAAACTTTGCCTGGCCGCTACTTATTTGTGCAGCATGCAAGATCACCTATGACTTGTTGTTGCTGGTGATGTTCCGTAACGTGCGACCCCCTGAAGAGGCCGCGCTTAGTTAGCGGGTCTCAGCCTTGAGAGTGCCCTTGCCTACAAGGTCACGCAATTCGGTCTTCAAGAACTTACCTGCAGCGTTACGCGGCAGTGGCTCATTCATGATTACGACATGGTTCGGAACCTTGAATGACGAAATCTTTCCGTCAAGGAACTTCCATAAATCATCTGCAGTGAACGAGACGCCTTCTTTCAAGAAAATGGCTACGCCAACTTCTTCACCAAGACGCTCGTGAGGAACACCGAAAACAGCTACTTCGTACACAGCTGGGTGCTCGTAAATTGCGCCTTCAACTTCAACGCAGTAGATGTTTTCTCCACCGCGAAGGATCATGTCTTTGATGCGGTCCTTGATGAACAAGAAACCTTCATCGTCGATGTATCCACCGTCACCAGTGCGCAACCAACCATCAACAATGGTCTCCGCAGTTGCATCAGGGCGATTCCAATAACCACGAATCAACATCGGGCCAAACATGCAGATCTCGCCCATCTCGTTTGGTCCGAGAGTCTTGAACGTTTCTGGGTCACGAATCTCTACGCGCATAGGCCATGTGGCACGGCCCGTGCTTGTTGGGCGGTCTGTGTAGAACTTGCCGGTGTTACCAGGACCATACGCATTGGTTTCGGTCATGCCGTAACCCAATTGCGGACTTCCCTTTTTCACGGCCTTGTCAACCTTGTCAACAAGGGCTGCAGGGGCTGGTGCTCCGCCGCCGCCAACAGCGCGCAGGCTGCTTGTGTCGTACTTGTCGAAATCAGGATGGTTCACAAGGTCCCATGACTGAGTCGGTACACCAACAAAGTTTGTGATGTTTTCTTCAGCGATGATTGGCAACGCCTTGCCAGCGTCCCACTTGTACATGATGACGAGCTTGAGGCCTGCCATAAAGCAGCTCAACATCACTGGCACACAACCAGTGACGTGGAAAAGGGGCACGATCAGGATGAACGATGGTGGGAATGGGTCTGCAGGAGCTTCTGGTTCATCAGATGCCAACTTCAACACTGCATTACGAGCCGAGAACGCCATAAGCGCACTAAGAACTGCACGGTGCGTAGACACTGCGCCCTTCGGGCGGCCTGTAGTTCCTGAGGTGTAGAGAATCGTTGCATCGTCATCAAGTGAGATATCAGCAACCAATGGTCCGAGTCCGGTCTTTACAACGGCAGCCCAATCGTCAACATCAACTCCGAGTTCGCGCTCTGGGCGAACACACAACATCTTGATGCCGTGCTTGCTGCATGACGCATGAGCTGTGTCAATGCGTTGCTGATCACCAATAAGAACTTTCGCACCAGAGTCTTGCAATGCGAAGTCCATCTCGTCTTCGGTCCACCATGCATTAAAGGACACATTGACTGCACCAATAGAAATGATGGCAGCAAATGCCATGATCCATTCAGGGAAGTTACGCATGGCAACAGCAACTCGATCGCCCTTCTTCACGCCATAGGTATTCACCAACAAGTGACACAGACCATCGACCTGGTCCATGGTCTTTTCAAAGGTCCACTTCTCACCCTCATAGATAATGAAAGTTGCATCCCCGAAGTTGCGCGCATTCTGCAAAACGAGTGCGAGGTTTGGCGGGCAGTTCTTGAAGATATCCATCTTCACGCCACGGATCTCGGCTTCCATTAATTCAAACGGAGTACCTGACCCTGCGGCCAAAACTTTTGTTTGTGCTTCTATCCATGAAAGTGCCATGAGAAAATCCCCCGTGTAAGTACGAAGAACAAAGTCTAGAGGCGCATGCGCCAAGCGTCACAGTCCGTTCTGGACGACGAGAATTACGCGGCGTGGCGTTGGCCGTAATAACGGCGAAGGTATTCCTGGTTGCGAATCTGCACAAGGATGTAGCAGTAGGCCGCGAGACCAAGGAATGACACTGTGAACAGATACAGCATTGCTGTACTGCCGGTGGTGAGACCAAGGAACAATGAGATGCCAGTAGCGGCAACCATTCCGTACAGAACATTCACGCGACGACGACGTACTACTTCGCGAGACGACATAAAGGCAGTCTCAGCAGCAAAGTGCGTGCGAGGAAGTTCAGCAGTGTGATGAGTACGACGGTGACGAGGCTCAGCAGCAAGAACGCCGTCGCTCGCGATCAGACGAGGAGCCTGAGCCTGCGGACGAGCCATAGGGGCTGAGAGACGAGGAGACGACGACAATGGTCGAGCCATGGCGCGCATTGGCGACTGAGTGCCAGGAGCTTGCGAGCGCTGAAGCGTGTGCAACTGACGACGAAAATCAGAGACAGACGACACGGCGCCAGTATCAAAGCGTGAGCGAAGAAGAGGAGGCAGCAAAACTGCCATCCACATTGCGCCGACGATAAGAAGAACTAGTTGACTCATGTACGAGATAATCACCTTGATTAGGGAATAGAAATATTCGACCGTGGTCGTGTGCCGATGCTGGATGCATTGGCCAAAGGCGTCCTAAGACGTTCCTGAAAGCCTAGTGAGGTTTTGTCAGCCATGCGACCCACGACGTCTCTGCGAGCATCAAAATGGGCTGTTTCGGCTCAAAAATGGGTGAAAAAGCCCAATTAGGACATTTTTCACATGAACTAATTGGATTTTATTCGGGTCGCTGGAAGGTGCCCGAGCGTCCACCCGACTTCTCCCACAGGGCCAGTTCGCCAATCACCATCGACTTGTCTGCGCTCTTGCACATGTCATAGATGGTGAGAGCTGCAATCGAACACGCGGTGAGTGCTTCCATCTCGACACCGGTCTGTCCGGTCGTTTCCACAATCGCTTCGATGGCAACGACACCCTCGCCCACCGAAATGTTCACGGTGACCGCGCTGAGCATGAGCGGGTGACAGAGCGGAATCAGTTCGCTTGTCTTCTTTGCAGCCTGGATGCCAGCGATACGGGCGGTCGCGATGACATCGCCTTTTGGCAACGATGCCGAAGTGATGGCGGCCGAGGTTGCTGGCGACATCTGCACGTTGCACCGGGCAACTGCCCGACGGCTGGTGATTTCTTTGCCACCCACATTGACCATGTGTGCCTGGCCTGATTCATTGAGATGGCTAAAGGTTGGCTCGCTCATCTGGTCAGGTTATGCCGAAATCTTGCACTCCCGCACACATCGCATTTGACAGATCCTGGAAAGGACTTACTATGACAATTAGCGAGACAGCCCGGTTAGACATGCTTTCCGGATTACGAACTCACGTCGGAGAAGCAGTGGCTAACACATTGATGGAACACCTGCCACCAGGCGGATGGTACGACGTGGCCCGCACGGGCGATTTTGATCGTATTGAAACAAGACTTGACAAGCTTGAGAACCGAATCGACAAGCTCGAAGCACGACTCGACGATCGGATCGACAAACTTGAAGCAAGAATCGACGGGCTCACTCAGAGAATTGAGACCAACACCAAATGGATGATTGGTATTTCAATCACCTACGGCATTGGCATTCTTGGTGCGCTTGTCACCTTTATGGTGGCGACGCTCAACTAGTGACGACGCCACGGCCAGCGCACTGGTCGTTTCGCTAAGAATGCAGCAACGCCTTCGCGTACTTCGCCGCTCTTATCCATCTCGGTTTCCCAATGCAAAGTGGTCTTTGGCTTCACTTTGCCTTCGCGCACCACTTCGTCAATCATTGCTTTGCTTGCCACTTGCGTTAACGAAGAACGCTCAAGAAGAACAGCAACAAGTTCATCCACGCGTGCATCAAGGGCAGCAACGGTTAGCAACTCATCAATTAGACCAATGCGCAATGCACGTTCTGAATCAATTAGTTCGCCGGTGAACATCAGATGCTTTGCAGCTGACCCACCAATCACGCGCACAGCACGCTCGAGAGCATTCGTGGGGTACACAATTCCTAACTTGGCTGGCGTAATGCCAAACACTGCATCGTCGCTACTGAGGCGAATATCGCACGCTGTAGCAATGGAAACTCCCCCACCTACGCAGTTGCCACGAATAACCGCAATGGTTGGACCAGGGAAATTCGCTAGGGCTTCTTCTGCTGCCCAATTAATGCGTGCATATTCGCCACCAGGGCCATTTGTCAGTTCTGTAATGTCAGCGCCTGCACAGAAGTGATCACCGCTTCCGCGCACCACAAGAATTCGAACATCCGGATTAGCCGTTAGCGCACTGACTTGTGCATCAATGCTCGACCACATTCCCATGTTGATTGCATTGCGCTTGTCTGGCCGATTCAATGTCAGCGTTGCAACGGGGCCATCGATCTCAACGAGTACTCGAATGTTTGCTAATTCACCAGTGGGGTCGTGAGACATGGCGTTACCCACCTATTTGGCTCATTGACCGATTCGGTCGAATGAAATTCACTTGGTTGATTTGGTGTCCGGCCCATTTGGCTCCGACAGCAACTTGAATCAGTTCAGCGATCTCTTCATCTGTTCCGCCATTACGCAGCAACGAGCGAATGTCAGATTCATCAGTGGCAAACAAGCACGTACGGAATTGTCCGTCAGATGTCAGTCGAACGCGGTCACAGTCACCACAGAACGGATGCGTGACACTTGGAATTACGCCAACAGTTCCCTTGCCATCAAGGAAGCGCCAACGGTCAGCTGGGGCAGCACCACGAGCTGGCATGAGTTCCAATGGGAATTCAGCGGCGATAGTGGCAACAATTTCATCTTGGCTAACAACCTTGTTGCGCTCCCATTCATTGGTGGCATCAAGTGGCATGAACTCTATGAAGCGCACTTCTACATTGTTGTCGCGACCATATCGAACCAAGTCAAGAATCTCGTCGTCATTAGCTCCACGTTCAACAACAGCGTTCACCTTCATTGGTGAAAACCCAGCTATTTGCGCTTCTGCGATTCCGGCCAACACGTTATGAAGTTCATCACGGCGTGTCATGGCAAAGAATCGCTCTGGCTTCAGGCTGTCCATGCTGACATTGATGCGGTCAAGGCCGGCATTGCGTAGTTCAAGTGCAATATTGCGAAGCGTTGCACCATTTGTGGTGAGAGCTATGTCTGGCTTTGTCCCGTCTGGCAAACGCAATGCAGCAAGCTTTGCAATCAGTTGTGGCAAGTGTGCACGCACTGTTGGTTCCCCACCAGTCAAACGCAAACTGTCAACGCCGAACGTCTCAACACAAATACGAGCAACGCGCTCGATCTCTTCGTATGTCAGTACTTCAGAACGGTCTAGCCATGTCATGCCTTCAGCAGGCATGCAATAGGTACAGCGGAAATTGCAGCGGTCCGTGACAGAAATACGCAGGTCACGTACCACGCGCCCAAAGCTGTCAACAAGATCCATAGGGCAATCCTACGCAGTAATCAACTTGTGACTACTTGGCAGCCGTTGGCCCAGCATCAGCACCAAGGAACGTAACCATCACATTGTCCCCTGCTGATAACCCATTGCCGTCTGGCACTGCCATCAGTGCGTTCGCCACAGCCGTTGAAGCCAACTGGTGACTCCCCTGTTCGTTCTTGCGACTGACATGCACACGACCATCAGAACCCCAGGACGCATGCACACGATCAAAATGCACCTTGCCGTCAGGCTGACGCTTCACAGCATCATCTGTAATTGCCATTACTTCTGGGCGGTGAGCTGCTGCACCAAAACCCATCATCGTGCGAAGCGCAGGTCGTGCAAGAAGTTCAAAACTTACTAACGACGACACAGGATTTCCTGGCAAACCGAAAATCGGAATCGATACTCCGGCCGGGTTTGTGAGTGTTCCAAAAGCAAAAGGTTTTGCAGGCTTCATTGCAACTTGCACCCAATTCATATCTGCAATGCGCGACAGCACGGCTTTCACAATGTCGTAGTCACCCATGCTGACGCCACCGCTAGTAACAAGCGCATCGCAACCGCCTGTGCTTACTGCGCTGCGCAACGCTGCTTCCAGTTCATCTTCATTGTCGCGAATTATGCCAAGGTCAATTGCTGTTGCGCCGGCTTCTTCCACAATGCGCAAAAGCATGGTGCGGTTTGATTCACGAATCTGTCCGGCACCAAGTGGCGAGCCATCATCAACCAATTCATCACCAGTTGAGATAACCCCAACCTTCACGCGTGGGTACACCATTACATGCGTTGCATTGATACTGGCCAACACGCCTTCAATCATTGGCGTCACACGCATGCCAGCAGTAACCACTGTCGCACCCACTGCAACATCAGACCCTGCTGCGCGAATTGCCGCGCCGGCCGGAACTGATTTCAGAATGTTCACGCTGTCTGTGCCAACACGTTCGGTGTCTTCCACCATCACAACGCAATCGCAACCATCAGGAATTGGCGCACCAGTCATAATGCGAATCGCAGTACCCGCAGTCACCGCAATGGTGGGTGCAGCTCCAGCAGCAAGTTCACCAATCACGCGCAACTCCACGGGAATGTTTGCAACATCAACAGATCGCACGGCATAACCGTCAACAGCAGTATTCGCAAACGGTGGCACCTGTTCCGTTGCCACAACATCTTGCGCAACGATGCAATCTGCAGCATCTGCACGCACAACACGCACAGGGGTAGCAACCGCACAACGGGCCAGCACCATGGCGCGAACGTCGTGCAGTGGAGTCATGGGCGAAACGGTACCTGTGAAC